>Ga0265798_10000038_pt1 | contig 306989 bp, 265 predicted proteins | sample P3T30metagenome_FD_192430 | JGI IMG/M metagenome (GOLD analysis project Ga0265798, IMG submission 192430) | Plant litter microbial communities from East Loma Ridge, Irvine, California - P3 T30 | ecosystem: Environmental > Terrestrial > Plant litter > Unclassified | place: USA: California...
AAGGTCAACGTACAGAACCTCAGGATGTTCCTTAAGGAACGCGTTCGCTTCATTAAGCTGAACGGCACGCGGGGGTACCGACATGATGCAACACCTTTGTTGTTAAAAATATCAATCATCAATGATTGCGGGTCTCAGTCAATCCGAAAGCCATGATGAAGTCAATAGAGCTTTGTTGTGCCCTGAAAGGGCGCAAAACAGTCTTTTTTGCGACTATTTAGGGCGTTCTGGCCAGTTTGTGCCCGTTGTTAAATATTAGCTAGAGTGGGCTGTCTCTTATTTTTAACGGGCTGTTGTATAAAAAAATGAACAAGGCTAAGCTCGATTGCAACCCATAGACCAATAATACCGAGGGTTCAATGCGTTGCCTTTCCTTGCGCGACACGACGGGTTTCAATCGGCAATACAGTCATCATGCCTGTGATATCAGTGCTCGTGGTGCCTTGCTGCTGATTCCGACGACATTCTCGCCGCCCTGGAACCAGACCTGCTTCACTTTCAATGATGGACACTACCACTATAGCGGGCTCGCCAGTGTGACGACGGCTGCCTGGATTTCGGGTCCTCGTGTGTCACCTTACCCCTTATTGGCGCCTGCTGAAACGAGTTGTACACCATGACGCCGATGCGTCGAAAAAACGCCTGATTGCGATCAGGACATCCAAACTCTGAGGTATTTATGAGTACCAACCTCGACCAGCTCACCGATTGGTTGAAAGAACACAAGATCACCGAAGTCGAATGCATGATGTCCGACCTCACCGGGATCACCCGCGGCAAGATCTCGCCGACCAACAAATTCATCGCTGAAAAGGGCATGCGTCTGCCCGAAAGTGTTTTGTTGCAAACGGTGACCGGCGACTATGTAGAAGACGAAATCTACTACGAGCTGCTCGATCCCGCAGACATCGACATGATCTGCCGTCCCGACCAGAACGCGGTGTATCTGGTGCCCTGGGCCATCGAGCCCACTGCGCAGGTGATCCACGATACCTACGACAAGCAGGGCAACCCCATTGAGCTGTCGCCGCGCAACGTATTGAAGAAAGTCCTCAAGCTGTACGCCGATCAAGGCTGGCAGCCGATTGTCGCGCCGGAGATGGAGTTTTATCTCACCAAGCGCAGCGACGACCCGGATTATCCGTTGCAACCGCCTGTGGGTCGCTCAGGCCGGCCTGAGACCGGTAGGCAGTCCTTCTCTATAGAAGCCGCCAACGAATTCGACCCGCTGTTCGAAGATGTCTACGACTGGTGCGAACTGCAGAACCTCGACCTCGACACGCTGATCCATGAAGACGGCACGGCCCAGATGGAAATCAACTTCCGTCACGGCGATGCACTGTCGCTGGCCGACCAGATTCTGGTGTTCAAGCGCACCATGCGCGAAGCCGCGCTCAAACATGACGTTGCCGCTACATTCATGGCCAAGCCGATGACCGGTGAGCCGGGCAGTGCGATGCACCTGCACCAGAGCATCATCGACATCAATACTGGCCTGAACATCTTCTCCAACGAAGACGGGACCATGAGCGAGCTGTTCCTCAACCATGTCGGCGGGCTGCAAAAGTTCATCCCTGAGCTGCTGCCGCTGTTTGCGCCCAACGTGAACTCCTTCCGCCGCTTCCTGCCGGACACCTCCGCGCCGGTGAACGTGGAGTGGGGCGAGGAGAACCGCACCGTCGGCCTGCGTGTGCCGGATGCCGGGCCGCAGAACCGCCGTGTCGAGAACCGTCTGCCGGGCGCCGACGCCAACCCGTATCTGGCAATTGCCGCCAGTCTGCTGTGTGGCTTCATCGGCATGGTCGAAGGCATCAACCCGAGTGCGCCCGTAGTGGGCCGTGGCTACGAGCGTCGCAACCTGCGCCTGCCGCTGACCATCGAAGATGCGTTGGAACGGATGGAAAACAGCAAGACCATCGAGAAGTACCTGGGCAAGAAATTCATCATCGGTTATGTCGCCGTCAAGCGCGCCGAGCATGAAAACTTCAAGCGAGTGATCAGCTCCTGGGAACGTGAGTTCCTGCTCTTCGCCGTCTGATCCAGGAGGGCGCCACTGCAGAGTCGGTGGCGTCCTGACAACTGACCTGATTAAAAGGAAGTGTGCTGCATGAGTGCCAACAACAATCCGCAAACCCTCGAATGGCAAGCCCTGAGCAGCGAGCATCACCTGGCACCGTTCAGCGACTACAAACAACTCAAAGAGAAAGGCCCGCGCATCATCACTCGCGCCGAAGGCGTTTATCTGTGGGACAGCGAAGGCAACAAGATTCTCGACGGCATGTCGGGCCTCTGGTGTGTAGCCATCGGCTACGGTCGCGAAGAGCTGGCCGATGCCGCCAGCAAACAGATGCGAGAACTGCCGTACTACAACCTGTTTTTCCAGACCGCACACCCGCCGGTACTGGAACTGGCCAAGGCCATTTCCGACATCACGCCGCCAGGCATGAACCATGTGTTCTTTACCGGCTCCGGTTCCGAAGGCAACGACACGATGCTGCGCATGGTTCGTCATTACTGGGCGCTGAAGGGCAAACCCGGCAAGAAGACCATCATCAGTCGCATCAACGGTTATCACGGCTCCACCGTGGCCGGTGCCAGCCTGGGCGGCATGACCTACATGCACGAGCAGGGCGACTTGCCGATCCCGGGTATCGCGCACATTGCGCAGCCATACTGGTTTGGCGAAGGCGGTGACATGAGCCCTGACGAATTCGGTGTCTGGGCTGCCGAGCAGTTGGAGAAAAAGGTTCTTGAGCTGGGTGTTGAAAACGTCGGCGCGTTCATTGCCGAGCCGATCCAGGGTGCCGGCGGTGTGATTGTGCCGCCGGACACGTACTGGCCGAAGATCAAGGAGATCCTCGCGCGCTACGACATTCTGTTCGTGGCCGATGAAGTGATCTGCGGTTTCGGCCGTACCAGTGAGTGGTTCGGTAGCGACTTCTATGGTTTGAAGCCCGACATGATGACCATTGCCAAGGGGCTGACCTCTGGTTACGTGCCCATGGGCGGCCTGGTTGTACGCGACGAGATTGTTGCCGTACTCAACGAAGGCGGCGATTTCAACCACGGCTTCACGTACTCGGGCCACCCGGTTGCTGCAGCTGTTGCGCTGGAGAACATCCGCATCCTGCGTGAAGAAGGCATCGTCGAACGGGTCAAGTCTGAAACGGCACCATATTTGCAAAAGCGTTTGCGCGAGCTGAGCGATCACCCGTTGGTGGGCGAGGTTCGCGGGGTCGGGCTGCTGGGTGCCATCGAACTGGTGAAAGACAAGACCACGCGTGCGCGCTATACCGATAAGGGCGCGGGCATGATCTGTCGAACCTTCTGCTTCGACAATGGCCTGATCATGCGGGCCGTAGGTGACACCATGATCATCGCGCCGCCGCTGGTCATCAGCTTTGCACAGATCGACGAGTTGGTGGAAAAGGCTCGCAAGTGTCTCGATCTGACACTGGCTGCATTGCAGGACCATTAAGCGCGCTGCCCACCGGCTGGACAGGTAGCGGCGTGAATTCGGGATGTTGTGCGTTGTTTGACACGAGTTGGCTTGAAAGCCTGCCCGGGAACTTGCCAGACTAATGGCTACAAGCCGCTAACTGACAGTCAGTGATAATAACCCTTGGAGCTACGCATGAAAAAATTTGGCAAGACCCTTCTCGCCCTGTCCATGATGGGCGTTGTGGCCACCGCTGCTCAGGCCGATGACAAAGTGCTGCACGTCTACAACTGGTCCGATTACATCGCGCCGGACACCGTTGCCAAATTCGAGAAAGAGTCCGGCATCAAGGTGGTCTACGACGTTTTCGACAGCAACGAGACGCTGGAAGCCAAATTGCTGGCCGGTAAATCCGGTTATGACATCGTCGTGCCGTCCAACAACTTCCTGGCAAAGCAGATCAAGGCGGGCGTTTATCAGGAGCTGGACAAGTCGAAGCTGCCGAACTGGAAGAACCTGAACGAATCGCTGCTCAAGGCAGTGTCGGTCAGCGACCCGGACAACAAGCATGCCTTCCCGTACATGTGGGGCTCGATCGGTATCGGTATCAACCCGGACAAGGTCAAGGCTGCGCTGGGTGCAGACGCACCGGTCAATTCGTGGGACTTGCTGTTCAAGCCCGAGAACGCGGCGAAGCTGAAATCCTGTGGCATCAGCTTCCTCGATTCGCCAACCGAAATGTTGCCGATTGCCCTGCATTACCTGGGCTACCCGACCGACTCTCAGGACAAGAAGCAGCTGGCTGAAGCCGAAGCGCTGTTCATGAAGATTCGTCCGTCGATTGGCTACTTCCACTCGTCCAAGTACATCTCTGACCTGGCCAACGGCAATATCTGCGTAGCGGTCGGTTACTCGGGTGACATCTATCAGGCGAAGTCGCGCGCTGCTGAAGCAGGCGGCAAGGTCAAAGTCAGCTACAACATTCCGAAGGAAGGTGCCGGCAGCTTCTACGACATGGTCGCCATTCCCAAGGATGCCGAAAACGTCGAAGGCGCCTACAAGTTCATGACCTTCCTGATGAAGCCGGAAATCATGGCTGAAATCACCAACGCAGTGCGCTTCCCGAACGGCAACGCGGCGGCGACCGCATTGGTTGACAAGGAAATCACCAGTGACCCGGGCGTTTACCCGCCAGCCGATGTACAGGCAAAACTGTACGCCATTGCGGACTTGCCGGCGGCCACGCAACGAATCATGACCCGCAGCTGGACCAAGATCAAATCCGGTAAATAAGCGTGTCATAAAACCTGTGGAAGCTGCGTAGCCCCTGGCCGCGCAGTTTCCGACAGACAGGAATATTGCCGAAAACTTTGCTGGTTGGGCTCATAGACGGTAAGTTGCGCGCCGGTTTTGATATCCGGACGTCCTCCGGTTATCAGGCCTCTCTGTTAAAAGGACTCATTCTTTGTCTATTTCTATTTTTTCCAAAACTGTGCTGGCGAGTGCCGGACTGACACTGGCGATCAGTGCACATGCCGAATCCACCGTGCATATTTATAACTGGTCCGACTACATCGGCAAGACCACTCTGGCGGACTTCGAAACTACCACCGGCATCAAGCCGATGTATGACGTGTTCGATTCCAACGAAACCCTGGAAGCCAAATTGCTGGCCGGACGCACCGGCTACGATGTGGTCGTGCCGTCCAACCATTTCCTCGGCAAGCAGATCAAGGCGGGCGCATTCCAGAAGCTCGACAAGTCGCTGCTGCCCAACTACAAGAACCTCGACCCGGCACTGCTCAAGCGCCTGGAAAAGAACGACCCGGGTAACCAGTACGCCGTGCCTTATCTGTGGGGCACCAACGGCATTGGTTACAACGTGGAAAAGGTCAAGGCAGCGCTGGGTGTCGACAAGATCGACTCCTGGTCAATGCTGTTCGAGCCCGAGAACATCAAGAAGCTCTCCAGCTGTGGCGTCGCTTTCCTCGATTCGGCTGACGAAATGCTCCCGGCGGTGCTCAATTACATGGGCCTCGACCCCAACAGCACCAAGGAAGAGGACTACAAGAAGGCCGAAGCGAAGCTGATGAAGATTCGCCCTTACGTGACCTACTTCCACTCCTCCAAATACATCACCGATCTGGCCAACGGCAACATTTGCGTTGCTGCCGGTTTCTCGGGCGATGTTTTTCAAGCCAAATCCCGCGCTCAGGAAGCGGGCAAAGGCGTGAAGATCGCCTACACGGTTCCCAAGGAAGGCGGCAACTTGTGGTTCGACATGCTGGCGATCCCGGCTGACTCGAAAAACGTCAAGGCAGCCAGTGCGTTCATCAACTATCTGCTCGATCCAAAAGTGATCGCCAAGGTCAGCGATGAGGTCGGCTACGCCAACCCTAATCCGGCCTCGGGCGAGTTCATGGATCAGGAGATCCGTACCGATGAAGCGGTTTACCCATCGCAGGAAGTACTGGACCGGTTGTACGTGAACAGTGAGTTGCCACCCAAAGTGCAACGTTTGATGACCCGCAGCTGGACCAAGGTCAAGTCGGGCAAATAAAAATTCAGCACCCGGCCGCCTTGGTCGGGTTGCCTACCTGTTGGGAGTTTCATCCATGGCAGTTGCCTCCGGCGCCTACAAGAAAGCCCTAGAAGGCGGTCAGCAACCCAAAGAGGTGCTGGTCAAGATCGACAGGGTCACGAAAAAGTTCGACGAGACGATTGCTGTGGATGATGTGTCCCTGCAAATCAACAAGGGCGAAATCTTTGCCCTGCTTGGCGGTTCGGGCTCCGGCAAATCAACGCTGCTGCGCATGCTGGCCGGCTTCGAGCGTCCTACCGAAGGGCGCATCTTCCTCGACGGCGTCGATATCACCGACATGCCGCCGTACGAACGTCCGATCAACATGATGTTCCAGTCCTACGCGCTGTTCCCGCACATGACCGTGGCAGACAACATCGCCTTCGGCCTCAAGCAGGACAAACTCAGCAAATCGGAAATCGATGCGCGAGTGGCCGAGATGCTCAAGCTGGTGCAGATGACCCAGTACGCCAAGCGCAAGCCGCATCAGCTTTCTGGCGGTCAGCGTCAGCGTGTGGCCCTGGCCCGTTCGCTGGCCAAGAAGCCCAAGCTGTTGCTGCTTGATGAGCCGATGGGTGCGCTGGACAAGAAGCTGCGTTCGCAGATGCAGCTGGAGCTGGTCGAGATCATCGAGCGTGTTGGCGTGACCTGCGTGATGGTGACGCACGACCAGGAAGAAGCCATGACCATGGCAGAGCGGATCGCGATCATGCACTTGGGCTGGATCGCCCAGATCGGCAGCCCGATCGATATCTACGAAACGCCAACCAGCCGACTGGTCTGCGAATTCATCGGCAGCGTCAACCTGTTCGATGGCGAAGTGATCGAGGACATGGAAGGCCACGCGCTGATCCGCAGCCCTGAGCTGGAGCGCAATATCTACGTCGGTCACGGTGTCAGCACCTCGGTTGAAGACAAGCGCATCACCTACGCGCTGCGCCCGGAAAAGCTGCTGATTACCACTGAGCAGCCGAGCTTCGAGTACAACTGGTCGCGCGGCAAGGTCCACGATATTGCCTATCTGGGCGGCCATTCGGTGTTCCACGTCGAACTGCCAGGCGGCAAGAAGGTGCAGTCGTTTGTCGCCAACGCCGAGCGCCAGGGCGCACGTCCCACCTGGGGCGATGAAGTCTACGTCTGGTGGGAAGACGACAGCGGCGTGGTACTGCGATCATGAAAATCCGCAAGATCAAGCGCGCCTTCGAGCGCATCAAACCCAATGGCCGGCAGATGGTCATCGGGGTACCGTTCATCTGGCTGTTCCTGTTCTTCGCTCTGCCGTTTCTGATCGTTCTCAAGATCAGCTTCGCCGAGGCTGACGTCGCGATCCCGCCGTACACCGAGATTTTCAGCTACGCCGACCAGAAACTGCAGTTGGTGCTCAACCTGGCCAACTACGTCTTGCTGAGCGGCGATGACCTGTACATATCGGCGTACCTGGGTTCGCTGAAAATGGCGTTCATCAGCACTTTGCTGTGCCTGCTGATTGGCTACCCGATGGCTTACGCCATTGCCAATGCCCGCAAGGACATGCAGACGGTGCTGTTGCTGCTGATCATGATGCCGACCTGGACGGCGATCCTGATCCGTGTGTATGCCTGGATGGGGATTCTCAGCAACAACGGTCTGCTCAATGCCTTCCTGATGTGGCTGGGCCTGATCAACGAGCCGCTGCAGATCCTCAACACCAACCTGGCGGTTTATATCGGGGTGGTTTATTCCTACCTGCCGTTCATGATCCTGCCGCTGTACGCCAACCTCGTGAAGCACGACACCAGCCTGCTGGAAGCCGCGTCTGACCTGGGTTCAAGCACCTTCAACAGCTTCTGGAAAATCACCGTGCCGCTGTCCAAGAACGGTGTGATTGCAGGCTGCATGCTGGTTTTTATTCCGGTGGTGGGCGAGTTCGTCATCCCTGAACTGCTGGGTGGCCCGGAAACCCTGATGATCGGCCGTGTGCTGTGGCAGGAATTCTTCAACAACCGTGACTGGCCCGTGGCTTCGGCGCTGGCGGTCATCATGCTGCTGGTGCTCATCGTGCCCATCATTCTGTTCAACCGCAGCCAGGCCAAAGAGCTGGAGGGCAAAGCATGAACCGCTTTCGATTCTCCAACCTGATGCTGGTCATCGGTCTGTTGTTCATCTACGCGCCGATGGTGATTCTGGTCATCTACTCGTTCAACGCCTCGCAGCTGGTCACAGTCTGGGGCGGCTGGTCGGTGAAGTGGTACGTCGGCCTGCTGGACAACACCCAACTGATGGGCTCGGTCATGCGCTCGCTGGAAATTGCCTGCTACACGGCGGTTGCAGCGGTCGCGCTGGGCACCATGGCGGCGTTTGTGCTGACCCGCATTCCGCGCTTCAAGGGCCGCACCTTCTTTGGCGGGCTGGTTACGGCACCGTTGGTGATGCCGGAAGTGATCACCGGTCTGTCGCTGTTGCTGCTGTTCGTGGCCATGGCGCAATTGATCGGTTGGCCACAGGAGCGCGGTATCGTGACCATCTGGATCGCGCACACCACGTTCTGTGCCGCCTACGTGGCAGTGGTGGTGTCGGCGCGTCTGCGTGAGCTGGACCTGTCGATTGAAGAGGCTGCGATGGATCTGGGTGCGCGTCCCTGGAAGGTGTTCTTTCTGATCACCATTCCGATGATTGCGCCATCGCTCGCGGCGGGCGGCATGATGTCGTTTGCCCTGTCGCTGGACGATCTGGTGCTCGCCAGCTTTGTGTCCGGGCCCGGCTCGACCACCTTGCCGATGGAAGTGTTCTCGGCCGTGCGTCTGGGCGTGAAGCCTGAGATCAACGCGGTCGCCAGCCTGATTCTATTGGCGGTGTCGATGGCGACCTTTCTGGTCTGGTTCTTCAGCCGTCGCGCCGAAGACCGCCGCAAGCGCGCCATTCAGCAAGCCATCGAAGAAAGCGCAGCCGACACCTACAAGCAACCGGACCCACGCCGGGCTCCGGCTGTCTGACGGCAAAAGAGTAACAATTGAAGGGCGGTACATCCACGATGTACCGCCCTTTTCAGTTATGCGCCGCCGCGCGGGTGTGGCGTCCAATGAGCCTGATTTTTCGGCATCGGGTTGAAAACAAGTAATGACCTGCTTTCTGACAAGGCGCTACTATTTGGCCAGCACTTTGGCCGGACTTTTGCTCGTCCAAATTTGAAAAGCGATGGGTGTTACCCGTCATTGTAGATTTTCAAAAGGATGTGTCAGATGATCACCGCTTCCCGTTTCATCGAGCATTACCGCAAGGCCGACCGCATCATGCTCGGCCTTGTCTGGCTGCTGTTTGTGTACTCGCTCGGGCTGGCGTTCTGGTTCGATACATTTACCCAGGCGATTTTGATCGGTGGCGGCACTGCGCTGGTGCTGACGGCGCTGTACCGCGTGATCGGCGGCACCCGATTGATGCGTTGCCTGGTCGGCGTCGGGCTGATGGTCATGGCTGCGCTGCACATCAATCAGGCGCACGGCCTGATCGAAATACATTTCGGCATCTTCGTGTTTCTCGCGGTGCTGACCTTCTACCGTGACTGGCTGCCGATCCTGGTGGCTGCAGCGACCATTGCGGTGCATCACGTCCTGTTTCATGTTCTGCAGCATTCGGGCTTTCCCGTCTACGTCATGCACCATGGCAGTGGCTGGAGCATGGTCTTCATACACGCGGTTTACGTGGTGGTCGAAACCGCCATCCTGATTTACCTGGCTGTACAGAATCAGGCCGAAGCGGTCGAAAACCAGGACATGCTCGACAAGATGCTGGCGACCACCACTCAGTTCAGCGCCGACAGCCAGGCCCATGAGGGTTCCGGCAAGCATGTGCCCCTGACCCAGCGCTTCGAACTGTTCATGGTGCAGATAACCGGGCTGGTGGACGGTGTGGTGCGCGACACCCAGGGCCTTGGCGAGTTGGGTCATGACCTGGCCAAAGCCAGCGGCACGCTGGAAACCGGCGCGCAGCATCAACTGAACGAGATCGCTCGCATGACGGGCGCGATGCAGCGCATGGGCGACGCCATGAACGATATCTCCGGCCACGTTACGCAGGCCGTGCAGCGCGCGGGCGATGCCAGTGAGCAGGTCGCTCATGGGCGGGAAAGCGTTGACCGGGCGCAGAGTGAAATCACCCAATTGGCTGCGCGCATCAACACCACTGATGAAACCGTGCAGGCGCTCGCCAACCAGTCCGAGCAGATCGGCAAGGTGCTGGATGTGATCGGCAGCATTGCCGAGCAGACCAATCTGCTGGCGCTCAACGCTGCCATCGAAGCCGCGAGGGCGGGTGAGCAGGGGCGTGGCTTTGCAGTCGTGGCTGACGAAGTGCGCAATCTGGCCCAGCGCACGGCGGCGTCCACCAAGGAAATCCAGACCATCATCGAAGACCTTCAGAAAGGCAGTCGACAGGCCGCCACCGCCATGCAGGACAGTCGTCAGGGCGTTGGCCGTTGCGTGGAAAACAGCCAGCGAGCGTCGGAATCCCTGCGTGCGGTAGGTGACGGCATCGGGCATATCACGCAGTTGAACGGCCTGATTGCCGCAACCACGGACCAGCAGTCCACTGCCAGTCGCGAGATCGCTGATCAGTTGCGCTCGGTGCAAAGCATCGCCGAGCACACGGCTGCCAACATCGGGATTCTTGCCTCCAGCAGCCAACAACTGCCGCCGCTGGCGATGCGCCTGGAAGCGCTTGGCCAGACCTTTCACAAATAGACTCAACCAAATACCAGCCCGGACGAGCGCAGCAGCTCCTGAGTGTAGGGCTGCTGCGGGGCAGCGAAGATGTCGCGGGACGAGCCTTGCTCGATCACCTTGCCGTCCTTGATCACGATCAGGTCATGCGCCAGCGCATGCACCACCGCAAGGTCGTGGCTGATGAACAGGTAGGTCAGGCCGTGACGGATCTGCAGATCACGCAGCAGCGCAACGATCTGTTTCTGCACGGTGCGGTCCAGCGCCGAGGTCGGTTCGTCCAGCAGAATCAGGTCGGGTTCGAGTACCAGCGCCCGGGCGATGGAAATACGCTGGCGCTGACCACCGGAAAACTCATGCGGATAACGGTGACGGCTCGCCGGGTCCAGTCCGACTTCGCCGAGCACGCGGATCACCGTCTGCTCGCGCTCCTTTGGCGTTCCGATGTTATGAGTCAGCAGCCCTTCGGCAATGATTTGCTGCACGGTCATGCGTGGGCTGAGGCTGCCGAACGGGTCCTGAAAGACCACCTGTAATTGGCGCCGCAACGGGCGCATCAGGTGCTGGCTGTGCAGGCTGAGTTCCTTGGTCCCAAAGCGGATGCTGCCCTCGGAATCGATCAGCCTGAGGATCGCCTGGCCCAGAGTCGATTTGCCCGAGCCCGACTCACCGACGATCCCCAGCGTCTTGCCCTTGAGCAGTTCGAAGCTGACGCCGTCCACGGCTTTCACGTAGTCGGGCGTGCGCTTGAACCAGGTTTTGCCCAGTGGAAACCAGACCTTCAGGTCGAGCACCGACAGCAGGGTTGTGGTGTGTGTGGAGGGCACCGGCTCACCATCGGGTTCGGCGTTGATCAGCAATTGGCTGTAAGGGTGCTGAGGGTGCTCGAACAGCGTCTGGCAGTCCGCCTGTTCGACGATTTCGCCCTCACGCATCACGCACACGCGTTGAGCGATACGCCGTACCAGATTGAGGTCATGGCTGATCAGCAACAGCGACATGTTCAGCCGTTGCTGCAGCGACTTGAGCAACTCGAGAATTTTCACCTGCACGGTCACGTCCAGCGCCGTGGTGGGCTCGTCGGCAATCAGCAAATCCGGCTCGTTGGCCAGTGCCATGGCAATCATGACGCGCTGGCGCTGCCCGCCTGACAGTTGATGCGGATACGCGCGCAGCCGCGCCAATGGCTCACGAATGCCCACCAGTTCCAGCAGTTCAAGGGTGCGGTCGCGTGCGGCCTTGCCCTTCAGGCCCTTGTGGGTGACCAGGATTTCAGCGATCTGCTTTTCAACGGTGTGCAGCGGGTTCAGCGAGCTCATGGGCTCTTGAAAGATCATCGCCACACGGTTGCCACGCAGGTTGCGCAGCTGCGTGTCACTGGCCGTCACCAGATCGATGCCGTCGTAGCGGATCGAACCCTGGGTGCTGACCGTTCTGGCCGGCAACAGGCGCAGGATCGAGTGGGCGGTGACTGACTTGCCCGAACCGGACTCACCCACCAGCGCCAGGCACTCGCCACGCCGGATGTCCAGGCTGACCCCGTGCACCACTTGCTGCCCGTTGAAGGCCACGCGCAGGTCGCGTATTTCGATCAGGTTGTCGTGCATGTCAGCTCCGAGGGTCAAAGGCGTCGCGGCAGGCTTCACCGATGAACACCAGCAGGGAAAGGATCAACGCCAGCGCCACGAACGCCGTCAGGCCCAGCCAGGGTGCTTGCAGGTTGCGCTTGGCCTCGCCGATCAGCTCGCCCAGCGATGCACTGCCCGCCGGCATGCCAAAGCCGAGAAAGTCCAGGGCCGTCAGCGTTGCGATAGCGCCGGTGATGATGAAGGGCAGGTAGGTCAGGGTGCTGGTCATGGCGTTGGGCAGAATGTGCCGCCACATCAGCGCGGCATCGGTCAGGCCCAGTGCGCGAGCAGCTTTGACGTACTCCAGATTGCGCCCGCGCAAAAACTCGGCACGCACCACATCGACCAGCGACAGCCAGGAAAACAGCGCCATGATGCCCAGCAACCACCAGAAATTCGGCGACACGAAGCCGGACAGAATGATCAGCAGGTACAGCACCGGCAGCCCGGACCAGATCTCCTGGATGCGCTGACCGATCAGGTCGGTCATACCGCCGTAGTAACCCTGGACGGCCCCGGCGCACACGCCGATCACCGTGCTGATGGCGGTCAGCAGCAGCGCGAACAGAATCGAGATGCGCGCACCGAACAGCACCCGCGCCAACACATCGCGCGCCTGCTCGTCAGTGCCCAGCCAATTGATCCCGTCCGGCGGACTGGGCGAGGGCGCGTCCAGATCGTAATTGATCGTGTCGTAACTGAACGGGATCGGCGCGAACAGCATCCAGCCGTGTTTCGCCGCGATCAGTTGGCGCACATGGTCGCTTGCATAGTCCGGCTCGAACGGCAGCTCGCCACCGAAGTCGGTTTCCATGTACGTACGCAGGACGGGGTAGTAAAGCTGTCCGTCATAGCTCAGCAGCAGCGGCCTGTCGTTGGCAATCAGCTCGCCAGACAGGCACACCAGCAGCAGCGCAACGAATATCCACAACGACCACCAGCCCCGCCGGTTGGCCTTGAACAGCGCCATGCGACGCTGACTCTGGGGAGAGAACTCGAACATCAGGCGCTCCTCGCGGAAAAATCGATGCGGGGATCGACCAGCGTGTAGCACAGGTCGCCCACCAGTTTGATCAGCAGGCCGAACAGCGTGAACAGGAACAGCGTGCCGAACACCACGGGATAGTCCCGCGACACCGCCGCCTCGTAGCTCATGCGCCCCAGCCCATCGAGCCCGAAGATGGTTTCAATCAGCAACGAACCGGCAAAGAACACCTCGATCAACGCCTGCGGAACCCCGGCGATGACCAGCAGCATGGCATTGCGCAATACGTGCCCGTAGAGCACGCGATGTTCCGTCAGCCCTTTGGCCCGTGCCGTGACCACGTACTGACGACTGATCTCGTTGAGAAAGCTGTTCTTGGTCAGAATGGTCAGCGTGGCGAACCCGCCGATCACCAGCGAACTGACGGGCAGCACCAGGTGCCACAGGTAGTCTTTCACCTTGCCCCACGTGCCCAGGCTGTCGACGTTTTCCGAGAACAACCCCTGGGCTGGAAACCAGCTCAGGTAGCTGCCACCGGCGAACACCACGATCAACAGAATGGCGAACAGAAACGCGGGCGTTGCGTAGCCAATGATCACCAATGTGCTGCTCCACACATCAAAAGCACTGCCATGCCGGACCGCCTTGCGAATCCCCAGGGGTATCGAGATCAGGTAGGTGATCAGCGTGGCCCAGAGGCCGAGTGACAGGGAAACCGGCAGCTTCTGCAGGATCAGTTCTGTGACTGGCGCGCCCCGGAAGAAGCTGTTGCCAAAGTCCAGTTGTGCGTAGTTCTTGAGCATCAGCCACAGCCGTTCATGCATCGGCTTGTCGAAACCGTAATGCTCCTTGATCGACTCGATCAGGGCCGGATCGAGCCCGCGTGTGCTGCGACTCGCGGTGCCATTGGCTGCCACCTCGCCGCCACCGCCGCCCACCCCGTTCGGGCTGAACCCCTGGATGCGAGCGATGGCCTGTTCGACCGGCCCGCCAGGCGCAGCCTGCACGATCAAGAAATTGACAACCAGGATGGCCAGCAGCGTTGGAATGATCAGCAGCAGGCGTCGTATCACGTAAGCCAGCATCTCAATGCTCCTTCGCTGCGGTAGCGTTGCCGACAAGGGCGTTGGACTGGGCGCTGAACTGGGCATTGGTCAGTGGCGTCGGGCTTACTTGCCACCATGTCTCCAGGCCGACGTCGTAAAGGGGCGGGGTGTCTGGCCTGCCGAAGCGGTTGGCGTACACCAGCGGTATGCCTTTGGAGTAGTAATTGGGGATCATGTAGTAGCCCCATTGCAGCACCCGATCCAGCGCGCGGGCGTAATGCACCATGTCATTGCGGCTGTTGGCGGCCACCAACCCGTCGATCAGGGTGTCCACGGCCGGGTTGCGCAGCACCATGGCGTTCGAGCTGCCGACCTCTGTGGCGCTTCGCGAGCCGTACAGGTTGTACAGATCACGCCCCGGCGAAATCAAAGGGTTGCCGCTCTTCGGGAAGGTGACCACGATCATGTCGTAGTCCCGTGCATTGAGCCGGTTGATGTACTGCGCCGAGTCGATGCGCAGAAAATCCAGAGTGATGCCGATCTGCGCCAGCGTGCGCTTGAACGGCAGAATCAGCCGGTCAAAGCCGCCCTGACCATCCAGAAAGTTGAACACCATCGGCTCGCCTGCAGCATTGACCAGTTGGTTGTTCTTCGGGTGCCACCCGGCTTCCGCCAACAGCTTCAGTGCCTGCAGCTGTTTGTCACGGATGTAGCCGTTGCCGTCGGTTCTGGGCGGCTGGTAGACCTGTGTGAACACTTCTTCCGGTACCTGGCTGCGCAGCGGCTCCAGGATCTTCAGTTCGGCCTCGTCCGGCAGTTCAGTGGCAGCCATGTCGCTCTTGGGGAAGTAACTCTGTTGGCGCACGTAGAAGTTGCGCATCACCCGGCGATTGATCCAGTCGAAGTCCCACAGCATCGACAACGCCTGGCGCACGCGGCGGTCCTTGAAGATCGGGTTGTCCAGATTGAACACGAAGCCCTGAGCAGCGACAGGTCGCTGCGGGGCCATGATGCTCTTCTGCAAACGCCCGTCATCGATGGCCGGGCCGCTGTAACCCACGGTAAAGCCCGCCGAGGAAAACTCCCGGTTGTAGTCGAAGGCACCGGCCTGCAGCAGTTGCCGGGCAATCTCGGTGTCGCCATAGAAATTCACGGTCAGGGTGTCGAAGTTGTACAGGCCCCGGCTGACCGGCAGGTCCTTGGCCCACCAGTCCTTGACCCGCTCGAAGGTGACGCTGCGTCCGGCATCGACCTTCGCGACCCGGTACGGGCCGTTGCCCAGCGGTGGCTCGAAACCGCCGCCATTGGCGAAGTCGCGGGTCTTCCACCAGTGCTGCGGCAGAATGCGCATGCTGGCAATGTCCAGCGCCAGCATACGGTTGAGGTTGTTCTTGAAGTTGAAACGAATCTGCAACGGCCCTTCAAGGGTCACGTCCTTGACGTCGGCGAACATGGGGCGGTAGCTGAAACTGGCCTTGGTGGTCATCAACTCGAAGGTATAACGCACGTCTTCTGCAGTAACGGGTGTGCCGTCTTCGAAACGTGCTGCCGGGTTGATGAAGAAGCGGATCCAAAGCCCTTCAGGGTCCATTTCCATTTTTTGCGCGATCAGCCCGTACACCGTGTAGGGCTCGTCGAGCGAGCGGTAGGCCAGCGGCGAGTAGACCCAGCTGTCGACCTGCACCACGTTGATGCCTTGATCGACATAAGGGTTGAGGTAGTTGAACTGCCCGATTTCTTCAGAGGCGCGGGTCAGCGAGCCACCCTTGGGCGCGTTCGGGTTGACGTAATCGAAGTGCTGAAAGCTGGCCGGGTACTTCGGCGCTTCGCCATACACAGTCAGGGCATGGGTCGGCGCGGCGAGCACGGTCTGCCAGCAGGTGCACAGTGCAACACCCATGAGCAGGCGTCGCAAAAAGCGGGTTTGACGCAACATGACGGGGCTATCCTTGTGCACAAATTGACCGGCCTTGCGAAAAGACCTCTGGCCGGGGAAGGTGGATAAACCTGTGGCCAGAGGGAGCGAAATCGCACTATGAACGTGGCCCACGGAGCGTGGTGTGGGCCGCGTCGTCACCTCAGAAGTGGTAGGTCATGCGCGCGAACAACGTGCGGCCCAACGGGTCGGCGTAGCGGGGGTCGTAGCCGGACTGGAAGTTGTAAGCCTGGTTGGAGAACGGTGGGTTGCGATCAAACAGGTTGCGCAGGCCCGCATCCACATCCAGTACCTTGTCGAAGGTGTGCCCGACCGACAGGTCCCACAGCGCGTACGAGGCCACGCGGGCATGGGTGGTGCGGTCGTAATCGTTGTAGCCGCTGGTGAAACGGTTAGTGATGGAGGCGCGGGTATTGCCCAGCGACCATGAACCCACCAACACGTGTTTCCAGCGCGAGATCACTCCGTCGCCCTGGAAGTCACCGACCTTGTCGGTATAAGGGCCATCGATGATGTTCTGGAAGTCATAACGGGTCACGTAGGTGCCCGTCATGCCCAGACCGAACTGGCCATAGGGCGTGTTCGGAAAGCGGTAGTCGAGGGTCACGTCCACACCGCTGGTCTTGACGATGCCCAGGTTGGCGTTGCCGGTCACGATGTTGGCTATAGAGCCGTCAGCGGCACGAACGTAGCGGTCGGCGTAGGTATCGGGGTCATCGAAAACGGTTGACTCAGGGAACGACTGAATCTGGTTGGAAATATGAATCCACCAGAAATCCAGCCCCATCGACAGGTTGTTGACCGGCTGGTAGACGAAGCCAAGAGTGACGTTACGGGCCTTTTCCGGTGCCAGTTCGGTGTTGCCGCCGCTGTTGTTGAGGAACTGCTGCGCACAGTCTCGACCGGCATTGCCACCCGGTCGCACGGTGCCTCCGGCGCAGAGTACCGGGTCGTCGTAATAGCCCTGGGTGTAGCTCAGGCTGCGCGGTGCATACAATTCATAAAGCGACGGTGCGCGGAAGCCCTCGCTGTACGCGCCCCTGACCACCAGTTGTTTGACCGGCTGATAGCGGAACGAATACTTGGGGTTGGTGGTGCTGCCAAAGTCACTGTATTTGTCGTGGCGGACTGCAGCACTCAACTCCAGGCTGTCCAGTATGGGCACATTCAGCTCGGCGTACTCCGCCTTTACGCTGCGGTCCCCGGACGTGCTACCGGCTGCATCGAGCCCCAGGCTGCTGATGTCGTTGACGAAGGGGTCGAAGTCCTGATGCATCTTCTCCTTGCGGTATTCGCCACCCAGTGCAAGACCGGCCGGGCCTGCACCAAACCAGTCACCGATTTCCCGGCTGATACGCCCGTCGATTCCGGCTACACGACCTACGGCGCTCGAATACTGACCGTGGTACTCGCTGGCATCGATCAGCGCCTGGCCTGCTGCGGTCTGCGGCCCGAACGGGTTGAGCACGCCATTGGCAAGACCGTTCAGCATTGCGGAGTCACTCACATAACCGCTGGTGACCGACGACAGTACCTTGTTCTGGTTGTACGAAGCGCCGACGTTATAGTCCCAGCCGCCTACCAACCCATCGAAATTCAACAGAAAGCGCTGGCTGGTGTTCTGATCGCTGCCCCCGCGTGGACCTGCTGCGGTTTCCCGCCAGGCCGTGTTGACCGGTTGCGTCGGGTCTAGGGTGAAGTCGGTGGGCGCCGGAGTAATGCCATTGCCGGGGTAGAACGGCGACGAGGAATCGAGCGACAAACCGGTAAGCGGTGCCGGGCCAATGCCAGTGTGGTTATTGTTGCGGGCCCAGAAGTATTCGAGGCTGACGTTGTGATCGTCGGCCAGCTTGCCGGTGGCCTTGCCAAAGAACGAGGTTTTTTCTGTCTGCGGGATCAGGTCGATGTATTGGCGCGTGCTGAATCGACAGATGCCGTTGCTGGCAACCAGATTGGCGCCCGAGCAGTTGGTGCCCAGCGGGTTGGCGGCATTGTCGCCCTGATAATAATTGCCGGGGTACGCCGTGCCCGAGGTCTGATTGAGCCCACGTCCCGGCTGGTAGTCCTTGGTGAATGAACGGTCGTTGGCGTCTAGGTTCTGCTGCTTGTTGTAGTTGACCACCCCCATCACGTTGAAGCGGTCTTCTTCCAGATCGCCAAAACCCCAGCTGGCGCTCATGTCCTTGGAGGCGCCGCCACCGCTGTTGGTCGGGGTCTCGCCGCCCAGGCTCAAGGTGCCGTCGGTGAGGGTTTTCTTGGTGATGAAGTTGATCACCCCGCCAATGGCGTCGGTGCCATACAGCGCCGAGGCGCCATCGCGCAGCACCTCAACGCGGTCGATGGCGGCAAACGGAATCATGTTCAGGTCGATGGCGCTGCCGTTCGGTGTGCCGACGCCTGAAATCGCGTTGTTGGCCAGGCGACGGCCGTTGAGCAGAACCAGGGTCTTGTTGGCGCCGATGCCTCGCATGTCGGCAAAGGAAGCGCCGCCGGTGCTGGCGCCGACCGACCCTGCGCTGTTCTGAATCGACTGGCTGCCCGTGATGCGCTGGACCATTTCCTGGGTGGTGGTCACGCCCTGCTTCTTCAAGTCGTCGGCGCGCAGGATGGTGATCGGCACAGCGGTTTCGGCATCGACCCGACGGATCGCCGAACCGGTCACTTCGACACGTTGCAGCTGGGTCGTGGCGGGTACGACGGCAGCGGCGGTCACCGATTCACCGGCGGAGTCTGCATCGACGGCCTCGGCCGCCTGGGCACCGCTCATGCCCATGGCCAGTGCACACAGCAATGCGCGTGGATGACGCCGGACCGCGAGGGCCAGTGGCTTGAGGGTGCAACCGGGAAGATTCATCAGCATGGTAATTTCCGACTTGGTCCAGACATTATTGAAATGGCCTTGTGAGCCCTCTGTTCCCGACGCGGTTGTGCCGAGCGGGAGTACCACCTCTTCTTTTTCAAACCAGCCGCTCCCCTCCAGAGGCTTTTCAGCCTACGGACAAACGTGTTGCGGGAGACGGGTCGGAAGGCTTCGCGCGGCGAAGCCCTCACATCATTTCGCGGTCATGACCGATATCTTCGTGATCCCCGAGCGCTCGATGGACGCCATGGCCTTGGCCACCTGGCCGTAGTTCACAGCGGTGTCGGCCTGCAACTGGACGCGGATTTCCGGGTCCTTGGCTTTCTCGTCCTGCAGGCTTTTTTCCAGCAGCTCCGGGGCTATTTCCGATTTGGCGAGGTAGAACTTGCCGTCCTGATCGACGCTGACCACCACCGGGTTCTTCTTCTCGGCAGGTGCGACCGAGTCGGTCTTGGGCAAATTGACCTTGATCGCGTTGGTCATCAGTGGCGTGGTGACGATGAACACCACCAGCAGCACGAGCATCACGTCTACCAGCGGCGTGACGTTCATTTCGCTGAGCACTTCGTCGCTGTCCTGAGTCGAGAAAGACATCAGCTTGCCTCCCGCACGGCGTGGCCATGCTTGCTGGCGATAGGCTGACGCGTCACCGCGAAAGCGCTGCGCTGGGCGAGGGCGTCGAAGTCGTGGGCAAAGTCGTCCATGTCGGCGACGGCCAGCTTGAGTCGGCGCAGGAAGAAGTTGTAGATCAGCACGGCGGGTACTGCGACGGCGATCCCCACGCCGGTGGCAACCAGCGCATGACCGATGGGGCCGGCAACGGCCTCAAGGCTTGCCGAGCCGGTCAGGCCGATGCTTTGCAGCGCTTCCATGATTCCCCAGACCGTCCCGAACAGGCCGATGAAGGGCGCGGTGCTGCCAATACTGGCGAGGATCGCCTGGCCGCTTTCCAGCGAGCGGCGCTCCTTCTGAATCTGCTGGCGCAGGTTGCGCTCCAGGCGGTCGGAACGGTTGATGGTGTGGGCCAGTTGCTGCGTGGTACGCGGTGAGTCCTCGACAGCCATGGCTTCAAAACCGCTGTTGGCGATGCGCGCCAGTGCGCCAGGGTATTGCGCCGAATGCTCGGCTGCCGTCAGCAGGTCCGGGGCGCTCCAGAAGGCCTTGGTGAAGTGTTTGTTCTGCGATTTCTGCCGGACGTATTGCGCCGATTTGATCAGCAGCAGAGCCCAGCTCAGCACGGAAAACAGGATCAGGGCCCAGAGTACGGCTGGGACAATCATGGCGGAGAGCGATGCGTTCATGGGTTAAACCTCACCAGCTTTAGTAAAAGTGTCAGTCGTCATTCGCCGGATCATTCCGGAAGCTTGAAATCGATGGTCTGCGTCGCGAAGCCTTCGATAGGCGTGTCACCGCGCTTCGCCGGAATAAACTTCCAGTTGCGCACGGCCTCTACGGCGGCTTCGTCCAGCACAGGCTTGCCGCTGGATTTGGTGACTTCCACGCTGCCGGCGCGGCCGTTGGGCAGCACTTTGATGCGCAGCACCACGCGACCTTCCCAACTGCGGCGCAGCGCCAGCCCCGGGTATTCGGGCGGCGGATTGCCAAGGCTCGCGAGCCCTGAGACCGCAGCGCTTTCCTTGGCCGGTGCAGGTGGCGCAGCAGGCGCCGCCGGTGCGGGTGCAGGCGTTGGTGGCGCAGGCGGGCTCGGCGCAACAGGCGGTGTGGGCGCTGCAGGTGCTGGCTTCTTCACCGGTTCAGGCTTCTTGACCGGCCTGGGCTTCTCGACCTTTGGCTTTTCCACCGGTTTGGGCGGCGGCTCTACGGCGTCCGGGTCTTCAACCGGTTGTTCCGGCTCGGGCGGCGGGGGTGGAGGCGGTGGCGGCGGTGGTTCCGGTGGCGGTGGCTCCGGCGCAGGAGGCACAGGGCTGGTCAACTCAATGGTCATTTCCGGAACTTGCGGTGCAACTTCCGGGACCTCTGCCTCGGCCGTTTGCATATACCACCAGACCGCGCCATGGATCATTAACGATGCCGCAATCAATACCATGACTTGTGGCTTGCCGAGGCCGCCAGGTCGTGAAGTATTGGGTGTGAACGTAATACCTTGCCACGCTGCGGGTGTGTAATCCGGCGAGGGGTCGGGTACCGCTTTCATGATTACCGCATCATTCATTAACGCTCCCTCGATAAGTAGAAGGGCAATAAAAGTCCGTTCGAGCTTCGGGTAAAGTTCGAGTGAGAGAGGTCTTTTGACACTTGAATTGGCAGGCACTTAAACAGGCATGCTTTCAAGGCGCACGACGCCATAGAGCCTGCACAACAGGCTGGCTCAGTTAAAATAAACGAATGTCTGTATCAGGGCAGTGGCATTGCAAATCCTTTGCTTTTCAGTCGTGTACAAGAATGTACCGACCTGTTCCTGATTTTCTACACTGCAACCGCTGTGCCAATGTTACTGCTCGAGCTCTCTGTAAGGCCTGATGTAGAGCGGGTGTCGCATTCCTGTAACTATTTAACGAAATGACCTGTTTTACAGCGCGTCACCCTTCAAACGAATAGCGAGTCACAAGAACTCACAGATGAGTCATACCCCTCTGAGTGTTCAGACGCTTTTTAAGTTGACCGAGAAAGTGCTTGCTCGATTGATTGCACCAATAAGGCAATTGTGCGCTCAAGTTGGTGCAATCGATAACTAAGGACCCATGCGTTAGTGCTCCTTATAGAAAATGTGCTCAGTGATGAGCCGTCAGCGTCTGACCGTTATTAAACTTGTGTGATGGCTAATTGCAACTAACCAAGTGTGGATTGTCGGACAATAAGCGACCGTTAGTATTCTTCGGTAATGCATAGGGCCGTTAAAAAGGCGCGGCGGTATGTGGCGTGTAAGTCGGCGCGTCAATGTGCGCAGTGCGCTACGTAAAGTATCGACGACAAAACAACCAGGGCGTCAGCGGATCTATCGCTGGATGAGGCCGCTACGGTTACGCAGACGAGGTCGCAGGTGAGGGAGGTTTGATGACGGCCGGCGGGTGACAGAACGATGGCTGGGGTAGGGATGCATTTGACACAGGTAGACTCCTTTCTGGCAGACACGAGACTTGTGGTCGGGCGCACTGCACTGTTAGAGGACGCTTTGGCATCCTTGAATTGCACATTGGTGCGTATGAGCACCGTCCTGTGCAGCTCGTACCAATGGTTTATTGCACGAGCGTTCCACTTGGAAGAAATGTGCCAAATGTGTCTATTTGTATCTGAAATCCTGCAATGCGCTTGTCAGTCCGATAGAACCCTCGGTCGTGAGCCGAGTCCATCTTCTTTACCCGCCAGCAGGAGATCGACATGACCGCTAATTCCAGAGTGGCAAACAACGTCCCCAAAGAAGACCCGAGCAGCCCGCAGCTGGGCCAGTACGACCGCGAGGCGGACCCGGTTCTGGTGATGAATTCGAACACGCCTGGCGCAGGTTCGGAGAAGGGCGACGAGGTGCATGAGCGCACCGAGCATGAAGAAGCGTACGAAGACGACGAGCCGGAAGTGTATTCCGATGATCCGGATATCGTGGCAGATGAAGGCGGTGGCGTTTCGCCGGGGTGAAGTAAGCGTATTCAGTCGATGCAGGGCATGCGCTGGTGTCTCCAGCCTATGCCCTGACGCCGTTACAGGCTCATGGGACTGAACTGTTTACGGTCACGCGACTATCCGTGTTGCTCCTTCGCGCTCCCAGGGTATCGAAACCCTTGTCGGCGGCAGTGCTTCCAGTTGGCTCACAGCGTCGAGCCGCATCAGTTGCTCTTGCGATAGGTCAATGCTTACGGCGCCGAGGTTGTCGGTCAGCTGTGCGACATTTCGGGGGCCTATGATCGGGTTTGCGCCGTGCGTGCCTGCCCATGCGATGGCCACCTGACTGGCGGTGGCTCCCAGCTCATCGGCAATCGCGATGACGGTATCGAGGATTGCGGTGCGCTGGCTGGAGTTTTCCGCTTGGAACACTCGTCCACCGAAGCCTTCGGAGCGGCCTTGCTCACCGCTCCGGTATTTACCGGTAAGCATCCCGCCCCCCAACGGTGACCAGGTCACGATGCCCATGCCCAGCGCGTGGGACGCCGGAAACAGGTCGGCTTCTGCTTCACGATGAACCAGGCTGTGTTCGAATTGCGCGGCGGCGATGGGTACTGCACGTGTGAGCTCGGCAACAGTCGCGATCCTTGCCAGCCGCCAGGCTGCGAAGTTCGAGAGGCCTGCGTAGAGGATTTTCCCCGCGCGGGCCAGATCATCCAGCCCCCGAACAAGCTCTTCAGCGGGGGTGACGTTATCCGGGTGATGCACCCAATAAATATCGATCCGGTCAGTTTTGAGGCGTTTGAGGCTGGCCTCGACCGACGCCACCATTGCCTTGCGACTGTTACCAGTGACCAGCCGATTGGCGTCCGGCGCCGCGCCATTGGAAAACTTGGTGGCCAGAACAAAATCTTCGCGTCGCCCATGCAGCAGATTGCCAACGATTTCTTCCGACTGACCGAATTGGTAGACATCAGCCGTGTCGATGAAATTGCCGCCCGCCTCGACGTACCTATTGAAGATTGACCCTGCCACCTCCGGTTCTGCACCGTAACCCCAGCCTGTACCGAAGTTGCCGGTGCCCAGAGCCAGTTGCGACACACGCAACCCGGTGTTGCCGAAAGTCGTGTACTTCATGGTCATGCTGTAGACACTCCGTAGATAGAAAGGCTGCGCGGTCAAGGCGATGTGGGCCTTCTGGCGCATCGGGCGAGACCCATGCCTGAAACGCCAGGTGAGGTCACGATTGGCGCTCAGTCTTGCATTGATGTTGATCAACATCAATAAGCTTGACGATTAAGAGTTCGATCATCATCATTGTGGTCGTGCTCAATGACAGCCCGCAGCCCGCAGCTCATAACGGTGAAACGACAGATGAAAGCCCTGACCTTCAAGCGCTACGGCAAGACGCCCGGAATCGAGTTTTCTAACATACCTCAACCCCAAATCGGGCCAGACGACTTGCTGGTTGAAGTGTATGCAGCGGGTCTTAACCCGGTGGACAACATGATTGTTGCCGGAACATTCAAAGCGGTGCTGCGCTTCACATTGCCTGCCACGCTAGGCAGTGATGTGGCAGGAGTTGTCGTCAAGACAGGCCGTGCAGTGACGCGATTCAAGGTGGGTGACGAAATCTTCGCCAGCGTATTCGACCACGGTACAGGCACCCTTGCGGAGTATGCGGTGGTGCCGCAGAGCGCTGCAGCGTTCAAGCCCGCCAGCCTCAGCTTCGTGCAGGCGGCGTCTATCCCGATGGTCGGCCTGACCTCATGGCAGGCCCTCAAAGAGCGTATGAACCTCTCGGCTGGCCAGAAAATCTTCATTCCCGCAGGGTCGGGTGGCATTGGCAGCTTTGCCATTCAACTGGCCAGGCACATGGGCGCAAAAGTAGCGACCACTACCAGCACATCCAACGTGGAGTGGGTGCGCAACCTCGGTGCGGAAAACGTCATTGACTACACGCAGGCAAAGTTCCAGAACGTACTGAGCGGCTACGACGCCGTACTCGGCACTGTGCGTGGCGACTCCATTGAGCAGTCGCTGCAGATCCTCAAGCCAGGCGGCAAGATCGTCTCGCTGGTGGGCCCGCTTGACGAAAACTTCGGCAAAGACCGAAAGCTGAATGTCATTCTGCAATTCATCTTCAGGCTCATGAGTCGCAAGATCAAAGGCCTGGGTAAAAAGCGCGGCGTCAGCTACGCCTTCCATTTCTTGCGTCCCGACGGCAGCCAACTCGCCCAGATCAGCGAACTGCTCGAAGCCGGGCATGTAACGCCGGTGATTGACGAGGTATTCCCCTTCGAGCAGGCGCAAGCGGCGCTGTCGTATTTGTCGCAGGGCAGGGAGGGCCAAAGGGAAAGTGGTTGTCAGGGTCAGGTAGAGTGCCCGGACGGCTGATTGGAGGGTGCGCCTGCGCCCTTTCTACGTTAGGGCAAGCCTGTGCCTTTACAGCGAAACGCGCCGCTGGGGGAAGTTTTTTAGCAGCATGAGAGGGGATGTGTACGTCGTCATGTTATCAAGCTTCTCAAACTGGCGAATACATCCATCCAAAAGAGTGTTCGACTCAAACAGTTAACCGCAATTGACCACTTGTTGATGTTGCCGTCTCGACTTGGCGTTAAAAGCGGCCTCACCGAATTATCGGCGTCTGCCTGCAACTTGGCGGATCCACTAGCAAGCGGGTTCGTCGATTTTTATGACAATAAATAGATTATAAATGTCTCGAAAATTGGATCCTCTTTGCGCAGGGTTTATTTCCGCAATTGTATAAAGAAGCATCCAGAAAGAGCGGCGCGGCTTCCTGCGTTTGGGCTGTGACGCCCGAAAATCAAGGCTGAATCGGGTAAGCCTGCAAAATTGCCCTCCGCTGCAGGGTTCAAGCACTTTCAAATAAATGAATGAAATCCATTCCAGTCGGCTAATTAATCCATGCACTTGACTGACTTGATGCCAATCATCGTTTTTTAAACAGGGCCCCACTTTAAAGCTTGCCGGTTTGCGGCCGAAACAGCATCAGGGAATCGCTGGCTAAGGTAGGCCCGTACTGATCATCTTTGGCTCTTGTAGACGTCGACTTATAGAACGTTCGCCTGAGGTAGCTCTAACTAAACGTCTGTAAGTCATGAGGTCTGCAATGCTTAGAAATGCCCCTTTGAGTACGAAATTACTGCTTATTTTAATGTTTCCCCTGCTGGGCTTTCTGGCCTTCGCGGGGATTTTTGTCGCTGACAAAAGCGGGACGCTAGGCGCAATGAACCGCGCAGTGACCGCCACCAGCGCTGCACAGAAACTGAGCGATGTGGTGACCACCATCCAGCGCGAGCGCGGCGCCAGCGGTGTGTTCCTGGGCAGTAATGGCAAGTCCATGCAGGACAAGCTGAAGACTTTTCGCCAGGAAACCGACAAAGCCGTCAGCGAGATGCGTGCGCAATCGAATGAAGATATCCCGCCGCCAGACAAGGTGCTTCGCGCCCTGAGTGATCTCATTGAGCTTCGCCAGAAGGTGGATTCGCTGGCGATCAACAATACCGAGTCCGGTACCCGTTTCACTGATCTCATCAAGGTCATGATCGGCTACACCTATTCGCTTGAAACCAGCATTGATGACCCGACGATCCTGCGTGCCCTGAGTTCGCTCAACCAGTTCGTCGACATGAAGGAGCGCGCCGGTCGCGAGCGAGTCTTGCTGGGCCTGGCTTTCAACCAGAACCGTTTCGATGCACCGTTGCTGTCACGTTTCAGTCGCAATATGGGTGAGTTCTCCGGGTACTTCGAAGCGTTTCAGCGCTGGGCGCCTGTGGCGTTCAAAAACAAGCTGGACGCCGTTCTGCAACAACAAGGATCGCTGGAAGTGGCTCGCCTGCAACAACTCGGTTTCAACACGCCGCTTGGCGATCCGCTCAATATCAAGCCTGAAGACTGGTTCAACCTTTCCACCAGCCGAATAGACTTGATGGCTCAGGTCGAGGCGGAATTGGGTCAGACGGTCGTGAGCCTGGCCAATGTCGAGCGCGACGATGCCCAGCGCAGTCTGTATGTGGCGATCACCACCGTTGTGCTGATGCTGATTGCTGTGCTCTGGCTGGCGTCAGTGATCATTCGTAACATCAAGATCGCCGTGGTCGACGTGAACCGCACCCTTGTGTCGCTCTCCACCCGTGACCTCACCGCCAGAACCACCTACACCGGCAAAGACGAGTTCGGCGAAATCTCGCGCAATCTAGACAACATGGCGCTGCAGATCAGTGAAGTGATCCGCGAGATCGGCAGCGCCACGGCGCAGGTCGCGACCGCCGCCGAGCAGTCTTCTGCCGTGGCGCTACAGACCAGCAACAACGTAGCGCAGCAGCGCCAGGGGACCGATCAGGTTGTCACCGCCATCAGCGAGATGAGCGCCACGGTCAAGGACGTCGCGCGCAGCACCACCGACGCCGCCGAAATGTCGCAGCGGGTCAATGCCAGCACCGTGCAGGGCAAGGCCGAAATCGAGAACACCATCAGCCTTATTCAAGGGCTTGAAGTCCAGGCCGAACAGACCGCGCGGATTCTTGACGAATTGAAAGGCGAAAGCGATTCCATCTCTTCGGTTCTGGATGTGATCCGCGGCGTTGCCGACCAGACCAACCTGCTGGCGCTGAACGCAGCCATCGAAGCCGCTCGCGCAGGCGAGCAGGGCCGTGGTTTCGCAGTAGTTGCTGACGAAGTGCGAAATCTTGCGAAAAAGACGCAGGACTCCACCGTCAGCATCCAGAAGATGATTGCCAATCTGCAATCGGGCTCTGACCGCGCCGCCTCTTCCATGCAGGAAACCCTCGGCAAGGCCCAGGCGGGCGCGAGCAATGTCGTCCGTGCGGGTGAGCTGCTGGAAGAAATCGCCGAAGGCATCGCGACAATCAGCGACCGCAACATTCAGGTTGCTTCAGCGGCTGAAGAGCAGAGCCTGGTCGCCGAGGAGATTCACCGTAACGTCAACGACATCAACGCACTGGTTATCCAGGTCAGCGCCGGTGCCGAGCAGACAGCTGTGACCAGCCGTGAACTGGCTCGACTGGCCGAGCATCAGCAAGGGCTGGTCGGTCGATTCAAGGTGCTTTGACCTTCAGGGTTGGTCTGCTGTGCGGACTCGGACGCACCTGTCATGCCGGTAAACCTGACAGTGGTACAGATAACGAAGGTGTTGAGGTGCCTGGATTCTGAGGCATCAACACAACACCGTTGGCGCGCCTGAGCAGACGAAGCGGGGAACGTCCCGCTGCGCCTGCACGTCTGACCCTTATCGACTCACTTGAAAGGACAGCGTAATGGACAAGACGATTACCGTAGACCAACTGGCTACCACTGATCTTGAATCAATCACCGAGATATGGCTCGGCGGCACGCACACCCAGCTATGCCTGTGGCGTGGCGAACAGGTCGTCACCCACGACATGCTCAGCGAGGGCACCCACGATCAGAATGCGCATCGCCTGTGCTTGCAGTTGGTCAACCCAGACGATCAGGCTGCGGTGGCAAGCGTAGAAGTCACTGTGCGCGAGCGACTGGAAAAGATGGGACGGGAGGGCGAGTTTTACCCGGCTGAGGATGTGGACACTTATCAATAGCCATTCTGATTGCACGCGACCTGTATACGCTACGTCAGCACAGTTGCGGATGATCAGTCCCTGACGCCGCTGGCGGATCATTTTTCTGTTCCCAAGTCGCTGGCGGGAAGAGCAACATCTTGATGGCCCGGCGATCTGAGCGGGTGCACCTCAGAAACCGAGTCGCGTGAGGCTGCGTCAGCTTGCCGGGCCTCGGCGCGCACCACCAGCCATATGCCCATCGCAGAAATCGCCATACCGCCCCCCATTTGCCAGGACAGCGGTTCATCGAACATCGCCCATGCCCACAGCAGGGTAATCGGCGGGCTGAGGTACAGCACGCTGGCAACCCGGGTTGCGGTACTGCGGCGCAGGCAGATCCAGTACAGCCCATAGCCGCCCAGCGTCGACAGCACCACGGTCCACAAGACGCTTATGGCGAAACCTGCCGTGGCGACTGGCGCCAGACTGCTTTGGCTGCCTTCGATGGCGGCGATGGCAAAGCTGGACACGAAACATTGCAACCAGAGGTTGGGCAGCAGGCCCATTGACTGAGAGGTGCTGGCTCGTTTCTGCCACAACGTCGCGACGGCCAGTGACAGCATGCCCGCCACCGGCAAGCCGTAGGCCCACAGCGGCGCCTGGCCCAGCACCAGCGCGCCATCCGTCACCCATAGCACCCCGGCCAGCCCGATGATCAGCCCCAGCCACACTTGCCGGGACAATCGCTCGCCAAGGACCAGCGCAGCGATCAGTGCCATCCCCAGCGGCAGCAGGTCTGCGCATAACGCGGCGAGCCCGGCCGGGACACCAAGCTCAATGCCGCGTGTCACCCCGATCAGGTAGCCCGCCATGGCGAGCAGCCCGATTCCCGCGTTTTTCAGCAGCACGGAAAACGGCGTCCTGAGCAACGGTTTGTACGCGAAAGGCAACAGCAGAAGGGAAACCACCACGCAGCGCCAGAACACCACCAGCAATGCCGGGGCGTAGTCGATGGAAAACCGCGCACCAATGAATCCTGAACTCCACGCCAGCAAAAGGCCCGCCTCCAGCAAGGGCAGCGGCAGGGTGTGACGCCAGTTGCGGCGCGTCGTTTGGTTGTGTCGGTTCGGGATTGGCTGGCTCATTCCCAAAGGCTACGGATGTGGCGTAGTCTAATAAATCAAAATATTGTGCAGCAGTTGTTCATCAGGATTGAATCATGGCCGCGATTCTCGACATCGACCTGTTGCGTACCTTCCATGCCGTGGTGCGTGTCGGGAAATTCAGCGCGGCAGCCGAGCAGTTGCATAAAAGCCCGGCTGCGGTGAGCGTTCACATCCAGCGCCTTGAAGCGGTGGCGGGCGGTCGGCTGTTGAATCGAGACAACCAGTCCATCTCTCTCACCGTGCTGGGCAAGCGCCTGTTGGTCTCGACCGCCGAGCTGTTGCGCACCCATGATCAGGCGCTGGCCGATCTGCACGGCACCCACCTCGCCGGGCGCATCACGTTGGGGGTTCCTGACGAATACGCAGGGCACGTCATCCGAGACATCCTGCCAACGTTTATCGCCGCCTGGCCGAACGTGGTGCTGGAGCTGAAGACCGGGCCGAGCGTCGAACTCAAAGAAATGGTCCAGCGTGGCAAGTTGCAGACGGCAGTAGTAGCGCAGCCCAAGGGAGAGTTAGGGCCCAACACCCAATTGCTGACGTCGACCACGCCGGTCTGGGTCGGACCCATGAGCGCCGCCATGGGGCTCAATGACCCGCTGCCACTGGCCGTTCACGCCCTGCAGTGCCCTTACCGCGAGGCCATGATTGAATCGCTCAAAGCATCGGGCCGCCATTCGCGGATCGTGCTTGAAAGTGCTTCCAATCAAGCCGTCAAAGCGTGTGTAGAGGCGGGGCTGGCCGTCAGCCTGATCGACCGTGGCAAAGTCACCGAGCGCATGCAAATCCTCGAAGGGCTGCCCGTCATTCCAGACCACGACATCGTCTTCATACGCAGCGCTGCCTCTCATGGGGATGAAGCCGTGGAACTGCTGGCGCGTGCGATGCAACAGTCGTTTCGGTTATAGGTGGGGTTGATGCTTACTACGCAGTTGCAGTCCGCACTCGGACAGACCGACTGTTGATTGTCGCCAGGCCTTGTGAGCAAGCGCTGAGCCGGCACCGAGGCGCAAGCTGCCAACAAAAAAGAGCCCATCTGGGCTCTGATCACGTGAAACGGCGTTACTTGTTCAACCAACTCTCAACCACGTCGCTACCGTGTTCTGCTTTCCACTCCTTCAAGGCTTTGTGATTGCCACCTTTGGTCTCGATGACTTCACCGGTATGTGGGTTCTTGTACACCTTGAGATCACGTGGTTTACGCGTACTCACAGGTTTATCAGCCACCTGGCGTCGGGCTGGGTTCTGTGGATCCAGAATGTTGACGATGTGCTTCAGGCTGAAACCATAATGCTCAAGAAGCTTGCGTAGCTTCGTCTCGAATTCGATTTCTTTCTTCAGCCCCTCATCACCCTTCATCGTTTCCAGGGCTTTGAGCTGCTCGGCGAGGTGCTTTTCCAGCTGACGATATTCTGAAAGTTTGGACATGGTGTTTCCCTGATGTATGGCTGTGTACTTATAAGATGAATGTAACCGGGTACAAGTTCAGCGCTATTTTCGGCGATGAGTCGTTTCGTTGGTGTGGACCTAGTCCGGAGAGATCTTTTTTGGGAAGCATGGAAGGTTTTAAAAGGCATCAAGGCAAAAGTCTTGGCAAATGGCTAAAAGTGAAAATAATGAGCCACTTCGTAGGTCGTCCAAGCGAAAATTCAATAAAGTCCCGCTCGTCTAGTGTCTGCAGCGAGAGCGGCAGGGCAGTGTGGACTTTACTGAAGTAACGGCTCCAGCCTTACTCAAGGGAATAGTCATGGGGGTTCAACACCCGCTTCCCATATCGTCAGAACGGGCCCAGGCGCTGGCGCTGTTCAGATAGATCTTTCCGGTCAACCTGATGCTAACCAGAGCATTGTTATGCAACCGGACGGCAAGATATTGGTTAAAGGTTATAGCAACTACTTGTCTTGGGGCTATCCCGGCGCGCCAGGCGATGAAAGCTACGGCTATGAACAGAACCATTCCGTTATCCGCCTGAACGCAGACGTGTTCCGCTACGAGCTTTTCCGGCTTCATAGAAGGCTTCACGGTTGACGACAGGATCGACGTGTCAGCCTTGGGCTACACCTGTTTCGGAGATGGCACCGGCCACACGATGGCGCGGGCCTACAACCAAGAACTGAACCGCACGTATCTGACAAATTCGGAAGCAGACGCCCAAGGCTATTCGTTTCAGGTCGCCCTGGTCGGTGACTGGAGAAAGAGCTTTTACGAACGTAACGTGATTTTTGCTCAAACCGAGGTAGCGCTCGTTGGTGTCGCGCCAGACGTCGATCCGGCTTATCAGTTGGGCTGATCAGATGATCCCTGTTCGCTAGGTTGTCTGGGCCGTGGAAAGGGTGCGGGCGTCGGTATGAAACGTTTTTCAATATCGGCGCCAACCGGCTATCCGATCATTCGCTGACAGCCTTCTTGAGGTTACGCCCAGCTCAAGCGTGGCCTTGTAGCCGCCCAGATCCACGTAGCATTTCGCAAATGCGGAACGTCGAACTTCCGTTACCGACCCATAGTGGACTCCGATCAGCGCTCTCTAACTCAATTGTTATTGCTTTAGAAACGAGCAAACCGCTGTCGGTACTGAGCAGGGGTTAACTCGGTCAGCTCCTTGAACATTCTTCGAAGGTTTGAATCACTGCTGAAGCCGAGCTCATCACTAATAGTTTTGATGGGGGCAGAGGTTAAGGTCAGGCGTTCGCTAACCTGGCTCAACTTGACGCGACGCGCATATGTAGCCACTGAGGTGCCTGTTTGATCTCTGACCCTGCGAGCCAGTGTCCGCTCGGTCACTCCCAGTTCATCCGCGAGGGCACGGACGGTGATCCGTTCAGCTGACAATCCTTGCACTAGTGTATGCAGCCTGCGCAGCAGTGGATTGGGCTGCTCGATCAGGCTGAGGGCCTGAAAGGCATCGTGCGACAGGGTTGGACGCGCAAGCACCATTAGCCGGTTGAGGTCGTGGAGGATCGTTGCACTCAAGTACCGCTCGATCAGCGCTTGAGCAAGTGGCAAGTAGCCGTTTACGCCACTGGCAGTGCCCGTGCGCTCAGTAAACACACAGTTCTGCTCGTACTGCCAGCGCACCTTGGGATAGCGCTGAAGCAAAGCATCCGCTAGCCACCAAGTTGCTGTCGCGGGCTGTCCATCGAGGCGGCCACTTGCGGCAGCCAAGCAGACTCCAGTGCAATAGCTCCACACACGACAGCGCTTGCCAAGCTTTGCCAGGATAGCCAAAAGCGAGGCATTACTATCCAGGGTCGCTTCCACTTGCTGTATTGACTCTGCCCAGAAGCCGGGAATCAGTACTGCATCCAGTGCCAGCTCTGTTATGCAGTGGTTGGCCGTCAGCACTAGGCCATGAGCGCAACTCACCGAGCCGCTCTGCTCGGCGATGAAGTACGTGTCGAATAGCGAGGTCCCGGTTCGTCGGTTCGCTGCGTGGAGCATATCCACGAAGGCTAGAAGACCTGCGGGCATGCAGCCTGGGAAGAGCAGGAGACCAATTCGTAGTTTGACAGGCATGGCTGGAAATGAATTCTTTATGTCATGTCCTGCCATTATGGGCCATGCGTCATCTCGGCACCATAGGCCATCACCTGAGGAGGTTCATGATGAAAATTCGGCAGATCCGCAATGCTACGATCATTCTCGAGTTCGGCGAATACCGTGTGCTGGTTGACCCGATGCTAGCTAGCAAAGGAGCTTTGCCCTCGCTGAGGATCTTTGCGGGCAGGCAGAGAAATCCGACCGTCGAGCTGCCAATGGGAACTCGCGAAGTGCTGGAGTCTGTCACCCATTGTTTAATCACTCATTGCCAAAAAGGCCACTTTGATCACTTGGACAGAGCGGCTACGCGTTGGTTGAGAGAGCGGCAGATTCCAGTTATCTGTACACAACATGATGCGTCCCACTTGGCCAGGCTCGGCTTGAACGTGCAGCCATTACCGAAGGGGCATCAGGAACCGAAGCCTTTCCTGGGCGGAGCAATCCGCACGGTGCGCTGTACACATGGTGAGGGAGTGATTGGCCGACTAATGGAACACGGTGTCGGCTATCTAATTGAGCTGCCTGGTGAGCCGAGTCTGTACCTGTCCGGCGATACAATTCTGACCTCTGCCATACGTGACTTCGTGCTGAAACATCAGCCGCAGGTGAGCGTGGTTCCTGCTGGCGGGGCGCGCTTCGACATGGGGGGCGACGTCATCATGGGAGTAACCGATGTGCTCGAATTCACTCGCCTGTGCGCCGGGACTGTCATTGCGAACCATCTGGAAGCGATCAATCACTGTCCCGTCACCCGGGTGGGGCTGGCGAGCGCAGCCGCTCAGGCAGGTACTGTCAGTCGATTGCTGATTCCCGCCGACGGGCAGGTACTGGCGCTTGCGTAGGCACAGCAATCAGAGTCGATCGCGGTCGATTGGGCGCGGGAGCTGGCTATTCGGCAGGGGCTACGAAGCGCAAAACGCGCTGCGGCGATCATGAGCCTGATCTAGGGCGGGCTGCTGAATCGCTATAATCAGTAAACTGAGAAAGCCTATGCCGCGATGGTAGAAACAAGTAGCTACCTTTCGCCCGATCTGAAATTCAATGGGATTGGGACGGTTTTGTACACAGATTTATTCCAGCTTTCGGGACAGCATTCGCTGCATCGCGCTAGCAAGTATCGTCCTTCCAAGCGACCGGTCAAATGCATTGCAAAAAAGTGGTTTACCGAGATTGGGTTTTTGATAAATAGGGGATCGCTGGTGACGAATTGTTGAGCGCGGTATGGCTCTAAAAGCGTCTGCAAATACCACACAGTCTTCGTGAAAGCTTGTAAGTATCAATGCTGGCGAACCTACCAGGTGTTTATGGTACGAGCTCAAGTTTGAGATCCTTGCTATGTACCACTGCAGATAATTCTCGCATGCTGTTCGCCAGAAGTGCCTCGCTGCGGTATGTCGAAGCGACCACGCTGTTACTCGCAGCAGCCAGTGTCTGCTGTACATAATGTTCAGCCAGGTTCAGGTCTCCATTCAAAAACACTCGCAGGGCCGAACAGCGTGGGCGCAGCCAAGGGCAATACCAGTCAAGATCGCTATTCGCCCAGTCGTCCCACAAATGCTTTGCGTCCTGATTCAGATACGCCCGGACGAAAGCGAACTCAACGCGCAATAGAGTGATCTGCGTGCCCATACCATCGAGTGCCTGCGCATGCTCCTGCAACAACGCCTCCAGATCCCGCTCCAGTTGTATTGCCGCCTTGAAGTTACCTTGGTTTAGCAAGGCGCTAAGCCGATAGCTTATGGCAATCAACGGTTGAGGCATCGCTCCTTGGGACAACTGTGCGATATCGGCATCTGGCACTTGCTCACAGGGCACTCCTGCAACTGACATCGCCATCACGCGCATCGGAGCCAGTTCTGCTCGCAGGTCATCGCGATGAAGCCACCAGGTAATGAGAAGTGAACCGTCGCTAGGCAGAATGCGGGAGGTCGGCACCAGATTGGCAAATGTCATGCTCAGGTTAAGCACGGCAAACGCGAGGAAGAATGCTGACATCAGCCCTTGGGTGAGCCAGCCGAATCCCCCTGATATCAGGCCTGTGAGCAAGTTGGCCAAGGGTCCCATCAGTACCAGCCACAGCATCTGCTTGCGCAGGGGAAGCTGCCGGTTGACCGCCGCCATTACGTAACCGCCCAATCGACGACCCTTGAGCTGTGGCGACCAGCGAATCTTCCAATCTCGGCGTCGCACCTGAACCTCGACAGCGGCAAAGCGCATTATCAAGACCGGCATGCGGTGCAGCCTGGCGCCAATGTAATGACCGCCTTCATGCACCACTATGGCTATGACACCTAACCCCGACGCCAATATCATTGACAAAAACGGCTGTAAATCGGAGCGCAGGTGCAACCCCAAAATCAATCCCGCGCCCATCCAGCCCGCCAGCCCCAAAAACATCTGCAGAAGGCGCATGAGGCTATGGAGAACGAACTGCGTTTTGCTAACTTCCATTACATCCTTCCTTGGGGTTGCGCGACATTATCATCGACTGCGCTGCCACCCAAGTATGCCTGTGGCCGTGCTCAAGGAGGCATTCCATGGGTGTTGAGGCTAGCCCTTGAGGTTGGGCGTCACTGTGTCTTTCAGAATGGAGATCAGTTCAGAATCCATGTAGCGGTAGTCGTCGGGAATATCCAGGACGTGCAGCCGCTTGTGTTCAAGCAAACGTGAATACTCCGCCTGGAGACGCTGCTGGTGCTTACGCTCCATGACGAATATTACATCAGCCCAGCGTATATCCGACGGGCCGACCGGCCTGCGTGCATTCGGGCTGGTGCCTGCCAAGCGGGTTTCGAAGCCCGCTCGGCGGCGCCAAAGGCTTTCCGCAGTGGGACTTCGCCATTGATTACGGCTGCAAATGAACAGAAGGTTGGTCATTCTTGATCCAGTAATTGGCGGGTAGTGCGAACGGGATAGCATATGCCAAGCTGGAGTGCCCTTTTCAACTTTTCGGCGCGCCTGTACAGCGCTTCCAGTACTTTTCTGGCTTGAGCACCAGTGGTGGTTGTAGTGGTCAACTGATCCCGGACACGATGTTAAGGTTTTTCTCGTACTGAGCTGGCGACAATCCATCATTGAACTGGTGTGGCCGAATCCAGTTGTAACGATGCATCAGGTAATGACTGATATCTCGCTGAGCCTTTTGGGCCGTCACGTAGCCCACGGTCGGTATGCACCCAAACCTAGCCAAGACAAATTCCGTCCGGTTTCTTGTAACGCAACTCCCAAGACTTTTGCCCGTTAGGTTTCACTCGGAAGTACAAGCCGTTACCGTCCTGCTCCCGGTACGTTGCGGGCTATGGCTCCAGACCTGCCAGCGTGGTGTGTGCCAACGGGCGGCGTTTGATTTCAGTGCGCTTCACCGCTTGTATGCCTTCAGTTATAGGAATTTGAAAGCATACGCGGGGGCATAGACGGCTGGAAAATATAGGGGAAACAGATATGGACAGTAAGAAACAAGGAAACCCGCACAGGGCGGGCTTCTTATGGTGTTTCGTAGACTGTCTGAGACAGGTCTAGACTGATATATGGTGCACCAGGCGGGATTCGAACCCACGACCCCTGCCTTCGGAGGGCAGTACTCTATCCAGCTGAGCTACTGGTGCAACGCGGGCGCCATGATACGCATCTGAGGGTCGGGCGTCCATGCTGGTGAGCGCTGTTGTGGATTTCACACGGCGGGGTTGTCTGATCGCGCCAGCCTAGGTTGAAATCTTGTCCGTCAGCGCCATGCCGTTCTTTTTTTCGAACAGGCTATTGTCCTTTAACCCCGTAGTGCCTAGGATTCGTTTGAGATTTCAAACGCTCGCGCTCGGTTCTCCGCCTTTATAAGGGCGCATTGTCGGGATCGATGGATGGAATGTTTTCCTGGCGATGGCTTCCAAACGGGGTGCATCGATATTCAATTGTTCGCTCCGCCCTTGTGCGGTGCTGTTTAGGAGGCCGACATGCAGCTCAAAGATTCCAAACTGTTCCGCCAGCAAGCCTATATCAACGGCCAGTGGCTGGATGCGGACGGTGGTCAGTCGATCAAGGTCAACAACCCTGCTACCAATGAAATCCTCGGCACTGTGCCAAAGATGGGCGCGGCCGAGACGCGTCGTGCGATTGAAGCGGCTGACAAGGCGCTGCCGGCCTGGCGTGCGCTGACCGCCAAGGAGCGTGGCAACAAGCTGCGTCGCTGGTACGAGCTGATGATCGAGAACCAGGACGACCTGGGTCTGCTGATGACGCTGGAGCAGGGCAAGCCGTTGGCCGAGGCCAAGGGTGAGATTGCTTACGCAGCCTCCTTTATTGAGTGGTTCGCTGAAGAAGCCAAGCGCGTCTACGGCGATGTGATTCCGGGCCACCAACCGGACAAGCGCCTGATCGTGCTCAAGCAGCCGATTGGCGTGACTGCGGCCATTACCCCGTGGAACTTCCCGGCAGCCATGATCACCCGTAAAGCCGGCCCTGCGCTGGCTGCGGGCTGCACCATGGTGCTCAAGCCTGCTTCGCAGACGCCGTACTCGGCACTGGCGCTGGCTGAGCTGGCCGAACGTGCGGGCATCCCGGCGGGCGTGTTCAGCGTCGTCACCGGCAGCGCGGGTGATATCGGCAGCGAGCTGACCGGCAACCCGATCGTGCGCAAACTGTCCTTCACCGGCTCGACCGAAATCGGTCGCCAGTTGATGGCCGAGTGCGCCAAAGACATCAAGAAAGTCTCGCTGGAGCTGGGCGGCAATGCCCCCTTCATCGTGTTCGACGACGCCGACCTCGACAAGGCTGTGGAAGGCGCGATCATCTCCAAGTACCGCAACAACGGTCAGACCTGCGTTTGTGCCAACCGCATCTACGTGCAGGACGCGGTGTATGACGCGTTCGCCGAGAAGCTCAAGGTGGCGGTCAGCAAGCTGAAGATCGGTAATGGTCTGGAAGAGGGCATCACCACTGGCCCGCTGATCGACGACAAGGCCGTGGCCAAGGTCAAGGAACACATTGCCGACGCGGTCAGCAAGGGCGCAACCGTGCTGACAGGCGGCAACAGCCTGGAAGGCTCGTTCTTCGAGCCAACCATTCTGGTCAACGTTTCGAAGGATGCGGCAGTGGCCCGCGAAGAAACCTTTGGTCCTCTGGCACCGCTGTTCCGCTTCAAGGACGAAGCCGAAGTGATCGCACTGGCCAACGATACCGAGTTCGGCCTGGCATCCTACTTCTATGCTCAGAACATGAGCCGCGTCTTCCGTGTGGCCGAAGCGCTGGAATACGGCATGGTGGGTATCAACACCGGCCTGATCTCCAACGAACTGGCGCCGTTTGGTGGTATCAAGTCGTCGGGCCTGGGCCGTGAAGGCTCCAAGTACGGCATCGAAGATTATCTGGAAATCAAATACCTCTGCCTGTCGGTCTGACCTGTTCGGACTACACATGGGTATTGCAGCCGGTGGCGCGCGAGAGCGACGCGTCACCGGCTTTTGTTGTAACCGAGACTTCTTGGTGGCTTGAAGGCTGTGCAGTCGATCATCGTATGCTGACGCAGTTGACCCAGGCCGCTTGATCCTTGAACCACGCCGACCGATGAGCGGCGAATGAGGAATACATGAGCAAGACAAACGACTCCCTGATGCAACGCCGCCATGCTGCCGTCCCACGCGGCGTTGGTCAGATTCACCCGATCTTTGCCGCTTCGGCGAAGAACGCGACCGTTACCGACGTGGAAGGCCGTGAATTCATCGACTTCGCTGGCGGTATCGCGGTACTCAACACCGGTCACTTGCACCCGAAAATCGTTGCAGCCGTGCAAGAGCAACTGACCAAGCTGACCCACACCTGCTTCCAGGTGCTGGCGTACGAGCCTTACGTTGAGCTGTGCGAGAAAATCAATGCCAAGGTGCCGGGCGATTTCGACAAGAAAACCCTTCTGGTGACCACCGGTTCCGAAGCGGTCGAGAACGCCGTCAAGGTTGCGCGCGCTGCTACCGGCCGTGCGGGCGTCATTGCGTTCACCGGCGCTTACCACGGCCGTACCATGATGACCCTGGGCCTGACCGGCAAAGTCGTGCCGTACTCCGCAGGCATGGGCCTGATGCCGGGCGGCATCTTCCGCGCGCTGTACCCGTGCGAGCTGCATGGCGTGAGCGTTGACGATTCCATCGCCAGCATCGAGCGCATCTTCAAGAACGACGCCGAGCCCAAGGACATCGCCGCGATCATAATCGAGCCGGTACAGGGCGAGGGCGGTTTCTATGTGGCACCGAAGGCGTTCATGCAGCGTCTGCGCGAGCTGTGCGACAAGCACGGCATTCTGCTGATCGCGGACGAAGTGCAGACCGGCGCTGGCCGTACCGGCACGTTCTTTGCGATGGAGCAGATGGGCGTTGCAGCTGACCTGACCACATTTGCCAAGTCCATCGCGGGCGGTTTCCCGCTGGCGGGTGTCTGCGGCAAGGCTGAGTACATGGACGCCATCGCTCCGGGCGGTCTGGGCGGCACGTATGCCGGGAGCCCGGTGGCGTGCGCGGCGGCACTGGCAGTTCTGGATATCTTCGAAGAAGAGAACCTGCTGGAGCGCTGCAAGTCGGTCGGCGAGCGCCTGGTCACAGGTTTGAAGGCGATTCAGGCCAAGCACCCAGTGATCGGCGAAGTGCGTGCCCTTGGCGCGATGATCGCTCTGGAGCTGTTCGAAGACGGCGACTCGCACAAGCCGAACGCCGCTGCCGTCGCTCAGATCGTGGCCAAGGCACGCGACAAGGGCTTGATCCTGCTGTCTTGCGGCACCTACGGCAACGTGTTGCGTGTGCTGGTCCCGCTGACTGCAGAAGATGAATTGCTGACCAAAGGTCTGGCCATTCTCGAAGAGTGTTTCGCTGAAATCGCCTGAAAAATGGCCAGGTCGCAGATTGATTAATTTGTGACCAAACAGACAGAAAAAACCCGTTTCGGCGGGTTTTTTTTCGTCTGGAAGGGTGTATTTGCATGTTTTGGCTATATACCGACGAATGCATTGGCTAAGGTGGGCGCATCGATGTCGGAGAGTGCTGATGACAGCTGTCGTTTTACCCGCGGTTCCTCGCGTCTTGATTGCTGAGTCTGATCCGTGGGTTCGCGAAACACTCAGCGATCTGGTCCTGAGTGTGCGTGCGGATGTCGAACTGGAGATGTGCACCGACGGCCGTCAGGCAGTCGAATGGATGAAGAAGCAGTTGCCGGACCTGGTCATAGCGGCAAGAGAGTTGCCCGCTATCGATGGCCTGAGCCTGCTGCGTGGCGTACGCAGCCTGCGTCGTCAACCGCCCATACCCTTCATATTGATCAGCAACCGTAGCGATGCGGCCAGTGTTCGCGAAGTGTTGCCGCTCGCGCCAACGGCCTACCTGACCAAACCCTTGAACACTGAAGGTTTGCGCCAGCGCCTGGAAGGCCTGCTGCTGGGGCGTCGTGCGTCGACACCGGGCGACGTCCCGGCGCTTACGCCGGGCCTGACATTGCCAAAATTTCTCGACAAGCGTCGCGAGACTGCCGATGGCGCTCCGCTGTTTGTCGATGTCGAGACCGCGCTCAAGCTCAGCCAGACTGCCTCGGGCCTGGACATCACGTTGCTGGAACAGGAACTGCGCAACGATCCGCATATCACGGCGGTTTTGATTGCGGGTGCCAACAGCGCTGCCCAGCACTTGGGCAAACCGGTGCAGACCCTGGCGGGCGCTCTGGCGATTCTGGGGCCGGTGCAGGCAGGCAATATCGCCACGGGTCTGGCGAAAAAACGTATGGCCGTGTTGACCAGCGATGCGTTGCTGGCGAAGGCTGCCCAATTCTGGACCCTGTCGCAGCGAACTGCCGATTACGCCCGAATCCTCGCCGGTATGCTGGAGCTGGACGTCGAGCGCTGTTTCTGCGCCGGGCTGCTGCAGTCGCTCGGCGATCTCGCGGTGTTGGGTTGCCTGCAGGAATGGTTGCTGGCGGGTGGTGAACTGACCGAAGAGGCCATCGCTCAATCGCTGGAGCAGTATTCCGCTGCCTTTGGCTCTGCACTGCGTACACGGTGGCGCCTGCCGCTCGAATTACGAGAGCTGATTGCTGCGGTCTACCAGTACAACACCGGCATCTATACCCGCGAAGTACTGGCGATGAACTTGGCAGGTCAGATGGCCAAATTGGGCGAAGAAGACAGCGTAACGGCGCTGATCAAGACCAAGTCGGCCAAGCTGTTGAAGTTGAGTGTGGGTGATCTGCAACGTCTGCGCAAAAAACTGACCGGCGTCACCGACCCCAGTCTGCTCGCACCGCTGGTGGTCGAGCCTGAAGTTACCCCTGAAGAGGGCGGCGAAGATATCGAAGATGACGGCCCAGATCTTCTCGACCTGACACCGGAGCTGCCTGCCGAGCCTTCTGCGCCAGAGTCCGAACAGAGTATCGAAGACGTGCCCAAGCCCTGAGCGCACGCTGTTACCCCTCCTGCATACCACCAATCGACAAGGCTGCGCCCATCAGTGGCTATGACTGCGCCCCACATGTGACGGCTCGCCTTCGGGCGATGCTACGGCACCGGTCACTTCGAGTCGTTCAAGAATCGCGCAATGGTCCGCTGCACCACTGCCGCAGCGCTGTCGCAGGTCCAGTAACTGTTGTTGAAGCGCTTGCAGGCTGGCCACGCGGGCGTTGACGTGCTCGATGTGTTCGTCGATCAGCGCGTTGACGCTCTCGCACTGATCCTGCGGGCTGTCGCGCAGCCTCAGCAGGCTGCGAATCTCTTCCAGCGTCATGTCGAGGCTGCGGCAATTACGGATGAAAGACAGCCGCTCAACGTGTGCCTGCGTGTAGAGCCGGTAATTGCCATCACTGCGCGCCGGGGCTGGCAGCAGGTTTTCACGTTCGTAATAACGCACGGTTTCGACCTGAGTGTCGGTCAGTTTTGCCAGTTCGCCGATCTTCATCGCATGGACCTCGTTTAAGGGCTTGACCCTATAGTGGCTACAGGGTGTTCACTTGGCAACAGGCAGAACCCAGGAGCACAACGATGGGCCCCATTATCAAAACTTCCAAGCCACACGATCACGGAACGCATGACCATTCCGGGCACGACCATGACGAACATAGCCATGGCGCGAACGACCCTGCGCTGCGCAATGACCAGCATGAGCATGCGGAGCCCGCCAAAGGATGTTGCTCCAGCAAGGCATTGCCTTCAGTGGTCACGCTCGACGATTCGGAGTCATCGAATGGCCGCTTGAGCAGCTTTCGTATCGAAGCCATGGACTGTCCGACCGAGCAGACATTGATCCAGAACAAGCTCGGCAAGCTGGCTGGCGTGCAGAAGCTGGAATTCAACCTGATCAACCGGGTGCTCGGCGTCTGGCACGACCTGCCTTCGGTCGACCCGATTCGGGATGCGATTGGTTCGCTGGGCATGCAGGCCGAGCCCATCGAAGAGGGCGCGGCTTCTGAAGCGGCCGCTGCGCCTGTGCCGAAGAAACATTGGTGGCCGCCGGCGTTGTCCGGTGCGGCCGCGCTGGGCGCTGAAGTTGTGCATTTCGCTGCGCTGGGGCCGACCTGGGTCGTTGCGTTGCTGGCGCTGGTGTCGATTTTCAGTTGCGGTCTGTCGACCTACAAGAAGGGCTGGATCGCGCTCAAGAACTTCAACCTCAACATCAACGCCTTGATGAGCATTGCGGTCACCGGCGCAATTCTGATCGGCCAATGGCCCGAAGCAGCGATGGTGATGTTTCTGTTCACGATTGCCGAACTGATCGAGGCCAAGTCGCTGGACCGCGCTCGTAACGCCATCAGTGGGCTGATGCAGCTGACACCGGAATTGGCCACCGTCAGGCAAGCAGACGGCAGTTGGCTTGAGCTGGAAGCTAAAAGTGTCGAGATGGGCGCCATTGTGCGTGTAAAACCCGGCGAGCGTATTGGCCTGGACGGTGAAGTGGTGGCGGGGCAGTCGAGCATTGATCAGGCGCCCATCACCGGGGAGAGCCTGCCGGTCGAGAAGACGGTCGGTGACAAGGTCTTTGCCGGGACGATCAATCAGGCCGGCTCACTGGAATACCGCGTGACCGCAGCGGTGAATAACTCGACGCTGGCGCGCATCATTCATGCGGTGGAAGCCGCGCAAGGTTCACGTGCCCCGACTCAGCGCTTCGTCGACAGCTTCTCGCGCATTTACACCCCGGTGGTGTTCATCGTTGCACTGGCTGTTGCGCTGGTTGCACCGCTGTTCTTCGGCGGGGCATGGTTCGACTGGATCTACCGCGCGCTGGTGCTACTGGTGGTCGCATGCCCGTGTGCCTTGGTTATTTCCACACCCGTGACCATCGTCAGCGGCCTGGCGGCAGCGGCGCGCAAGGGTATTTTGATCAAGGGCGGCGTGTACCTGGAAATGGGCGAAAAGCTCGATTACCTGGCACTCGACAAAACCGGCACCCTGACCCACGGCAAGCCGGTGCAGACCGATTTCGTACCGCTCGACATGGCGTTGGCCGACAGCGCGCCGACGATTGCCGCCAGTCTGGCCAGCCGCTCCGATCACCCTGTGTCCCAAGCCATCGCCAAGGCAGCGGACCCGTCGCTGTCTCTGCATGAGGTCGCTTTGTTCGAAGCGCTGGGCGGGCGCGGCGTGAAGGGCGAAATCAACGGACAGTTGTACCATTTGGGCAATCACCGTCTGGTCGAAGAGCTGGGGCTTTGCTCTCCAGAGCTGGAAGCACGATTGGACGCGCTGGAAATGCAGGGCAAGACTGTGGTGCTGTTGCTGAATGCCTCCGGGCCAATTGCGCTGTTTGCCGTTGCCGATACGGTCAAGGAAAGCAGCCGTGAGGCTATTGCTCAGTTGCACGAACTGGGTATCAAGACCCTGATGCTCACGGGCGACAACCCACACACGGCCAAGGCGATTGCAGATCAGGTAGGGATCGATCAGGCGCAGGGCAACCTGTTGCCTGCCGACAAGCTGGCCGCTATCGAGGGACTTTACGCCAGCAACCACCGTGTCGGCATGGTCGGTGACGGCATCAACGATGCCCCGGCTCTGGCGCGGGCCGAGATCGGCTTCGCGATGGCGGCTGCGGGTACGGACACCGCTATCGAAACGGCCGATGTAGCCTTGATGGACGACGATCTGCGCAAGATCCCCGCATTCATCAAGTTATCGCGTCGCACCTCGCAAGTGCTCAGGCAGAACATTGTGCTGGCCATCGTCACCAAAGTGCTGTTCATCGGGATCACCTTCGCAGGCCTGGCAACCATGTGGATGGCAGTGTTTGCCGACATGGGCGTGAGTCTGCTGGTGGTGTTCAACGGGCTGCGATTGCTCAAGAAATGATCAGTGCTCACATCGGCCTATTTGTCAGCAAGCGGAACGCCGCCCGGCTGACTTCTACCGGGCGGATTCAGTAATGTCGATATTCAGCGGCCGAACCGTTCTTTTCCCCAGGCGATGAAGGTTTCCAGCAGCGGCTTCAGCACGTCGCGGGTGGGGGCGGCGAGGTCGGGGCGGTAGTGGAACGGGGCGAATTCGTCCATGTAGGTGCTTTGCGCCAGTTCCAGCTGCACGGCATGGACGTTGTTGGCGGGGTCGCCGTAGTGGCGAGTGATGTGGCCGCCCTTGAAGCGTCCGTTCAGCACGTGGCTGTAGTCCTTGGCCGCAACGCAGACCTGATCCAGCCTGCTGGCCAGTTCGGCATCGCAACTGGCGCCGTTGAACGTCCCCAGGTTGAAATCCGGCAGGCGACCGTCGAACAGGTGCGGTACATGGCCACGAATCGAATGCGCATCGAACAGCAGCGCATAGCCAAATTCGTCACGCAGGCGCTGCAGTTCCTGTTCGAGCGTCTGATGGTAGGGCGTCCAGATCTGCTCCAGATAGCGCGCCCGCTCTTCCGTACTCGGCGTCTGGCCTTCCTTGAACAGCGGCACGCCGTCAAACAGGATCGACGGGAACAGGCCGGTAGTTGCCCCAGCGTACATGGGCGTGTCGTCAGCCGGGCGGTTGAGGTCGATGACGAAGCGGGAATATTCGGCCGCAAGGGTGCTGGCACCCAGCTCGGCAGCGAAGTCGTACAGACGCGGGATGTGCCAGTCGGTGTCGGGCAGGCTCAGTGCTTCGTCGACCAGCCCGGCTTCGACGGCAGGCGTCAGCTTCAGGCCCGCGTGCGGCATGCTGATCAGCAGCGGGATACGCCCGCGCGTGAATGTCAGAACGTTATCCACAATTCTCTCCCCTTCAGAACGATGATTCGACGCCGTGGCGCACGACGCGTTTGTCCAGATCGCCGCCCAGCCAGTACGCCAGGTCAGCCGGTCGTTCGATATCCCAGGCGACAAAGTCCGCCACCTTGCCGACCTGCAGCGAGCCATGCGTGTCGCTCATGCCCAGGGCTTTGGCAGCATTGAAGGTCACCCCTGCCAGCGCTTCTTCGGGCGTCATGCGAAACAGAGTGCAAGCCATGTTGAGCATCAGCCGCAACGACAGACCGGGCGAGGTGCCAGGGTTCAGGTCGGTAGCAATGGCCATCGCCACACCGTGACGGCGCAGGGCGTCCATCGGCGGCAATTGGGTTTCGCGCAGGAAGTAATAGGCGCCCGGCAGCAGCACCGCGACTGTTCCGGCAGCGGCCATGGCAATGGCATCGTCTTCGGTCATGAACTCCAGATGGTCCGCTGACAGTGCCTTGTAGCGCGCCGCCAGACTTGAACCGCCCAGCGATGACAGCTGTTCGGCGTGCAGCTTGACCGGCAGCCCCAGCTGGCCTGCGGTGATGAAGACCTGCTCGACCTGCTCTGGCGAAAACGCCAGGTATTCACAGAACGCGTCCACCGCATCCACCAGCCCTTCAGCGGCCAGCGCCGGGAGCATGTCCTGGCAGATGTGGTTGATGAAATCGTCAGCGCGATCGGCGTATTCCGGCGGCAGCGCGTGAGCCGCCAGACAGGTGCTGCGTACGGTGACCGGCTGTGTGTTGCCCAGGCGGCGAATGACCCGCAGGATCTTGCGCTCGTTTTCGAGATCCAGCCCATAGCCCGACTTCATCTCGACGGTGGTGACACCGTCCTGAAGCAGGCGGCGCAGACGACGCTCGGCGCTGGCGTACAACTCGTCTTCAGTGGCAGCACGCGTCGCGCGCACAGTGCTGGCGATGCCGCCTCCCGCCGCTGCAATCTCGGCGTAGCTCACGCCTTGCAGGCGCTGCTCGAATTCGCCGCTGCGGTTGCCACCGAACACTGTGTGCGTGTGGCAGTCGATCAGACCGGGCGTAACCCACGCCCCGCAGAGGTCCACGTGGCTGTCAAAATCCGACTCGGTCAGATGTGCCTGAGGCCCGATCCATTCGATGAGTGCTCCAGAGGTCACAATGGCGGCATCCTCGATGATCGAGTATTTGCCTTGCGCCATGCTTGCGATGTGACAGTTCTTCCAGAGTGTTTTCATCCCGGGCCTCCGAGGTCAGTGAGTGGTCTTGGGCAGCTTTGGCTTGACCCACAAACGGTAGGCGACAAGCAGCAATACAATCCAGACGGCGCCGACGATCAGTGCTGCGCGGTTGTCCGGGAAGTAGCCCAGTACGCCGAAAATAAACAGCATGAAGACGATGGCTGCCGCCGGACCATACGGCCAGAACGGCACTGCGAATTTCAGTTGGGCGGCTTCTTCGCGGCTCATCGAGCGGCGCATCGCAACCTGCGTCAGCAAAATCATCAGCCACACCCAGACCGTGGCGAAGGTCGCCAGCGAAGCGATCAGCAGGAATACGTTTTTCGGGATCAGGTAGTTGAGCAGCACGCCGCCGAGCAACGTCACGCCCATCACCAGCACGGTCATCCACGGCACGCCCTGGCGCGACAGGCGCGCAAAGCTTGCAGGTGCCTGACCGTCGCGGGCCAGACCGTACATCATGCGGCCTGCGCCGAAGATGTCACTGTTGATAGCCGAGACCGCGGCGGAGATCACCACGATGTTGAGGATGGTTGCCGCAGACGCGATGCCCAGGTTGTCGAAAATCTGCACGAACGGGCTGCCCTGCGTACCGATCTGTGGCCATGGGTAAATGGACATCAGCACGAACAGCGTCAGTACATAGAACAGCAGAATGCGCAGCGGCACTGCATTGATTGCCTGCGGCAGGCTGCGTTGCGGGTCTTTTGCTTCGCCTGCCGTGATGCCGATGATTTCGATGCCGCCGAACGCGAACATCACCACCGCCAGCGAGGCGATCAGGCCGCCGATGCCGTTGGGCATGAAGCCGCCATGCTCCCACAGGTTGCTGATGCCGATTTCAGTGCCGCTGGTCGAGGTGCCGATGCCGAACAGCATGATGCCGAAGCCTGCGACGATCATCGCCACAATGGCGCTGACCTTGAGCAGTGACAGCCAGAACTCGGTTTCGCCGAAGACTTTCACATTGCACAGGTTGAGCGCGCCGATCAGGAACACGATGCCCAGCACCCAGATCCAGCGCGGCACTTCCGGAAACCAGAAACCCATGTAGATGCCGAATGCCGTCACGTCGGCCAGACAGACAATGATCATCTCGAACGCATAGGTCCAGCCCAGTACAAAGCCAGCCAGCGGGCCGAGGTAGCGGGTAGCGTAGTGGCTGAACGAACCGGCCACCGGATCGTGTACCGCCATTTCGCCCAGCGCGCGCATGACCATGAACACCGCCGCGCCGCCGATCAGGTACGCCAGCAACACAGCGGGGCCAGCCTGCTGGATGGCCGCAGCCGAGCCGTAGAACAACCCTGTGCCGATGGCAGAGCCCAGGGCCATGAAGCGAATGTGGCGGGCGGATAGCCCACGTTTCAAACCATCTTGTGACGTCATTTCAGGTCCATTTCATTACGGGTAAGGCAATAGCTGCGAGAACGCCTGCGCTCGGCTTCCCGCAGCGATTCACCTGTGCGAGCCCTGCCAGGCTCGCGGTGCATCACAGACTGGGTAGCAGACGTGCAGGAACCAACGGGTTCAGGCAAGTGGAGGACAACAGCTGGCTGGCAGCTTCGATGTCCGGTGCGAAAAAGCGGTCCTTGTCATACGTCGGGACCTTGCTGCGCAGCAGGCTACGGGCTTGCTCCAGTTTCGGAGAGGTCTTGAGACCGTTACGCAAGTCCAGACCCTGACACGCAGCCAGCCATTCTACGGCAAGAATCCCGCGAACGTTTTCTGCCATTTCCCATAACCGTTTGCCAGCGGCTGGCGCCATCGACACATGGTCTTCCTGATTGGCGGAAGTCGGCAGGCTGTCGACGCTGTGCGGGTGGGCCAGCGCCTTGTTTTCACTGGCCAGCGCGGCCGCCGTGACCTGGGCAATCATGAAGCCGGAATTGACCCCGCCGTTGGCCACCAGAAACGGCGGCAACTGCGACATGTGCTTGTCCATCATCAAGGATATGCGGCGTTCGCTCAGCGAACCGATTTCTGCGATGGCCAGCGCCAGATTGTCCGCCGCCATGGCGACCGGCTCGGCGTGGAAGTTGCCGCCGGAGATCACATCGTTTTCAGCGGCAAACACCAGCGGGTTATCGGAAACCGCATTGGACTCGATTTCCAGCACCTCGGCGGCCTGACGCAACTGGGTCAGGCACGCGCCCATGACTTGTGGCTGGCAGCGCAGTGAGTACGGGTCCTGAACCTTGTCGCAGTTGCGATGGGATTCCGACACCTGGCTGCTTTCGCCCAGCAAGTCGCGGTAACAGGCGGCCGCGTCGATCTGACCCCTCTGGCCGCGTGCCGCATGAATACGTGCGTCGAACGGCGAGCGCGAGCCCAGCACGGCTTCAACGGTGAGCGAGCCACAGGTCAAAGCTGCGGCGAACAGGTCTTCGCCCTCGAACAAGCCGCGCAGCGCGTAGGCCGTGGACACCTGTGTACCGTTCAGCAAGGCCAGCCCTTCCTTGGCCGCCAGCGTCAATGGCGCAAGACCCGCAACACTCAGCGCATCCACAGCGTTCAGCCATTCGCCCTTGTAACGCGCCTTGCCTTCGCCCAGCAGCACCAGCGACATATGCGCCAGCGGCGCGAGATCACCGGACGCGCCTACCGAGCCCTTGAGCGGGATATGCGGATAGACCTCGGCGTTGATCAGCGCGATCAACGCGTCGATCACCACGCGGCGAATACCCGAGAAGCCCCGGCTCAGGCTGTTGACCTTGAGCACCATGACCAGACGCACCAGTTCGTCGCTGATCGGCTGGCCGACACCGGCGGCGTGGGACAGCACCAGCGAACGCTGCAGGTTTTCCAGGTCTTCGCTGGCGATGCGTGTCGAGGCCAGCAGACCAAAGCCGGTGTTGATGCCGTAGGCGGTGCGGTTCTCGGCCAGAATGCGCTCGACGCAGGCCACGCTGTCGTCGATCTGCTGGTCGGCGCTGCTGTCGAGCGTCAGGGCCACGGGCTGCTGATAAATAGCGCGCAACTGCGCCAGGGTCAGTTGGCCAGGGATCAGGTTCAGCGTCTTGGCAGATGAAGTGGTCACGATGCAGCTACTCCTTGAGTGTTGTCGGCAACGGCCCGTGGGCGTTGACCGCTATTTTTATTGGCCTGTCGCGTGTTCACGGCAGTGCCGGAAAATCCGTTCCGGTGTCTGTTCTTCTTTGAGTAACGCCGCGCTGGTGGCGATGTCCGGGGCCAGCCAGCGGTCTTCGTCGTAGGCCGGTACCCGCTCGCGCAGCAGCCGCCAGGCGAGGTCAGTGCCAGCGCCGAAGCGCTGAGTCTTGAGAAATTCGAAGGCCTGGGCCGCCAGCAGGTATTCGATGGCCAGAATCTGCGTGGCATTGGCCAGCACCTTGTGCAGCTTCAATGCGGCGCTGGTGCCCAGGCTCAGGTGATCCTCCTGCAGACCGGAGGTGACGTAGTTGTCGACCACCGCCGGCTGCGCCATCTGGCGGTTTTCTGCGCACAGCGATGCAGCCACGTACTGGACGATCATCATCCCCGAGTTGACGCCCGGCTGGCTGACCAGAAACGCAGGCAGGCCGCTGACCATCGGGTTGATCAGCCGATCCAGACGCCGCTCGGCAATCGAACCCAGTTCGGCCACGGCCATGCACAGCAGGTCGGCCGCCATGGCCACGGACTGCCCGTGCGGGTTGGCTTGTGACACGACACGATAGGCATCCGGGGTGCCGAGCAGTATCGGGTTGTCGGTGACAGCATTCAGCTCGGTTTCGATCTGTTGGACGGCATGCGCCAACTGGTCACGGGTAGCGCCGTGCACCTGCGGGATCGAGCGGATGCTCAACGCGTCCTGGGTTCGGATGCCCTGGCTGCTGGCGAGCACTTCGCTGCCCGACAGCAGGCTGCGCAGGTTGCGTCCGACCTGTTGCATGCCCGGATGCGGCTTAAGGGCGAGAATGGTTTCATCGAACGCGTCCTGCTGACCGCGCAGGGCTTCGAAGGTCATCGCGCCGATCACGTCGGCCCACTGAGCCAGGCGTTCGGTATCGGCGATGGCCAGGCAGCTCAGACCGGTCATGCACGGCGTGCCGTTGACCAGGCACAGCCCGTCCTTGGCACCCAGCGTAACGGGCGCCAGGCCTTCCTCGGTCAGGGCCTGCTGCGCCGGAACGATGTGCCCGCGATAACTGACCTGACCCACGCCCAGCAACGCGACGCCGACGTGGGCCATATGAGTCAGATAACCCACCGAGCCCTGCGACGGCACCTGCGGCGTGATGCCTCGGTTGAGCAGCGCCAGCAGTGCTTCGACCACGTGTCGATGAATGCCGGACTTGCCTTGGCTGTAGTTGAGAATCGCGGCGCAGATGATTGCCCGTGTCTGTTCGTCCGGCAGTGGCACGCCTACTCCGCAGGCATGGCTGAGCAGGGTGTTGCGCGACAGGCGACTGAGTTGTTCGCCTTGCAACGAGACATTGCACAGCGCGCCGAGACCGGTGTTGACGCCGTAGGCCCGCTCGCCGCTCTCGACGATGCGCTGCACGATGGCTTGCGCATTGTCGATCCGCGCCCAGGCACTTTCCGACAGTTCGAGCTGTGCGCCATGCCGGGCTACGGCCACCACATCGCGCCAGCTTGTTTTGGCCTCGCCGATAACGATCTGTTCTGCTCGCGACATCTGCAACAGTCCTTAAAGTGTGGCCACGCGGCGCTGAACGAAACGGTCCACGTAATCGTCGGCAGGCGAGTGAAGGATTTCTTTCGGTGTCCCGACCTGAATCAAGCGCCCGTCCTTGAGAATCGCGATGCGATTGCCAATGCGCACGGCCTCGTCCAGGTCATGGGTAATAAACACAATGGTCTTGTGCAGGCTGGCTTGTAGCTCCAGCAGCTGGTCCTGCATTTCGGCGCGGATGAGCGGGTCGAGTGCACTGAACGCTTCGTCCATCAGGATAATGTCGGTGTCCGCCGCCAGAGCGCGGGCCAGGCCGACGCGCTGACGCATGCCGCCAGAAAGCTGGTGCGGGTATTTGTTTTCGTAGCCTTTCAGGCCAACAGTCGTGACCCAGTGCTGGGCGCGTTCCTGACACAGCGCTTTGCTTTCGCCGCGCACTTTGAGGCCGTACGCCACATTGGCCAAAACCGTCTTGTGCGGCAACAGACCGAAGCTCTGGAATACCATGCTGATCTTGTGCCGCCGAAACTGGCGCAGCGCTTCCATGTCGTAGCGCAGGATGTCTTCGCCATCGACCAGAATTTCGCCGCTGGTAGGGTCGATCAGCCGATTGAAGTGGCGTACCAGAGTCGATTTGCCCGAGCCGGACAGGCCCATGATCACGAAGATTTCGCCGCTGCCGATCGACAGCGACAAGTCGTTCACGCCGACCACGCAGCCGGTCTTCGCCAAGACCTGGTCCTTGCTCTGGTTCTGCTGAACCATGGCCAGCGCTTCTTTGGAGCGGTTGCCGAAAATCTTGAACACGTTTTTGACGACGATCTTGTTCGGTTCCGTGCTCATCATTTGTTCGCCTCGTGCCGTGGTCGGCCATAGGCCTGCGTGATGCGGTCGATGACAACCGCCAGAATGACGATGGCCAGACCAGCTTCCAGTCCGCGCCCGACGTTAAGCGTCTGAATACCCACCAGCACGTCTTCACCCAGCCCACGCGCACCAATCATCGAGGCGATGACCACCATCGACAGCGCCATCATGGTGGTCTGGTTGATGCCGGCCATGATGCTCGGCATGGCCAGCGGCAGTTGCACGCCAAACAGTTGCTGCCAGCGGTTGGCACCAAAGGCGTTGATGGCTTCCATCACTTCGCCGTCCACTTGGCGGATGCCAAGGTCAGTCAGGCGAATCAACGGCGGTGCGGCGTAGATGACGGTGGCGAAAATAGCCGGGACCTTGCCCAGGCCGAACAGCATCAGCACCGGGATCAGGTACACGAAGCTGGGCATGGTCTGCATGATGTCCAGCAACGGCATCAGCACCGAGCGCAGACGATTGCTGCGTGCCGACAGAATGCCTAGCGGAATGCCGATCAACACCGCGATAACCGTGGCAACCAGCATCAGCGCCAGGGTCTGCATCAGCTTGTCCCACAGCCCGACCGCGCCGACCAGAAACAGCAGGCCGACAATCACCAGTGTGGTGACGATCTTGCGTGTTGCATGCCAGGCGATGCCGCCGACGATGATCAGCATCAGCCACCACGGCGCCATGCGCAGCAGGCCTTCCAGATTGACGATGGCCCACAGCAGGGTGTCGGAGATATGCCGAAACACGTCGCCGTATTGCGTCACCAGCGAGTCGACCCCGTCGTTGACCCAGTTGGCGATGGAAAAAGTGAAGCTTTCCGGGAACATAAGCGGCTCTCAAATAAGGTGTGTCGGGTCAACGGGCGGGCCAGTCAAGCCTCATGGCCGGGCTGGCCCGTCGTTTACAGCGAAGCGTCCACCTTTTTCGCGGCGTCCTCGCTGACCCACTGATGCCAGACTTCCGGGTGTTCTTTCAGGAAAATCCGGGCAAGTTTTGGCGAATCGATGCGTTCCTTGGCCATGCGCCCCAGGTTCTGGTTGAGCAGGTCGATTGGCAGGTTGACCTTCTCCAGTACCGCGACCAGTTCGGGGGCCTGCTCGTGGAACACTTTGGACACGCCGACCTTGATATCGATCGTCTTGTTGACCCCGGCTTTTTCTTCCAGACGCACCAGATCCACCTGGCCCATCAACGGCGTGGGCGACCAGTAATACGTCAGGATCGGCTCGCCACGTTTGTAGCTGGAGAGAATAGCCGCGTCCAGCGCCGGACCGGTGCCGGGACGAAAGTTGGTGTATTTGTTTTCAAGGCCGTAGCTCTTGAGCATTTCGCTGTTTTCGAGCTCGCAGGTCCAGCCAGCCGGGCAATTGTAGAAGCGACCTTTGCCCGGCTCTTCCTGATCCTTGAACACTGCCGAGTACTGAGCCAGGTCGCTGATGGATTTCAGGTTCGGTGCCTTGGCTTCCAGTTTGCGCTTGGCGTCGCCTTCGATGACGTAGCGCGGCACGTACCAGCCTTCAACCGCGCCAACTATCGGTGCCCCGACCCCCACCACTTTTCCGGCAGCAGCAGCCTTGTTCCAGACTTCGCTTCGGCCTACCCACTCCTCGGCGAAAATCTGAATGTCGTTGGTGCTCAGGGCGTTTTCCATGGCGATGGAATTGCCGGGCAGGGCATCTACGGTGCAGCCATAGCCCTTGTTCAGGACGATCTGCAGAACGTCGGTCAGCAGCATGGCGCTTTCCCAGTTCAGACCGGCGAATTTCACGGGCTTGCCTGATTCACACCAGCCGGCGGCCTGACTGGCGCCCGCACTGGCCAGTAATCCTGCGGATACCAAGGTGGTCAACAGGGCCTTTTTCATTTTCATTGTTGATGCTCCTACGCCTGAAATGGATGACGGCAGCTTCAAAACAGGCATCCGGCCCGTGAGCATTTGCATGCTCTTCCCTGGTGTCACCGGCCGTGAGTGGCTGGGCCACAACGTCCGGCGTCGACCCTTATCGTCCGATCATTGGCAGGTTGAGGCCCTGCTCTTTGGCACATTCGATTGCGATGTCGTAACCGGCGTCGGCATGACGCATTACGCCGGTGGCCGGGTCGTTGTGCAGCACGCGTGCGATGCGCTCGGCCGCTTCGTCGGTGCCGTCACAGACAATCACCATGCCGGAGTGCTGCGAGAAGCCCATGCCCACGCCGCCGCCGTGGTGCAGCGACACCCAGGTCGCGCCGCTCGCGGTGTTCAGCAGTGCATTGAGCAACGGCCAGTCGGAAACGGCGTCAGAGCCGTCACGCATGGATTCGGTTTCGCGGTTGGGGCTGGACACCGAGCCGGAGTCCAGGTGATCACGGCCGATGACCACGGGCGCGGACAGCTCACCGCTGCGGACCATTTCATTGAAGGCCAGCCCCAGTTTGGCGCGCTGACCCAGGCCGACCCAGCAGATACGCGCTGGCAAGCCCTGAAAGCTGATGCGTTCGCGGGCCATGTCCAGCCAGTTGTGCAGGTGTTCGTCGTCCGGGATCAGCTCTTTGACCTTGGCGTCGGTCTTGTAGATGTCTTGCGGGTCGCCCGACAAGGCCGCCCAGCGGAACGGGCCGATGCCACGGCAGAACAGCGGACGGATATAGGCCGGAACGAAACCGGGGAAATCGAAGGCATTGGCAACGCCGACTTCCTTGGCCATCTGACGAATGTTGTTGCCATAGTCAAAGGTCGGAATGCCTGCTTTCTGGAACGCGAGCATGGCTTCGACGTGTTCGGCCATCGACTGCTTGGCGGCCTTGACCACATTGGCAGGTTCACTGGCCGAGCGGGCGCGGTATTCCTCCCAGGTCCAGCCTTTTGGCAGGTAGCCGTTGAGCGGGTCGTGGGCGCTGGTCTGGTCAGTGACCATGTCCGGGCGCACGCCACGGCGGACCATTTCCGGGAGAATGTCGGCAGCGTTGCCGCACAGTGCGATGGAGATGGCCTTGCCCTCGGCGGTGTATTTGGCGATGCGAGCGAGCGCATCGTCGAGATCGACGGCCTGCTCGTCGACATAGCGGGTCTTGATGCGGAAGTCGATGCGGCTTTGCTGACATTCGATGTTCAGCGAGCAGGCCCCGGCCAGCGTTGCAGCCAGCGGTTGTGCGCCGCCCATGCCGCCCAGGCCTGCGGTCAGTACCCAGCGACCTTTGAGGTTGCCGTCGTAGTGCTGGCGACCGGCCTCGACGAAGGTTTCGTAGGTGCCTTGCACGATGCCCTGGCTGCCGATGTAGATCCAGCTGCCTGCGGTCATCTGGCCGTACATCGCCAGGCCCTTGGCATCCAGTTCGTTGAAGTGTTCCCAACTGGCCCAGTGCGGCACCAGGTTGGAGTTGGCGATCAGCACACGCGGCGCATTGCTGTGGGTCTTGAACACGCCGACTGGTTTGCCGGACTGCACCAGCAGGGTTTCGTCGTCATTGAGGTTTGTCAGGCTCTCGACGATCTTGTCGTAGCACTCCCAGTTGCGTGCTGCCCGGCCGATGCCGCCGTACACCACCAGTTCGTTGGGGTTCTCGGCTACTTCCGGATCAAGGTTGTTCATCAGCATGCGCAGCGGCGCTTCGGTCAGCCAGCTTTTGGCGGTGAGCTGAGTCCCGCGGGCGGCACGTACTTCACCTTCGCGATGGCGGGTCCAGTTTTGCTTCAGGTCTTGATTATTCTGGGTCACAAACAAATCCTCGGCGATCAATCCAAACCAGCCCGTTGCGGGGCGAGCAGCGCCTGACCAGGCAGGCCAATTCAGTCCGGTAGAGCGCAGGATGGTTAGCCTGTCTCTACTTGTACATACAAGCATATGCAATCAAAGGACCAACTTTGCCTGGCTGTCGAAAACCGCGTTTGAAATAAAACGCAACGCCTTGTGGATAGGGGCCTGGAATGAATGGGCTGCAACGGGAGGTGTTGATTGAAAGGGGGCGAGGGCTGTTACCACAAAGGTGATTTGCGCGGTTTTGGGGCGTCGGGTAACAGGGCAGTGCAGAAAATGTGCGCTGGCTGAAGCGCACATGTCTGGATTTTTGATGCTCTTTAAATGACTTTCACGGCGCGACCGATGAACTGAATCGGGCCAGTCGGTTTGCCAATCGGCGAGCCGGTGGATTTTTCCAGCGTCAACTCGAACAACTGATTGGGTTGCAGCGGTGGCAGCTTGTCGAGCGGGATGTTCAGGCGTTGTCCGGGTTTGACCAGCCCCAGAGAAACCGGCCCCTGCCAGTCATCGCCCTTGGTCCAGAACTCCAGCGCCTTGTCGGCTGGAACCTCGAATGCCCCCAGCGGGATAAGCTGGACTTCGCGCGGGTTGCTGGCTTGCACGACCCAGCCGGGCGCCTTGTCTTGCGGGCCTACGAGCACCACCACATAGGAGGGCGGTGTGGGCGCCTGGGTGAGCAGTGTCATGCCCAGCACCAGCGAGGCAGCCAGCCCGGCACCGGCCAGACCGCGCCATATCGCCAGGTTATCCCACCAGCGCACAGGTGGCTGGCGCTGAGTGCGGGGCGTCGTAAAGTCCGGCAGGTTACGCTCGATGCGCGTCCACAGACCGGGTGAAGGCGTCACCGGTTCGACGAGCTCGGTAAGCGGCAGCAAGCGTGCTTCCCAGGCTTGAACGGCAGCCTGCAAGTCAGGCTCGTGGTCGAGGCGCCGCTGAACGTCCAGCCTTTGTTCTGCCGGCAGGGTGCCGAGCACGTACTCGCCTGCCAGGTCCTGAATGTTTTCGTCTGAAGGTCGGGTCATCCCATGCACTCCCGCAAAGCCGTCAGGCTGCGCTTGATCCAGGCTTTGACCGTACCTAATGGCGCGCCGATTTTCTGCGCGATTTCCTGATGCGAATAACCGTCTACGTAGGCGTGGAACACACAGTTGCGGCGTACCGGTTCCAGTTGCTCCAGGCAGGAGGTGATCCGTCCTGGATTGACCCGCCAATCGAAGGCATCGCCGGTTTCCTGCCAGCCTTCCAGGGTCGCTTGTTCATGGTGGTCTTCGTTGTCGTCATCCTCGACACGCACTTCGCGGGCCGTGTTGCGCAGCGTGTTGAGCGCCAGATGCCGGGTCACGCTGAAAATCCAGCCGCGTGCCGAGCCGCGTGAGGCATCGAAACTGGCTGCGCGGGTCCATATCTTCAGAAACGCGTCATGCACGATGTCTTCAGCCAGGTCCCTGTCACGCACCAGCCGTTGGACCACGCCGAGCAGTCGAGCACTTTCCTGTTCATAGAGACGCTGCAACGCCTGCCGCTCACCGCGAGCGCAGGCGTGCAACGTAGCTTCGTAATCAAAAAGAGATTCGTGCGAGGACAAGGTGATCCGCCATCGTTGGAAGACTGCTGCCTCGTTGATATCACGAGGTTCCCGCGCAGCAGCATAGCTTACTGACTGCGCGGTGAGCGTATTCCGGCTGCGATCAGTTGCTTGCCCAGAACAGGTAGTCGGCCTGGTACTTGACCACTTCCTTCGCGCCCTTGTTGCTGGCCGCGCATGCGGTGGAGGGTGCCACGCCGCCTTTCAATGCCACACGCTGGATGTAGGTGACGCCAGTCATGGCGCCTTTGCCTTCAGCCGGGTTGGCCTTGACCAGCTGGTACGGCAGGTTGCCTGCGCTCGACGGGGCTACAGCAACCTGAGTGCCGGTGATTTTCGAGCCGTCTTTGGCTTCCCAGGTAGCAGGCGGACCATAGTAGGTGCCGACCTGTTTGCCGCTCTTGTCATTGAGCACGGCCTTGGGACCGACGAACGCCCATTCCATTTCGCTGGGCATGTTGGCTTTGGCGCGGCACTCGTAGGTGATCTCGCCGACGCCGGTGGTTTGCAGGGCAATCTTGTTGCCGGCCGGTACTCGGACGCTTTCGGGGAGGTCAGTCTGAGCCATGGCAACGGACGACAGGCAAGTGAAAGCCAGGGTAGTACCTGCAAGGCAGAGCAAGCGTTTTGCGTTCATGCAGAAATCTCCAGATTGTTTAACCGCGCTCAGCAACTCGAAGTGGCTGCTGTATGTACTACCCGCGAGAAAACAATCTGGATGCAGTCATTTGAAAATATTTTTTCAGTGGCGACTCAGACGGCTGCGCAACAACAGAATGCCCGCTATCGCCGCGACGCCGGACCCCATCAGAACGCCGACTTTTACTTCATCGATCAGATGCGGCGCGCCCGGAAATGCCAGGTTGCCGATGAACAGGCTCATGGTGAATCCGATGCCACACAGAATCGCCACGCCATACAGCTGGACCCAGTTGCTGCCTTCCGGCAGGACGGCCAGCCCGGCACGAATCGCCAGCACTGCTGCCAGAAACACGCCGATCTGCTTGCCGACGAACAGGCCGAGTGCAACCCCAAGTGGCACCGGGTCCACCAGATTGCTCAGCGAAATACCGGAAAGTGACACGCCAGCATTGGCAAAACCGAACACCGGCACCACTGCGAACGCCACCCAGTAATGCATTTTCTCTTCGAGAAACAGCAGCGGCGAGCGCGCTTCCTCTTCGGGTTTACCCATCGGGATGCACAAGGCCAGCGCGACACCGGCCAGCGTCGCGTGAACGCCGGATTGCAGCACAAAAAACCACAGCACCGCGCCGAGAATCAGGTAAGGCAGCAGGCGGCGGACGTTCAGCCGATTCAGCGCGATCAACACCGCCAGCGTCACGAAGGCGGCTGCCAGCATCGGCAGGTTCAAACCAGAGCTGTAAAAGAAGGCAATGATGGTCACAGCGCCCAGATCGTCGAGAATCGCCAACGCTGCCAGAAACACTTTCAGCGAGGTCGGTACCCGATTGCCCAGCAGCGAGAGCACGCCCAGTGCGAACGCAATGTCGGTCGCAGCGGGAATCGCCCAGCCGCTCATGGTCTGCGGGTTGCCCCAGTTGATTGCCACGTAGATCAGCGCAGGTACCAGCATGCCGCCTGCAGCTGCGAAACCAGGCAGCGCGCGTTGGCCCCAGGTCGACAAGCCACCCGCCAGCACTTCGCGTTTTATCTCCAGACCGACCATCAGAAAGAAGATCGCCATCAGCCCGTCGTTGATCCACAGCTCAATCGACAGGCCCAGCCAGACGCTATGCAGAATAGAGAAATAACCGGCGGCCAGTGGCGAGTTAGCGACAATCAGCGCCGCCAGCGCGGCGCCCATCAGGACAATGCCGCCCGCTGATTCGGAAGCCAGAAAGCTGGCGAGAATGGCGATGGCTCGGGGCGTTTCCTTTTTGGGAATTTGAGTCATGGTCGTCCTTGAACGAAGAGCTGATTTTTTTATTAAGCGCCAAGGATACCTTTATTGGCCTGTGGCGTTCAGCTCAATCAGGCAGCAGCGACTGATGCGCGGCGATTGCAGCTCGATTTCCAGCATACCCTCGGCGTTCTGTACCTGAGCGCAATCGTGTTTGCCGAGCACATCCCAGGCCTGGCCGTCGACGCTGATGGCCACCTGTTCGGCCACGCTGAACAGCAGCAGGGTATTGGCTGAGCTGAACAGCCGTTGTGGCTGGCGCACATCGATCCATTGCAGACGTGCGCTGTAGCGATGTGCGGCGTAGATCAGGTTGAAGTCGCGGATCGGTCCATCGAGCAGGGTGCAACTGACCTTACTGTCACCGCTGAAGGCAAACGGATCGGAGGGCAGCAGCTCGCGGCTGATGACGCCGTCGACATCCAGTGTCATGCCAGCGCCCTGCAGTACGGTGATGATGCGCTGATATCCCGCAAACACGGAAAATCCGCCCGAGGCCTCGATGTCGGCTATCGACAGCCGCCAGCCGAAACCGTCCAGGTCCTGACCGCTATCGCGGGTGATTTCTTCGGTGCTGCCGCCGCCATTCTTCCACGGCATGCGCGGGTAATCGACGGCACGCAGGATGCGGGTCTGGGTCATTTGGTGAAGCGTCCTTCCAGGCGATGACGGGAACCGGGGTGGATCAGGCGTGCCGCCGTGACAGGCTGGCGGCCGGACCAGGTGCGGCGGCGAATCAACAGGCAAGGTTCACCCGCGTCGATCTGCAACAACCGGCACTCTTCGGTTTCCGCCAGAATTGCTTCGACCACATGCTCACCTTCGGTCAGCGGTGCGACCTGAGACAGATAGGCGTAGGGCGTTTGTCGGGTGAAGTCCTGGCTGAGATAGTCCGGCGCCACCAGCGCATTCACGAAACGGTCTTCTATCTGTACTGGAATATCGTTTTCACAATGCACGATCAGCGAGTGAAAGACCCGCTGGCCCTCACGCATGTCCAGGGCCAGGGCGCGTTCGGAGCCGGCGGCTTCTTCACGCAGGACGATGACCTGGCACGTATGACGGTGGCCACGCGAGGCGATTTCATCGGCTATGTTATGGATTTCGAACAGCGCCGACTGGCTTTTGGGTTCGGCCACAAATGTTCCGACACCTTGCATGCGGACCAGCAAACCCTCTGCGGTCAATTCACGCAGTGCGCGGTTGATGGTCATCCGGCTGAAGCCCAGTTGGGTCACCAGCTCGCTTTCGGAAGGTACCCGATGGTGCGGCGGCCATGTGCCATTTTGAATCTGCAGCGCAATCATGTGTTTGACGCGGGCATACAAGGGTGCGGGACTTTCGCCCATCTGGGCTGCCAGGGTGGAAGGGGCGGGCGTAGTCGGCACAGGTGAGTCCTTGTTGTAGGGATGATTCAGGCATCGGCGGCAATCACGCTAACCATTATCCCTGTGCACGGCAAGCGTGCCTGCGGTTTACCGGCAGGTTAAACGTCTGTATATGTATATACAAATTACAGTGATGGGGTGTGAAGTCAATGTCAGCCTTCTTTGCCGAGCGCGCGCTACTGCCTGACGGCTGGGCCAGTAACGTACGTCTGGAAGTCAGCCCGGAAGGGCTCTTGACACGTGTGCAGGCCAATGCCGAGCGTCAGGATGCTGAAATCGTCAGCGGTCCGTTGTTGCCCGGCATGCCGAATCTGCACTCGCATGCGTTCCAGCGTGCAATGGCTGGCCTGGCCGAAGTGGCGGGTAATCCGAACGACAGCTTCTGGACCTGGCGCGACCTCATGTACCGGCTGGTGGGGCAGATCAGCCCGCAGCAGTTGGGTGTGATTGCCCGCCAGCTGTACATCGAAATGCTCAAGGGTGGTTACACCTCGGTTGCTGAGTTCCACTACGTGCATCAGGACCCGGACGGCAAGCCGTATGCCGACCCTGCAGAGCTGGCGTTGCAGATCAGCCAGGCTGCAAGCTCTGTCGGCATCGGTCTGACGCTGCTGCCGGTGCTCTACAGTCATTCAGGTTTTGGCGGGCAAGCACCGAACGAAGGGCAGCGCCGATTTATCCACAGCACCGAGAGTTACCTGGAATTGCAGGCGCGTCTGCAGCCGTTGCTGGCGCGTCAGCCGACGCAACAGCTCGGGCTGTGCTTTCACTCGCTGCGCGCCGTGACGCCGCAGCAGATCAGTGACGTGCTGGCGGCCAGCGATCAGCAATGCCCGGTGCATATCCACATTGCCGAGCAACAGAAGGAGGTGGATGACTGCCTCGCCTGGAGCGGTCGGCGTCCATTGCAATGGCTGTATGAGAACGCGCCTGTGGATAACCGTTGGTGCCTGGTTCATGCCACTCATGCCGAAGTGGATGAAGTCAGCCTGATGGCGCAAAGCGGCGCGGTGGCCGGTTTGTGCCTGACCACCGAAGCCAATCTGGGCGACGGTATCTTTCCTGCGGTGGATTACATCGCGCAGGGCGGCCGCTGGGGCATTGGTTCTGACAGCCATGTTTCGCTCAGCGTGGTCGAAGAATTGCGCTGGCTTGAGTACGGGCAGCGTCTGCGGGATCAGCGCCGCAACCGGCTGTATCGCAGCAATCAGCCCATGGTTGGTCGGACGCTGTTCGATGCTGCACTGGCGGGCGGCGCTCAGGCGCTGGGCCAGCCAATTGGCAAACTGGAAGCCGGCCAACGCGCTGATTGGCTGGTGCTGGATGGCAACGATCCGTACATCGCTACCGCGACCGGCGACGCCATCCTCAACCGCTGGCTGTTTGCAGGCAGTGACCGCCAGATCCGCGACGTCGCGGTCAACGGCCGCTGGGTTGTACGCGAAGGTCGGCACGCCGCAGAAGAACAGAGCAGCCGTGAGTTTGCGCAAGTGTTGAAAGCGTTGCTGGGGTAGGGAAGGCTGACGGGCTGTACTTCGATTGGCCTTCGCCAGCAAGCTGGCTCCCACAGGTGCCGGGCATCTTGGAGTCAGCTGACTGTCAGGGTGCACATGGCTTCAGTGGAGCGAGCTTGCTTGCGAAGCGGCCGGTATCAGCAGCCATTCAGACTGCGTTCCCGTAAGCCCCTTTATTTGTCTGCCTTGCCGATTTTCGAGTCATCTTCGCGCCAGATCAGTCGCGAAGTGTCATAGCCCTGTTGGCGGGCGTCGCTCAGCATGCGCTGTTTGACCGATTCGGACACAACCGGCGTGCGTGACAGCAGCCACAGGTATTTGCGGTTCGGATTGCCGACAATGGCGGTCTTGTAACCGTCGCTGACGTTCAATACCCAGTAGTCGCCCTTGGCAACGCCCGGCAGCAAACGTGAGAACCAGTTGTCGAACACGACCCACAGCTTGTCGGTCTTGCCCGCCACTTGCGGCGAGGCCGTACCGTTTACTTCGTTCCACTCGCCTTCAGCTGTGCGGCAACGGTTGGTCACTGAGATGTTGCCGTCGTCCTTGAGTCGATAATGTGCTTCGGACTGAGCGCAATTGCGCTGGAAGAACATCGGCAGACGCGCCAGTTCATACCAGGTGCCTTGATATTGCTTGAGGTCCACGCTGTCGACGGTTCGCGGTTCAAGGTTGTCGGCGGAGTGTGCAAAGCCGATCGCCAGGAAGCTGGCCATGACAAAAATTCCAAAACGTACCAGTACCTTGATCATGGGGTTATTTCAGGCCCTGGCCGGAGAACATCAGAACCTTGTCAGCCGCGTACTGCACACTGATAAACGACTTTTGATCGCCCCACGTGCAACTGGACATCCCCAGCGCACCGGAACATTCGGTCGGGCTGCCCAGCAGCGACTCGACCTGAGCCTTGGGCATGCCTGCGGAAAGTTTGGAGTAGTTTTCCTGAGTGATTTTGCTGCACGCAGCCAGCAACACGCAGAACGAGAGTAACGCGACAGAACGCAGGGACATGGATGTAGCTCCTGAACGGAAGGGGGTCGCGTCGCAACGAGGGCTGATTGCAGCCTGACACTGGCGCTGTACCGCAAGCTTAGAAGAGAAAAAGGTGATCTGGTTCCCGGAGCACACAAGGATTTGTGCGGAGGATCAGAAGCTTGAGCCGGGCTCTTTGAGAAAGCGGATTTCTTCATCGGTCGACGTTCTGCCCAGAATCGCGTTGCGATGCGGGAAACGTCCGAAGCGGGCGATGATTTTCTGGTGGCGCTCGGCGTAATCCAGGCTGCCGACGAAGTAGTTGCGTTCAGTGACAGGCACATCGGCAAGCAAGCGGGTGAAGCAGGCGATTGCCTGATTCTGCGTGTCGAGGTCTTCGCTGTGTTCCAGCACCAGATAGATGAACGTGCGTTCAAGCGGTGCCAGATGCTGATCGCGGCCCAGCTTCAACCCGTGTTGTACCAGCGTTTGCGCACGCTGATCACCGGCATAGGCGTTTGGGGTATCGCGATGGATCATGCGCGGCAGTTGATCAAGCAGGATGACCAGTGCCAGCCAGCCTTTCGGGCTTTCTGCCCACTCACCAAGACCGCCTGCCAGGGCTTCTTCGACCTGATCACCGAAGCGTTCGCGGGCTTCGGTGTCGTTTGCCTGGTGCTTGCCAAACCACAGCCTGTTCCTGGTTTTCACCACTTCTGCTGAGGAATCGGCCGAGCCGAACCACCAGTCAAGCAGCGACAACCAGGGTGCAGGCATCAGCTTTTATTCCTTGTGATACGCCGTGGCGCGCTCGACTTCCTGCTTGGAACCCAGGAACACTGCGACGCGCTGGTGCAGGCCTTCAGGCTGGATGTCGAGGATGCGCTGATGGCCGTCGGTCGACGCGCCACCGGCTTGTTCAACCAGGAACGACATCGGGTTGGCTTCGTACATCAGGCGCAGCTTGCCTGGTTTCTCAGGCTCACGGCTGTCACGCGGGTACATGAACAGACCGCCACGGGTCAGGATACGGTGCACGTCGGCAACCATCGCGGCCACCCAGCGCATGTTGTAGTTCTTTTTCAACGGACCGTCTTCACCGGCCAGCAGCTCGCCCACGTAACGTTGTACCGGAGCTTCCCAGTGACGCTGGTTGGACATGTTGATAGCGAATTCCTGAGTGGTCTCAGGGATGGTGATGTCTTCGTGAGTCAGCACGAAGCTGCCCATTTCGCGGTCCAGCGTGAAGCCTTTGACGCCGTCACCCAGAGTCAGGATCAGCATGGTTTGCGGGCCGTAGATGGCATAACCGGCAGCTACCTGCTCGGTGCCTGGCTGCAGGAAGGCTTTTTCGTTCAGCGCTTCGTTCTGGCTCAGGTACTGGTTCGGGCAACGCAATACCGAGAAGATGGTGCCGACTGGCGCGTTGATGTCAATGTTGGACGAGCCGTCCAGCGGGTCGAATACCAGCAGGTACGCGCCTTTCGGGTATTTGCCCGGAATCTGGTAGGCGTTGTCCATTTCTTCGGACGCCATGCCGGCCAGGTGACCGCCCCATTCGTTGGCTTCAAGCAGGATTTCGTTGGAGATCACGTCGAGCTTTTTCTGCACTTCGCCCTGCACGTTCTCGGTGCCCATGCTGCCAAGAACGCCGCCCAGCGCGCCCTTGGAGACGGCGTGGCTGATTTCCTTGCATGCTCGCGCCACCACTTCGATCAGGAAGCGCAGATCGGCAGGTGTGTTGTTGCTGCGGGTCTGCTCAATCAAGTAGCGACTTAGTGTAACGCGGGACATGGATAGCTCCGAAAATAGGGGTATGAAAACCCGCGCAGTTTAACGCGAGTGGCGACGTAATACTGCTATCAGACTGGGTTATGGCGGTTTCAGTTCAGATGCCCGCTCAGCGTAGCTGTAAAATGGGCGGTGATGGACCGCCGGTTTCAGCGTTTTGAGGCGCGCAAGGTGCCCACCGCCATCCAGCCCAGAAACACCACGCCCAACACCAGCACAGCCCAGAGGCCCAGGCGTTTGTAATCCGTGGTCTGTGCCACTACCTGAACCGGAGCGGCCATGTTGGCGACGGTTTCGGTGGTCGGTTTCGCGGTGCCGAGCGAGCTCATGCGCTGCGGGCTGAAATCAGGAATCAGCGTGGCCAGTGACAGGTTGGCCGCTTTCATCTGCGGGTTGCCGACTGCAAGAGTGAACGGTCCCTTGCCGCGTGCCAGAAACACCACTTCCGTGGCCTGCACTGCGACGCTCAAGGCGGGGGCTTCATTTCCGAGACCGCCGCCACGATCATCGATGACCAGTTTCAGCTGTTGCACGTTACGTCCGGACAACTGCAACTGGTCCTGAATCATTTCGCCGCTGTTCTGGGATAACCGGTACAACAGGCCGCTGCTGACTGGCTGCCAGGGCTGTTTGGCATCGCTGCGTCCGTAAAGAGTGCCAGGCGCAAGGCTGTTGGGCTGGGTGATGTCGATTTTCACCCGCTCCACCGGTAGCCCGGCAGGCAATTGCCAGACGTATTCGTTGGCGGTTTCGACCGTGCCGCTGACCGGTGGCGACCATGTCAGCGGCGGCATCGGTGCCTCGCTGTCGGCGCTCAACAGGTGCGCTGAAATCAACGTCGGGGCGCTGTGCGGCGAACGCCACAGCAGGCGCAGATAGCGAGCGCTCTGGCCCGGCAGACCGACTTCGCGCTGTTCGACCACCTCATCCGCGAATGACAGGCGTGCAACCTGTCCCTCGCCCCAGTTGCGCCAGTGCTGCAAGTCGTCGCTGGCTTCGATGCTGAAGTTCTGGAAACCTTCGCGCTCCGCGCTCCAGTCGAGGATCAGTTGCTCCAGCGGCGCCTTGATCGCGCTGGTGTCCAGCAGCCAGCCGCGCAGCACTTCCTCGCCAGCTTCGATATCACTCTGTGGCTGAACCTCGATTACCGTGCCGTTGCTGGAGCGCTCGATGCGAATCACTGGCACGGCGTCGCCTGCTTCCTGAGGGCTGTATAGCGCGAACCACTTCACCGGGATCGGCGTGGGCTCCTGCTCGTTCGCAGCCTGTTGCTGGCTCAGCGCGTAGGCTTGCGGCTCTCCGTCAGCGTTGAAAACGCGCAGGTCACCAAGGTCGGTCTGACGCGCTTTCAGCTGTACGGCCAAGGGCAGTTCGATGCGATACCAAGGGCCTTCGCCGCTGAGCGTCAGCGGTGTCTGGCTGGCAAAAACGGCAGGCTTGTCCTGGGCGCTGGCGGCCACTGCCGTGCACAGGCCCAGACCCAGCACAGCCATTTTCAGGGAGGGACGACTCAAGAACAGTTTCCTCATGGGGTATTCGGCGCGGCGGTCGGGCCGGACCCTGTCTCTTCGCCAAGGCTATTGGCGGGATGTTTCGGTGGCAATGGTGCGAAATATCCCACCACCAGTAGCAAAATGCCAACACCTATGAACGAGACGATGCGCTCCATGCCGCCTCGGTTGCTCAGTTCGACGAAGAACAACTTGATCACCACGACGCCGATCAGTACTGCGCCCGCCAGCCATATCTCGCGTTTGGCACGTACATGACCCCCGATCATCAGGGCCAGTGCCATCAGCGTCCAGACAATCGAAAGCCCAGCCTGCACACGCATTGACTCCAGTAAATCTTCGGTGTGCCATGGCACATCATTCCAGTGATGAGCGGTGCGCATGACCATGGCCGTGACAAGCGCGAATATCGAACCGCCTGCCATCATCAGTGAGCCTTTTCTGGCCCGGTCTGCGTCCACGCCCAACCTTGGCAGCCAGGCGCGTACCCAGAGGAAAACACCGCTCAGTGCGATGAGCAGGCCGATTTCCAGCGGGTTGAGCAACGGCACGTAGGGCAACGGATCGGCCGCGCCGTCGCTGAAAAAGTTCGCCAGCCAGAACCACGCCAGCATCAATACGGCCAGCGGTGCGGCAGCGCCTATGCGATACGCCTGCGGACAGGCGGCTATCGGCCACGGCCACTTGCGCTCTGAGGTCATTGCCAACAGATACAGGCTTGGCACGATGGCCCACCCCAGCCAGCGCCAGGCGTTGTAATGCTCGGACAGTTGCAGCAGTCCGAAGCGCAGTTCCAGCGCCAGCACACTGATGATCAGCAGGCAGCCAACGGTGTGAGCGAACCGAGTCGCGAGCGTCGGCAGCAACGCTGCCACATGACGTAGCGTCAGCAAGTGCGCGGCGATCACGAGTGGCCAGGCGAGCCAGCCCCAGTCGGCAGCCGGGTGGTAATTGCTGCCCAGTGAACCCAGCAGTATCAGGCTGCAGACCGGCGTCAGCGCCGTGCACAGCAGCGCGAGGTCCGGCCAGTGCAGTCGTCGTGCGAGCAGCGCCCAAAGCGCAGCACTGATCGCCGCGGCAATCAGCAGGGTGCTCGCTTGCATGGCGGCAGAGGCGAACAGTTGAACGGCGCAGGCCACTGAAAACGCCCACCACGCGGCGCCCCAGACCATCAGCAGTGATCTTGCCAGCTCCTGATCCATCATCGTGCGCAGCTTGTAACGATGGATACACCAGGCACTTACCATGGCGGCAATGGCCAGGATCATTGATGTCCAGTAATCGCCATTGAGCAGCAACGAGGAGTAGGACTGGTCCATATTGCCGATCAGGGTCACCCCAGCAGCCACTTGCAGCAGCAGGCCGAAGATCCGGGCCAGCGTGCGCTGCTGTCGCATGCCCAGCCAGAAAATGGCAGCGCCTTCAACCGCCCACGCGCATGTGGTCCATTGCGAACCGAGCCCCAGCGGGATCGCCAGAGTCGCGAACACCACTCCCAGCGCCAGACAGGTTTCGATGAGCAGCAGCGCGCGGTCGGGCGCGCGCCAGGCCAGCAGTCTCGCCAGCCCCATGTAGATGAAGCCCAGCGCCAGAGCACTGAGTGCTGCGCCGAACTCCAGGTGTTCGACCAGCGCGTATTGCAGGCCGAAACCGACAATGGGTGTGCCGAACAGCAGCGTGCCATCGACATAATCGCCCTGGCGGGCTGACCAGCGCAGCATGGCCTGGCGATCTTCGTCGGGCGCCGTGGCGCTCGATTCCTGAAGTTTTCGTCGTGCAAACAGCAGCCCGATAGCCAGATACATCAGGAAAAACAGAATCAGAAAGGGCTCGGTGCTCCAGAACATCTCGGGCGTATACGCTTTGACGCCCCAGGCAAAGCCGATGCCGAAAGTGCCGAAAAAGCCTATCAGGTTCAGTATGCGCCATGCCTTGAACCACGCGATGGCGAAAATACCGGCGTTCAGCAGAGCGAAATAGCTGAACAGCGAAACGTGACTGCCTTGGCCGGTGGAGGCCAGAATCGGCGCGGCGAACCCGCCCAGTGCTCCCGCACAGGCCAGGGCCAGCGAGTTTTGGGTCAGGGCCAGAATGGCCGAGAACGTGGTTATTGCCACCAGCAGAGCGAAGCCCAGAGTCGGGTCGAGCAACGTGTGCAACTTCATCGCGGCAAAGACGGTGAGGTACAACACGCCGATACCTGCGCCTTGCAGCATCAGTGCGTAGGGTGCATTACGAAACCGCAGCCACCAGCCCAGTCCGAGTAAACCCAGCGCGCTGGCTGCGACGCCTGCGTAGCGGGCTTCTATCGGAACCACCATGCCCTCTGTGGCATAACGCAGCAGAAATGCCAGGCCGAGAAACAACACCACGACGCCCACGCGAAGCACCGTATTGCCGCCCATGAGCCAGTCTTTGGCGGTCGCAAATGCCTTGTCCAACAGGTTGGGTGCGGCAGGTTTGGCGGGTTTGGGTTGCAGGACGAATGGCTTGAACGGTTCGGCAACCGCCGCAGCGGGTTGTGCCTCGTCGGGCAGGTCCCAGATCAGCTCGGGGCCGGGCGTTTGAGCGGCAACAATGATTGCCTCGTCCGGCAAGGGCGCGGCTTTCTGGGCTGGCGGTGCGGTTTGTGCCGGGCGCGGGCCGGAAACTGGCGGGAATTCGAGCATCGTCAGACGCTGCTGCAGCGACTCGACGGTTTTGCGGGTATCGCTCAGTTGTTGTGACTGGCGGGTGGTGAGCTTGTCCAGCACGTAAAGCCGAATACCTGCCCACATCGCCCAGCCAAACGCCGCGCCGATAAGGGCACCCTCCCACTCGTCGTAGCTCAGCGAGTAGCCCAGCGCTATACCGCCCACCACCAGACAAATCCAAAGCACGCGACGACATCCTTTTCGATGTGTGAAGGGTTATCAGTGCGCAGTATATAGGGCAGGCAGACTTCATTTGTAACGATTTGGCGCTGGAGAGGGTCGACAGCTCGCCGCCCGTAAAAAAGCCGGTACATCTGCTGGAGATGCACCGGCCATTACTCAGCATTCGTGAGCAAACTGAACGCCGCTTTGTGAGCAAACTCACTCCCACGAGATGTCGGGAGTGAGCGGGTGTGGGTTTTACTCCAAAGCTTTCCAGATCTCGCCAGCGTACTCGCGGATGGTCCGGTCCGAGGAGAACCAGCCCATGCGCGCGGTGTTGAGCACCGCTGAACGCCACCATGCCTTGGAATCGTGCCAGCGCTCTTCGACCTTGGCCTGGGCGGCCCAGTACGAATCGAAGTCGGCACAGACCAGGAAGCGGTCATAGGCCAGCAACTGATCGATCAGCCCGGCGTAGCGATTCGGGTCATCCGGCGAGAACACCCCGCCACGAATCGCCTGCAACACGTCGTTGAGCCTTCCTGACGCTGCCACATCGCCATGCGCGCTGAAGTCGCCAGCCTGCTTGCGGGCTTCAACCTGCTGCGAACTCATGCCGAAAATGAACATGTGCTCCAGGCCGATCTGCTCGCTCATCTCCACGTTGGCGCCGTCCAGCGTACCGATGGTCAGTGCGCCATTAAGGCCGAACTTCATGTTACTGGTGCCCGACGCTTCAAGGCCTGCAGTCGATATCTGCTCCGACAGGTCGGCTGCCGGGATGATGCTCTCCGCCAGGCTGACGTTGTAGTTGGGCATGAACACGACCTTGAGCAAGCCACGCACGGTCGGATCGTTGTTCACCGTACGGGCGATGTCGTTGGTCAGCTTGATGATCAGCTTGGCCGAGTGGTAACTGGCCGCCGCCTTGCCCGCGAAAATCTTCACTCGCGGAACCCAGTCGGTGCCCGGTTCGGCACGGATCGCCTGATAAAGCGCCACCGTGTGGAACAGGTTCAGCAGTTGACGTTTGTACTCGTGGATACGTTTGACTTGCACGTCGAACATTGCAGCCGGGTTGACGACAATGCCCAGTCGCTCGTGGATGATCGCCGCCAGTGCACGTTTGCTGTGCAGGCGTTGATCGGCCATCTGCTTGCGGAACGAGGATTTTTCAGCGAACGGCTCCAGTTCTTTCAGGCGTGTTTCGGCCGTGTCGAGCACGTCCTCGCCCAGCGCTTCGACCAGCATTTCGGTCAGCTTCGGGTTGGCCTGGAACAGCCAGCGGCGGAACGTGATGCCGTTGGTCTTGTTGTTGATCCGGTCCGGATAGAGCTTGTGCAGTTCGGCGAAGACTGTCTTGCGCATCAACTGGGTGTGCAAGGCTGATACGCCGTTTACGCTGTGCGAGCCGAGGAACGCCAGGTTGCCCATGCGCACGCGACGGCCGTTGTCTTCCTCGATCAGCGATACCGCACGCAGTACCTCGAAATCGTGAATGCCTTTGGCGCGCAGGGTGTCGATGTGCTGAGCGTTGATCAGGTAAATGATCTGCATGTGGCGCGGCAGCATGCGCTCCATCAGGCCTACCGACCAGGTTTCCAGTGCTTCGGGTAGCAGCGTGTGGTTGGTGTAGCCCAACGTGCCGACCGTGATTTTCCACGCGGTGTCCCACTGGATGCCGTGGTTGTCGATAAGCTGACGCATCAGCTCGGCGACCGCGATGGAAGGGTGCGTGTCGTTCATCTGGATCGCCGCGTGTTCCGGCAGATCGGTCAGCGTTGCGTGCATGTTCAGGTGGCGGCGCAGCAAATCCTGCAGCGAAGCCGACACGAAGAAGTATTCCTGGCGCAAGCGCAGTTCCTGGCCTGCTTCGGTGGCATCGTTCGGATACAGCACGCGGGAGATGCTTTCTGCCCTGACCACTTCAGCCACGGCGCCGAAGTGGTCACCGGCGTTGAAACGCTCCAGATGCAGATCTTCGACAGCACGTGCGCGCCACAGGCGCAGGGTATTCACACTTGAACCGCGCCAGCCAACCACGGGCGTGTCGTAGGCGATGGCCCGAACAGTTTCGCCGGGACGCCAGACCTGCCGGGACTCGCCGCCTTCCAGAACCGTTTCTACGCTACCGCTGAAGCCGATCGAGTACACCACTTCAGGGCGTTCGAACTCCCAGGGGTTACCGAAGTCGAGCCAGTTTTCTGTCTGCTCCTGCTGCCAGCCATCCACGATGCCCTGGCGAAACAGCCCGTGTTCATAACGGATACCGTAGCCATGGCCTGCAATGCCCAGGGTCGACATGCTTTCCATGAAGCAGGCAGCCAGACGACCGAGGCCGCCGTTACCCAATGCGGCATCGGGTTCCAGCAAGCGGATACGCTCGATGTCCACGCCCAGCTCGGTCATGGCTTCACGGGCAATTTCCAGCAGGCCCAGGTTGCTCAGGCTGTCATACAGAAGCCGGCCGATCAGAAATTCCAGCGACAGGTAATAAACCCGTTTCTGTACCTTGCGATAAATTTGCCGTGTGTGGTCCATCCAGTGCTCGACCATGTGGTCGCGAGCAGCGAGGGCAACGGCTTCGAACCAGTCATGCTCAAACGCATGGTCGGGGTCCTTGCCCACCGAATAGGTGAGTTTGGCGAGCACTGCGGCGCGAAAAGCAGCCACATCAGCGTCACGAACGAGTGGTTCCTGAGACATCGGTACGACCTCAAGTAGTCTGACGAATTAATAGATGGGGTTCTTAGACTGTAGGCGTGTCGTCAGTTATTTCCTGAAAATATAAGAAATAATTGAGGTCACGACTCACGCTTCGACCCAGCGCGAGGGCTCTGGTTCGCGAACATTCCACTTTGGCAAAACGCTTGCATTGATCGTTCCATCCGGATCGGCAACGTGCAGCATGCTCATTCCTCGTTTCGGGTTTATGATGCCCAACGGCAGAATAATAGAAGCCTCTGAATTGGACTTATGGAGCACGTATGCAGACTTTGTACCCGCAGATCAAACCCTACGCCCGGCACGATCTGGCCGTGGAACAACCGCATGTGCTCTATGTAGATGAAAGCGGTTCGCCCGAAGGTTTGCCTGTGGTCTTTATTCACGGTGGGCCAGGTTCGGGTTGCGACGCGCAAAGCCGTCGTTACTTCGACCCCAACCTTTACCGCATCGTGACTTTCGATCAGCGCGGCTGCGGTCGCTCCACACCGCATGCGAACCTTGAAAACAATACCACCTGGCATCTTGTAGAGGATCTTGAGCGCATTCGCGAGCACCTTGGCATTGAAAAGTGGGTGCTGTTTGGTGGTTCCTGGGGCTCGACGCTCTCGCTGGCCTACGCACAAACCCATCCGGACCGCGTGCATGCGTTGATTCTGCGCGGGGTTTTCCTGGCGCGTCAGCAAGAGATCGACTGGTTCTACCAGGCCGGTGCCAGCCGCCTGTTCCCGGATTACTGGCAGGACTATGTTGCGCCTATTCCGCTGGACGAGCGTGACAACCTGCTCGCGGCATTTCACAAACGCCTCACTGGACCGGACCAGATCGCTCAGATGCACGCCGCCAAGGCGTGGTCCACCTGGGAAGGCCGCACCGCAACCTTGCGCCCTAATCCTCAGGTTGTCGATCGCTTCTCCGAGCCGCAACGGGCGTTGTCCATTGCGCGTATCGAGTGCCATTACTTCACCAATAACGCGTTTCTGGAAGAGAACCAGTTGATCCGTGACATGCCGAAGATCGCGCATTTGCCGGGCATCATTGTTCACGGTCGTTACGATGTCATCTGCCCATTGGATAATGCCTGGGAGCTGCATCAGGCATGGCCCAACAGTGAACTGCAGGTGATTCGCGAGGCCGGGCACTCGGCGTCCGAGCCGGGTATCACCGATGCACTGGTGCGGGCTGCAGCGCAGGTTGCCGGTCGTTTGCTGGATCTTCCGCCGGAAGAGGCGTGAGCCTCCCGGCATCCATTGCAGGTCTGGAAGCGTCGATATGAAAGGTTTGTTGCAGCGCGTGCGTGGCGCACGCGTCGAAGTGGATGGGGAAGTTGTAGGGTCGATCGATCAGGGCATTCTGGTATTGGTAGGCATAGAGCCTCAAGACACCCGGGCCAGTGCCGATAAGTTGCTGCATAAGCTGCTCAACTACCGGGTATTCAGCGACCCGGATGGGAAGATGAATCTTTCGTTGCGCGATGTAGCAGGCGGATTGTTGCTGGTGTCGCAATTCACACTGGCTGCCGATACCAAAAGTGGCATGCGTCCGAGCTTTTCAAAAGCAGCGCCGCCCGCTTTGGGTGCGGAGCTGTTTGACTATTTGTTGAATCAGGCCATGATCGCGCATCCAGTAGTGGCTGCGGGCCAATTTGGTGCGGATATGCAGGTGCATCTGGTCAATGATGGGCCGGTTACATTCCTGTTGGATACGTAAGCTACGATTTCATCTACTCCCCCGGATTTATTCGCTCAAAGGGAGTTAAATTCTTTGTCATACCTGATGCGTTGCGGCGCGCGCTACTGGATAATCGCGCGCTACTGGGACCTGTGTGAGCAGGTCCATCAAGTATGACAAAAGCGGTTCTGGCACTGGGTTGGGGAATCATTAAGCCCATTCAGGGTCGGAACAATGCTCGCCAACCTGGCATTCAATAGCTGGCCGTTGGTTTTTTCATCTGTTTTCGGCGAGGGTTGCTCGTGATTGTTAGTCCCTGTGATGCTCCAAAAACACCTGTCAAGCGGTTGCGTAGTGCGCTTTTGGCAAGCTCGGCTCTGGTCTGCCTGTTTAGTGCAGGCCAGCTGTGGGCGTTCAATCTGGATGATGTAGCGGCCAGAGCCAAAGAAATGGCCGGGCAGAAGTTTGAGGCTCCGCGGAGCAACCTGCCCAATGAATTGCGCGACATGAAGTTCGCGGATTATCAAAAGATCCGCTTCCGTGAAGACAAGGCAGAGTGGGCAGGCGACAAGACTCCGTTCAAGTTGTCGTTCTACCACCAGGGCATGCACTTCGACACGCCGGTCAAAATCAACGAAGTGACCGCGACGACTGTCGAGGAAATCAAGTACGACGCCAGTCGTTTCGATTTCGGCGACCTCAAGATCGACCCTAAAGCCACTGAAAAACTGGGTTATGCCGGTTTCCGTGTGCTGTACCCGATCAACAAGGACGACAAGCAGGACGAGATCATGACCATGCTCGGCGCGAGCTACTTTCGCGTGATCGGCAAGGGTCAGGTCTATGGCCTGTCTGCACGTGGCATGGCCATCGACACCGCTTTGCCGTCGGGCGAAGAGTTTCCGCGCTTCAAGGAATTCTGGATCGAGAAGCCAGGCCCTGATGACAACCATCTGGTGATTTTCGCGCTGCTGGATTCGCCTCGTGCGACCGGTGCTTATCAGCTGACGCTGCGCCCGGGCACCAACACGCTGGTTGACGTCAAATCGCGCATGTTCCTGCGTGACAAGGTCACCAAGCTGGGTGTTGCACCGTTGACCAGTATGTTCCTGTTCGGCGCCAACCAGCCTTCGCGTGTGCCTAACTACCGTCGCGAACTTCACGATTCGAGCGGCCTGTCGATTCAGGCAGCCAACGGTGAGTGGCTGTGGCGTCCGTTGAACAACCCGAAACACCTTTCCGTCAGCAGCTTCTCGGTTGAAAACCCGCGTGGCTTCGGTCTGCTGCAACGTGGCCGTGACTTCAGCCAGTATGAAGACCTGGACGACCGCTACGACAAGCGCCCAAGCGCATGGATCGAGCCAAAAGGTGACTGGGGTAAAGGTACTGTCGATCTCGTCGAGATCCCGACTGCCGACGAAACCAACGACAACATCGTAGCGTTCTGGAAGCCGGACACCCTGGCCGCACCAGGCGAAATGATGCAGTTCGATTACCGTCTGCACTGGACCATGCAGGAAAATTCGATTCACTCGCCGGATCTGGGTTGGGTCAAGCAGACTCAGCGCTCCATCGGTGACGTGCGTCAGTCCAACCTGATCCGCCAGCCTGACGGCAGCCTGGCCTTCCTGATCGACTTCGTTGGCCCTGTGCTGGCCGCCTTGCCGGAAGACAAGACCATTCGCAGCCAGGTGACTACCGACGACAACGTCGAGCTGGTCGAGAACAACCTGCGCTACAACCCGGTCACCAAAGGCTATCGCCTGACGCTGCGTGTGAAGGTCAAGGATTCTGGCAAGCCGACTGAAATGCGTGCTTACCTGTTGCGTGAGATCCCGGCCGAACCTGGCAAGGAACCCGCTCTGCTGGTTTCCGACAAGGGCGAAGAGAAGAAAGCCGTCACCAAGGAAATCGAGAAGAAGACCCTGGCCAAGGACGCTGCCAAACCAGCTGCCTCGACGGAAGTCAAAGACACCGCCAATGATCAGGTAGAGATTGCCAAGCCTGATGCGCCGAAGCCTGAAGCTGCCAAACCTGAAGCTGCCAAGCCTGACGCAGCCAAAGATGCCGCCAAGGCTGACGTCGCGAAAGCGGATGCCGCCAAGGACAAGGACGCCAAAGAGACCAAGCAGCCTGAAACCGAGGCAGCACCCACCCATCCGGAACCGGCCAAGACGCTGCAAGTCATGACCGAGACCTGGAGCTATCAGTTGCCAAGCGATGAGTAATTCTCTACCGGTGCCAGTGTCCTTGAACGAGTACCTGGCGCATTTACCGATGAGCGACGAGCAGCGGGCAGAACTTGCCAGCTGCAAGACCTTCGCCGAGTTGCATGAACGCCTTTCGGCGCAGCCGATCACCGATCCCGCCGAGGCCGCTCAGGCTTCGGTGGGTCGCCGTCTGACGCTGGCGACAGCGGATGAACTGCAGGACGCCGAGATGCTCGGCGTCGATGCAAGCGGTCGTCTGTGCCTGAAGGCAACGCCTCCGATTCGCCGGACCAAGGTGGTTCCCGAGCCGTGGCGTACCAACATTCTGGTGCGTGGCTGGAGGCGCCTGACCGGCAAGACCAACCCGCCCAAGCCGGACCACAGCGATCTGCCTCGTGACTTGCCCAAGTCGCGCTGGCGCACCGTGGGTTCGATTCGCCGCTACATCCTGCTGATCCTCATGCTGGGCCAGACGATTGTTGCTGGCTGGTACATGAAGGGCATTCTGCCTTATCAGGGCTGGTCGCTGGTTTCGCTCGATGAAATCACGCGCCAGACCTTCATGCAGACGGTCATGCAGGTGCTGCCATATGCCTTGCAGACCAGCATCCTGCTGCTGTTCGGCATCCTGTTCTGCTGGGTGTCGGCCGGTTTCTGGACCGCATTGATGGGCTTTCTGGAGCTGCTGACTGGCCGCGACAAGTACCGTATTTCGGGTGCCAGCGCCGGTAATGAGCCGATCGAAGTCGGTGCTCGCACCGCGTTGGTCATGCCGATCTGCAACGAAGACGTGCCTCGCGTGTTTGCCGGTTTGCGTGCAACGTTCGAGTCGGTAGCGGCCACGGGTGACCTGGATCGTTTCGACTTCTTCGTGCTCAGCGATACCAACGACACGGATATCGCCGTTGCCGAGCAGCAAGCCTGGCTCGACGTCTGCCGTGAGGCAGGTGGTTTCGGCAAGATTTTCTATCGTCGCCGTCGTCGTCGCGTCAAGCGCAAGAGCGGTAACCTTGACGACTTCTGCCGTCGCTGGGGCGGTGAGTACCGCTACATGGTCGTGCTGGATGCTGACAGCGTCATGAGTGGCGAATGCCTGACCAGTCTGGTCCGCCTGATGGAGGCTACCCCAGACGCCGGTATCATTCAGACTGCGCCGCGTGCTTCAGGCATGGATACGTTGTATGCCCGCATGCAGCAGTTCGCGACCCGCGTCTACGGTCCGTTGTTCACCGCTGGCCTGCACTTCTGGCAGTTGGGTGAATCCCACTACTGGGGCCACAACGCGATCATTCGCATGAAGCCGTTCATCGAGCATTGCGCCCTGGCGCCGTTGCCCGGTAAAGGCGCATTCGCCGGTGCGATTCTGTCCCACGACTTCGTCGAAGCTGCGCTTATGCGCCGTGCTGGCTGGGGTGTCTGGATTGCCTATGACTTGCCGGGCAGTTACGAAGAGTTGCCGCCCAACCTGTTGGACGAACTCAAGCGTGACCGTCGCTGGTGCCACGGCAACCTGATGAACTTCAGGCTGTTCCTGGTCAAGGGCATGCACCCGGTTCACCGTGCAGTATTCCTGACAGGGGTAATGTCTTACCTTTCGGCACCGTTGTGGTTCTTCTTCCTCGTGTTGTCCACCGCCTTGCTGGCTGTGAACACACTCATGGAGCCGACCTACTTCCTTGAGCCGCGTCAGCTGTATCCGCTATGGCCACAGTGGCACCCGGAAAAAGCCGTTGCCCTGTTCTCGACCACGATCGTCCTGCTGTTCCTGCCTAAACTGCTCAGTGTCATTCTGATCTGGGCCAAAGGCGCGAAAGGCTACGGTGGCAAGTTCAAGGTCACGCTCTCGATGCTGATGGAAATGCTGTTCTCGGTGCTGCTGGCACCGGTGCGCATGCTGTTCCACACCCGCTTCGTACTGGCTGCTTTCCTGGGCTGGGCGGCGACCTGGAACTCTCCGCAACGTGACGACGACTCCACGCCATGGATCGAAGCCGTCAAGCGTCACGGTCCGCAGACGTTGCTGGGCGCGTGCTGGGCTGCGCTGGTTGCCTGGTTGAACCCAAGCTTCCTGTGGTGGCTGGCGCCTATCGTGGGTTCGTTGATGCTGTCGATTCCGGTGTCGGTGATCTCCAGCCGTACCAATCTGGGCCTCAAGGCGCGTGACGAGAAGTTCTTCCTGATTCCGGAAGAGTTCGAGCCGCCGCAAGAGCTGATCTCCACCGATCAGTACACCCACGAGAATCGCTGGCATGCACTGAAGGAGGGCTTCATTCGCGCCGTGGTTGATCCACAGCAGAACGCCCTGGCCTGTGCATTGGCAACCTCGCGTCACCGTCAGGCGCAGCCGATTGAGGTGGTCCGTATGGAACGCGTCGATCAGGCTCTGAAAGTCGGACCGGAAAAACTCAGCAATCATGAACGTCTGATGCTGTTGAGTGATCCGGTGGCGTTGGGCCGCTTGCATGAGTTGGTCTGGAGCGACGGTCACGAAGAGTGGCTGGCGGCCTGGAGAGCGTCCATCGAAGCCGATCCGCATGCGCCGCTGCTGCCATTGCAGCCGCTAAAGCAAGCGTCGGAGCCGGTCCTGGCCTGAGGTCATCCGGTGTGAAAAGGGCCCCTGAAGCATTGCTTCAGGGGTCTTTTTTTATGGCGGTTTTTTACCGGCTGATGGCGTGCGGGGTTGCTGCGCAGGTTTACTGAACCCTGAACTTCCCGACCAGAGCTTTCAGGTGGGTGCCCAGTCTGGCCAGCTCGATGCTGGACGCTGCGGTTTCATCGCTGGCCGATGCCGTTTGCTCGGAAATATCGCGCACGCTGATGACGTTGCGGTTTATCTGCTCGGCCACAACGCTTTGTTCTTCACTGGCCGTGGCGATTTGCTCGTTCATGTGCTGAATGGTGCCGACGGTACGAGTGATCTCTTCCAGTGCCTTGCCCACCTTGCGGCTCAGATCGACGCTGTTGTCGGTCAGGCTGCGACTGCTGTCGAGCGTCGTCGCCACCTGCTGTGTGCCAGTCTGCAGAGCTGCTATCAGTTCCTCGATCTCTTCTGTGGATTTCTGGGTACGTTGCGCCAGGCTGCGTACTTCGTCGGCGACAACCGCGAACCCGCGTCCGGCTTCGCCCGCTCTTGCCGCCTCGATGGCGGCGTTCAGGGCGAGCAGGTTGGTTTGCTGGGAAACCGATTTGATCACGTCGAGAACGCCAACGATCTTGCCACTTTCCTGTTTGAGTTGATTCATGGCATGAGTCGAATTGGCCACTTCGCGCGCCAGTTGCTCTATTTCTTCAATGGCCTGCCCAACGATGCCGTCCCCCTCCCGCGCTTGCTGGTCGGCCTGCGCCGCCGCCTGAGATGCTTGTTGCGCGTTGCGGGCGACTTCCTGCACGGTGGCTGCCATCTCGTTCATGGCCGTGGCGACCTGATCGGTTTCCTCCTTTTGCGTATTGACCCCCATGCAGGTTTGCTCGGTCACCGCCGACAATTGTTCGGCCGCGCTGGCGATTTGTGAAACGCCATCGCCGATACCGCCGATCAATTCACGCAGGCTGATCGTCATGGCCTGCATGCTGGTTTGCAACTCGCCCATTTCATCACGGCGTCCGGTTGCCAGGTCGTGGCTGAGGTCGCCTTGAGCGATGCGCGCCGCAGCAACCAGCGTCTGGCGCAGCGGTGCTGTTATCTGCAGGGTCATGATCCACGCCGCGAGCAGGCCAATGAGCATTGCCAGGCCTGCGACGCAGATCAGTGTCTTGCGTGATGCATCGGCTTCACTGTCGCGTTGCGCGCTTTGCAGGCTGATCAGCTCGGCCACGGACTTCAGCATCTTGTCGCCCAGATCCTCCAGCGTTTCCTGGCCCGCTTCCAGTTTGACCTGTATCTCTTTGAACCGGGTCAGCTGATCGCGGTAGCTCTGGAGCGACTGATTGGCCGGCACCAGCCCTTGAATGTTCTGGTCAGCCTGATCCTGGGAGATCTGCTGCATTTCCTTCAGCGCTTCATCGATAGCGGCGATGGCAGCTGTTTCATCCGCTTCCTTGCCGGTGAAGGTGTAGGCCTGCACCTGATAGCGGGCTATCTGAATCTGCTGCTTGAGTTGGGACAAGTTGGTGAATTCCTCCATGCGCTCGCCGTTGTCTTGCTCCTGGCTGACTGCCTTGAGTACTTCGGCTTCGACCTGCGCCACGGCTTTTACAGCCTGTTCCGAGCGCTGATCCAACTGATTTCGGGTCTTGTCGTGGGCTTCCCGATCAAGGGTCAGCTCGGCGAAGGCCTTTTCCATATGGCTGATGATCTGGCTCTGCCCGGTCAGCAGTGACACGCTGTCGGAGTCATCGGTTTGAGTGCGCAGCGTCGCCAGATGGGCTTCCAGCTCGTTGAGCCTGTCGACGACAACGGAGGCATTCTGTGGCGTGTTTTCCACGCGGAAGAGAATGCGCTCGGCGCGCAGGTCTTTGGTCAGATTGCTCAGTTGGCCGATGGATGACAGCGATTCGGATCGGTCAATCAGCGTATCCAGCCCGTACCAGCCGGTAAGGGTGATTGCCAGCGTCAACAGCAGCACCAGGCCGAAGGCCAGCGAGAGTTTGAGCCGGACGCTGATGTTGCCCAGCGTAGTGGTGATCCATCCAGACATTGCGATTCTCCTGCGTATGCGAACAAAAAGCAGGTCCTGAAGGGCACAGGACCTGTGTTGTGAGCGCATCGGCCAGGGAAGCGGGCATGTGACCTGAGAAGGTCGTAGGATATTTCCGAGCAAGGTCGGAAGGTGACGGAGGTCACCTAATCAGAAGGTTGATCACTCCCGTGGCTGTTCTGCGTACGGGAGTGATCGGTCTTTCGTCAAACCGTGAAGCGGCTGACCAGCACTTGAAGGTGGTTGCCAAGGCGTGCCAACTCGACGCTGGAAGCGGCGGTTTCTTCACTGGCAGCGGAGGTTTGCTCAGACACATCGCGAACGTTGATGATGCTGCGATTGATCTCTTCGGCCGTCGCGCTCTGCTGTTCGGCGGCTGCGGCGATCTGCTGGTTCATCGACTGGATCGCCGAAACGGTCTTGGTGATGTTCTCCAGCGAGCCACCGGCACGGCGGGTCAGGTCCACACTGCTGGCGCTCAGTTCGCGGCTGCTGTCCATGACCGTCGCAGCCTGCTGGGTGCCGCTTTGCAGGCGGGCGATCAAGGCTTCGATTTCTTCAGTGGATTTCTGCGTGCGTTGCGCCAGGCTGCGGACCTCGTCAGCAACCACGGCAAAGCCACGACCGGCCTCACCTGCACGAGCGGCCTCGATCGCTGCGTTCAGAGCCAGCAGGTTGGTCTGTTCGGCAACCGACTTGATAACGTCCAGCACGCTGCCGATCTTGTCGCTTTCAAGCTTCAGCGCGCCCATGGCTTCGCTGGAACTGCCGACAGATGAGGCCAGACGTTCGATCTGAGCAATCGCTTCATTTACAACGCGCTCACCTTCGCGGGCCTGCTGATCGGCCGCCACAGCGGCTTCAGAGGCTTCCTCGGCGTTGCGTGCGACTTCCTGTACGGTGGCTGTCATCTCGTGCATGGCGGTCGCAACCTGATCGGTCTCGACCTTCTGGCTGTTGACGCCTGCACTGGTCTGCTCGGTCACTGCCGACAGCTCTTCGGCAGCGCTGGCGATTTGGGTGACGCCGTCGCGGATCCCGCCGATCAGCTCGCGCAGGCTGACGGTCATGCGTTGAATACTGCCTTGCAGCTTGCCCAGCTCGTCCTTGCGGTCGATGGTCAGGTTGCGACTCAGGTCGCCGGACGCGACGCGTTCTACAGCGTCCAGGGTCTGTTGCAGCGGGGTGGTGATCTGACGCGTGATGATCCAGGCGGCCAGGATGCTGAATACCAGCGCCAGGGCTGTCGCCAGACCAATCATCATGACTGCGTTGTCACTCTCGGCATCCCGGCTTTTGTTCTGTTTGGCGATCAGATCGTTGCTGGTTTGCAGCATCTTCACACCCAGCGTGGTCATCTTTTCCAGGGCCGCTTTGCTGGCGGCCTGGGTGTCGCGATACTGGCCTACTGCAGCGCGGTAGCCTTTCAGGCCCGCGATAGCTGCTTGCAGCTGCGGCAGATACTCGGCAGGAAGATCGCCTGCCAGGGTATTGATGGCAGTCATCGCTTCGTCGATGGCCTGGTTGGCGTTCTTCTCGAATTCCGGTTTGCCGCTATAGGTGTAACCACGCACCTGAAAGCGAGCCTGCTGGATCTGCTTGCTGGCCCCGACGATATTGTTGAAGGCCAGAATGTTGTCTGCCTTGAGCAGCTCGGCTTCGACCTTGTTGGCGGCTTCGACCGCCTTGTCGGCGTTGTCGCCCATCAGGCTGCGGCTGGCCTCGCGGGCCTCGATGGCCTTGGTCATTTCCGAGAAGGACTGGCGATAGTCGCGTGCCGACTGAAGCTGATCGTCGATCATCTGGATGTTGGCGGGCATCTGCAGCATGCCCCGGGCACCCTGTAGGGCCTTGTCCAGCTTGTCGAGAGTGCCAACGACGTTGGTTGCCGTTTCGGCATTGAACAACGCTTCGTAGCGCATGCGGTTGATGCGCAGCTCCAGCGTCAGTTCATTGATGTTGGCAATCGCCGTGACACGGTCACCGCGGGAGATCAGGCCATGCGTACTGACCCAGGCAGTGGCTGAAATCATCAGGGTCATCAACAGGACCAGACCGAAGCCGACCGCCAATTTCAAGCTGACACTCGCGTTGGCGAGACTTTGAGTTAACCCGCGTGACATGACCACTCCTAGGTGTGCGTTTTTTGTACGTGTTCAACCCTATCGGCCAGCAAACAGCTAACTGAAGCGATTGAGTCGACACAAATACCTAGAACAGACGGGCAAGCAATGCCGTTACGGCGGTCTCGACCCGCAGGATGCGTTCACCGAGCTGTACGGGCTGCAGGCCGGACTTGCCCAGCAGGTCGATTTCGTAAGGTATCCAGCCGCCTTCAGGTCCGATAGCCAGGGTAACCGGGCCTGAAACCGCGCGCGGGCAGGCTTGAAAATCTCCCGGATGGCCCACCAGTCCCAGCGTATCGAGCGCCAGTTGTGGTAGCCGGTCTTCGACGAATGGCTTGAAACGTTTTTCGATCACGATCTCGGGCAGCACACTGTCGCGTGCCTGCTCCAGCCCGAGAATCAACTGCTCCCTGATCGCCTGAGGCTCCAGGAAGGGCGTCTGCCAGAAGCTCTTCTCGACACGATAGCTGTTGAGCAGGATGACTTTGGGAACGCCCATGGTTGCGATGGTTTGAAAAACCCGGCGCAGCATTTTGGGACGGGGCAGGGCCAGTAGTAGCGTAAGGGGCAGTTTCGCCGGTGGCGCTGTGTCCAGCGAAACGCGCAGCTCGGCTTCGCGGGGTTCCAGTCGCAGCAGTTCAGCGGTGCCCAGCAAGCCATTCACCTGGCCGACCCGCAGGCTGTCGCCGACTTCTGCGCGATGCACCTCTTGCATGTGTGTAAGGCGACGGTCGCGCAGAATCACCCTCTCGGCCGCAATGAAGTCGGCCTCTTCAAGCAGCAGCAGGTTCACGGCGTGGTCGCAGGCGGCTGGTCTTGCTTGTCAGCATCCTCCGGCTGATCGCCCGGGTGTTCGCCACGTTTCTTGATCATCGAACTGCACAATACGCCCAGTTCGAACAGCAGCCACATCGGTACGGCGAGCAGGGTCTGCGAGAAGATGTCCGGCGGGGTGAGAATCATACCGACCACAAAGCAGCCGATGATCACGTAAGGCCGGATTTTCTTCAGGTATTTCACATCGACAATGCCGATCCAGACCAGCAATACAACTGCCACCGGGATCTCGAACGCTACGCCGAAGGCGAAGAACAGCGTCATCACGAAGTCCAGGTAGCTGGCGATGTCCGTCATCATCGATACGCCTTCCGGCGTAACGCTGGCGAAGAAGTGGAAAATCAGCGGGAACACAAGGAAGTAAGCGAACGCCATGCCGGCATAGAACAGAAAGATGCTGGACACCAATAGCGGCACGGCGACACGCTTCTCATGCTTGTACAGACCCGGAGCAATAAACCCCCAGATCTGATGCAGGATGACCGGCATGGACAGAAACAACGCCACCATCATGGTCAGCTTGAACGGCGTGATGAACGGCGAAGCCACGTCGGTGGCAATCATCGTTGCCCCTTCAGGCAGATAGACCCTCAGTGGTGCGGACACCAGCGTGTAGATCTTCTGCGTGAAGTAGAACAGGCCGGCAAAAATCAGGAACACTGCCGCGACACAGCGCAGCAGGCGTGTACGCAACTCGGTGAGGTGCGAGATCAGCGGCATCTGCTGATCGTTTTCCGGGGTTTCAGCGCTCATGGTGCTCGCGGTGGCAATGACGAATCGTGGACGGAAGGCGTAGCGCCGGGCGTACTGGCGACAGCAGGTTTCGCGACTTTTTCCAGAGACAGCGCCGTTTTTGGAGCCGCAGGCTCGGCAGGGCCGATGTGGTTGTGCTCGCCGGCCTCGGGTCCAGCGTGCGCTGGAGCAGGCTGCGGGCTGACGGGCTCGTAGGCAACTTCAGGGTGCTGGGATTGAGCGAACATCTTGCGAGCTTCGTCTTCCATGGAAAGAATGTGCTCGTTATGCAGTTGCCGACGAATCTCGTCGGCCCCGATTTCACGTTCAACTTCCTGTTTGATCGCATTGAAGCTTCGCTTCAGTCGGCCAATCCACAGGCCTGCTGTACGCGCGGCTCCGGGCAATCGCTCCGGGCCGAGTACCAGCAGGGCCACCAGGCCGACAAGCAGCAGTTCAGAGAAGCTGATACCGAACATGGGCTTAAACCTGGTCTTTGCGGATCGGCTCTTCGACTTTATGCGCCTGCCCGTCGATGGTATGCGGCTGATTCAGAGGCGAGCCCTGAGGAGCAGTCTGGGCCTGCTGAGGTTGAGGCGCGGGCTGTTCGGCGGGTTTTTCATCGTCGTTCATGGCTTTACGGAAGCCCTTGATCGACTCGCCGACATCACTGCCCAGGCCTTTGAGTTTCTTGGTGCCGAACACCAGTACTACGACAACCAGGATGACGATCCAGTGTTTCCAGTCAAAAATACCCATGAAGCAGTCCTCGTAAAAGATTTCAAGCTCGAAAGGGGATATCAGTCAGCTGTGCGGGCGGCTTTCTCGGCATGACCGGACAGCCCGAACCGGCGATCCAGTTCATCAAGCACGGCTTGTGGATGCTGACCCAGTGCCGCGAGCATTACCATGCTGTGGAACCAGAGGTCAGCCGTTTCGTAAATGACATCGCTGCAATCGCCACTGATGGCGGCGTCCTTGGCAGCAATGATCGTTTCCACCGACTCTTCGCCGAGCTTTTCCAGAATCTTGTTCAAACCCTTGTGATACAGGCTGGCGACATAAGAACTGTCAGCAGCGGCATCCTTGCGCGATTCCAGCACCTCGGCCAGGCGGGACAGCGTATCAGTCATGTTCAGTGGCCTGCGTGGTAAATGGCATCAGGATCTTTCAAGACCGGGTCTACGGTCTTCCAGGCTGAATTTTCATACACTCGGTAGAAGCAACTTTCGCGGCCGGTGTGGCACGCGATGCCGCCGATCTGCTCGACCATCAGGATAATGACGTCGGCATCACAGTCGAGGCGCAGTTCATGCAGCTTTTGCACATGACCTGATTCTTCACCTTTGCGCCAGAGTTTGCCACGCGAACGCGACCAATAGATTGCACGATTCTCGGAAGCCGTCAGGCTCAGGGCCTCGCGGTTCATCCAGGCCATCATCAGTACGCGTCCAGTCTTGTGGTCCTGAGCGATTGCAGGTACCAGACCGTCGCTGTTCCAGTGAATCTCGTCCAGCCAGTCTTTCATAGTTACTCCGGCAGCCAGGCTTCAGGCCCGGCGGATTGAACAGTGTGCCAGTGCCATGCGCTGCTGGCTATCGGCGAACGATCAGATACAGACCGGAAATCAGCATGATTGCCGACGGCCAGGCCGTGAGGATCAGCAGCGGCTCGCCGGTGGCATTCAGCGCCAAAGCCTGGACAGCGCCGCCTACCAGCAAGGCCGCGCCTATCAGGCGCAGAGCCCAGCCATCACTGCGTTCGCGCCATGGCGGCGGTGGGTCATTGGCGTGCGGACGGGACATGCGCTCGAGCAGATCACGCGTCATGCCAGCAATGTGCGGCAGTTGCTCGACCTGGGATTGCAGGTTGCCCAGCAGGGTTTTCGGGCTGACGCGCTCACGCATCCAGCGCTCCAGGTACGGCTGGGCGGTGCTCCACAAATCCAGGTCCGGGTACAGCTGACGGCCGAGCCCTTCGATATTGAGCAGGGTTTTCTGCAGCAGGACCAGTTGCGGCTGCACTTCCATGTTGAAGCGGCGCGCGGTCTGGAACAGGCGCATCAGCACTTGGCCGAAGGAGATGTCCTTGAGCGGTTTTTCGAAGATCGGCTCGCACACCGTGCGGATCGCGGCTTCGAACTCATTGAGTTTGGTTTCGGCAGGTACCCAGCCCGAATCAATGTGCAGTTGCGCAACCCGACGGTAATCGCGTTTGAAAAAAGCAAACAAGTTACGCGCCAGGTAATCCTGATCTTCAGGTGTCAGGCTGCCGACAATTCCGCAGTCGATGGCAATGTACTGCGGGCTCCACGGGTTTACGGTGCTGACGAAAATATTGCCTGGGTGCATGTCGGCGTGGAAAAAGCTGTCGCGAAAGATCTGCGTGAAAAAGATTTCCACGCCACGCTCAGCCAGCAGTTTCATGTCGGTACGCTGATCGGCCAGCGTCGCCAGGTCGGTGACCTGAACGCCGTAGATACGCTCCATGACCAGTACCTTGGGGCGGCACCAGTCCCAGTACACCTGCGGCACGTAGAGCAGGTCCGAGCCCTCGAAGTTACGGCGCAGCTGGCTGGAGTTCGCCGCCTCGCGCAGCAGGTCCAGCTCGTCGTAGATGGTCTTTTCGTAATCCAGAACCACCTGCACCGGGTGCAACAGGCGTGCGTCCGCAGACACCCGCTCAGCGGTGCGGGCGAGAATGAACAGCCATGCCAGGTCCTGACCAATGATCGGTTTCAGGCCGGGGCGAACCACTTTGACCACCACCTCTTCGCCGGTTTTCAGCCGCGCAGCGTGAACCTGTGCCACTGACGCCGAGGCCAGGGGTGTTTCGTCGAAGCGGCTGAACACGTCACAGATGCGTGCGCCCAGCTGTTCTTCGATGAGCTTGATCGCCAGCTTCTGATCGAAGGGCGGTACGCGGTCCTGCAGCAGCATCAATTCGTCGGCGATGTCCTCGGGCAGCAAGTCGCGTCGGGTCGACAGCAGTTGCCCGAACTTGATGAAAATCGGCCCAAGGTCCTGAAGTGCCAGGCGGAAGCGCTCGCCGCGGCTCAGCTCAGCCTTGCTGCGCGGCAGCCAGCGCCAGGGCAGCACGAAGCGCACGGCCAGCAGCCACCACGGCAAAGGCAGGGCGAACAACAGGTCATCAAGGCGGTAGCGGATAACGACACGTTGAATGCGAAACAGACGGCGGACGGCAAGCAGCTTCATGCGTTATCGCTGGTATTGAGGGAGTGGGCAAGGCGTGCAAAGCGCGCCTCGAGGCGTTCAAGATCGAGTTTGATCTGATCGAGTTCGGCAAAACGGGCTTCTGCTTCATGTTTGCCCACCAGCGTACGCGATTCTTCACTCAGGAAGTCGGCAGCGTTCTGGCTGATGCTCGCGACACTGTCACGGGTCCAGCGCGCACTGATTCGCAGATGGCCGGTGAGCAAAGGGCTGGCAACCGGTCCGAGCCAGCGGGACAGCTCGTATTCCCAGTCCAGCTCGAGATCCTGAAGAATGCCGAACAGTTCCAGCAGCACGCCGCTATTGCCATCCAGCTCGACGTCCGGGCCGTGCAGGATAGCGGTCTTGTCCTTGCTCAGTGCCAGACGCAACAGACTGGATGCCGGTGCCCGCAGTGTGCAGTCGGCATCAGCGGCCCAGTCGGCAGCCAGTAACAAGCCTTCATCGCTGGGCAGGATAAAGATTTTCAGGGACGGATCGCGGCAGTCGATCTTGATCACGTGGCCTGACAGCGAAGCCAGACGCGGCAATGCAGTGCTGTCCAGGCGCAACACGCGATTGATACCGTGCTCGACGCTGGCGAGCAGCCCCCGAAGCAGCATCAGGGTTTGATACCGCGGTGCAGAGCCACAATCCCGGACGTCATGTTGTGATAGGTCACACGGTCGAAACCGGCCTCTACCATCATTGACTTCAGCGTTTCCTGATTGGGGTGCATGCGGATCGACTCGGCCAGATAGCGGTAGCTTTCCGAATCGTTGGTCACCAGCTTGCCCATCAACGGCATGAAGGCGAACGAGTAGGCGTCGTAAGCCTTGGTCATGAACGTATTGGTCGGTTTGGAGAACTCCAGCACCAACAGGCGACCGCCGGGCTTGAGCACGCGCAGCATGGAGCGCAGAGCGTCTTCCTTGTGCGTCACGTTGCGCAGGCCGAAGGCGATGGTCACGCAATCGAAATGGTTGTCCGGGAAGGGCAGCTTTTCAGCGTCCGCCTGGACGAACTCCACGTTGCCCGAGACACCCAGGTCCAGCAGGCGGTCGCGACCGACCTTGAGCATGGATTCGTTGATGTCGGCCAACACCACCTGGCCGGTAGGACCGACCAGATTGGAGAACTTGCGCGCCAGGTCGCCCGTACCGCCGGCGATGTCCAGCACACGGTTACCGGTGCGCACGCCTGACAGCTCGATGGTGAACCGCTTCCACAGCCGGTGCATGCCGCCGGACAGCAGGTCGTTCATCAAGTCGTATTTGGCCGCTACCGAGTGGAAAACCTCAGCGACTTTCTCAGCCTTCTGGCTTTCCGGTACGTTCTTGTAACCGAAGTGAGTAGTAGGTTCGGCATCGTTGCCTTTGCGCTGATCGTTCATATCGCTTCACCGGAATAGAGTGCGGGCCATTCTAATCGCCAAGGCTGGCTTTGTCTTGACAAGGCTCACTGCCAACGCTTTCTTGGATGCAGGCGGGTGTATATAGTTGCGCCGCAATTCATCCGATGATCAAGGAACTCTCCAATGGCGAAGATAACCGTTGAACGCCCACACTCCCTGGGCCGGGAAGAGGCGCGCGAGAGAGCAGAGCAACTCGTGCAGAAACTGGCCGACAAGTATGGCCTGGCGCATGAGTGGGCGGGCGATACCGTCAAGCTGGAAGGCAAGGGCGCCAAGGGCAAGGTTGAAGTCGAAGAGGCGCTGATCCGAATCAATATCGACCTGAACTTCATCCTGTCGACCATGAGCGGCTCGATCAAGTCCGAAGTCGAGCGCGTGCTGGACAAGGCACTGGCGGCCTGACCATTTTCTGACTCCCGCCTGTTCTCCTGTCTGCCCCGGCCTTGGCGGGCGACGTTTTTCTTGACCCTAGGGTGAGCTTTCTAATTTTTCTCCGTAGCTTGAGCCCATGCCCCGTGAGGGCGGTTCCTTCAACTTTCGAGCATGAGGTGCACCATGGCCAGAGTCACTACGAAGATCAACATCGAAGAGCAACACGCTTCTACCTTGTCCGAAGTCAGACTGTATGCCCGCAAAATCTGGCTGGCTGGCCTAGGCGCCTATTCCAGGGTCAACGAGGAAGGCACTCAGTACGTCAAGGATCTGATCAAGACCGGCGAGCAGACCGAGAAGCAGGCCCGCAAAGCCATCGACGAAAAGCTTGAAGCCGCCAATAGCGAAATCGATTCGCTCAAGGGCGAAGTTTCGGGCGCCAAGGGCCGCGTTGAGGCGCAACTCGACCGAATCGAAGGCGCTTTTGACCGCCGCGTCGCAAAAGCCTTGAACCGTATCGGTATCCCGTCTAAACATGACGTTGACACGCTCTCTGCTAAGCTCGATGAGCTGACGGCATTGCTTGAACGTGTCGGGCCTAAAACGCTCGAACGCTCCGCGACCAAACGGGTCGAGCGTTCCGAGTCTGGACAATAAGGAGAGCAGGATGGCTGGCAAGAAAAAAATCGATAAAGACGGCAGTTCCTGGATTGGCGAAGTCGAGAAATACTCTCGCCAAATCTGGCTGGCTGGTTTGGGCGCGTATTCCAAGATAAGCAATGACGGCAACAAGCTGTTCGAGACACTGGTGAAAGACGGCGAAAAGGCCGAGAAGCAGACCAAGGCCGAAGCGCAAAAGCAGATCGATGAAGTCAAGGACACCGCCAAGGCGGGCAAGTCGCGCGTAGGCGATGTGAAAGACCTCGCCATTGGCAAATGGAATGAACTGGAAGGCGCTTTCGACAAGCGCTTGAACAGTGCCATTTCGCGCCTGGGTGTGCCGAGCCGTAACGAAGTCCAGGCGTTGCATGCCAAGGTCGACCAACTGACCCAGCACATCGAGCGCTTGACCGGCGAGAAGACCAGGCCCGTGCCTCCGCGTCCAGTGGCGGCCAAACCTGCTCCAAAGACAGCGGCCAAACCGCTCGTCAAGGCAGCGGCCAAGCCAGTCGCCAAAGCAGCTGACAAGGTAGCGGACAAAACCGCAGCGGCCAAACCAGCGGTCAAGAAAGCGGCTGCCAAGCCGGTTGCTGCAGCCAACAAGGCTGCTACAACGACCGCCAGCAAGGCCAAGGCGGTAGCCAAGCCGACTGCAACGAAAGCAGCGGCACCGAAAGTAGCAGCGCCCAAAAAGCCTGCGGCGAAAAAACCGGTGGCCAAACCTGCGGTAGCCGCGGCCCCGGCAGCCAGTTCGGCGCCAGCACCGGCTCCGACCTCCACTCCGGCGTCTGAAGCACCTGCCAGCCAGTCCTGATACTGGCTGCAGTCAGAAGCCCGGCCTGCCCAGCACGCCGGGCTTTTTTGTCGCCGCGCCAATGCGCTCCTTGGCGACTTACCGGCTCAGGTACTGCATCGCCATCTGTTCGGAGGCCTGCCGCGTGGTCGGCAAGAGGTGCGGGGTGACCAGCATCATGATCTGGTAGACCACCACACGCACGTCACCTTCGCGGCCCAGAATTCGTTGGTAATCCAGTGAAAACAACAGGGTCATGGTGATCTGTTCCACCAGTTGCCCCAGGGCCTGGGTTTCGCTGACCAGTTGCCGCTGTGATTTCAGGCGGGCCAACAGAGAAGCCAGGGTCCGTTTGAGCGCGTTGAGCAGGTTTCGTATTCCGCGAGCCAGCTTGGGCAGGCGTCCTGCCAGATTGGACAGGTCCTGAAACAGGAAGCGGTAATGCGACAGGCGCTCGACAATCAAGTGCAGAAACAGCCAGTAGTCCTCGGCTTCGAGCCTTGCATCGGCCGGTGGGTCGAGCAGGGGCGTCAGTTCGGTCTGAAAACGCTCGAACAGGCCCAGTATCAGAGGCTCCTTGCCATGGAAGTGGTAATAGAGGTTGCCAGGGCTGATGCCCATTTCATTGGCGATTTCCAGAGTCGAGACATTGGGCTCGCCCTGCTGGTTGAACAGTGTCAGCGCACATTCGAGGATACGGTCGCGGGTCTTCATCCGGTCTACTTGTCTGAGGTTCAGAAGTTCGGCGTCTGTAAGCGTGAGGCAAGGCCGCCTGCGAGTGGCTGCCGCCTTTTCTGCCCCTGTGAATCGTCGTGCTGCGACGTCAACGCCTGAGTATCAACGCACATGGACATACGTACCCGGCGCTGCCTCCATCGGCGGAAAGGTCGCGTTACCCAGCTCGGTTCGGGTTTCGCGCTCTGCGCCAGAGTGCTCCTGGAGCCATTTCAACCAGGTTGGCCACCAGCTGCCGTCCTGATGCTGCGCATCGTAGTACCAGGCACGCGGATCGCTGCTGAGCTTGCCGTTCTCTACATAGTTGGCCTTGGGGTTGCCCGGCGGGTTGAGGATGCTTTGCACGTGGCCGCTGTTGGACAGCACAAAGCGTCGCTCGCCGCCCAGCAGTAGCGTTGATCGGTACACCGCGTCCCACGGCGTGATGTGGTCGTTGATGCCGGCGATGCTGAAGCTGTCCACATTGACTTTCTGCAGGTCGATGGCCGTACCACATACCTCCAGCCCGCCCGGATGGGTGAGGGGGTTGTGCTTGAAGAAGTCCAGCAGGTCGCCATGCAAGGCGGCGGGCAGGCGCGTGGTGTCGTTGTTCCAGTACAGGATGTCGAATGGCGGAGGCGCTTTGCCCAGCAGGTAGTTATTGATCCAGTAAGTCCAGATCAGATCATTGGGACGCATCCAGGAAAACACCCGGTTCATTTCACTGCCTTCCAGCACGCCGCGCTGATACGAGCGGCGCTTGGCTGCCTCCAGCGCTTCCTCATCCACGAACAGCGTGGCAGGGCTTTCGATCTGGCTGTCCAGCAGGCTGACCATGTAAGTTGTGCTGGCCACCCGACGCAGCTGACGCTTGGTTTGCAAATGACCGAGCAAGGCGGCGATGGTCAGGCCGCCTGCGCAGGCACCCACCAGATTGACCTCGCGGGCGCCGGTAATGGCGCGGCACACATTCAGGGCCTGTTCGGCCGCCTCGACATAGCTGGAAAGGCCCCATTCCCGGTGTCGCACGTCCGGGTTGCGCCAACTGATGACGAACGTCTGCAGACCATTCTTGAGTGCGTATTGAACAAAGCTGTTGGTGGGGCTCAGGTCGAAGATGTAGTACTTGTTGATCTGCGGCGGGACGATCAGCATGGGCCGGCTGAACTGCTTTTCGCTCATCGGTTTGTATTGGATCAGCTCGAACATCTCGTTGCGAAACACCACCGCGCCAGGGGTTGCCGCAACGGTTTTGCCTATTTCGAAGGCGTTGCGCGTGGTCTGGCTGGGCAGCCCGTTGTTGTGCAGCAGATCATCGGCCATGTGGCTCAGGCCCTTGATCAGGCTGGAGCCACCCGAGTTGAAGAGTTCTTTCAGGGCCAGCGGATTGAGCAGGCTGTTGGACGGAGACAGGGCGTCGTTGATCAGCGTGAACAGGAAATGCGCTCTGGCCCGATCATCTGCGCAAAGGTCGCTTTCATCGATCCAGTGTTTGACCTGGTGTTGCCAGCTCAAATAAACCTGCAGCCCTCTGCGATAAACCGGATTGAGGCTCCAGGTCGGGTCTGCGAAGCGCGTATCTCGCGGGTTGGGAGAGTGGGGCGTTTCGCCCAGCAATACCACGCGGCCCACCTGAGTGCCCAGCGCCAGGGCGTGGCGTGCACTGCGAAGAGGGTGTCGCCAACCTTGGGCGGCAACGTTGCGCAATGTGGAAAGCAGATCCCGTCCGCGCAGACCGGTCATCGCGCTTTGCGCGTTGATGAAAGCAGCCGATGTCATTTCGGCCACCTTCGCTGGTTTTTCTTGCATGAGGCGAACACTCCTTCGTCAAGCCATCAACCCATGGGCTGGCGCATGCCTCCGTTCTGGCGGCCTGCGTTGTTCTGCGCGGTTCGACACTCCTGTCTCTGGCGCAGTCGGTGAAGCGGTTTTATTCTCGAAGCGCCCAGTACCTGCGACCGTGAAGGACAGATTCAACGCGTTCTGGGTGGTGTGGGTTGGGGGTGCATGACGGCGCGTTGTCGCTCCTGTTGCAGAAACCCCATGATGATCGGAGCCACAGCTTCGGCTCGGGTAATCAGGAACAAATGCCCGTCATCGATTATGTGTAGCTGGGCATTGGGTATCCGCCAAGCCAGCAGACGCATATTTACCAGCGGAATCAGCGGATCGTCATCGCCTGCCAGCACAAGCGTCGGCTGATGAATCTTGTGCAGCCAGTGAATGCTGGTCCAGCCCATGCCCGCGAAAAGCTGCCAGTAATAGCCCATCTTGCCGGACGAGCGGACTTTGGCCGCATGGTTGGCAGCCAGATTGGGGTCACGCCGGAACGCTCCGCCGTAGATCTCAGGGGCGATGCGGATCACGTGGGACGGCTGAATATAGCGACGTGGGCTTGCCATCAGCCACAGCACCCGAGGCTTGCCCGGCACCATGGCCATGCCTGCGGCGGTTGCCGCCAGGACCAGCTTCTTGCAGCGCTCGGGATAGTCGTGCGCAAACTGCTGGGCCAGCGCGCCGCCCCATGACACGCCGATCGCATTGACCTGCCCGTAATCCAGGTAATCGAGCATGCGCGCCGCCAGCTTGGCCAGGCCCGGAAAGCGATAGGGACGCGTTGGCGTCGACGAACCACCCACGCCCGGTACGTCAAAGGCAATGACCTCGAGGTCCGGGTCCAGGGCTTCCACGAATGGAAACACCAACTCAAGGTTGGCCCCGATACCGTTGAAGATCAGCAGCGGCGTCAAATGGCTCTTGCCCGGCCGCACGGCGGTGCGGATGGTATGACCGTCCAGGTCAATGGAGCGAAATACAAACGGTTGAGGCATACGCAAAGCCCTGTTGATTGAACCGCTGGAAGAGCTGTACGGCTTTTGACTGCCGACCGAGGCGTCGCCTCTTGTTTACGACTGCTGCGAAGTCCGGCGGTGCCACCGATTTCCGTCTGCAGTGGCAACGCGCTTGGCCGTGCGGCGCGTCTAGCGCTCGTGAACGTAGGTTCCTGGCGCAGCTTCGCCTGCCGGGAATGCCTTGTTGCCCAGGGTTAGAGCGGCTTTTTTGAGCTTGCCGGAGCGTTCGGTTTGCCAGACTTGCCAGTGCAGCCACCACGAGTCGGTGTGCTTGGTGCCGTTGTCCTGCCACACGGCGGGATCGGCGGGCAATTCGCTGTTGGTCATGTAGCGTGACTTGGGGTTGCCCGGCGGGTTGAGGATGCTTTGGATGTGGCCACTGCTGGACAGCACAAACTCGGTCTTGCCCCCGAACAGGCGTGCCGACTTGTAGCACGAGGCCCACGGGGTGATGTGGTCGTTGGTGCCGGCCAGACAGAACACGTCGGCGGTCACCTGCTTCAGGTCGATAGGGGTGCCACAGACTTCCAGAGCATTCGGGCGGGTCAGCGGGTTGTTCTTGAACATTTCGATCAGGTCGCCATGAAAGGCGGCGGGCAGGCGTGTGGTGTCGTTGTTCCAGAAAAGAATGTCGAACACGGGCGGCTCGTTGCCGAGCAGGTAGTTGTTGACCCAGTAATTCCAGATCAGGTCGTTGGGGCGCATCCAGGCGAATACTTTCGCCATGTCGCGGCCCTCCAGCACGCCGGCCTGATAGGAGTGGCGTTTGGCGGTTTCCAGGGTCTGCTCATCGACGAACAACGCCACGTCGTTGTCCAGTGTGGTGTCGAGCACGCTGACCAGCAAGGTCATCGCGTGAACCTTCTGCTCGCCAAGGGCGGCGTAGTGGCCCAGCAGCGCCGTGCAGGTGATACCGCCCGAACAGGCGCCGAGCATGTTGAGGTCTTTGCTGCCGGTAATGGCGAGCACCACGTCGACCGCTTCCTTGAGGGCGTCGATGTACGTCGAAAGTCCCCATTCGCGCTGAGCCTTGGTCGGATTGCGCCAGCTGATGATGAACGTCTGCACATTGCTGCGCAGACAAAAGCGCGCCAGGCTTTTTTCCGGGCTCAGGTCGAAGACATAGAATTTGTTGATCTGCGGCGGTATCACCAGCAGCGGACGTTCGTGGACCTGCTCGGTGATCGGCTTGTACTGGATAAGCTCCAGCACATCGTTGCGAAAGACCACGGCACCTTCAGTGGTCCCCAGGCTCTTGCCCACCTCGAACGCGTCCATGTTGACCTGGCTCGGCATCCCGCCGTTATGCACCATGTCCTTGGCCAGATGGGACAGCCCGTCGAGCAGGCTTTTACCGCCGGTTTCGAAGAACCGTTTGACCGCCGCCGGGTTCGCCGCCGAGTTGGTCGGCGACATCGCTTCGGTCAGCAGATTGATCACGAAATGAGCACGATTGATGTCTTGTGGCGTGAGTTCGCTGTCACCGATCCAGTCGTGCAGCTCTTTGCGCCACGCCAGGTAAGTCTGCAGGTAACGGCGGTAGAGCGGGTTCTGACTCCAGGCGGGGTCAGCAAAACGTCGGTCTTCCGGTGCGGGCTGCAGGGCTGACTGGCCGAACATGACCTTTCGGATCTCGCTGCCCAGGTGGGCGACATGCTTGAGGCTGTGGACAGGCTGCCTGATGGCCTGGCGCATGACCATGCGAGCGGTGGTCAACAAGTCCTTGCGCCGCAAACCCACCACCGGGTTGAGGTTCAGGGTGTGTTCAGAGGCCTGGCGCTGCAGGTCATCGTCTTTCGTGTTACTCATCTACGACGCTCCATTGTCCTGAGACGAGTACTGACACTTCTTCCCTGTGTTCCAGCGGCACAGGCGAATAGACAGTACTACTGCTCGTGTGACCTAAGATGGCTTGGCGGTAAATCCCCGAAATCCTGCAAATTACCGCGTGTGCGCCTCAACGGCTGCGCTTCATGCGACCACTGCCGTGTGTACCACTTCGTGCATCGATCAGATGCAGGGAACTTCTTCAAGCCATTGGTTACGCGAGATTTCAAAAAATCGCAAGCAGCGTCATTCATTGACCGCTGCGCGGAACATTGAAACAAAATCGATTAGAAAGCGCGTCCTAAAACGGCAGGCGGCGTGCCAGAGCGGTTGGTGGCCGTTCGGGGTCAACGGAACGAGGAAGTCTGGCCGAACGCAGGTGTTGGTTTTTACGATGCGGTCAGTCGAGATTGGTGCGGGTCTGGCGAGAATCGGTTCTGGCAAGAATCAGAGCATCAGCTTGATGATCTGCTCGGAAGGGTCGCGTGATTTGCCTGCGTTCTTCAGCTCCTGCAGATAGTCTTCCCACAGCGATTCCTGACGCTTGCCCAGTTCATGCAGGTAATCCCAGGTGAACAATCCACTGTCATGGCCGTCATCGAACGTCAGCTTCAGCGCGTACTGCCCGGCCGGTTCAACCTTGGTCAGGCCAACACCCAGTTTGCCAAATTGCAGGATAGGCCGGCCATGGCCCTGCACTTCGGCAGATGGCGAATGTACCCGCAAAAACTCGGCTGGCAGATGATATTCCTCATCAGGCGAATACTTCAGGGTCAGGGTCTTTGACGCTTTGTGCAACTGGATGGCAACAGGAATACGGTGCATGAGAGGCGGTCTCGAACCATGGGCTGCAAGGGGTTTGCCCTTTGCAGCCCAGGTCTTGCGGCTTAAAGAATGTAACGCGACAGGTCTTCGTCGTTCGCCAGTTCGCCCAGGTGGCTATTGACGTACTCGGCGTTGATTTCGATTGGCGCGGCGTCCGGGCTGGTTGCCAGATCGCCTGCACTGAACGATACCTCTTCAAGCAGACGCTCAAGCAGGGTATGCAGACGACGAGCACCGATGTTCTCGGTCTTCTCGTTCACTTGCCAGGCAATCTCGGCCAGGCGCTTGATACCGTCAGGCTTGAACTCGATGTTGAGGCCTTCGGTCTTGAGCAGTTCGCGGTATTGCTCGGTCAGAGAGGCATGAGGCTCGCTGAGGATGCGCTCGAAGTCCTGCGGCGACAACGCCTTGAGCTCGACACGGATCGGCAGGCGACCCTGCAACTCAGGCACCAGATCACTCGGCTTGCTCAAATGGAACGCACCGGATGCGATAAACAGGATGTGGTCGGTCTTGACCATGCCCAGTTTGGTATTGACGGTGCAGCCTTCGATCAGTGGCAGCAAGTCGCGCTGAACACCTTCACGAGACACATCTACGCCACCGGAGTTGCCACGCTTGGCCACTTTGTCGATTTCGTCGATGAACACAATGCCATGCTGCTCGACCGCTTCCAGTGCCTTGGCTTTCAGCTCTTCTTCGTTGACCAGTCGACCGGCTTCTTCTTCGCGCACCAGCTTGAGCGCTTCCTTGACCTTGAGCTTGCGGCTCTTCTTCTTGCCCTTGCCCATATTGGCAAACAGGCTTTGCAACTGGTTGGTCATCTCTTCCATGCCGGGTGGCGCAGAAATATCGACACCAACGGTCTCGTTGATCTCGATTTCGATTTCCTTGTCGTCCAGTTGGCCTTCGCGCAGGCGCTTGCGGAACAACTGACGGGTATTGGAATCGTTGTTCTGCACCGGGTCTTCGTTGAAGCCGACCCGCGCAGGTGGCAACAGCGCGTCGAGGATGCGATCTTCGGCAGCATCTTCGGCGCGGTGACGTACCTTGATGATTTCCTGTTCACGCAGCAGCTTGATCGCCGCATCGGCCAGGTCACGAATGATCGACTCCACGTCGCGGCCTACATAGCCCACTTCGGTAAACTTGGTTGCTTCAACCTTGATAAACGGCGCATTGGCGAGTTTGGCCAGACGACGAGCGATTTCGGTTTTACCGACACCGGTCGGGCCGATCATCAGAATGTTCTTGGGGGTTACTTCAACACGCAGCTCTTCGGGCAGCTGCATGCGGCGCCAGCGATTGCGCAAGGCAATGGCAACAGCGCGCTTGGCATCGTCCTGGCCGATGATATGGCGATTGAGTTCATGGACGATTTCGCGGGGAGTCATGGACATAATGATTGACGGTCCTCTGGCACGATGAAGTCGGCGCGGCCGCAGCGTGTGCGGCCAGTCAGGACTTACTCGGCGAGGTCCTGCTCCTCAATGGTGATGTTGTGGTTGGTGAACACGCAAATATCGCCGGCTATGTGCAGGGCAGTTTCAGAAATTTCGCGTGCCGACAGATCGGTCTTGAGCAACAGGGCGCGTGCGGCAGCCTGGGCGAACGCACCGCCAGACCCCATCGCGATCAAACCGTCTTCCGGTTCGACGACGTCGCCATTGCCAGTAATGATCAGCGAGGCATCCTTGTTGGCAACCGCGAGCATGGCTTCCAGGCGGCTCAGCGAACGGTCGGTGCGCCAGTCCTTGGCCAGCTCGACGGCGGCGCGCACCAGATGGCCCTGGTGTTTTTCCAGCTGGGCTTCAAAACGCTCGAACAGCGTGAATGCATCGGCGGTGGCACCGGCGAACCCGGCGATCACTTCACCGTGATACAGGCGGCGCACTTTTTTCGCGTTGCCTTTCATGACGGTGTTGCCCAGGGAAACCTGGCCGTCGCCAGCCATGACGACTTTGCCGTGACGGCGGACTGAAACGATGGTGGTCAAGGGAGAGTCTCCACGCAGCGGGGCGAAAATGCCCTGATGCAGACTCATATGGGGGTGGGTGGAGGTATTTCAACCTTGGCGGCAAATGAGCGCCGCCCGGCTGATTATTGCGTCAGGTGCCAGACATTGAATGTCTGGCGCCTGTACGGGCCACTTCGTCAGCAAGCTGAACGCCGCCCGTCCAATGCCCGCGGGCGACTCAGACAGCTGGCTGAGCCTTTATCGGCTCTGACGCTGCTGCAACAACAAGTTACTAAATCCACCGCCAGCCAATTGTTTCTGGGCGGTCGTCAATTGTTCGCGGTTGCTGAACGGGCCGACCAACACCCGGTACCAGGTTTCATCCTTCACCGTGCCGGACTCAACGGTCGCCGTCTGGCCCAACAGAATGATCTGAGCGCGTACTTTTTCGGCGTCAGCCTGCTTGCGGAACGAACCTGCCTGCAGGAAGAACGTAGTCACTGCGGCCGGTTTGGTGGTCGCGACAGGCGGCGCTGGCGGAGGCGTCAGGCCGCTGAGTGCGGCTTGAGCGCGCGCCGTGTCGATCTTCGCCGCTTGCTCTGGCGAAACCGGCGCAATCGGAGCCACTGGCGGCGGCGTCTTCTCAGGCACGGCTTCGTTCGGCACGATCACTTCAGATTCAGGCAGCAGCGTGTAGAAGTCGTACTTGGGCTTGACCGGCGCGGTCGGGCTCGGCGGCGTCTTGTTCGCCTCGGCGATTTTAGCTGCCTTGGCTTCAGCCTTGACCCGCTTGACGTCTTCGCCGCCGGGCTCGAGCTTCATCAGAAAGACGACGAATGCGCCCACCGTAAGGCCAATCGCCAGCCACAACCAGCCTGGAATCGGCTTCTTCGCGGGGGCCTGGTAACGGCTGGCGCCGCGCTTGGGAGCCGGTTTCTTCTTCGCAACTGCCAACTTACATACGCTCCAGAGTTTCCAGACCCAACAAATCCAGGCCTTGCTTGAGGGTGCGACCGGTCAATGCTGCCAGACGCAGGCGGCTTTGTTGCTGATCAGAGTTTTCGGCACCGAGGATCGGGCAGTTTTCGTAGAAGCTGGAAAACAGGCCCGCAAGGTCGTACAGGTAAGCACACAGCACGTGTGGCGTGCCTTTTTCGGCCACGTTATTCAGTGTCTCGGTGAACTGCGCCAGGCGAGCAGCCAGTTCCTGCTCCTGAGGCGCGTCGAGCACGATCTGACCCTTGTTGGCGTCGAATGGCGTGCCAAGTTTGCGGAACACGCCGGAAACGCGCGTGTAGGCATACAGCAGGTACGGCGCAGTGTTGCCTTCGAAGCTCAGCATCTGATCGAAGTTGAAGCTGTAGTCGCTGGTGCGGTGTTTGGACAGGTCCGCGTATTTCACGGCGCTGATACCCACAGCCTTGGCGATGGCTCGCAGTTCGGCTTCAGCGGTATCCGGGTTCTTTTCCTTGACCAGCGTATAGGCGCGCTCTTCGGCTTCGTCGAGCAGGTCGATCAGCTTGACGGTGCCGCCATCACGAGTCTTGAACGGACGGCCGTCGGCACCGTTCATGGTACCGAAGCCCATGTGTTCGAGTTGCATGCCGTCATGGACGAAACCGGCGCGGCGTGCCACTTCAAACACCTGCTGGAAGTGCAGCGCCTGACGCTGGTCGACGAAATACAGCACGCGATCAGCCTTGAGCACTTTGCTGCGGTAGCGGATGGCGGCCAGATCGGTCGTGGCGTACAGATAACCGCCACCAGCCTTTTGCACGATAACCGGCAGCGGGGTGTCTTCGGCAGTGCGGAATTCTTCGAGGAAGACACACTGCGCACCGTTGCTTTCAACCAGCAGCCCGGTGGCCTTCAGGTCATTGACGACATTGGCCAGGTCATCGTTATAGGCGCTTTCGCCCATGACGTCGGCGGGCGTCAGATTAACGTTGAGGCGTTCGTAGGTCTTCTGGCAATGCGACAGGGAGATCTCGTTGAAGCGCTTCCACAGTGTCAGGCATTCGGCATCGCCAGCCTGCAACTTGACCACCAGACCGCGAGCGCGCTCGGCGAACTCCTCGGACTCGTCGAAGCGTTGCTTGGCGGCGCGGTAGAAGTTCTCCAGGTCAGACAGCTCATCGCTGGTCGCCGGTTTTTCCTGCAGATAAGCCAGCAGCATGCCGAACTGGGTGCCCCAGTCGCCCACGTGATTCTGGCGGATGACGGTGTCGCCGAGAAACGACAGCACATTGGCGACGCCATCGCCGATGATCGTCGAGCGCAAGTGGCCGACGTGCATTTCCTTCGCCAGGTTGGGTGCCGACAGGTCGACGACCACACGCTGGGCCGAGCCTGCCTTGCGGACCGACAGTTGAGGGTCGGCCAGGGCTGCGTCCAGACGCGAAGCCAGTGCCTGGGTGTTCTGGAAGAAATTCAGAAAACCGGGGCCCGCGATCTCGACCTTGCTCACTTGTTCGTCTGCTGGCAGCGCAGCGATCAGCTTTTCAGCCAGATCACGCGGTTTCATCCCGGCAGGCTTGGCCAGCATCATTGCAATATTGCTGGCGAAGTCGCCGTGGGTCTTGTCGCGTGCGTTTTCCACCTGGATCGCCGGCGTCAGCCCTTCTGGCAAGACGCCCTCGGTGACGAGGCGGGTCAGGGCTTGTTGAATCAGCTGGCGAATAGTGTCTTTCATGAGGCTCTCTTCGACCGCAAGCGCGGTGGCGCTTCGATGCGCGGGTGGAAAAACTCCGCATTATCCGTTGCCGAAGCCAGCTTGCCAACTGTGTTGGCGGCTTGTGAATCACGCAGGCGCCTGACTGTCCGGGCACGATTGCCGGCTATCAGGCTTTGTGCGGCGATCAGGGTGTCGCCTGGCGAGGTCTGTCGAGGCGCCTTTGAAGTCGGAAAACCCGATTTTATTCAGTCGGTTACGATCGGGCCATGAACCAGGTGTCAGTACAGGTCGACAGGGTCTACGTCGAGTGACCAGCGGACCTGTCGCCCGCTGGGCATCTGCTCCAGCATCAACAGCCAGGCGCTGAGCAGTTTGTGCAGGGGCGCGCGCGCACTGGACTGCAGCAGCAATTGTGCGCGATACCGCCCGGCACGGCGTTCCATGGGCGCTGGCACAGGACCGAGCAGTTCGATACCGCCCAGGCTCATCTGTGCCACCAGTTGCTCGGCTTCGCTGCACGCGTGGTCCAGAAACTCTTCGGCCTGGCCGGGTTTGTGCGCCTCGGCACGCAGCAGCGCCAGATGCGAGAACGGCGGCAGCCCTGCTGAGCGGCGTTCGCTCAGGGCTTGCTCGGCGAACGCGAAATAGCCTTGCTCGGTGAGCTGGATCAGCAACGGGTGATCGGCCAGGTGAGTCTGGATGATCACTTTGCCCGGCTCTTCAGCCCGGCCTGCGCGACCGGCCACCTGCACGATCAGCTGCGCCATGCGCTCGCTGGCGCGGAAATCGCCGGAAAACAACCCGCCGTCGGCGTCCAGAATCGACACCAGCGTGACCCGCGGAAAGTGATGCCCCTTGGCGAGCATTTGCGTGCCGACCAGAATGCACGGCTGACCTTTCTGGATGGTTGCGAACAGTTGATTCATCGCATCCTTGCGCGAGGTGCTGTCACGGTCGACGCGCAGCACGGGGTAATCAGGAAACAGGATCGCCAGCCGCTCTTCAGCCCGCTCGGTGCCTGCACCGACCGGGCGCAGGTCCACCTTGCCGCATGACGGACATTGGCGCGGCACCCGCTCGACGTATCCACAATGGTGGCAGCGCAGCTCGCCAGAGCGTTGGTGAACGGTCATGCGGGCGTCACAGCGTTGGCAGCCCGACATCCAGCCACAGTCATGGCACAGCAGAGTGGGCGCAAAGCCACGGCGATTGAGGAACACCAGCACTTGCTGGCCCGCTGCGAGAGTCTGGCCGATGGCTTGTTGCATCGGCCCGGAGATCCCGCTGTCGAGCGGTCTGCTCTTGACGTCCAGCCGCAGAAAGCGCGGTTGCTGAGCGCCGCCAGCTCTTTGATTCAGGCGCAACAGGCCGTAACGGCCGGTATAGGCGTTGTGCAGGCTCTCCAGAGAAGGCGTGGCCGAGCCCAGCACGATCGGGATGTTTTCCTGGCGGGCCCTGACCAGCGCCAGATCCCGCGCGTGGTAACGCAGGCCTTCCTGCTGTTTATAGGAGCCATCGTGTTCTTCGTCGATGATGATCAGGCCCGGGTTCTTCATGGGCGTGAACAGTGCCGAGCGCGTGCCAATAATAATGTCGGCTTCGCCGTCACGTGCCGCCAGCCAGGCGTCCAGCCGCTCGCGGTCATTGACCGCCGAATGCACCAGCGCAATGCGCGCATTGAAGCGCTGCTCGAAGCGCGCCAGGGTCTGCGGGCCGAGGTTTATTTCCGGGATCAGCACCAGCGCCTGCTTGCCGGCTTCCAGCGTTTCGCGGATCAGTTGCAGGTAGACTTCGGTCTTGCCGCTGCCCGTGACGCCCGCCAGCAGAAACGCATGAAAGCTGTCGAACCCGGCGCGGATAGCTTCATAGGCTGCGCGCTGTTCAGTGTTGAGCGGCAGCTCCGGCTGAGCCAGCCAGTGTTCGTGCCGGGCGCTGGGAGCGTGGCTGCGCACCTCGACGTACACCAGTTCCTTGGCCAGCAGCAGGTTGAGGCTGTCCTTGTTGAGCATCAATTTACTGAGCAGCTGATGCGCGACGCCGTGCGGGTGTTGGGCGAGGGTAGTCAACGCTTCGCGCTGCTTGGGTGCGCGAGCGATGCGCGGATCGTCGACGCTGGCACCGGAGGCCACATGCCAGAAGCGTTCCTGCCGGGTTTCGGCCAGTTCGCCCTGGCGCAACAGCACCGGCAAGGCCCAGCTCAGCGTGTCGCCCAGGCTGTGCTGGTAATACTGAGAGGTCCACAGGCACAGCTTGAACAGCGACGGCGGCAAAGGCGCCTGGCTGTCGAGCAGGGCTATGGCGGGCCTTAGCTTGTCAGCGGGAACCTCGCTGTGGTCCACGACATCCACCAGAATGCCGATCATTTCTCGGCGCCCGAATGGCACCCGCAAACGCATGCCGGGCTGCAATTCGCTGCGCGACACACCCGCAGGGGCACGGTAGTCGAACAGGCGGCGAAGCGGCGAGGGCAGGGCAAGGCGCAGGATGGCGTCGGGCACGCAGTGTTTACCTGTGGCGGCAGTGGGCGGAGGGTCGATCTTAGCAGACGGCCGGTGCAAAGGTTCGCTTGCGTCGCCCTGATTGTCTGGTACTATCCGCAGCCTATTTCCGTGCGGTATTCAACAATAGTGTTGGGTGGCGGCACGTTAGACTGAGGAAGTACCGATGAAAGCTGATATCCATCCAGTTTACGAAGCCATTGACGCGACCTGCAGCTGCGGCAATGTCATCAAGACCCGTTCCACTCTGGCCAAGCCTTTGAGCCTTGACGTGTGCAACGAGTGCCACCCGTTCTACACCGGCAAGCAGAAGACGCTTGACATTGGCGGCCGTGTCGACAAGTTCAAATCCCGTTTCGGTGCGTTCGGCGCAACCAAAGCGAAGTAAGACTGGCTGCCCCATGGGTATTTCCAGACTGCTTGAAAAGGCGCCCCTTGTGGGCGTCTTTTTTATGTCCGCGATTTGGCTGTCCAGCGCTCAGGCGTTCTGTCCTGCACCGGCCTCGCTGCCGAATGCGCAGGTAGAACGTGTGGTGGATGGCGATACGTTGCGCCTCAGCGACGGTCGTAGCGTTCGGATGATCGGCCTCAATACCCCGGAAACCGGCAAGAAAGGCCAGTCTGCCGAGCCTTTTGCCGAGGCGGCCAAGCGTCGCCTGCAAGCACTGGTGAAAGAAAGCGACGGCCAGGTCCGTGTGCGCGTCGGTCAGCAGGACAAGGACCGTTATGGTCGAACGCTGGCCAACGTTTATGGGCGAGACGGTGCCAATCTCGAAGCGCAGTTGCTCAGCGAAGGCCTGGGTTATCTGGTTGCGGTCGTGCCGAATACCGCTCTGGTCGATTGCCAGCAGAGCGCTGAGCGCCAGGCGCGTCTGGCTCGGCTTGGTGTCTGGCGTACCTCGCCGGTGCAAGCCGTCAACCAGATCAACCAAGGCGGTTTTGCGGTGGTCTCCGGACGCGTCAGGGACGTGCAAAGCAATCGCGGTGGCCTGTGGATAGAGTTGCAAGGCTCGATGGTGTTGCGGGTGGCGCCCGACCTGGTCCCGGCATTCGATGTGGCAGCGCTGAAACGTTTGAAAGGCAAACAAATCGAGGCGCGCGGCTGGGTGGTGGACCGTTCCCGGCGCGGTGGTCTACAGTCAGGACAGGCGCGCTGGCTGATGCCGCTGACCCACCCGGCCATGCTCAACCCCTGAAACCTCGCGAAAAGGTACATGTTTCGATGAGCGGTCAGGGCTGCTTTATTTCATGCGCCTAAGCGTAAAGTCTAAGAACACGCCCCTTGACAGCAGTGACTGGTCAGTCTTGTTAGGACTATGCATCTTGCGTATCCTCGGCGGTCCGTCTGTCCCACAGTAAAAAAAGCGGAATCCACTACAATGTCAGATTTGAAAACTGCCGCGCTCGAATACCATGCCAATCCTCGTCCGGGGAAGCTGAGCGTCGAACTCACCAAGCCGACCGCAACCGCTCGTGACCTGGCTCTGGCCTACAGCCCTGGCGTTGCAGAACCTGTGCGTGAAATCGCCCGTGACCCTGAGCTGGCCTACAAGTACACCGGCAAAGGCAACCTGGTAGCAGTTATTTCCGATGGCACCGCGATTCTGGGCCTCGGCGATCTGGGCCCATTGGCCTCCAAGCCGGTCATGGAAGGTAAAGGGGTTCTGTTCAAGCGTTTCGCCGGTATCGACGTGTTCGACATCGAAGTCGATTCCGAAAGCCCACAAGCCTTCATTGACACCGTCAAGCGTATCTCCATCACCTTCGGCGGCATCAACCTGGAAGATATCAAGGCACCTGAGTGCTTCGAGATCGAGAAAGCGCTGATCGAACAGTGCGACATCCCGGTTTTCCACGATGACCAGCACGGCACGGCTATCGTGACCGCTGCCGGCATGATCAACGCGCTGGAAATCGTCGGCAAAAGCCTCGACTCCGCCAAAATCGTCTGCCTGGGCGCTGGCGCTGCTGCCATCTCGTGCATGAAGCTGCTGGTAAGCATGGGCGCGAAGATCGAAAACATCTTCATGGTTGACCGTACTGGCGTGATCCACTCCGGCCGTACCGATCTGAACCAGTACAAGGCTGTTTTCGCTCATGCGACCGAAAAGCGCACTCTGACCGATGCACTGGATGGCGCTGACGTATTCGTCGGTCTGTCGGGTCCTAACCTGCTGAGCGCTGAAAACCTGAACCTGATGGCGAAGGATCCGATCGTGTTCGCGTGCTCGAACCCTGATCCGGAAATCTCCCCTGAACTGGCTCACGCCACTCGCAGCGACGTGATCATGGCGACCGGCCGTTCGGACTACCCGAACCAGGTCAACAACGTACTGGGCTTCCCGTTCATCTTCCGCGGTGCTCTGGACGTTCGCGCCAAGCGCATCAACGAAGAAATGAAAATCGCAGCCGCTAATGCCCTGCGCGAACTGGCCAAGCTGCCTGTTCCTCAGGAAGTCTGCGACGCCTACGGTGGTATCAAGCTGGAATTTGGCCGTGAGTACATCATTCCGAAGCCAATGGACACCCGCCTGCTGGGCCTGATCGCAGATGCAGTAGCCAAGGCAGCCATCGAGAGCGGCGTTGCAACCCTGCCGTATCCGAAGCACTACCCGCTGACCAGCGTGGACGATGTATTCAAGGGCTGATTTCCTTGAGGCATAAAAAACCCGCAGAAATGCGGGTTTTTTTTATGGAGGCGGATTGTCAGCCCTGAAGAACGATCTCGGCCAGTTCATCGATAGCGTCCTGCCGTTCGGCCTGGTTGGGCCTGGCGCGCGGGTTGAGCGTTGACCACTGCGGATGAGCGCGGGCTCGGGACAGCGAATCCGGCAACTTGCCCTTGCGCCAGTTCTTGTCTTGCGGCGTGGTCAACTCAATGCTGTGAATTGCCGCATGCCCTCTGACGCCCAGCGCCAGTAGCAGATGACCCTGGCGCAAGGCCAGCAGACGCAGCACTGCGTCATCAACGGTCAGCTCTCTGTTGCCTTTCAGCTTGCCCAGCAATCGGGCGCCGTAACTGCGCGCCGTCAGCAATGCGCCACCCGCAATCGCCCCCACCAGCGTTGCAGCGCCCAGAGTGATGCCGCCGACCATCAGATCGACCCCGGCGCCGGCCGCTGCGCCAGCTGCCACGCCGCCTCCGACGCGCACACCCATCAACTTGAGGGTTTCCGGGTTGAACAGATCATCGCCCCAACGGCCGTCCATCAGCGGCAGGTCGCTGGTAGTCACGTCGTCCTTTCGAAAGTTATGCAGCTTGAGGAGCGATTCAACACACTGCTGCTCGCGCTGACGGACTGCCTGACGCAGTGCCTCGATGGCCTGCTGTTCTTCATCAGCGGTGGTCTCGACGCTGCGACGACATGCCGCGCAGTCGATCAGTGTTTCAGCGATCAGGCGCGCTGCGCTGTGTCGTTTGGCTTGTCGCTGTTTTTCCTGATCCAGAATCAGACGTTCGAGCCTGGGCCGCGCGCTTTCCAGCAGCAGCGCCAGGCTTTCATAAAGACGCCGTCCGCCGTCTTCCGGCGGAGCCACGCTGTCGAAGCGCACCAGCGCATGCAAGCCCAGGCGCGAGAGGGCTTCGCGCCATTCCGGCTCACGGTGCTCACGTGCGCTTACAAAATTGAGTACCGGCAACAAGGGTTTGCCGCAACTGGCCAGAACCGCCAGCTCGTCACGGTACTTGGACAGGACGGGTTCGCGAGCGTCAATCACGTACAGGCCCGCATCCGAGTCCAGCAATTGGCGCAGCACCTTGGCCTCCTGCTCGAAGCGCTGCCGTGCTTCGCTGCCTTCCAGAAAGCGTCCCAGTCGCGCAGGCCCGTCCAGCCGCTCGCCAGGACGATCAAGGCGTTCCAGGTAGTCAAGAAGTGCGATGGCGTCTTCAAGGCCGGGTGTGTCGTACAGCTCGACCACCGCTTCGCCGTCCACTGACAGGCGGGCGCCCTCGACATGGCGAGTGGTACTTGGCCGATGAGACACCACGCCAAAGCTGATATCGCCGGTCAGGGTGCGCAGCAGCGAGGTCTTGCCCACGTTGGTGTGCCCGACGACGGCAAGTTTGATGGCGTGAAACGTGTTCACTTCACTCATGACCCGTCTCCAACCAGTTCAGTGGGGCGCTGTCTGACCACGGCAGTTGCAATTGCTCCAGCGCGCTATGCCAGTCATCGAGCCGTTCAGCGTCCAGGGTTTGCCCTGCAGGCGCTGGCAGCAGCCAGATACGCGTTGCCCCGGCACCGCGGGCCAGCTCGGCAATCAGCGCGACGCTGCCACGGTCCGGCGAGCGACGCGGGTCGCAGGCAATCACCAGCCTTGCGGGCGGATAGAGGCTCAGTTGCTCAAGCAGTCGGTTGCGGGATTCACGGCTGTCGAGAATGCCTGCGTTCGCGATACCTGAAGCAAGCTCGGGCGGCCAGGGATGCTGGCCATCCAGTTCGATGGCCACCAGCAATGCGCCGTCACTCAGGGTTGCGCCCGGGTTTGGATGAACCTGATGCAGCAAAGCAGGTTCGGCGTCGCTCACGCCCAGTCGTTCACTGCTGGGCATCAGCCGTTCGCGTAATTCCAGATAATCAGGCAATTCCAGGTCGAGGCGCAGCGCGGCGCGTCCGCGCTTCCAGCGCCACAGGCAGAACGCCGCCAGCATCAGGCGCGGCACTATGCCGTAGAACAGCAGCACGCCCACCAGCCAGGCTGCCCAGGCTTGTCGGGCGCTTTCAAGGCTCAGTGCACCACTGCCGCTGGCGCGGATCATGGTCTCGTCCGGCACGCTGAACCCCAGCCACGCCGGAATCGTGCTCAGCGCCTGGGTCAGGCTGACAAAGGTATCGCTGCTCAGGATGGTGGTTTCCCAGACAAAACCGTAGCGCCGGGTTGCCATCAGCATCAACAACAGCACCAACGCGCTGAGCAGGGCCAGCAACCAGAGCCCGTGAACCAGCAGACCCAGCACCCAACGGTTGAGGCGTTTGCGCTGCAGCAGCAGGATCAACGCAGGTGCCAGTTGAGCGGCCTGGGCGTCACGCGCCAGCTTTTCGCTCAGCCATAGCCAGAGGCGACCCAGCCCGCTGTTGCTGCGCCCGGCAAACACAAAGCCCAGCGCCCAACTGATCAGCAATACCAGGTTCAAGCCCAGCAGGCTGCCAAGCGCCCAGAACACGTTGACCGGCGACTGCCCGTCGCCCATCGCTGCGAACGCCAGGCCCGCGCCGCTGATGACAGCGAAGATCGCCAGCGCGATCAGTGCCAGGCGCGCACCTTGCTTCCAGTGATGCAGCGCCGCAACCATGCCGTCGCGCTCGGCCAGCCACAAGGCGCGATGCTGAATGCGGGCGGTCAGGTCGCCTTGGGCAGTGCGGGCGCGTCGATTGGCTTCCTGATCATCAAGCGTGCCGGCCTGGCGCTCGCGCAGGCGCACAGCTTCAGTCAGCCAGAGGGTGTCGAGTGGGGTCAGCGAAGTCACACGGCGTCTCTTCAATGAATTCAGCGGTGAGCATAACCGCTGTCATCGGACTGAGCACGGCATGTAACAGTTCAGTGGCTTGCCGAGCGGGCTCTGATATTCTCGCAGCCATGAAAACTCATTTCCCTCTCAGCCTGATTGCCGCCCTTGGTGAAAACCGAGTGATCGGTGTCTACAACTCCATGCCCTGGCACCTGCCGGGGGATTTCAAATACTTCAAGGCCACGACGCTCGGCAAGCCGATCATCATGGGGCGCAAGACCTGGGATTCACTGGGTCGCCCGTTGCCGGGTCGTCTTAATCTGGTGGTCAGCCGCCAGACAGATCTGCAACTTGAAGGCGCGGAAGTCTTCGCGTCACTCGAAGCAGCTGTAGAGCGCGCCGAGCAGTGGGCCGAGCAGCAAGGCGCCGACGAAGTCATGCTGATTGGCGGCGCACAGCTGTACGCGCAGGGCCTTGCTCAGGCCGATCGACTGTACCTGACGCGAGTGGCCCTGAGCCCTGAGGGCGATGCCTGGTTTCCTGAATTTGATCCGGCGCAGTGGTCACTGGTATCTACGGTCGAGAACCCGGCTGTCGACGATAAGCCGGCTTACAGCTTCGAGGTCTGGGAGCGCACTTGAAAGACACTGAAGTGCTGGGGGTGGAACGCTGCAAAGAAAATGACATAAAAATGTCGTTTTTGGTTTTGCTGTCGTAAACAGTGGACAAAATGGCGTCTTCTGGCCCAGCGCGGGTCGCTGACGTACTTTTGTCTTCACAATATTTTGTTACGGTCTGACCCTTCGGTATTTTGAGAAGGGGAAAACGCCAATGAAACTCGCGCCAAAAATGCTGGTTGCCGCACTCTTTGCCGGTCTGGCCAGCCAGACCTTTGCCGCCACTGAGTTGAAGCACTGGCCCGAGCCTGCCGCCAAGGCGCTCGATGCCATGATCGCTGCGAATGCCAACAAAGGTAATTACGCGGTGTTTGACATGGACAACACCAGCTATCGCTTCGATCTTGAAGAGTCGCTGTTGCCGTACATGGAAAACAAAGGCCTGATCACGCGCGAAAAGCTCGACCCTTCACTGAAGCTGATGCCGTTCAAGGACACCGCCGATCACAAGGAAAGCCTGTTCAGCTACTACTACCGTCTGTGCGAAGTGGACGACATGGTGTGCTACCCGTGGGTCGCGCAGGTGTTCTCCGGTTTTACCCTTCAGGAGCTAAAAGGCTACGTTGATGAGCTGATGTCGCTCGGCAAACCCGTGCCTGCGACGTATTACGACGGCGATACCGTCAAGCAACTCAACGTCGAGCCGCCACGCGTATTTACCGGGCAGACCGAGCTGTACAACAAGCTGATGGAGAACGGCATCGAGGTCTACGTGATGACCGCCGCCTCCGAAGAGCTGGTACGCATGGTCGCTTCCGATCCGAAGTACGGCTACAACGTCAAACCTGAAAACGTGATCGGCGTCAGCTTGTTGCTCAAAGACCCGAAGACCGGTGCGTTGACCACAGCACGTAAACAAATCACTGCGGGTAAATACGACCCCAAAAGCAACATGGGGATGGAGCTGACGCCGTACCTCTGGACGCCTGCCACCTGGATGGCCGGCAAACAGGCCGCGATCCTGACCTATATCGATCAATGGAAAAAACCGGTGCTGGTCGGCGGCGATACCCCAACCAGTGACGGCTATATGCTGTTCCATGGCGTCGACGTCAGCAAAGGCGGCGTGCACCTGTGGATCAACCGCAAAGACAAATACATGACTCAGCTCAACGGCATGATGAAAGCGAACGCCGAAGCCCAGGCCAAGGAAAACCTGCCCGTCACTGCCGACAAGAACTGGGTGATCGTCAAGCCGGACGATATTCAGTAACAGACTCTTCCTTTGCAGCCAGCTTGCTGGCGAAGGCTGAATTAGCCGCACAGCAAAAAGCCCGGCATCTCTGCCGGGCTTTTCATTGGGGCTGATGCGGTTTATGGCACCAGTTTGTCCAGCAGTGCCTTGTCACGTACAGCGCCCTTGTCGGCACTGGTCGCCAGCAAGGCGTAGGCCTTGAGGGCGGTGGTGACTTTGCGTGGACGCGATTCGACCGGTTTCCAGCCTTTCTTGTCCTGCTCGGCGCGGCGCTCTGCCATTTCTGCATCGTCGATCAACAGGTTGATCGAGCGATTCGGGATGTCGATCAGCACCTTGTCGCCGTCGCGTACCAGGCCGATGGCACCGCCCGCAGCCGCTTCCGGCGAGGCATGACCGATGGACAGACCAGACGTACCGCCGGAGAAGCGGCCGTCAGTCAGCAGTGCACAGTCCTTGCCCAGACCCTTGGATTTCAGATACGAGGTCGGGTACAGCATTTCCTGCATGCCCGGGCCGCCTTTCGGGCCTTCGTAACGAATGATCACGATATCGCCCGCTTTCACTTCGTCGGCAAGGATCCCGCGCACGGCGCTGTCCTGGCTTTCGAAGATCTTGGCGTTGCCTTCGAACACATGGATCGACTCATCGACACCGGCAGTCTTTACCACGCAACCGTCCAGCGCGATGTTGCCGTACAGCACGGCCAGGCCGCCTTCCTGCGAATAGGCATGCTCGACACTGCGAATGCAGCCGTTTTCACGGTCGTCATCCAGGCTTTCCCAGCGGGTCGACTGGCTGAACGCGGTTTGGGTCGGGATGCCAGCCGGGCCTGCCTTGAAGAAGGTGTGCACGGCTTCGTCGTCAGTCTGGGTGATGTCCCACTTGGCAATGCCTTCAGCCAGGGTCTTGCTGTGCACGGTCGGCAGGTCGGTATGCAGCAAGCCGCCACGCGCCAGTTCGCCGAGGATGCTGAAGATCCCGCCAGCACGGTGCACGTCTTCCATGTGGTACTTCTGGATGTTCGGCGCCACCTTGCACAGCTGTGGAACCTTGCGTGACAGGCGATCGATGTGGTGAAGGTCGAAGTCGATTTCGGCTTCCTGAGCCGCCGCCAGCAAGTGCAGGATGGTATTGGTCGAGCCGCCCATGGCGATGTCCAGCGTCATGGCGTTCTCGAACGCCTTGAAGTTGGCGATATTGCGCGGCAGCACCGAGTCGTCGTTTTCCTTGTAGTACTGTCTGCACAGGTCAACGATGGTACGGCCAGCCTGCAGGAACAGTTGCTCGCGGTCGCTGTGAGTCGCCAGTGCCGAACCGTTGCCCGGCAGCGCAAGGCCCAGGGCCTCGGTCAGGCAGTTCATGGAGTTTGCGGTGAACATACCGGAGCACGAGCCGCAGGTCGGGCAGGCGCTACGCTCGTACTCGGCGACTTTCTCGTCGCTGGCGGTAGAGTCGGCAGCAATGACCATTGCGTCGACCAGATCCAGGCCATGACTGGCCAGTTTGGTCTTGCCTGCTTCCATCGGTCCGCCGGACACGAAGATCACCGGGATATTGAGGCGCAGAGACGCCATCAGCATGCCTGGGGTGATCTTGTCGCAGTTGGAAATGCAGACGATGGCGTCGGCACAGTGCGCGTTGACCATGTATTCCACGGAGTCAGCGATGATTTCGCGGCTTGGCAGCGAATACAGCATGCCGTCATGGCCCATGGCGATGCCGTCATCGACTGCGATGGTGTTGAATTCCTTGGCCACGCCACCGGCGCGTTCGACTTCGCGGGCGACCAGTTGCCCCATGTCTTTCAGGTGCACGTGGCCCGGTACGAACTGCGTAAACGAGTTGGCAATGGCAATGATCGGTTTCTTGAAGTCTTCATCCTTCATGCCCGTTGCGCGCCACAGGGCACGGGCGCCGGCCATGTTGCGGCCGTGGGTGGACGTTTTCGAACGGTAATCAGGCATTGGAGCACTCCGGCAAAATAAGGCTAATCAGGGAAGGGAGTGAGCTTCTGTTGACGTCGCACGCAAACAGCAGTGACCGCAAGCGGCGAAGAAACCGAAAAACCACGGGATCACCGTGTACTCGGCCCGAGCTCATAAACCCGCCGGGGGATGATGGCGATGAATAGCGTCGATTCTACACCGGTCAGGCAACGTTGGCTTGAGTGAAGCGATGTTCTTGCACGCGACTGAATGCCGGGCGGGTGGGAGTGTGGTTGAAGCCGTGCCGACAGAAGACGCAAAAGCAGACCGCCGACAGGAAGCTGTCGGCGGCGGGCGTGTCCAGGACTGCCTTGAGCCATCAACGATTCACAATGGCCTGGATCTGGTGCAGGTAAGTCTCGCCACTGGCTGGAAGAAATACAAAGGCGTTTTCGCTCCAGGAGGACGGCAAGCGAGTGATTTCTTCAAAGTAATCGGCAACATGATGTTTTTGGTCTTCAGTGACCAGGTCAAGCATGTACTCCAGACCCCCCGGCTTGCCCAGAAACTCACCCAGTACATAGCAGGTGCGTGTCCAGTCGTGGTTCTCGTGGAAAATTCGATCACCCGGAGAAGCCGGCTGCTCGGGTACGTAAAGAACGTGCTGGCCGGCCGGGCCGCGAATGACGAACAGGCGCATCAGTGTGGTACCGCCATGCAATGGCATGACGAACCGTCCGATGGTAATGCCGTCCTCCTCCGAGGCGACTGGAGCGGAGATGACGTGCTGGATCAGATCCGCGCCTTCTTGAGAAAGCAGTCCCTTGGACAGCTGATCGGCGGAGGCGTTGTTCAGATATTCGTGTACGTATTCGATAGAGGTAAAGTCGGTCATGATTCAAATCCATTTAAATCAAAAAAAGTCCGTTTTGGTAATGTCCCGGTTGTATTCCCGTGGGTGTTTACTGACAGGACGCTGATAATTTATCAGCAGAGAAAAGCGCACGGCGTTATTTATATATCGCGTCTGGGAAGGGGTGTATCGGAGTGTTTCGGTACAGTGCGGAGTGAGCCGCAGGGACATGTTGGGCAGAAACGTTTGTCGGGCCAGCTCCCTGCCGGCCCGAACACCTGATCAGCTGTTAGGCAGCAACCGGCAGGTGATGCTCTTGATGTAGCGCGTTTCGGCAATTGCCGGGTGCACCGGATGGTCCGGACCCTGACCGCCGCGTTCCAGCAGCTGGATATTGCGATCCAGATGGCGGGCGCTGGTGAGCAGAATGTTCTGCAGGTCGTCTTCCGGCAGATGCATCGAGCAGGAGGCGCTGACGAGGATGCCGTCCTTGGTGAGCAGGCGCATGGCTTGCTCGTTCAGGCGACGGTAGGCGCCTTCGCCGTTCTTCATGTCTTTTTTGCGTTTGATGAACGCAGGCGGGTCGGCGACGATCACGTCGAAACGCTCCTCGCTGGCCTTCAGTTCTTTCAACGCTTCGAACACGTCACCTTCGATGCAGGTCAGCTTTTCTGCAAAGCCATTCAGTGCTGCGTTACGTTCCACGCCATCCAGGGCGAAGGACGACGCATCGACACAGGTTACATCGCTGGCACCGAAGGCCGCTGCTTGAATACCCCAGCCGCCAATGTAGCTGTACAGGTCGAGCACGCGCTTGCCTTTGACATACGGAGCGATGCGCGCACGGTTCATGCGGTGATCGTAGAACCAGCCGGTTTTCTGTCCAGCCATGACCGGAGCTTCGAACTTGACGCCGTTTTCTTCCAGTGCGACCCATTCCGGTACCAGACCAAAGACGGTTTCGACGTAACGGGTCAGGCCTTCGGCATCGCGTGCGGCCGAATCGTTCTTGAACAGGATGCCACTGGGTTTGATTACCTGAACCAGCGCAGCGACGATGTCTTCCTTGTGGTTTTCCATGGTGGCCGAAGCCAGCTGGACGACGAGGATGTCACCGAAACGGTCCACCACCAGGCCTGGCAACAGGTCGGAGTCACCGTAAACCAGGCGATAGAACGGCTTGTCGAACAGGCGTTCACGCAACGACAGCGCCACGTTCAGGCGATGCACCAACAGCGACTTCTCGAGCGGCAGCTTGATGTCGCGTGACAGCAGGCGTGCGCAGATCAGGTTGTTGGGGCTCATGGCGACGATGCCCAGCGGCTTGCCGCCAGCTGCTTCGAGCAGCGCTTGATCGCCTGCCGCAAAGCCGTTCAGAGGGGTGGCAGCTACATCGATTTCATTGCTGTAGACCCACAGGTGACCGGCGCGCAGGCGGCGGTCGGCGTTGGCTTTGAGGCGCAAGCTAGGCAGGGACATGACGTCGCTCCTGAAAAAAGAGCGGGATTATAGCGCGTCATCCCGGCTGTGCGCCGGGATGACGCGAATTAACACAGTCGATTATTGCGACAGCGCTTCAATCAGCTTGCTGCTGAAGGCTGGCACATCGTCAGGCTGGCGGCTACTGATCAGCATGCCGTCAGTCACAACTTTCTCGTCGACCCATTTGGCGCCGGCATTGACCAGATCGTCTTTCAGCGTCTTGTAGCTGGTCATGGTCTTGCCGCTGACCAGATTGGCCGAGATCAGCAGCCAGCCGCCGTGGCAGATTACCGCCAGCGGCTTGCCCGAGGCGTCGATGCGTTTGACGATATTCTGCGCGTCACTGTCCAGACGGATGGTGTCGGAGTTCTGCACGCCGCCCGGTAACACGACAGCGTCGTAGTCATCGATATTGGCGGCTTTGAACGTGCCATCGACCTTGAAGTCGTCGGCAGGCTTGTCGTGATTCCAGCCTTTGACCTGGCCTTCCTGGCTGGACAGGATTTTTACAGTAGCGCCTGCGTCCTCCAGGGCTTTTTTGGGACCGGTCAGTTCGACCTGCTCGAAACCATCGGTTACAAGAATTGCGACGTGTTTGCCAGTGAGTGCAAGGGACATGGGATCCTCCATTGTCGGGCTTCAGGGGCCGCGTGGCGCGCCTTCGTGAGGGCGCCAGACGCGCTGGTTACACAGAGTCCGAAGCTCTGTTTCAGGCGAAGTTCCCGGAAAATGTCATGTAATGATGATGGACCGTTGCCTGCCGAGGGGGCAGAATCGACCTCTGACCGCGAGTGAATACCTATGTCCCCAGAGCTAACTTCAGAGCAGATTCAGCAGGCCTTGCAGGGCATCAGTGTGCCGCCGCAGCCCCAGATCATGGTGGATCTGCAGATGGAGCAGTACATGCCTGATCCTGATCTGGGGGCTATTGCCCGTCTGATCGCGCAGGATCCTGGTCTGTCCGGGGCGCTGCTGAAAATCGTCAATTCGCCTCATTACGGTCTCTCCAACAAGATTGCCTCGATCCAGAAAGCGGTGAATCTGCTGGGCAGTCGTACGGTGATCAACCTGATCAACGCCCAGTCGATCAAAGGCGAGATGACCGACGAAACCATCGTTACGCTCAATCGATTCTGGGACACCGCTCAGGACGTTGCGATGACCAGCCTGACGCTGGCCAAGCGCATCGGCTCACAAACAGTGGACGAATCCTACGCGTTGGGGTTGTTTCATGACTGCGGCATTCCGTTGATGCTCAAGCGCTTCCCGGACTACATGTCGGTGCTCGAAGAGGCTTACGCCAACGCGGGGCCTGAATGCCGTGTCGTGGATACCGAGAATGCCCGTTTCGACACCAATCACTCGGTGGTCGGCTACTACACCGCCAAATCATGGCGCCTGCCCGAGCACGTGACCGAGGCGATAGCCAATCACCACAACGCGCTGGCAATTTTTCAGGACGACACCAGCCGTAATGCACCGCTGAAGAACTTACTGGCGCCCCTTAAGATGGCCGAGCACATCTGCCAGTCTTACCGTGTACTGGGCAACCAGGACGAAGACCATGAATGGGACAGCATTGGCGCGTTGGTGCTGGATTATGTGGGGTTGTCCGAATATGACTTTGAATACCTGAGGGAAAGCATTCGCGAACTGGGCGCGCGCTGATTCTGCGCGACGCTGGTCTTTTCTTTCCGTACGACTGAGTTTTCCATGCCTGAATTACCAGAAGTCGAAACCACCCGACGCGGCATTGCGCCCCATCTTGAAGGGCAGCGCGTCAGTCGGGTGATTGTCCGCGACAGCCGTTTGCGCTGGCCAATCCCTGAAGATCTTGATGTGCGCCTGTCTGGGCAGCGCATCGTCGAAGTGAGTCGGCGTGCCAAGTACCTGTTGATCAAGGCTGAAGTGGGTACGCTCATCAGTCATCTGGGCATGTCGGGCAACCTGCGTCTGGTCGAAGCAGGTCTGCCTGCGCTCAAGCATGAACATGTGGACATCGAGCTTGAGTCGGGGCTGGCCTTGCGTTACACCGACCCTCGTCGGTTTGGCGCCATGCTTTGGAGCCTTGATCCGCTGGGGCATGAATTGCTGATTCGCCTGGGGCCGGAGCCGTTGACCGATCTGTTCGACGGCGAGCGGTTGTATGAGCGTTCTCGCGGCAAGTCGATTGCCGTCAAGCCGTTCATCATGGACAACGCCGTGGTCGTTGGAGTGGGCAATATCTATGCAACCGAAGCGCTGTTCGCTGCGGGCATCGATCCGCGCCGAGAAGCGAAAAGCATTTCACGGGCGCGCTATCTGAAGCTGGCTTTGGAAATCAAACGTATTCTGGCCTATGCCATTGAACGAGGCGGCACGACCCTGCGTGATTTCATCGGCGGTGACGGCAAGCCTGGTTACTTCCAGCAGGAGCTGTTTGTCTATGGCCGGGGTGATCAACCCTGCAAGGTCTGCGGCAGCACGCTGCGAGAGGTCAAGCTGGGGCAGCGGGCAAGCGTGTATTGCGCCAAGTGCCAGCGTTAGACGCTTGCTGGCAGGTTTTTGAAATGCTCCGGGCCTTGCTTAAGCTTGATCGCTGTTTATAGTGATGGGCAAAACCCTCTGCCACGCCTGAAGGACCACGCCATGAGCCCGTTTCGTACCCTTGCTGCCACTCTGGCGCTTTTTGTTGGCTTACAGGCTTTACCTGCCTTTGCGGCAAGTATTCCCGCAGGCAGTGGCAACCCGGTCTACACCATCCAGAACCCACCCGCGTACGCCATGATTGGCGACCTGGTCATCGCTCGACCATTGCTGATTGCTGCCACGATTATTGGCACCGGCCTGTTTGTGATCGCCGCGCCGTTTGCAGCAGCGGGCGGCAATCTTGGGGCGACGGGCAAGGCACTGGTGGTCGATCCGGGCAAAGCGGCATTCGTACGCTGCCTGGGTTGCACCGGCGATGGTTACGGCAAGCAGGAATAAGGCATTCAGAGCAGGGCGTTACGCACTGAGCGCTGCACGCGCTCTTGCCTGGGGCATCAAGCCTTGCTGGTGATGATCCGGTACTTGTCCATCAGTTGGTCTTTGCTTTCGACGTGATTTTCATCCAGCGGGATGCAGTCAACAGGGCAGACCTGCTGGCACTGTGGCTCGTCGTAGTGACCCACGCATTCGGTACACAGGTTCGGATTGATCACGTAGATCTCCTCGCCTTGTGAAATCGCCTCGTTCGGGCACTCGGGTTCGCAGACGTCGCAGTTAATGCAATCGTCGGTGATGATAAGGGACATGAAATGCTCCTGCCGCGGCCGACGCCGGGGCATATGAAAACCAATGCGGCGAATTGTGCCGCATTAGGCTTCTGTGTGCACCTGCAGGATCGTGCGTGATGTTACTGCTTGAAGCGTTCAGTCAGTGCCTGAGCGACAGCAGGATGCACGAACTTGGTGATATCACCGCCCAACGCCGCGATCTCACGCACCAACGTCGAGGAAATGAACGAGTAACGTTCAGACGGCGTCAGGAACAGGCTTTCGACGTCCGGTGCCAGTTGACGGTTCATGTTCGCGAGCTGAAATTCATATTCGAAGTCCGACACCGCACGAAGGCCGCGTAAAAAGACGTTGGCGTTCTGTTCCTTGGCAAACTGCGCAAGCAGTGTGGAAAACCCCACGACTTCAACGTTTGGCAAGTGTTTGGTGACCTCGCGGGCCAGCTCGACGCGCTGCTCCAGCGGGAACAGAGGGTTTTTCTTGGGGCTGGCGGCAACGGCAATGACCACTTGGTCGAACAGGCGCGAGGCGCGTTCGACCAGATCTCCATGGCCCTTGGTGATAGGGTCGAAGGTGCCTGGGTACAACACTCGGTTCATCGCGTCGTCCTGGTCGGAGTCCGTTGTGGGACTCGGATGGTATCGCAGCCTTCCCGACGGGCCAAGTCTGGGCGCAGTGATAAAAAGTCATATTGCGCCGATTATCGGCCAAAATCGGCGCCACGACGCCTATTTTGGGGCGATCGACGCTTGGCGCTGTCAGCAGGCTCAGCGCAAAAATATTTTATACACCAGGCGTTGTAGAGCCTTTCCGTAGGGTGGATAGATCAGGCGCGCCGCATTGAAACGCTGTTTGATGAACACCGCCTTGGCCTGGCTGAATGTGAGGAAGCCCTCTCGCCCGTGATAACGCCCCATGCCTGAAGGACCAATGCCGCCGAAGGGCAGATCGTCTTGTGCGGCGTGCATCAGGGTGTCGTTGATCGACACGCCTCCAGAGTGGGTGTGTTCCAGCACATGCTGTTGTTGCGCTCTGTTGTAGCCAAAATAGTACAGCGCCAACGGGCGAGGACGACGGTTGATATAGGTCAGCGCATCATTGATCGTGTCGTAAGGCACGATTGGCAGCAGCGGGCCGAAAATCTCATCCTGCATGACGAGCATGTCATCGCTGACGTTCAGCAACATACTGAACGGCATGCGTCTGGCCTGCCCCTGCTCATAAAGTTTGATGACAGTCGCACCCTTGAGCTCTGCGTCGTCGAGATAATGCGTCAGCCGCGCCAACTGACGCTCATTGATGATTGCTGTGTAGTCAGGGTTATCAGTCAGCTGAGGGTAAAACCGCTTCACGGTCTGGCTGTAGACCTTGACGAAGTCTTCAATGCGGTCTTCAGGGACCAGCACGTAATCCGGTGCGATACAGGTTTGTCCGGCATTCAGGGTTTTGCCAAATGCGATACGTTCTGCGGCATCTGCCAGCGGCACATCGTGAGACACAATGGCCGGTGATTTGCCGCCCAGTTCCAGAGTCACAGGTGTCAGGTTTTCGGCTGCTGCCCGCATCACGTGTTTGCCGATGCTGGTCGCTCCCGTGAACAGTAAATGGTCGAACGGAAGGCGCGAAAAGGCCATGCCGACGTCGGCCTCGCCCAGTACGATGGTGATCAGGTCTTGCGCAAAGGCTTTGGCGAACAGCTGTTGAAGCAGCGCTCCGGTCGCGGGCGTGGACTCGCTGAGCTTGAGCATGACCCGGTTGCCTGCCGCCAGAGCTCCGATCAATGGCCCTATCGCCAGAAACAACGGGTAGTTCCACGGCACGATCACCCCGATAACACCGAGCGGCTGGTACACCACCTTGGCTGACGCAGGCTGAAAGACCAGTCCAACATGCCGTCGCGAAGGTTTCATCCAGCGCTTGAGCTGTTTACGGGCGTCTCTGATGCCGAGCAGACTGGGCAACAGTTCTGCCAACCGGGTTTCATCAGCGCTGCGATGGCTGAAGTCCTGGCTGATGGCTTCGATAAGGGCCTGGCGATGAGTGCTCAGCAAATCGCCCAACTGCTCGAGCCAGTGCAAACGTTGCGCCGCGGAGGGCATGGGGTTGGCGGCGAAAGCTGCACGCTGCGCAGCAAAGGCCGCTTCCATTTCATCAGGCGGCATTGGAGAGTATTGAACCGGAAGGTGGGCAGGCATCGACGAAACCCGAGGGGTATTTCGATTGTTTTAGAGTCAGTGCTCTAGAAAGTCAATCAACAGTCGTTCGTCCGTTACAGCAGCGCTTACGCTACTATCGCCCGCATCTCACCAGGACAAGAGCCCAGCATGGCACCGCGTACCAAAACCCGTGAACGTATCGTGCAGGTCAGTCTGGAACTGTTCAATGAGCAGGGTGAGCGCAGTGTGAGCACCAATCACATTGCCGCGCACATGGAAATCTCGCCGGGCAATCTGTATTACCACTTCCCGCACAAGCAGGCGATCATCGCCCAGTTGTTCGGCGAGTACGAAGCGCTGGTGACCAGCTTCATGGTTTTACCGGTGGATCGCCTGCCGACCATCGCAGGCAAGCGTGACTACTTTCTTGCCGTGCTGGATGCCATGTGGCGCTATCGCTTTCTGCACCGTGACCTGGAGCACCTGCTGAGTGCGGACCCTCAATTGGCTGCGCGCTACCGGCTTTTTTGCCAGAACTGTCTGTTGCGGGCCAAGGCGATCTATAAAGCGTTTATCGACGCAGGCATTCTGCAAATGAATGAGGCGCAGATCGAATGGATGAGCCTCAATACCTGGATCGTTCTGACCTCCTGGGTGCGGTTTCTGTGCACCACGCGCGAGCAATCCACACAGCTCAATCAAGATGCCATTCGACGAGGTGTCTACCAGGCGCTTATGCTCGAATCAGGTTTCATTGCTCCTGAGTCCCGTGAAGAGTTCGAGGCATTGTGCGAGGCGTTCCATGCTCCGATCCACAAGGTCCTGGGATGAGTTCACAGCGGGCAAGGGGCCGGTTCATTCAGTTTTCTGCCACAGGAGTGTGTCATGTCTATCGCGCAACTGATCAGCCCCGAGCACCTGGCGGCACGCCAGAAAGCGCCAGGGTTGGTGATTCTCGATTGTCGTTTTGCTCTGGAAGACCCTGATTACGGACAGCGCAGTTATGCCCAGGGGCATATCGAAGGCGCTTCCTTTGCTGACCTTGAGCGCGACCTCAGCGGGCCGGTCAGCAAAGGCAAGACCGGACGTCACCCTTTGCCAGAACCTGCCACCTTGTTGCAGCGTTTTCAGGCGTGGGGCATCAACGTCGACAGCGATGTCGTGCTGTATGACGACGGCCCTGGCATGTATGCGGCACGTGCCTGGTGGTTGCTGGTCTGGATGGGCAAGCGTGAGGGCGTCTATCTGCTGGATGGTGGCCTGAAAGCCTGGCACGCAGCGGGCTTGCCGCTAAGCCTTGATGGCGCAGGCAATGCGCCAGGCGATTTCACGGGCGAACCTGATATGTCGTTGGTGCTCGGCGCCAGTCGGTTGCACGGCCGCCTTGGCCGTCCTGAACTGACCTTGATCGACGCCCGTGCCGAAGCGCGATTTCGCGGTGAAGTCGAGCCGATCGATCCTGTCGCAGGTCACATCCCCGGCGCTCAATGCGCAGCTTTCAACGAAAACCTGGGCCCGGACGGTCGCTTTCTGCCTGACGATGCGCTCAAGACACGCTTTGCCGAGAAACTGCAGGATCGGCCGCCCGAAAGCCTGGTGTCGTATTGCGGATCCGGTGTCACGGCCTGTCACAACCTGTTTGCCCTGTGCCTTGCCGGGTATCCGTTGGGAACTTTGTATGCAGGGTCGTGGAGTGAGTGGATCAACGATCCGACACGTGAGGTAGCAACCGGCGCCAGTTGATCCGGCGTCAGTTTTGTCCCAGGCCTTTATCCCGCTCAAGAGCCGTGGTAAGCCACAGCGGGATACGACGTTCAAGATAGTAACTCGGGTTGCGCAGCGAACCCTCGACGAAGCCCACATGCCCGCCTTTGGCGTGCAGTTCGAATTCTGTGCAGGACGAGAGTTCGCTGGGCTCCGGCAGGCTGTGCGGAAAGACAAACGGGTCGTCACTGGACTGGATGATCAACGTTGGTGTCTGGATCTGCCCGAGGTAATAACGGCTGGACGCCCTGCGGTAGTAATCCTGAGCGTCTGTGAACCCGTGCAAGGGTGCGGTCACACGGCCATCAAAGTCCCAGAAGGTACGCATGTTCTCAAGCGAGCCCAGTGCAGCCAGCTCAGCCAGCCCCTCGCTGAGGCCTTCGTGCTGGAAACGATGCTGTTTGACGCGAATGTAAGTCAGCATCTCGCGCATGAAATGCCGCTGGTAAACCCTCGAGAACCCTTGCCCGATGCGGTCGGCGCACTCGTCCAGCCGAAACGGTACCGACACCGCAGCCGCGCCGAGCAGGCCGCTCTGCGCGCCGGATTCGCCCAAGTACTTGAGCAGCACGTTGCCACCCAGCGAGTACCCTACGGCGTATAAAGGCGCCAGGGGACGCAGTGAGCGCAGATGAGTGATGACTTCCGCCAGATCCTCGCTTGCCCCCGAGTGGTAACTGCGCGACAGCAGGTTGGGTTCACCGGAGCATCCCCGCCAGTTCAACGCCGCGCTGGCCCAACCCTGTGCGGCCATTGCCTTCTGCAAGCCGGCAACGTAGGGCGAGTTCGACGAGCCCGTCAGGCCATGCAGCACCAGCACCAGCGGCGCATCGACCTGATGAGGTCCATGCCAGTCCAGATCGAGAAAATCCCCGTCTTCCAGCCACATGCGCTCACGCGTGCGCTCCAGCAACGTGCTCTTGCGCCACAGCGGGCCCCACAGGGTTTGCAGATGCGGGTTGCCCAAGCCCGATGCAGCGACGAAAGGGGCGCAAGATGGAAGAGATGACGGGTGTGTAGGCACGGCCTTACTCGGTAACGGGTTCAGGGGCTGACATGCCCTACGGTGCCACTAAGTGGCACGCGATGTAAGAGGGGTGTAGGTGGACAGCGAAACATCCAGGCAGGGCGAATACAGAAAGCGACCGAACTACCCTCGCTGCCAAAGCGCGTAATACACCTGTCCGGCTTTTTTCTCGCGGTGCAGTCGCCAACTGGCGGGGAGGCCTGTAGTAGACGGGGCGGTTTCGCTTTCGGTGTACACCCAGGCGTTGTCCGCCAGCCAGCCACGGGTTTCCAGCAGGGTACAGGCCGAGGCCAGCAGCCCCTGGTGGAAGGGCGGATCAAGGAACACAACGTCGAAGGGCGACGCAACGGCGGTTTCCAGATGACGCAACGCGTCTGTCTGGGAGACCTGACCGGTGGTGCAATTCAAGGCGGTGAGGTTCTGGCGCAGGCTGGCAATGGCCGCGGCGTTGCTGTCCAGCGCAAGGCCCATGCTGGCACCACGTGACAGCGCTTCGAAGTACAGCGCGCCACTGCCGGTGAACACATCCAGCACTTTGGCGCCTGCAATGTAAGGCGCCAGCCAGTTGAACAGTGTTTCGCGCACGCGATCAGGGGTCGGGCGCAGACCGGGTGCATCAGGGAAGGTCAGGCGACGGCTGCCCCATTCGCCGCCGATGATACGAAGCTGACCCAGGCCGTTATGGCCCTTCGGACGTGGATTGGCCATCAGTGTTCCGGGACCCCTACAGGTTGGCGGGTGGGCTTGTCGGTGGGCGCAGGCAGTGGCTTTTGCTCTACGGTCGGGCCGACGGTGACGATGACCATCTTGTCCGGGTCCAGGTGCTTGCGCATCGCAGTCTTGACCTGTTCGGTCGTCACGCTTTGCGCGGCGGCCATGTAGTCTTCCAGATAGGTCAGTGGCAGATTGTAGAAGCCAATAGCACCCAACTGCCCGACGATTGCAGAGTTGCTGGCCGCCGTCAGCGGGAAGCTGCCGGTCAGTTCGCGCTTCACGTCGTCCAGTTCTTTCTGGGTCGGACCGTTGGCCAGGAAGTCACGCACGATTTCCTGAACCAGTTTCAAGGTGTTTTCGCTCATCTCGGCGCGGGTCTGCAAGCCGATCATGAAAGGCCCCGGAACCTGCATCGCGGTGAAGCCTGAGGACACGCCGTAGGTCAGGCCGCGCTTTTCCCGAACTTCTGTCATCAGGCGACTGCCGAAGCCGCCGCCGCCGAGTACCGAGTTGCCGACGGTGAGTGCGGCGTAGTCCGGATCATTGCGGGTGATGCCCAGTTGCGCAAGCATCAGGTGGGTCTGGTTGGACGCGAACTCGATGTGTGTAGTGCCTGCCTTGGGTTCAACGGGCTCGGCAACCTTTGCCAGCGCCGGGCCTTTTGGCAACGATGCCGAAGCCTGTGCCGCAATAGCTTGCGCTTCGTCACGTGACAGGTCGCCTACCAGTGCGATGACTGTGTTGCCAGCCGCGTAGCCCCTGGCGTGGAAAGCCTTGAGCTGTGCGAGCGTTATCGCATTGATGCTCTTGGCATCGCCGTCGCTCGGGTGAGCGTACGGATGATCGCCATACAAATGCTTGAACAGCTCTTTGCTGCCAATCGCGCCAGGGTTCTGCTTCTGGTATTCGAAGCTGGCGATCAATTGGTTTTTGATGCGGGTCAGCGCTTCAGCCGGGAATACAGGTTTGCCGACGACTTCGCTGAACAGCTTCAACGCTGGTTCGCGCTTGTCGGCCGCACTCAGGCTGCGTAGCGAAGCAACCGCCATGTCCCGGTAAGAGCCGTTGCCGAAGTCAGCACCAAGGCCTTCGAAACCCTGGGCAATGGCGTTGACGTCCTTGCCTTTGATCCCTTCGTTCAGCATGGCGTTGGTCAGCAGGGCGATACCTGGGCTTTTCTGGTCCTGGCTGCTGCCTGCGGCAAAAATAAGGCGCATGTCAAACATCGGCAGCTCGCGGGATTCGACGAACAGAACCTTGGCGCCCTCTGCGGTGTTCCAGGTCTGAATGTTCAACGCGCGGCGGGCCGGAGCCTTGCCGTCCAGTTCCTTGAGCGATTCCAGCTGGCTACCCAGCGCGGGCGCAGCCTGGGCTGGCTCGGTCGCTGCGGCGTCGTCTGCCAACACCGGGTGGGCAGCAAAAGCGCCGAGCGAGGCCGCTAGTATCAGGCCAAGCAGCGCATGACGTGGAGCAGTGCGCTTGATCATTTGGCTTTCTCCTCAGGCAGAACGTGCGCAACGCTGAGGCGCTCACGGGTGAAATAAGTGTTGGCGGCCTTCTGAATGTCTTGCGGGGTCACGCTCTGCAGGGCTTCCAGCTCTTCGTCCATCAGCCGCCACGACAGGCCTACGGTTTCGAGTTCGCCGATCATGGTGGCCTGGCTGGTAATCGAGTCACGCTCGTACACCACGCCTGCAATGACCTGCGCCCGCACACGCTCCAGCTCTTCAGCTGAAGGTGCCTTGGTTTTCAAGTCATCGAGCAGGCGCCAGATACCGGCTTCAACGTCAGCCAGGGTCTTCTTCTTTTGCGTATTGGGCGTGGCACTGATCATGAACAGGCTGTCACCGCGGGTGAACGCGTCGTAACGCGACGAGGCGCCAGACACCAGTTCTTCGCCGCGCTCAAGGCGGCTCGGGATGCGTGCGCTGTAACCGCCGTCCAACAGCGCGGCGATCAGGCGCAGTGCATTGATCGAACGCTGATCGTCAGCGGTGGCCACGCTGGGCACGTTGAAGCCGTAGATCAGGCTCGGCAGTTGAGTTTTCACATGCAGGGTGATCTTGCGTTCGCCAGGCTCTGCCAGTTCGAGCGGCTTTTTAGACGGTGGGACGTCGCGGCGCGGTATGGCACCGAAGAAGCGCTCAGCCAGAGCTTTGACTTCATCCGGCTTCACATCGCCCACTACCACCAGAGTCGCGTTGTTCGGCGCGTACCAGGATTCGTACCAGTGGCGCAGCTCTTCAACTTTCATGCGCTCAAGATCGGCCATCCAGCCGATGGTTGGCGTGTGGTAGCCGCTGGCGGGGTAGGCCATTGCGTTGAAGCGTTCGATAGCCTTGCCAGTCGGCTTGTCATCGGTGCGCAGGCGGCGCTCTTCCTTGATGACTTCGATTTCACGGCTGAACTCATCAGGTGGAAGCTTGAGAGTTGCCATACGGTCGGCTTCAAGTTCCAGGGCCACGCTCAGGCGGTCACGTGCCAGGACCTGGTAGTAAGCGGTGTAGTCGTCGCTGGTGAAAGCGTTTTCTTCGGCGCCCAGATCTCGCAGGATCAGTGAGGACTCGCCCGGGCCGGTCTTGCTGCTGCCCTTGAACATCATGTGCTCAAGGGCGTGTGACAGGCCTGTCTGGCCGGGCGTCTCGTAGCTGGAGCCGACCTTGTACCAGATCTGGGAGACCACCACGGGAGCGCGATGGTCTTCGCGGACGACGACCTTGAGGCCATTGTCGAGCGTGAATTCATGGGTCGGTTGCGGGTCGGCAGCCATTGCTGTCAGAGGCAGACAAATTGTGCTGAGCAGCAGGCCTGCGGCGCGGCGGGCTAAAGCATTCATTCGTAGTTTGAACCTGTAGGACGGCCTGCTTGAACTTAGCGTCAGCGGGCGCGGGGGTGTTAGGATACTGGTCCGTTTGCATCAGAAACAGCCTTCACTGGTCAAATGCGAGTGAAACCTGTTGAAAACGCGGGTAAACGATACCCGTACAGGGGGCTGCCAGTGAACAAGCGGCCCTGAACGCAGTCTGTTTTGCATGCCAGAATTTCCCGAGGCGCCCATGGGCGTCCCGCAACCTTGAGATAGCCGTCCTCCATGTTTGGTTCCAACGACGACAAGAAGACCCCAGCCGCGGCTGGAGAAAAGAAAGGCCTGTTCGGATGGCTGCGTAAAAAACCGCACGAAGCCGAACCCGCCCCTCAGGAATCCGTGCCGGCGCAGCCCGATCCGGTGCTTGAAGCGACGCCGCCGGTCGAGCCAGCGTCTGCCTCTGTGCCCGTACCTGAACCTCAGCCCCAGCCGGTGGACGTTGCCGCCGCCATGCCGGCTGAGCCGCAGCCGTCTATCGAGCCGGGTGAGCCGTCGCCGCAACCCTGGCTGACGCTGCCTGTTGCCGAAGAGCCTGTGTCTTTCAGCGATGAGCGTGAGCCGCATGTAACGCCTTCGATTCCTCAGTACGGCCACATTCAGGCTGCACCCGAGCCGGTTGAGCGCGCGTTGGTAGAGCCTGAGCCGGAACCTGTCGACGATATCGTGCCTGTCAGCGTACCCGAGCCGATACTGCTGGAGCCTGAAGTCGAGCCAGAGCCAGAGCCAGAGCCAGTTCCCGAGCCTTTCGCCGCCCAGCCAGTTCCGTTGCCGATTGAGCCTGTTCAGGAGCTGGCTGCTGCTCCCGCCACGGTTCAAGAACCTGAAGCCGGCAAGGTCGGCTTTTTCGCCCGCCTCAAGCAAGGCTTGTCGAAAACCAGTGCCAGCATCGGCGAAGGCATGGCCAGCCTGTTTCTGGGCAAGAAAGCAATTGATGACGACCTGCTGGAAGAAATCGAAACCCGACTGCTTACCGCAGACGTCGGTGTCGAGGCGACCTCGGTCATCATCCAGAGCCTGACCCAGAAAGTGGCTCGCAAACAGCTGACCGACGCTCAGGCGTTGTACACCTCGCTGCAGGGTGAGCTGGCAGCGATGCTCAAGCCGGTCGAGCAGCCATTGGTGATCAAATCCGAGAACAAGCCCTTCGTGATTCTGGTCGTAGGCGTCAATGGCGCAGGCAAGACCACCACGATTGGCAAACTGGCCAAAAAGCTGCAACTGGAAGGCAAGAAAGTCATGCTGGCGGCGGGTGACACGTTCCGCGCCGCTGCCGTCGAGCAGTTGCAGGTCTGGGGTGAGCGTAATCAGATTCCGGTCATTGCCCAGCATACGGGTGCCGATTCCGCTTCGGTCATCTTTGATGCCGTGCAGGCTGCCAAGGCGCGCGGCGTGGATGTACTGATTGCCGACACCGCGGGCCGTCTGCACACCAAGGACAACCTGATGGAGGAGTTGAAGAAGGTTCGCCGCGTGATCGGCAAGCTGGACGCTGACGCCCCGCATGAAGTCCTGCTGGTGCTTGATGCAGGCACCGGCCAGAACGCCATCAATCAGGCCAAACAGTTCAACCAGACGGTCACGCTGACCGGTCTGGCGCTGACTAAACTGGATGGTACGGCCAAAGGCGGCGTGATCTTCGCCCTGGCCAAGCAATTCGGGCTGCCCATCCGTTACATCGGCGTGGGTGAAGGCATCGATGATTTGCGCACTTTCGAAGCAGAACCCTTTGTTCAAGCACTGTTTGCGGAGCGGGAGCGTCCATGATTCGTTTCGAGCAGGTCGGCAAGCGCTACCCGAATGGACATGTCGGGTTGCACGAGCTGAGCTTTCGAGTACGTCGCGGTGAGTTTCTGTTTGTCACCGGTCACTCCGGTGCAGGCAAAAGCACACTGTTGCGCCTGTTGTTGGCCATGGAACGCCCTACAACCGGCAAACTGATGCTGGCCGGTCAGGATCTGGGGCAGATCAGCAACGCGCAGATTCCGTTCCTGCGTCGTCAGATTGGCGTGGTGTTTCAGAATCACCAATTGCTGTTTGATCGCACGGTGTTCAACAACATCGCGCTGCCGTTGCAGATCCTTGGTTTGTCGAAACCCGAAATCGCCAAGCGCGTCGACTCGGCGCTGGACCGTGTGGCGCTGTCGGACAAGGCCGAGCTGTATCCGGGCGATCTGTCCACCGGGCAGCAACAGCGTGTCGGTATTGCGCGTGCCATCGTTCACCGGCCGGCTTTATTGCTGGCCGACGAACCGACCGGCAACCTCGATCCACGATTGGCAGCGGAAATCATGGGTGTGTTTGAAGACATCAACCGACTGGGCACCAGCGTGCTGATCGCCAGTCACGACCTGGCGTTGATCGCCCGTATGCGTCACCGCATGCTGACTTTGCAACGCGGTCGTCTGATCGGTGACGGGGAGGCTGGCGTATGAGTGCCACACGCAGCCCCAAAGTGTCGGAGCGTGTAGCGCCGAAACCTGCAGACCCGGTTCCGCCCAAAAAGAAAAAACAGCGTCAGGACCATGACGACGACGGCCCGGACTTCAGTGCATTGCTGTCGGCCTGGATCGAGAGTCACCGCTCCAGTCTGGTGGACAGCCTGCGCCGCCTGGGCAAACAGCCCATCGGCAGCTTCTTTACCTGTCTGGTGATGGCGATTGCCTTGAGTCTGCCGATGGGCCTGTCATTGCTGTTGAGCAATGTCGAGCGCCTGGGCGGTTCCTGGCAGCGTGCTGCGCAGATTTCGATCTACCTTGACCTGGATGCCAGTACCACTGATGGCACGCGGATGCGCGATGAGATCAAGGCCATGCCTGGCGTCGCAGATGCGGAATACATCAGCAGCATTCAGGCCTTGAGTGAGTTCCAGCAGCAGTCCGGTCTGGGGGAGGCGCTCAAGGAGCTGCCGGAAAACCCGTTGCCGGGCGTCGTACTGGTGACGCCGGATGAAGTGGACAAGCCCGCGCTTGAAGCCTTGCGTACCCGGTTGGCCGAATTGCCCAAGGTGCAACAGGCGCAGCTTGACCTGGTGTGGGTCGAGCGACTGGCGGCCATCCTCAAGCTGGGTGATCGGTTCGTCTTCGGCTTGACGGTTTTGCTGGTATCGGCTTTGCTGTTGGTAATTGGTAACACAATACGTCTACACATCGAAAACCGCCGCACCGAGATCGAAGTGATCAAGCTGGTGGGCGGTACCGACAGCTACGTTCGCAGGCCTTTCCTTTATATGGGCGCGCTGTATGGCTTTGGCGCTGGGATACTGTCCTGGGGCGTTCTTGCGTATGGCCTGAACTGGCTGAATGGCGCGGTTGTCGGGCTCGCGGGTCTTTATGGGAGTGATTTTGCGCTGGCGGGCGTGCCGATGAGCGATGGTCTTTCGCTCTTGCTCGGAGCGGTCCTGTTAGGGTATATCGGTGCTTGGATTGCGGTCGCCCGCCACTTGCGTGAGCTGGCGCCACGGTAGAGCTAAATTTTGTTTCACCCATTGGCTTATGAAAATGTAGGAACTTGTCTAGCGGTTCCAAAGTCAATTTGGCAATGCTGAACTGCACATTCATGTGCGCTGGAGGTTTTTTCGTATGACCACTTCTTTGCAACCTGCTTATGCCTTAGTGCCGGGTGCGAACCTTGAGGCCTATGTGCACACGGTCAACAGCATTCCATTGCTGACGCCCGAGCAGGAGCGTGAACTGGCTGAGAGTCTCTACTATGAGCAGGATCTGGGCGCAGCTCGTCAGATGGTCCTCGCTCACCTGCGTTTTGTCGTGCACATCGCTCGCAGTTATTCGGGTTACGGTCTGGCTCAGGCTGATCTGATCCAGGAAGGCAATGTCGGCCTGATGAAGGCTGTGAAACGTTTCAATCCGGAAATGGGCGTGCGTCTGGTGTCGTTCGCCGTTCACTGGATCAAGGCAGAGATTCACGAGTTCATTCTCCGCAACTGGCGGATCGTCAAGGTCGCCACGACCAAGGCGCAGCGCAAGCTGTTCTTCAACCTGCGCAGCCAGAAAAAGCGTCTGGCCTGGCTGAACAACGACGAAGTGCATCGCGTCGCCGAAAGCCTGGGTGTCGAGCCACGTGAAGTGCGCGAGATGGAAAGCCGTTTGACCGGCCACGACATGGCGTTCGACCCGGCAGCCGAAGCGGACGATGACAGTGCCTTTCAGTCGCCAGCCAATTACCTGGAAGACCATCGCTACGATCCGGCACGTCAGTTGGAAGATTCCGACTGGACCGACAACTCCACCGCCAATCTGCATCAGGCGCTGGACGTACTGGACGAGCGCAGCCGTGACATTCTTTATCAGCGCTGGCTGGCTGAAGAGAAAGCTACGCTGCACGACCTGGCGCAGAAGTACAACGTCTCCGCAGAGCGTATTCGTCAGCTCGAAAAGAGCGCGATGAACAAGCTCAAGACGTCGATCGCTGCCTGAAGCGAACCGGCAACGCAAAACGCCCCGATCTGATCGGGGCGTTTTTGTGTGTGGGAGTAAAAGGTGCCCATGCGCGTTTGAACAGATGCAAGCGGTCAATCAGATAGAGCAGGCCGTCAGAAACGGCGGCTGTTGTTCAGATTGGCCAGATAGTCACTGCCACCCAGTTGGCGCATCTGCTGGCGGATCCAGCCGGCGCGGCGTGAGACATAGCTGCTGGGGTGGCTGGCACTCCACTGGCGCGGGTTAGGCAGGACGGCGGCCAGGTAGCTGGCCTGCTGAGTGGACAGGGCGCTGGCGTTGACCCTGAAGTGATGTTGAGCGGCGGCCTGGGCGCCGAATACGCCTTCGTCCCACTCGACACTGTTGAGGTACACCTCAAGGATGCGCTCCTTGGACCAGAGCAGCTCGATGAGCATCGTGAACCACGCTTCAAGGCCTTTGCGCAGGTAGCTGCGGCCGGACCACAGGAACAGGTTCTTCGACACCTGCTGGCTCAGCGTACTGGCGCCACGGATCGAGCCGCCGCGTTCGTTGTGCAGGATGGCGGCCTGAATGGCATCGACGTCGAAACCCCAATGCTCGGCGAATTTCTGATCTTCGCCGGCAATGACTGCAATTTTCAGGTTGTCGGAAATCTTGTCCCACGGCTGCCAGTCGCGCTGCAGGTCAATCGGCTCGCCGTCGACCCAGGATTCGATCTTGCGTTCGACCATCAACGCCGTGCCCGGTGGCGGAACCCAGCGCAGGATCAAAACCAGAATGACACTGCCCGCTGCGAACCACAGCAGGGCTTTGACGATGCGACGAAGGAGAGACTGCAGCATAGAGATGGCTTGGCCGAACCCGTTGAGCGGGCCATTATACAGACCGTGCGTCTCAGGACGATTTTTCACTGGAGTTATCGATGCTTCGTAGCTTTTTGATGCTGGCCGCTTTCTTCGGCTTCACGGGCGTGGCGCTGGGTGCCTTTGCCGCTCACGGCCTTAAAGGCCGTCTGACTGCGGAGTATCTGGCGATCTTCCAGACTGGCGTGCTCTATCAATTGGTGCACGCTCTGGCATTGCTGGGGGTTGCGGTACTGGCAGCTCAGCTTCCGGGGCGGCTGGTCACCTGGGCCGGGTTTTCCTTCGCGCTCGGCATTCTGCTGTTCTCGGGCAGCCTGTATGCGCTGACCCTGACCGGTATCAGCAAGCTGGGCATCATCACGCCGTTTGGCGGGCTGGCGTTTTTGTTTGGCTGGGCGACGTTGGGCCTGGCGGCATGGCGACTCGGTTCTGCGCCCTGAGACGAATGGCGTGGCTTTGCCTTGGTCATACCGGCTGATCGGGCTAGAATGCTGGCCCCCTAAAATGATGGCTGCTGTCGCATGCACATTCAGTTGAACGGTGAATCCTTTGAATTGCCCGATGGCGAAACCGTCGCGGCACTGTTGACCCGTCTGGACCTTGCCGGACGCCGGGTGGCCGTAGAGCTGAACCTGGATATCGTGCCGCGCAGTCAGCATGCGACCACCGTGCTGTCCGAAGGTGACCAGGTCGAAGTGGTCCATGCCATTGGCGGCGGCTAGTTCGCAGCTCCGCATGGCAATGCCCCATTCTGCAAGTTGAGAGGATCCCTGATGAGCAATGTTCGCAGCGACAAGCCATTCGTTCTGGCCGGCCGGACCTTTGAGTCGCGCCTGTTGGTTGGTACCGGCAAATACATCGACATGGAGCAGACCCGCCTGGCCATTGAGGCCTCGGGGGCCGAGATCGTGACGGTTGCCGTGCGTCGTACCAATCTGGGGCAGAACCCTGGCGAGCCGAACCTGCTGGATGTACTGCCGCCTGACCGCTACACCATTCTGCCGAACACGGCTGGCTGCTTCGATGCGGTCGAGGCCGTGCGTACGTGCCGCCTGTCCCGCGAGCTGCTCGACGGGCGCAATCTGGTCAAGCTGGAAGTGCTCGCCGACCAGAAGACCCTGTTCCCTAACGTGATCGAAACCCTGAAAGCCGCTGAAGTGCTGGTAAAAGACGGTTTCGACGTGATGGTGTACACCAGTGATGATCCGATCATTGCCCGTCAACTGGCGGAAATCGGCTGCATCGCGATCATGCCGCTGGCTGGTTTGATTGGCAGCGGCCTCGGGATCTGCAATCCCTACAACCTGCAGATCATTCTGGAAGAAACCAAAGTGCCGGTGCTGGTCGATGCCGGTGTCGGTACTGCCTCCGACGCCACCATCGCCATGGAGCTGGGCTGTGAAGCCGTATTGATGAACTCGGCCATCGCTCATGCCCAGCAGCCGATCATGATGGCTGAGGCCATGAAGCACGCTGTAATTGCCGGTCGTCTGGCGTACCTCGCCGGGCGTATGCCCAGAAAACTCTATGCCAGCGCATCTTCGCCGCTGGATGGCCTGATCAAGTAAGAGCCCGTTGATGACTGATTCGCACGTTCCGCACCCCGAGTCGCCTGCTACCGAAGAAGGCGAAGAGCGCCATCACCGCCGCATCAAGAGTTTCGTGATGCGCGCTGGCCGCATGACTGAAGGCCAGCAACGCGGTCTGGACCAGGGGCGCCCGCAGTTCGGCCTGGAGTTGACTGACGCACCGGTCGATTTCGACCAGGTGTTCGGCCGCTCCGCGCCACGCACGCTGGAAATCGGCTTCGGCATGGGGCAATCGTTGCTGGAAATGGCGGCCGCTGCGCCGGATCACGACTTCATCGGTGTCGAGGTGCATTACCCAGGTGTGGGCGCGTTGCTCAATGGCGTGCTGACTCAGGGGCTGACCAACGTCCGTGTCTACGATTGCGACGCTATCGAAGTGCTGAACCGTTGCATCGCCGATAACAGCCTCGACCGATTGATGCTGTTTTTCCCGGACCCGTGGCACAAGAGCCGTCACCACAAGCGACGTATCGTGCAGCCTGAGTTTGCTGCATTGGTGCGCAGCAAGCTGAAAGTGGGCGGCGTGTTCCACATGGCCACCGACTGGGGCCCTTACGCCGAGTTCATGCTAGAAGTCATGAGCGTAGCGCCGGGCTACCGCAATCGGGCCGAAGACAACCAGTATGTTCCGCGTCCGACCGAGCGTCCGATCACCAAGTTCGAACGTCGTGGCGAACGTCTTGGTCATGGTGTATGGGATTTGAAGTTCGAAAAGGTCGATTGATGCCCGGCATCTGAACAATCTACTGTTTGCGGACTGGAACAGCGCGTTTCAGTCCGCAACAGCGACATCATTTCCTGTCTGCAATCACCCCGATCAACACCAGCACGACCAGCAGCACCGGTGCGAGGCTGTAGTTGTTGAACTGGCTCAGGCCACGGATCACCCAAGGTGTGGCGTAGATCAGCGCCAGGCCGCTGCCGACGGTGCACAGCAAGGCGATGAGCGGGATGCGCAATGCGCCGGTCATGCTGCCAATACGCTGTTCGATCCAGCCTTTGACGTCCGACCCGAACAGCACCAGCAGGCAGCCCACCAGGGCGAGCGCGATTTCCGAAAGGTTGCTGCGACTCCAGCGCGAGACGGTGGCGAGCAGATCAAGTACGAAATCCATGCAGGGTCCTTAGATCAGAAAGTATTGCAGCAGGTCATTGAGGAATAGCTGGCCTTGCGGCGTCGCGACCAGACGCTTTGGATCATCAAGCAACAGACCGCGTTGTTCGGCCTGTTTGCGGGCACTGGCCAGCGAGTCGACGCTTAGACCGGTTCTTTCACGAAATAATGCAGCCTCCACGCCATTTGTCAGTCGTAACGCGTTCATCAGGAATTCGAAAGGCAATTCATCCAGTGGCAACAGCTTGGCGCCGGCCTGAAAGGGCTTGTCCGGGTTGAGGTAATCCTTGGGCAAGCGGGTCTTCCAGGTTCGGAAAATACGTCCGTCCAGATGACTCAACTTGCCGTGTGCCCCAGCGCCGATACCGATGAAATCCCCGAATGCCCAATAATTCAGGTTGTGCCGTGCGGGCTTGCCGGGCTGGGCGTATGCGGAGACTTCGTATTGCGCATACCCATGAGTGGCCAGAAGTTGCTGACCGGTTTCCTGAATATCCCAAAGAATGTCGTCTTCTGGCAGCACCGGCGGCTGATTCCAGAACACCGTATTGGGCTCCAGCGTCAGCTGATACCAGGACAGATGGGTGGGTGCCAAGGCAATGGCTTGCTGCAGATCGGCCAACGCTTCGTCCTGCGACTGATCCGGCAGGCCGTGCATCAGGTCCAGATTGAAGTTGTCGAAACCGGCCTGACGCGCCATGTCCGCCGCGCGAATGGCTTCGTCGCCATTGTGGATGCGGCCCAGCGCCTTGAGCTTTGACTCCTGAAAGCTCTGTATCCCGATCGACAGCCGATTGATGCCCAGCGCGCGATAGGCGCTGAATTTGGCTTGTTCGAAAGTGCCAGGGTTGGCTTCGAGGGTGATCTCGATGTCGCTGGCAAAGCGGATGCGCTGTTCCACACCCTTGAGCAGGCGCCCCAGCGCCTCGGCGCTGAACAGGCTGGGTGTGCCGCCGCCAAAGAATATCGACTGCAGTTCACGGCCATAGACATGCGGCAGGTCCAGGTCCAGATCGGCGAGCAGCGCGTCGACGTATTCCTGTTCCGGCAGCACAGGGCTTGCAGTGTGAGAGTTGAAATCGCAGTACGGGCATTTGCGCACGCACCACGGGATGTGGATGTACAACGACAGAGGCGGCAAGTGTGGTAATGCAGGCCGCGGGGTCTCTGACGAGAAACCGGCCTCGCCGAGAAACAGCGGCTGTGCAGACGGATCGTGGATCATTGCAGGCCCAGACGCTGACGCAACAGCACCATGGCGCGTGCCCGATGGCTGAGCTGGTTTTTCTCGACAGGGCTCAATTCAGCACTCGAGCATTCACGCTCAGGCACCCAGAACAACGGGTCATAGCCGAAGCCATGCCCGCCACTGGCCGCATGCAGGATGCGCCCGTGCCACAGCCCTTCGCACAGGATCGGCAACGGGTCATCGGCGTGTCGCACCAGCGCCAGCACGCACACGAACTGAGCGCCACGCTGCTCGTCTGGCACGTCTTTCAGCGCCTCAAGCAGCTTGGCGTTGTTGGCGGCATCGCCCTGCCCGTCGGCGTAGCGAGCGGAGTAAATGCCCGGCACGCCGCCGAGAAAGTCCACTGCCAGTCCGGAATCGTCAGCCAACGCGGGCAAGCCCGACAGGCGCGCCGCGTTGCGTGCCTTGAGAATGGCGTTCTCGACAAAGGACAGGCCGGTCTCTTCAGGCTCTACCTGACTGAATTCGCCGACCGAGCGCAGCGTGACGCTGCCGCCGAGCATGGCCTGCAGTTCTTTGAGTTTGCCGCCGTTGTGGCTGGCCAATACAAGTTGAGTAAGGTTCATCATTGGCCCGGAAAGAGTTCCTGATTGAAGCTGAAACGGTGGGTGTCACCGCCCGTATGGACGATGATCTCGAAAATGCGTATTTCCTGTTGAGGTACAGGGTACTGCGCGATGTAGCTGACTGCGCCGTACTCGTGGATCTGCTTGAAGCTCAGTGCCACTGGGTCGGTTGTCAGGCTTTTGATCGTACCGCTGACCTGCGCCACCTGCGGTTTGCCGTTTCGAATGATCGAAAGGCTGATCACGCCTTGCTGCTTGCTGCGCAGCACTTCAACGCTGCGCGCTATGTCTGGCTGCAAGGCTGTCGAATTGAACGTGTTGTAGTGAACGGTGACCTCACCAAACGTTTCCTGACGATTGCCCTTGATCGCGTCCGCCGCGAGGGCTGGACCGATCAGGCTGGTCATCAGCAGCGAAACAGCGAGGCACCGCATGCCGTTCTCCTCGAAGACGCTACGTTACACCGCAATCCTGTGGTCCGACAGGCCTGGGCTGGTGACCCGATAAATGCCGATTTCACCCAACAGGTTAGGCCAGATCCTGCTTGCCCACCCATGACGGTGCTGCTGGTCGACGGCCAGCCTGTCGAGGACTTGCGCATCGCGTTCGCGGCACAGGGCTTCGAAGTCTTCAAAGGTGCAGAAGTGAATGTTCGGCGTGTTGTACCAGGTGTAGGGCAGAAACTCGGACACCGGCATGCGGCCCTTGCTCGCCAGATACCAACGACAGCGCCAGTGACCGAAGTTGGGAAAGGTGATGATGCACTGGCGTCCGACCCGCAGCATTTCATCGAGAATTCGGTCCGGGTAATGCACAGCCTGCAGAGCCTGGGTCATCACCACTACATCGAAACTGTTGCTGGCGAAATTGCCCAGCCCCTTGTCGAGGTCCTGCTCGATGACGTTGATGCCTTTGGCGACGCACTCGGCAATGTTATTGGCGTCGTTTTCCAGCCCGTAACCGGTGACTTGCTTGTTATCGCGCAGCCAGGTCAGCAGTTCGCCGTCACCACAGCCCAGGTCGAGCACTCGGCTGCCTGCGGGGATCCATTCCTGGATGATTTCCAGATCGGCTCTCATGACATCCTCACAACGAAATCCGGTTCATGTAATTACTGAAAGCCTGCAAGTAGCGCGGAATCGGTATCAGAAAGGCGTCGTGCCCTTGCGGCGCGTCGATTTCCAGATAGCAGACGTCCTTGCGAGCAGCCATCAGCGCATCGACCAGTTCGCGTGAACGGGCAGGCGAGAAGCGCCAGTCAGTGGTGAACGACATGACGCAGAACCTGGCCGTCGCGTTGGCGAAGGTCTTGGCCAGGTCGTCATTGAAGTTGGCAGCGGGGTCGAAGTAATCCAGCGCCTTGGTCATCAGCAGGTAGGTGTTGGCGTCAAAGCGCCCGGAGAACTCTTCTCCCTGATAACGCAGGTAGCTTTCCACCTGAAACTCGACGCTGTGGAAGTCGTAATTGAGCTTTTCACTCTTCAGACCACGCCCGAATTTTTCACCCATGGAGTCATCGGACAGATAGGTGATGTGCCCGACCATGCGCGCGAGCATCAGGCCGCGCTTGGGGATCACGCCGCGCTCCTGGAACGAACCGCCGTGAAACTCGGGGTCAGTGAGGATGGCCTGACGTGCGACTTCGTTGAAGGCGATGTTTTGTGCTGACAGTTTGGGCGCCGAAGCAATTGCCAGGCAGTGGCGCACGCGATCCGGGTAACTGATGGTCCATTGCAGCGCCTGCATGCCGCCCAGGCTGCCACCGATGACGGCTGCCCACTGTGCAATGCCCAGCACGTCGGCCAGTCTGGCCTGACTGTTGACCCAGTCTTCCACGGTTACCACCGGGAAGTTGGCGCCGAACGGCTTGCCGGTGTCCGGGTCGATGCTGCTTGGGCCGGTCGAACCGTTGCAGCCACCCAGATTGTTGAGGCTGACGACGAAGAACTTGTTGGTGTCGATAGGCTTGCCTGGGCCAATACAACTGTCCCACCAGCCGGGCTTGCGGTCGTCAGGGCTATGAAAGCCTGCGGCATGATGATGTCCCGACAGCGCGTGGCAAATCAGCACGGCGTTGCTGGCCGTGGCGTTGAGTTGGCCGTAGGTTTCGTAAATCAGATCGTAAGCAGGCAACGAACGGCCGCATGCCAACGCCAGAGGCTCGCTGAAATGCGCCAGTTGCGGTGTGATCAGACCGACAGAATCATGTGGGAAGACCGTGGGCATCGACCCTGCTCTCGCTTGAATGAGGCGTAAGTCTAAAGACCGTGGGGGGCAGCGGCAATAAGTGAATGTTTATGGCGGTCCGGAGAGCTTGATTCATCCTCGCTTCATCAGCCTTGGCCAGCAAGCTGGCTCCCACCAAAGTCCGTCTTCAGACTACAAAGTGAGATGGGCGGCGTTCCGTTTGCTCAGGAGATTGAGCCGCACCGGGCCATGGATGGCCCGTTGCGGCGACCGCCGGATCAGGGTCAGGGAGAAGGAATCTGCCGTAGGCGGACCCAACCGGGCCCTGGGGATTTGCCTGCTTTGACCCCATCAAAGCAGGTCGCCGTAAGGGCGAAAAAGTGACCTGAGTCGATCACACAGGTCACTGAGTCGACAGTTCAGAGAGTCCAACCATTGCGCCAGATGTGCCTACCGCCCGTCAGCCTTGGCGAGCAGGTCGGCGTGTAACCGGGGCTGACTGATTACATCAGCAAACGCAGCACATTCGGCATGGCACTCATGGCGGCCAGGTTGTTGATGACCAGCATGTCCAGCAGCTTGAGCACCAGGAACGCCAGGATCGGCGAGATGTCCAGGCCGCCCAGGCTGGGAACAATCTTGCGGAACGGCGTCAGTGCAGGCTCGCAGATCTGGTTGACCAGTTCCGCGCCCGGGTTATGGCTGCCCGGTGCGACCCACGACAGGATCACGCTGATAATCAGGGCAAAGAAGAAAATCTTCAGGAACAGCGCGGTCACGCTGATGATGGACCAGAGCAGCAAGTGCAGCGGATCACCTGTGGTGCCGAACACCAGCAACAGAGTCAGTGCGATCAGAACCATTTGCACGATGATCGCCAACACCAGCGACGACATGTCCAGCCCGAACACGCTTGGGATGATACGGCGCAGTGGCTTGAGCAGCGGCTGAGTGGCGCGCACGATGAACTGGCTCAGCGGGTTATAGAAGTTCGCACGTACCAACTGCAGCACGAAGCGCAGCAGGATGATCAGCAGGTACAGGCTGCCGAGCGTTTGCAGAACGTAAACTGCAGCGGTGTTCAATCCGATCATTAATGTGCTCCAAAAGACCTGAAAAATTATTTGCCCAGTTGTTCGGCCAACTCTGCCGAGCGGTGGTCCGCAGCGCTTAACGCCGTCTCAACCAACGCTTCAAAATGACCCGCCTGAAACGCCTTGATGGCGGCTTCAGTGGTTCCGCCGGGCGAGGACACGCGGCGGCGCAACTCGGCAGCGTCGACCTCGCTTCCGGTAGCGATCAATGCAGCGCCCAGCGCTGTTTGCAGGGTGAGTTTTTTGGCGATGTCTTCCGGCAGGCCCAGCTTCACGCCTGCTGCGGTCATCGCTTCCATCATCAGGAAAAAGTACGCAGGCCCGCTGCCAGACACGGCAGTGACCGCATTCATCTGCTGTTCCTGCTCGACCCAGACCGCGATGCCGACTGCCGATGCCAGTTGCTCGGCTTGCTCACGCTGTGCAGCCGTTACTTTGTCGGTGGCGTACAAACCACTGGCGCCTTGGCGCAGCAACGATGGCGTGTTCGGCATGCAGCGCACCACGGGCCGCTCGCCCAGCCAATCTGTCAGGCTGGCGCAGGTGACGCCAGCGGCTACCGAGACGATCAATTGATGAGTTTCAAGGCTTGGCTTGAGTGCCTGGGCCACGGTTTTCATCATCTGTGGCTTGACTGCCAGGACAACGACGTCAGCGCCTTTGACCGCCTGTGCGTTGTCGGCGAATACCTCAATGCCATGTTCAGTCGTGACGCGTTCACGGGTCTCGGCGCCGGGCGCACTGGCACAGATCGACGACGCCTCGACACCTTGAGCGCGCAGGCCGCCGATCAGGCTGGCTGCCATGTTACCGGCGCCGATGAAGGCAATTCGGGTCTTGCTCATGAATGGGTTCCTTTTAGGGGTTATGGCTGACCGTAATCGCGGGCGCCAAAGAGGGCAGTGCCTATCCGCACCCAGGTTGCGCCTTGTGCAATGGCGGCTTCCAGGTCGTGGCTCATGCCCATGGAAAGTGTGTCGAGCTCAAGGTTCAGGCTTTCCTGCAAGGTCCGTACGGTCGCGAAGGCCGCAGCCTGCGCCGCCGGGTCCTCTGTGGGCTCGGGAATCGCCATCAGACCGCGCAGTTTCACTCTCGGCAACGCCATGACGGCCGCCGCCAGCTGCGGCAGGTCTTGCGGCGTACAGCCAGACTTGCTGGCCTCGCCGCTGACGTTGACCTGAATGCACAGGTTGAGCGGCTCAAGGCCTTCAGGGCGTTGCTCGGAAAGGCGTTGAGCGATCTTGAGGCGATCCACGGAGTGCACCCAGGAGAAGTTTTCGGCGATAGCGCGCGTCTTGTTCGATTGAATGGGGCCGATGAAGTGCCAGCACAAGGGCAGGTCTGCCAATTCGACCTGTTTACTCAGCGCTTCCTGCAAATAGTTCTCGCCAAAATCGCGGAGCCCGTCGGCGTGAGCTTCTCTCAGATCGCTCGCAGGCTTGGTTTTACTCACCGCCAGCAGGCCAACCGAAGCCGGATCACGGTGCGCCACGAGGGCCGCCGTACGAATTCGCTGTTCGAGCGTTGAAATGTTCGCTGCTATCGTAGACATTGATTTGCGCCAGCAAGGCTAAAGTCTGCGGCATTCTATGTGATTGAGGAGCTGTATGGATATTACCGAGCTGCTGGCCTTCAGTGCCAAACAAGGCGCGTCGGATTTGCACCTCTCTGCAGGCCTGCCGCCGATGATTCGGGTCGACGGTGATGTGCGGCGGATCAACCTGCCACCGCTTGATGCGAAAGAAGTCAAAGCGCTGATCTACGACATCATGAACGACAAGCAGCGTCAGGACTTCGAGGAATATCTGGAAACAGACTTTTCGTTTGAAGTACCCGGTGTCGCGCGTTTTCGCGTCAATGCGTTCAACCAGAATCGTGGCGCGGGCGCGGTGTTTCGAACCATTCCTTCGAAAATCCTGAGCATGGAAGATCTGGGCATGGGCAGTATCTTTCGAAAGATCACCGATGTGCCACGGGGCCTTGTTCTGGTCACCGGCCCGACCGGTTCAGGCAAGTCGACGACTCTGGCGGCGATGATCGACTACCTGAACTGCAACAAGCATCACCATATTCTGACCATCGAAGATCCTATCGAATTTGTGCATGAGTCCAAGAAGTGCCTGGTTAACCAGCGTGAGGTGCATCGCGATACGCTCGGTTTTTCGGAGGCATTGCGCTCGGCCCTGCGTGAAGACCCGGACGTGATTCTGGTCGGCGAGCTGCGTGACCTGGAAACCATTCGCCTGGCATTGACGGCGGCTGAAACGGGTCACCTGGTGTTTGGCACCTTGCACACCACATCGGCGGCCAAAACCATTGACCGCGTGGTTGACGTGTTTCCTGCTCAGGAAAAATCCATGATCCGCTCGATGCTCTCGGAGTCGTTGCACGCCGTGGTGTCGCAGTCGCTGCTCAAGAAAGTCGGCGGCGGGCGGGTGGCAGCTCACGAGATCATGATGGGTACCCCTGCGATCCGTAACCTGATCCGTGAGGACAAGGTGGCGCAGATGTACTCGGCGATTCAAACCGGTGGTTCGCTGGGCATGCAGACGTTGGATATGTGTTTGGCTGACCTGGTGAAGAAAGGCCTGATTACTCGCGAAAGCGCACGAGAGAAGGCCAAGGTGCCGGACAACTTCTGATCGGCACTGGCTTGAATCGGTGTTGAAGAGGGGAGCAGGCCTGCGCAGAAGGCAGGCCTGTCAGGATCAGCGTTGCACGACGCGCATTTGATTCTGCTGTTTTGGCAGAACCCGCTTGGCGACTTTGTAATGGCTGTTCCAGTACGGCTTCTTCAAGGTATCAACCGTTACAGCCTTGCCACGACGCGGCGCGTGTACAAAGCGGTCGTTGCCCAGATAGATGGCAACGTGATTGATGTTGCGGCTCTTGATGTTGAAGAACAGCAGATCACCCGGTTTCAGGTCCTTGCGATCCACTGTCTGGCCGTGACCCTGCGCCATGGCGTTGGAGGTGCGGGGCAGATCGACTTCACGCACGTCATTGAAGGCGTACTTGACCAGCCCACTGCAATCCAGACCTTTACCCGGTGTTGTACCGCCCCAGCGGTAAGGGGTGCCAACGGCCTGCAGCGCACGTTTTACGACGGCGTTGCCTTGTTTGGCATTACCGGCAACGGACGCTTGAGCGCCAGCAGCCTTGGAATTCTTTCGGGGTGCCGGCGTCTGAACAGCGCGGCCGTTGTGAATCTTGAGAGGGACTGAAGCCGCTTCCTGGGGTGCATTGCGAGTCGCGATGGTCGGCGAAAGGTGGCTCTTGGCGGTGTAGCCCGAGAAGCTCGCAGGAAGCTGTTGCTCACGATTGGTGGCGTGGGCGGCCAGTGGCATAAATAGGCAAATGGTTAGCCATGTCTTGAAAAAAGGACGCATTCGGCAGGGCTCATAGTGGTCAGCGCGCAACTTTATAACAGCTTTTTCGAAAAACCTGACCCCATTTGTCGAGTGGATCACACTGGCATCATTACGTTTTGTGCGAGAGACTCTTTCTCTTTTCGCGTTAATCCCTTTGCTGACAAGGGTTTGAGTGCCCCATAAAGGGTCATGTGCCATACGTCGGACGAGACAACGGAAGTCACAAAAGTGTTACTTATTTTTTTCTATCAGCTTGAAGAGGCTCCAAATGAACGCCTATCGTTCTGACACACACAGCAAGGTCATGGGTTATCTGCTGTGGATTCTGGGTTTTCTCGGGGCGCACCGTTTTTACTACGGCAAGCCTGTGACGGGCACGATCTGGTTCTTTACGTTCGGTCTGTTCGGTATCGGCTGGCTGATCGACCTGTTCCTGATTCCTTCAATGGACCGCCAGGCCGATTTGCGCTTCACGCCCGGATCAACCGATTACAGCGTGGCGTGGGTATTGTTGACCTTTCTTGGTCTGTTTGGCGTGCACCGCATGTATCAGGGCAAGTGGATCACCGGGGTTATCTACCTGCTGACCGGCGGGCTGTTTCTGGTAGGTATCCTGTACGACTTCTGGACCCTCAATGATCAGATCTCCATGAAGAACGCACAGCGCGGATAACTCCCCGCCAGGCAAGTGATGCGAGTGGGTGCCCGCGCAAGGTGGGCATCACTTCAGCGTCAGAAATCGCCCCACAACTGTTGAGCCACGCTCAAGGCCACCACCGGTGCGGTTTCAGTCCGCAGTACGCGCGGGCCAAGGCGGGCGGCGTGAAAGCCTGCGCTCTGAGCCTGGTCCACTTCTGCGTCATTCAAACCACCTTCCGGACCAATCAGAAACGCCAGGCTGGCGGGTTTGGTGTGGCTGGTCAGCGGTTCTGCTACGGGGTGCAGCACCAGCTTGAGATCAGCCTCGGTTTGCTTGATCCAGTCAGCCAGCGGCGTTGGCGGATGTATGACGGGTACCACAGAGCGCCCGCATTGCTCGCAGGCGCTGATTGCGATCTGTTGCCAATGTGCCTGCCGCTTTTCGGCGCGTTCGTCCTTGAGTCGCACCTCACAGCGTTCGCTGACGATGGGCGTGATTTCGCTGACGCCCAGTTCCGTGGCCTTTTGGATGGCCCAGTCCATTCGCTCACCTCGAGACAAGCCCTGGCCAAGATGGATATGCAAGCCGGACTCGACCTGCCCGGCGAAGCTTTCGCCCAGTTGCACCCGCACGCGCTTTTTGCCGACTTCAAGCAGTGTGCCGCGAAACTCCGTGCCCGAGCCATCGAACAGCTGCAGAGCATCGCCTTCGGACATGCGCAGTACGCGACTGATGTAATGCGCCTGGGCTTCAGGCAGTTCGTGTTCGCCCAGGCTCAGCGGCGTGTCGGTAAAAAAGCGGGACAGTCTCATGGTGTGTCTCGATAGCTGTACGTGATGTGGTCTTCAGGACGACTTCGCGAGCACGGGGTTGAGCATGCTTGCGAAGATGATGGTCGGGCGGTCGTCGGGTCAGGGCTAGCCCGGATCCCGGAAGTCGGTGTGGAAGTTCTCGCGTACCGCAACGCTGATGCTGGTGCGCGTCGCGATATCAATGCCTTCGCTGGCCACTTCGGCCAAAAAGTCGATCTGCTCCGGGGTGATCACATAAGGCGGCAGGAAGTACACCACGCTGCCCAGTGGCCGCAGCAGTGCACCGCGCTCCAGTGCATGCTGGAAAACTTTCATGCCGCGGCGTTCCTGCCACGGGTAAGCGGTTTTGGTCGCCTTGTCCTGCACCATCTCGATGGCGATGGCCATGCCGGTCTGACGCACCTCGGCCACATGCGGATGGTCCGCCAGATGAGCGGTGGCCGTCGCCATGCGTTGTGCCAGTGCCTTGTTGTTCTCGATGACGTTGTCCTGCTCGAAGATATCCAGAGTGGCCAGCGCAGCGGCACAGGCCAGCGGGTTGCCCGTATAGCTGTGCGAGTGCAGGAACGCACGCAGTGTCGAGTAATCTTCGTAAAAGGCTTCGTAAACGTCATCAGTGGTCAGGCAGGCTGCCAACGGCAGATAACCGCCAGTCAACGCCTTCGACAAACACAGGAAGTCAGGGCGGATGCCAGCCTGCTCGCAGGCGAACATGGTGCCGGTCCGACCAAAGCCCACGGCAATTTCATCGTGGATCAGGTGCACGCCGTAGCGGTCGCAGGCTTCGCGCAGCAGCTTGAGATAAATGGGGTGATACATGCGCATGCCGCCCGCGCCCTGAATCAGCGGCTCGATGATCACTGCGGCTACTGTTGAGTGGTGTTCGGCAAGGGTCTGTTCCATGGCGGCGAACAGGTTGCGCGAGTGTTCTTCCCAGCTCATGCCTTCGGGGCGGTGGTAGCAGTCAGGGCTCGGCACCTTGATAGTGTCCAGCAACAGCGCCTTGTAAGTTTCCGTGAACAGCGGAACGTCGCCCACCGACATCGCAGCCATGGTCTCGCCGTGGTAGCTGTTGGTCAGCGTGACGAAGCGTTTCTTGGCAGGCTGGCCGCGATTGAGCCAATAGTGAAAGCTCATTTTCAGCGCAACTTCGATGCAGGACGAACCATTATCGGCGTAGAAACACCGCGTCAGCCCTTCAGGTGTCAGCTTGACCAGGCGCTCGGACAGCTCGATCACTGGCTGATGGCTGAAACCTGCAAGAATGACGTGCTCCAGTTGATCGACCTGATCCTTGATCCGTTGGTTGATGCGTGGGTTGGCGTGGCCGAACACATTCACCCACCAGGAGCTGACGGCATCCAGATACCGCTTGCCTTCGAAGTCCTCCAGCCAGACGCCTTCGCCGCGCCTGATCGGTATCAATGGCAGGTTTTCATGGTCTTTCATCTGGGTGCAGGGGTGCCACAGGACCTTGAGGTCACGTTGCATCCACTGGTCATTCAGGCCCATTTGCAATCTCCGGGTAGCGACTCGCGTGGTGCGAGGACGAACAATCGCGCAAGCCTATGCAATGCCCGGCCATGGAACAACCTTTGATGCAGTTTTAACGGTCGACGGACATTGCTGGCGGCCTTTTGATGGCTGGCGTATCCTGCTCCGCTATTCGATGTTCCGGGCTGATTCGCCCAACCTTCCCCATGTTTTTTTCGGAGTTCGCGGAATGCTTTCTGGGTGGCTGCGCGCGTGTGCGCTGATAGTGGCAGGGCTGGTCAGCGTTTCGACGCTCGCCGATGAAAAACAACGAACGGCGATCGTGGTCGGGGGTGGTCTGGCAGGTCTGACGGCGGCTTACGAGCTGCAGACCAAAGGTTGGCAGGTCACAGTTCTTGAGGCCAAGCCTGCCATGGGCGGGCGCTCCGGTCTTGCGAGCAGTGAGTGGATCGGCAACGCCAAGGCGCAGCCGGTGCTGAACCGTTATCTGGAGACCTTCAAGATCGGCAGCGTGCCTGCGCCTGAGTTCGTGCGCACGCCCAGCTACCTGATTGATGGCGTGTACTTCACTCAGGCTGACCTTGCTGCAAAACAGCCGGCCACGGCTGAAGCGATCAAGCGCTACAACGAAACGCTGGACAATCTGGCTCGCTCCATCGATGACCCTGAAAACCCGGCTGCCAACAGCACCCTGTTTGCGCTGGACCAGATCAACGTCGCCAATTGGCTGGATCGCCTGAACCTGCCAGCCACTGCTCGCCAGTTGATCAACCAGCAGATTCGTACCCGCTATGACGAACCGTCGCGCCTGTCGCTGCTGTACTTCGCTCAGCAGTCCAGTGTCTATCGCAAGGTTGAAGAGCGCGACTTGCGTGCTGCACGCCTGCCCGGTGGCAGCGCGGTGCTGACCCAGGCTTTCGTCAAACAGTTGAAAACCATCAAGACCAACTCTCCGGTCTCGTCGATCATTCAGGACAAGGACCACGTCACCGTCAAGGCGGGTACCGCCAGCTACACAGCCGACTATGCGGTCGTGGCCGTGCCGCTGCGTTCGCTGGGCAAGATCCAGATGACCCCTGCGCTGGATGCGCAGCACATGGGCGCGATCAAGAGCACCAACTACGGCTGGCGCGACCAGATCATGCTCAAGTTCAAGACCCCCGTCTGGGACAGCAAGGCGCGCATGTCCGGTGAAGTGTTCAGCAACACCGGCCTGGGTATGCTTTGGGTCGAGCCTGCGCTGAAAGGCGGCGCCAACGTGGTGATCAACCTGTCCGGCGACAACGCGCGGATCATGCAGGCATTTGGCGACAAGCAGATGGTCGATCAGGTGCTGATTCGTCTGCACGCGTTCTACCCTGAAGCGCGTGGCGCCTACACCGGTTACGAAATCCGTCGTTACAGCGTTGATCCGTCCACCGGCGGTTCTTACCTGGCCTTCGGTCCAGGCCAGATCAGCAAGTACTGGCGCTTGTGGGAACGGCCGATTCAGCGCGTAGCCTTCGCCGGTGAGCACACTGACACGCTGTACCCTGGCACGCTGGAAGGTGCTTTGCGCAGTGGTCAGCGAGCGGCCGGTCAGGTCCAGGATCTGGCGGCTGGCAAGTCGTTCGAGCCTGTCAAAGTGGCACCGCCCAAGGCGCCTGTGCCAGCCGAGCAAAAATCCGGAGGCAATTTCTTCAGCAATCTGTTTGGCGGGTCTTCCGACAAGCCCGTTGAGCTTGCCAAGCCGCAAGCCGACAAGCCTGGCTTCTTCTCGCGGATGTTTGGTGGTTCCGAGGCGCCTGCGCCGACTCCGCCGCCAGCCGAGAAAGCGCCAGAGCCCGCTCCAGCGCCTGCGCCTGTTCCCGTTGCGCCAGTGGTTGCACCGGCAGTTGAGCCTGCCAAGCCAGCGGTCAAGGCCGAACCGGCGAAAAAGCCTGTGACCAAGGCAGAGCCTGCGAAAAAGCCGCACGCCAAGGAACCGGTGAAGAAAGAGCCGACCGCCAAGGAAAAGGCTGCGGCGAAAGCTGCCGCCTCCAAGACTCCGGCCAAAACCGAGCCCGCCAAAAAGGCTCCGGCGAAGGATGCTACCGACGCAACACCGGCCGACGTCAAGAACTGACCGGCCAATAGCTGACTGAAAAGGGGGCCCGGTTCATACCGCGCCCCCTTTTTTAGGGGCTTGTCTCGGCTCTTTGACAGACGGGATGCGAACTGAGTGCCGTTCATCGGCATCCGAGGGCCGACGGTCCTGGCAAAGTGTTACAGCACTGATTTTATCGGGATGCTGCATCGGCAAGATGTATCCGGTTGCAGAAAACTGATGCGCAAGCGCCTGTCCCGCACCGTGAAGAGCTATCGGCACACAGAAATCGATTTTTGATAGATCAGATTCTTCGATGCTTCAAAGCGAAATTTTGCGCTTTCATTCGATAGATAAAAAGCTAGTCTTGGAACACTTCTGACAAGGTAACGGCAATGCAGCTACGTAACTCATCCTCTCGATACGGTCTGGTCAGTGTTGTACTGCACTGGAGCGTGGCGTTGGTCGTGTTTGGTTTATTCGCGCTGGGGCTCTGGATGGTCGGGCTGGATTACTACGATACCTGGCGCAAGGCAGGTCCTGATCTGCATAAAAGCATCGGGATCACGCTGTTCGCGGTGATGCTGTTTCGCGTGGTGTGGCGCCTGCTCAGCCCAGCGCCGCCACCGCTGGCCAGCTACAGCAGGATGACGCGCATCGGCGCAGCGTTTGGCCATGTGTTTCTGTACGTGGCGCTGTTTGCCGTGATGTTCGCCGGTTACCTCATTTCCACCGCTGATGGTGTGGGTATCCCGGTGTTTGGCCTGTTTGAAATACCTGCATTGGTTACGGGACTACCTGCCCAGGCAGAAAATGCTGGCTGGATTCACCTTTACCTGGCTTGGCTCATCGTGGTTTTCGCGGTGCTTCATGGCCTCGCTGCACTCAAACATCACTTTATCGATCGCGATGTGACCCTCAAACGTATGTTGGGTCGTCATTGATTGTTCAACCAAAACGGGAATAAAAGCATGTTGAAGAAGTCTCTTGCCGCACTGGCTCTGGGTACCGCGCTGTTGTCTGCTGGCCAGGCCATGGCTGCTGATTATGTTATCGACAAAGAAGGTCAGCACGCTTTCGTTGACTTCAAGATCAGCCACCTGGGCTACAGCTTCATCCACGGTACGTTCAAGGACTGGAACGGCGAGTTCAGCTTCGACGCTGCCAAGCCTGAAGCCAGCAAGATCTCGGTCGAGCTGAAAACCGCCAGCCTGTTCACCAACCACGCCGAGCGCGACAAGCACATCTCGAGCAAGGACTTCCTGGACGTTGCCAAATACCCAGAAGCCAAGTTCGTATCGACTGCTGTTAAATCCACCGGTGCTAAAACCGCTGACGTGACCGGTGACCTGACACTGCACGGCGTGACCAAGCCAATCGTGATCAAAGCGACCTTCAACGGCGAAGGCAAGGATCCGTGGGGCGGCTACCGTGCCGGCTTCAACGGTACTTCGACGCTGAACCTGAACGACTTCGGCATCAAAGGCCCAGGCCCAACGTCGCAGACGCTGGATCTGGACATCACCTTCGAAGGTGTACAGAAGAAGTAAGTGTTCTTCTGATCAAGAAACGCCGGCCTTTGGGTCGGCGTTTTTATTTGTCTCACGAAAAAGAAAGCTACGATGGCGAATGGTCAGCTGCGCAGCTTTTGGGGCGCCCTTAATCTGACGCACACAAAAACGCCCCGAACCAGTCGGGGCGTTTTGTGTGCAGCGCGGCTGTCAGCTGTCGCGGTTGCGGGTCAGCAGGGCCGGTTTTTCGCCGCGTGGGCGGGCTGGCAACTGGTCGAGTTGTTCAGCCGACGGGAAGCGGTCGATCTTTGACTCTTTGTGAACGATCTTCGGCTGTGGCTGGCCATCGCGCTGGCTGCGCACGACAGGTGCCTCGCTGCTTTCGCGTGGTGCCTGGTCGTCGCGTGCCGGACGGCGGTTGCGTGGCTGACCGTCGCGTGAGCGAGGGGCCGAACCGGCACCTGCACCTGCGCCATTACGCTTGGGTGCACCAGTGCCGGAACCGGTCCGTGCGCCGCCACCGGTACGACCCGGATTGGCCGGACGTGCCGCGCCGCCAGCAGCAGGTGCCGACCCAGAAGCTGCACCGGGTGCCGCAGCAGGGCGACGACCACGGTTCTGGCCTTTGCCCTGATAAGGGCTGACGTAGTCGGCACGGTTACCGAAGTTATCGACTTCGTCATCCAGGAACTCGTCAGGGGCGCGGTCCGATGCAGGGCGCGGTGCCGCGGCCTGTGCAGAGCGTTGCTCGCTGCGAGGTGTGCCTTCACGAGGTTTTTTTTCGCGTGGCTGACGGGCAGGGCGCTCGCCTGTGGCAGCGGCGGCTGCAGCCGGTTTTTCCTTGCCTTTGTCCTTGCCCTTGTCGCGACGACCACCGTTGTTCTTGTCGCCATCACCGCGTGCCGGGCGTGCGCCACGTGGGTTACGAACGTCAGGGCGCTCGCGTACTTCAGGCTTTTCAGCCTCGACTGCCGTGATGTCGAAACCCATCAGATCGCCGTCCGGGATCTTCTGCTTGGTCATGCGCTCGATGCTTTTGAGCAGCTTTTCTTCGTCTGGCGCAACCAGCGAAATAGCTTCGCCGGAGCGACCTGCACGACCGGTACGGCCGATGCGGTGCACATAGTCTTCGTCGACGTTAGGCAGTTCGAAGTTGACCACGTGAGGCAACTGGTCGATATCCAGACCGCGAGCTGCAATATCGGTCGCAACCATGATGCGTACTTCGCCAGCCTTGAAGTCAGCCAGGGCTTTGGTACGCGCGTTCTGGCTCTTGTTGCCGTGGATCGCGACGGCACTCAGGCCATGCTTGTCCAGGTACTCGGCAAGGCGGTTGGCGCCGTGCTTGGTACGCGTGAACACCAGCACCTGTTCCCAGGCACCGACGGTGATCAGGTGGGCCAGCAACGAACGCTTGTGGTTAGCGGCCAGACGGAACACCCGTTGCTCGATACGCTCGACCGTAGTGTTCGGCGGCGTGACTTCGATGCGCTCGGGGTTGTGCAGCAGCTTGCCGGCCAATGCGGTGATGTCATTGGAGAACGTTGCCGAGAACAACAGGTTCTGGCGCTTTGCAGGCAGGCGGGCCAGGACTTTCTTGACGTCGTGCACGAAGCCCATGTCGAGCATCCGGTCTGCTTCGTCGAGCACCAGGATTTCAACGTGGGACAGATCGACGCTGCCTTGGCCGCACAGGTCGAGCAGGCGGCCTGGGCAGGCAACCAGTACGTCTACACCGCGGGACATGGCCTGAACCTGTGGGTTCATGCCGACGCCGCCGAAGATGCAGGCACTCACGAACTTCAGGTCGCGGGCATAGATCTTGAAGCTTTCATGCACTTGCGCGGCGAGTTCGCGAGTCGGGGTCAGGACCAGTACACGCGGTTGGCGCGGGCCGTGACGCTGGGATTTGTCCGGGTGACCATTGGGAAACAACCGCTCCAGAATAGGGAGGGCGAAGCCGCCGGTTTTACCAGTACCTGTCTGTGCCGCAACCATGAGGTCACGACCTTGCAACACGGCGGGGATAGCCCGCTGTTGCACCGGAGTAGGCTGGGTATAGCCCGCTGCCTCGATGGCGCGAACTAGAGCCTCGGAGAGACCGAGGGAAGCAAAGGACATGAGTAATCCTGTTCTGTTGGAGCTTAAGCTCAAGGGATGTCTTGCCTGGCGCGAATGGCGTGTAACGACAACGCGATCCCGTCCGGTCCTGCGGGGTCTTCAGTGCATCTCGTGACGTCTGCGCGTGTTGGAAAGTGCGCTGTTGACGTGAGCGAGGTGACGATTGCAAGACCGAGCGTCCGGGCGTAAGCCTGGCGGGAAGGCTGGAGTATAACAGAGCGAGCGCGCCGCGCTGCTTTCCTGCTGCCCAACGGTGTATTGCGCCTGGATCTCCCGGAAAAGCCCGAGAGATCGCAGGGTTGCAGCGGCGTCAGCGTGGCAGTTTGAGGTTGTTCCAGACTGCCAGGCTCGGTTCAGCCTGATTCAATGTGTAAAAGTGCAGACCCGGTGCGCCGCCCTGGAGCAGGCGTTCGCACATTTGCGTGATCACTTCTTCACCAAACGACTGGATGCTTTGTACGTCATCGCCATAGGCTTCCAGCTGCTTGCGGATCCAGCGCGGGATTTCCGCACCGCAGGCATCCGAGAAGCGCGCCAGCTTGCTGTAATTGGTGATCGGCATGATGCCCGGCACGATCGGGATGTTCACGCCCATTTTCTCGACGCGCTCGACGAAGTTGAAGTAGCTGTCGGCATTGAAGAAATACTGCGTGATCGCACTGTCGGCACCGGCCTGTGCCTTGTTGACGAAATGCTTGAGGTCGTCTTCGAAGTTGCGGGCCTGCGGGTGCATTTCCGGGTAAGCGGCGACTTCGATATGGAAGTGGCTGCCGGTTTCTTCCCGGATGAACTTCACCAGATCATTGGCGTGACGCAGCTCACCGCTGGCCATGCCCATGCCCGAAGGCAGGTCGCCGCGCAGCGCTACGATGCGCTTGATGCCAGCTTCTTTATAGTGGGCCAGCAGACTGCGCAAATCTTCCTTGCTGTCGCCAACGCACGACAGGTGCGGCGCAGCAGGTACTTTGACTTCGTTTTCCAGCTGCAACACGGTGTTGAGCGTGCGGTCGCGGGTGGAACCACCGGCACCGTAGGTGCAGGAGAAAAAATCCGGGTTGTACGTGGCCAACTGACGAGCAACAGTCAGCAGCTTTTCATGTCCAGCGTCGGTCTTGGTCGGAAAGAACTCGAAGCTGTAGCGACGTTCTTGGCTCATGGAGGCCGATCTCATCTGAAGGCGAACGGGGTGGTCGCATGCCATGGAAGCGGACAAGTCCGCCCCCAGGTCATCTGCCAGTTGCGAGAGGATGCGGTGTCAGAAACACCGCGCCCCCCGCACAGGACCAGAGCTGGTCCGAAGCAATCAGTAACGGTAAGCGTGTGGCTTGAACGGACCTTCAACGGTCACGCCGATGTAGTCGGCCTGAGTCTTGGTCAGTTTAGTCACGACGCCGCCGAAACCGCGGACCATTTCCAGGGCCACTTCTTCGTCGAGTTTTTTCGGCAGTACTTCAACGGTCAGGCGTTCGGCTTTCCTGGCGGGTGCCAGGTCAGCGTACTTCTGCTCGAACAGGAAGATCTGGGCCAGTACCTGGTTGGCAAACGAGCCGTCCATGATGCGGCTTGGGTGACCGGTTGCGTTACCCAGGTTCACCAGACGGCCTTCGGCCAGCAGGATCAGGTAGTCGTCGTTCTGAGCGTCAAATGCGCCAGCGCCGGTACGGTGGATCTTGTGAACCTGCGGCTTCACTTCTTCCCATGCCCAGTTCTTGCGCATGAAAGCAGTGTCGATTTCGTTGTCGAAGTGACCGATGTTGCACACCACAGCGCGTTTTTTCAGCGCTTTGAGCATGTTGGCGTCGCAAACATTGACGTTACCGGTGGTGGTCACGATCAGGTCGATCTTGCCCAACAGAGCCTTGTCGATGCTGGCTTCGGTGCCGTCGTTTTCGCCGTCGATGAACGGAGAAACCACTTCGAAACCGTCCATGCACGCTTGCATGGCGCAGATCGGGTCGACTTCAGTCACTTTGACGATCATGCCTTCCTGACGCAGGGACTGGGCCGAGCCCTTGCCCACGTCGCCGTAACCGATGACCAGTGCCTGCTTACCGGACAGCAGGTGGTCGGTGCCGCGCTTGATGGCGTCGTTCAGGCTGTGACGGCAGCCGTACTTGTTGTCGTTCTTGCTCTTGGTCACCGAGTCATTGACGTTGATGGCCGGGATTTTCAGCTCGCCCTTGGCCAGCATGTCCAGCAGACGGTGAACACCGGTGGTGGTTTCTTCGGTGACGCCGTGGATCTTGTCCAGCATCGCCGGGTATTTCTTGTGGATGATCTCGGTCAGGTCGCCGCCGTCGTCGAGAATCATGTTGGCGTCCCAAGGCTGGCCATCCTTGAGGATGGTCTGCTCGATGCACCACTCGTACTCTTCTTCGGTTTCGCCTTTCCAGGCGAACACAGGAATACCGGCAGCAGCGATAGCGGCAGCGGCCTGATCCTGAGTCGAGAAGATGTTGCACGACGACCAGCGAACTTCGGCACCCAGGGCAACCAGGGTTTCGATCAGCACGGCGGTCTGAATGGTCATGTGGATGCAGCCAAGGATTTTCGCGCCCTTGAGCGGCTGCTCACCGGCGTACTTGCTGCGCAGGCCCATCAGGGCAGGCATTTCGGATTCGGCGATGATGGTTTCGCGACGGCCCCATGCAGCCAGGGAAATGTCGGCAACCTTGTAGTCGTTAAATTCTGCGGGCGAGATTACAGCACTCATTGAGAGTCTCCATTCCATAAAAATGCGAATGGGCGCCGTTGTGCGTTTAAGGCTGGCCGGTTGAGGATCAACCGATCAAGCAACGCCCCATCCGAGCCTGACAGGGAAAACCTGCTGCAGCGCCCCTCGGACAGGTGGCGGGAACGGCATCACGCGTGGATGGCCGTTTGAATCGGAGGGCAGTATAGCTGCGCTGGCGCGTCTTCCCAAGGCTTTCTGTCGGTTTGCCCGCCTGTGAAGCGCCTTTTTAAAGAATATTTTTTTACCGCACCATCGTTCCAATCGCCGCTTAATCTCGACGTTGCGAACGGCGTAACGGTCGTTTTCTTTGAAAAACAGACACATCAGGTATGGCCCCGGCGTGGGTTGACCTTCCAGGGAGCGGTAATGAACAATATCTCGAATGGACTCGAATCCTCTGTCCCTGTGCCCGAAGGACGGGCAACCGTCATTGTCGAGCAGGTTGGCCAGCGCAGGCTGAGCCTTGTAGAGCATGAAAACGGGGTGACCGAACTCCAGCTGGCTCCTGCGCCCATCGCCAGACTGATCCTCAGTGGTGGTGGCGCCAAAGGCGTTGCCTATTCCGGAGCGATTACGGCCTTGCAGCGCCAAGGCGCTCTGGAAGGCATCGATGCCCTTTACGGCTCGTCTGCGGGGGCAATCATGGCGGCGTTGATTGCCTCTGGCATGGACGCAGACCAGTTCGATGCGCTCAGTGACAACACTCATCTGCTCTCGTTGCTCGACAGCCCGGACGAGAACACGGGCTGGATTCAGAAAGCGTTTTCCAGCGCGGGGACCTTGGCCGACAAGGCGTTGCCAGGCACCGTGGGTAACGTTACACGTCTGCTGCTCAGCGTCTTGCCGCGCGTGCAGTCCAACGCACAACCCTTGCAAACGCTCATTCGCGACACGGCGCGGGCGGCATTGCTGGGCCGTATCCGTGATGAACACCCAGCAGAAGTACTTGCCGTCCGTGAACGGCTCCTGGCCAATGGTGCCGTGACCTTTGCCGATCTGGGGCTGCTCGGTCGTTACATCCCGCAGATCAAGAGCCTGAATATCACCGGTACGGCGATGTTTGCCGGGCAGCCGCAACTGGTGGTGTTCAGTGCGGCTTTGACGCCGGATATGGACATCGCACTGGCAGCTCATATTTCGGCTGCGCTGCCAGTGGTATTCAAACGACCTGTCGGGCAGGGGCTGGCGTTTCAGGAACTCGACGAGCTGACCTTTTTCCAGGACGGTGGCGTCTTGCTCAACACGCCTGTACCACAACTGATGGATCCCGAGTGGGCGACAGACCTGCTGTCGGGCTCGGACATGCTGATCCTGCAGTTCGAGCAACGAGGAGCGACCAACAATAGAGGCGGATTCATGAGCCTGTTGACCGACCTGCTGACCGGAACGCCGGTTTCAGCCGAGCTTGAACGGCAAAACCTGAACCTCAAGGCGTTCGAGCAGCAGACGGTGATGGTCCCGTTGCGTACGGAAATGGGCGATTTCACCAGCACTCTGAGCGGCACGCTTAATTTCACCATGACAGCAGACATCAAGAACCATCTGCAGGAACGTTTGCAACAGGCCGTCGAGAAGCACCTCGTCTTGCGTGCTGAAAAACGTGAGCGCTACGTTTTTGCTACGGTGGATGAGGCGTTGCTGAGCATGGATGACGACATGTTGGGCAGCATCTGGGTCAAGGCTCCGGAGAGCTCAGTGAGCGGCGTGCTGGCCTGGCGTGCGGCGGCGGACGATGCCTTGGTAGCGTTGGAAGACGCGGTAAGGGCTGTCGATGCGGGCAGCCGATTGCACATGACTGACGGCATTCGTAGCGCGCTCGACGAACTGGACACGATGGCTGTCAGCCCGGCGCACGTGCAATGGCTGGCATTGCAGTTCAATCGATTCGATAGGCCTGCCTGCGTCCGATTGCTCGAAGCCATGCGTAATGAAACGATCGAATCGCCGGTGCTCAACGCTGCATTGATTGAAAAACGCGTGCGTGAGATTCGTGTCATCGCCGGCAATGTGCGCAAGTCACTGATCTTCCCGTCATTGCACCTGTTCATGCAGACCGCTGCCAATACCGACCTGCTGTTGCGTGCCGATCAGGCACTGCTCAAGGCGACCAGTGCCCGCCAGATCAATCAGACTCTGGAGATGATCACTGAGGGCTACGGTTCACGGACGCCGTTTCCGGGGCAGTGGTGGACGCCCAATGTGGTGGAACTGGCCAGATCCTTGCGGATCAATGACGACGATAAAGAGTCACAATGAGCACAGGCATGGGCGTGGCTCGCTGGCTCTGCCATCATGCGTGTCTCAATTGGCAGGACGGTCAGGAGTGAATATGAATTTCCACACCCGCAAGTGGGTAAAGCCCGAAGACCTCAACCCCAACGGTACGTTGTTCGGTGGGAGTCTGTTGCGCTGGATCGATGAAGAGGCCGCGATCTACGCCATCGTCCAGTTGGGCAATCAGCGTGTGGTGACCAAGTACATTTCGGAAATCAATTTCGTCAGCGCCTCGCGTCAGGGCGACATCATCGAGTTGGGCATCACGGCAACCGAATTCGGCCGCACGTCGATCACGCTGAAGTGCCAGGTGCGCAACAAGATCACGCGCAAGAGCATCCTGACGGTCGACAAGATTGTGTTCGTCAATCTGGGGGAAGACGGCCAGCCTGCGCCGCATGGCCGTACAGAAATCCGCTACATCAAGGATCAGTTCGATCTTCCTGAATAATCCTTGAGTAGCGTCAATTCACGCCTTCGATTGCAGTTGGCGTAACCAGGCCAGGCCTTCGCTGGTATCGCCCCTGGGGCGATACTCGCAGCCGATCCAGCCCTGATAGCCCAGTTCGTCGATCACCTTGAACAGGTACTCGTAGTTCAGTTCGCCCATGTCAGGTTCGTTGCGATCCGGCACCCCGGCGATCTGAATATGGCCGATACCTGCGAAGTCTCGGCGCAGCTTGGTGATCAGGTCGCCTTCGACGATCTGGCAGTGGTAGCAGTCGAACTGGACTTTCAGGTTATCGGCGCCTACCAGCTTGCAGACCTCCTGCGCCTGATCCTGACGATTAAGGAAGAACCCGGGCATGTCGCGCGTGTTGATCGGCTCGATCAGAATCGTGACCCCGGCGCTTTTGGCCTGTTTGGCAGCAAACGCCAGGTTCTCCAGATAGACCGCCTGATGGCGCTGACGCAGGTCCTCGCTCGGCAGCAAACCCGCCATGACGTGAACCCGGTCGTTGCCCAGTATCTGCGCGTATTCCAGCGCCCGTTCAATCCCGCTGCGAAACTCCGCCTCACGACCCGGCAGCGTCGCTATGCCTCTTTCGCACGCGTCCCAGTCCCCCGGCGGCGCATTGAACAGCGCCTGCACCAGCCCGTTGTCGCTCAAGCGTTGCTTGAGCTCCTGCGGGCTGTACGCATACGGGAACAGGTACTCGACCGCATCGAAACCGTCGGCTGCGGCGGCGGCGAAGCGCTCGAGAAAATCATGCTGCGGGTACAGCATGCTGAGGTTGGCGGCAAAACGAGGCATGTTAACTCCAGTCTTCAAAGGGTCAGACGAATGGCCAAAGCAGCAGGGTAATCACGAAGCCCAGTGTGCCCAGCAGCGTGACCAGTACGGTCCAGGTGCGCAAGCCGTCGGCGACGTTCAGGCCCGCGAGCTTGGTGAACATCCAGTAACCGGCGTCGTTGATGTGCGACATCGCCAGACCGCCACCGCCCATGGCCAGACACAGCAGGGCCAGATGGTTGGCGCTCAGGTCCAGCGTGGCGATCAGCGGGCTGAGAATGCCTGCGGTGGTCACCAGTGCAACGGTGGTCGAACCCTGAACCGCACGCAGCAGCAGGGTCAGCAAAAAGCCCAGCGCCAGTACTGGCAGGCCGGTATTGCGCAGCGCTTCAGAGACCACGGCGCCAATTCCGGTATCGACCAACACCTTGCCGAAAACACCCCCGGCACCGGCAATCAGAATCACCATGGCCACGCCCGGCAACGCCGAGCCGATCACATCAGACACCTGCGTGCGGCTCCAGCCACGACGCGAACCCAGCAGCCAGGCGCACAGCAAGGTATCGATCAGCAAGGCAACCAGCGGTGCACCCAGCACAGTCAGCACTGCGCGCAGCGTGGACGTCGCGGGCAGCAGGGTGGTGGCGAGTGTGCCCATGAGAATCAGCACGATCGGCAGCAGGATCAGTGCGATGATCAGACCAAAGCCCGGCGCAGGCGCTGGCGGCAGTTTGCTCGCCAGGCTGCTGGCGCTTTCTTCGGCACCCAGCGTGCGGGTTTCGGTTGCTTCCCGGACGTTGGAATAGTCGTTACGCGCCCAGGCTTCCAGGTCTTCGTTGGTGACGTGCGGGCCGTAGACCTCGGCGCGAATGTCATCGGTCATCGGATAGGTCTTGCGGGTCATGCGACCGGCGACGAAATAACCGATCATGCACAGCACGGCGACAATCGGAATACCCAGCATCAGCACACGGCCCAGATCCGCGCCCAACTGGCTGGCAGCGGCGACAGCGCCGGGGTGCGGCGGCAGGAACGCATGCACGGCCAGCAAGGCGGCGCACATCGGCAGCGCGAAGATCAGCAATGGCTTGCGGGCGGCACGAGCCACGCCATAAGCCAATGGCATCAGGATGATCACGCCGACCTCGAAGAACACCGGAATGCCGACCATGAAACCCGCCACGGTCAGCGCCAGCGGCGTGCGCTTGTTGCCGAAGCGGTTGATCAGTGTCTTGGCCAGCGCTTCGGCACCGCCTGACAGTTCGATGATGCGCCCGATCATTGCGCCCAGGGCGATGATGATCGCGATGTGACCGAGCGTCTTGCCCATACCGCCTTCGATGGTGGCTACCAGATCGGCAGGCTTAACACCTGCGACCAGTGCCACGATGATGCTGACCAGCATCAGGGCGACAAAGGGCTGAAACTTGTATTTGAGGACCAGGAACAACAGCAGTGCGATGCCCGCACCGGCCACGACCATCAACATGAGAGGGGTCATGCCTGTGCGCTCCCATCAAGGGCGACAAGGGGTGATTGCGAGCAAATCCGGACAAAAGCGGGGTTGGGGTAATTCATGCTCTTCATTCCTGTTGTTATTGTTTTCCGGCTGGGCCGGGTCTGGTCAGGAGGCGTGTAACGCCCCCCGATCAATACGCTTCAGTTACCACTTGGCGCCGAACACCTGACGCAGTTCTTCCAGAGCCTCTGCTGCCAGCGGCTCGGGTTTTGGGTTGGTCATCAGCCACAGACGGGCGGTTTCTTCCAGTTCTTCCAGGGCGTAGCAGGCCTTGGCCACCGAGCTTTCCCAGACCACCGGCCCCAGCCGTTCGAGCATCACGCCACGCACGCTGTTGGCCAGTTGCGCGACGCGCTCGGCGACTTTCGGCGAGCCCGGACGTTCATAGGGGATCAGGGGAATGTGGCCAACTTTCATGACCTGGTAAGGCGTCAAGGGCGGCAGGATGTCGTCTTGCTGCCACACACCTGCCAGCGTCAGCGCCACCAGATGCGTCGAATGGGTGTGCACCACGCCGCCGACCTCAGGGTTGCGGTCGTAGACTTCGCGGTGCAGGGCCAGGGTCTTGGAGGGCTTGCTGCCCGACACCCATTCGCCCGCCAGATTGACCTTGGCGATATCGGCCGGGTCCATGCGGCCCAGGCAAGCGTCGGTCGGCGTGATCAGCCAGCCGTCGTCGAGGCGGGCACTGATGTTGCCCGCGCTGCCCACGGTGTAACCTCGACCGTACAACAGCCGACCGACATCACAGATTTCCTGACGCAGGGCCTGTTCATCAATCATCAGGCTTCCCCCGCCAGTTGCTTGAGGGCCTTGGCGAAGAAGTCGCGCGCGCCGAAGTTGCCGGATTTCAGCGCCAGTGCCAGCGGAACGTCGCCGCCGCTGAAAGTGGCCGGTACACCGGGATCAATCTGCGCGCCGATCTGCAGCAGTTGCACACCCAGGGCCTGAACCACGGCACCGGATGTTTCGCCACCGGCGACAACGAAGCGGCGTACGCCTGCGTCCAGCAAGCCTTTGGCGATCTCGCCGAGCGCGTCTTCCACCATCGCCCCGGAGCGCTCGACGCCCAGTTCTTTCTGCACGGCTTTGACTTCATCCGGCGTACTGGTGGCGTAAATCAACACGGTTTGCCCGGCATCTCTGGCGAAGGCCAGCGCTTGTTCGACCACCGGTTTGCCAGCGGCCAACTCCAGCGGATTGATGCGCAGGGCAGGGCGATTGCTTTCCAGCCATGCTGCGACCTGACCGTTGGTGGCCACTGACGCACTGCCGGCCAGCACCACTTCACCGCCGCCGACTACAACGTGTTTCGCGGCGTCGATGTCGCGCAGCTTGCCCGCCTTGCGGAAATTGCCGGGCAGGCCCAGCGCCAGGCCCGAGCCACCGGTCAACAGAGGCAGGTCGGCGCAGGCTTCGCCCAAGGTGTACAGATCGGCATCCGATACGGCGTCGGCAATCGCCATGCGCACGCCATCGGCACGCAGGTCAGCGATTTTGTTGCGCACGCTTTCGACACCTTGCGCCACGCTGTCATAGCGCAGCAGGCCCACTTTGCTGGAAGTCTGGGCTTGCAGCACGTGCACCAGATTGGCGTCGGTCATTGGCGTCAAAGGATGATTCTGCATGCCCGATTCGCTGAGCAACTGGTCTTGCACGAACAGATGGCCGCGAAAGATCGTCCGGCCGTTTTCCGGGAAGGCCGGGCAGGCCAGGGTGAAGTCGCTGCCCAGCTTCTCCAGCAGGGCGTCGCTGACCTGGCCGATGTTGCCTGCCGCGGTGGAGTCGAAGGTCGAGCAATACTTGAAGAAAATCTGTTCGCAACCGCGCTCGCGCAGCCACTCCAGTGCCGCCAGCGACTCGGCAACGGCATCCGCTGCTGGCGTGGTGCGCGACTTGAGGGCGATCACGATGGCGTCGGCGTCCAGGTCAGCTGCCGTTTCGGCGCTGGGGATGCCGATGCTTTGCACGGTACGCATGCCGCCGCGTACCAGCATGTTGGCCAGGTCGGTTGCGCCAGTGAAGTCATCGGCGATGCAGCCCAGCAACGGGCGAGAGGTCGTCAGGGTCATCGTGTGCTCCTCAGGCCTGTTCTGGCTTGGCTTTCGGCAATTCGATGCCCGGGAAAATCTTGATCACGGCCGAATCGTCTTCACGACCGAAACCGGCACTCGACGCCTGCATGAACATCTGGTGTGCGGTGGCCGACAGTGGCAGCGGGAATTTGCTGCTGCGTGCGGTATCCAGCACCAGGCCCAGGTCCTTGACGAAGATATCCACAGCCGACAGCGGCGTGTAATCCGCCTTGAGGATGTGTGGCACGCGGTTCTCGAACATCCACGAGTTACCCGCACTGTTGGTGATCACTTCGTACAGGGCGTCGGCGTCGACACCTTCGCGCAGGCCCAATGCCATGGCTTCTGCACTGGCGGCGATGTGCACACCGGCCAGCAACTGGTTGATGATTTTGACTTTCGAGCCCAGCCCGTGGACGTCGCCCAGGCGGTAGACCTTGCCTGCCATGCCATTGAGGATGGCTTCGGCCTTGGCGTACGAATCAGCCGGCCCCGAGGTCATCATGGTCATCTGGCCAGCGGCGGCCTTGGCTGCGCCGCCGGAGATCGGGGCGTCGAGGTACAGCAGGTGCTGTGCGGCCAGACGCTCGCCCAGTTCAACGGCGAAGGTGGGTGCAACCGTCGCGCAGCCAATCACCAGGCTGCCAGGGCGCAGTGCGCCAATGGCGCCGTTTTCACCGAACAGGACGGTTTCGGTCTGCTCGGCATTGACCACGACGGTAATGATCACGTCGCAGGCAGCGGCCATGCTGGCGGGGGACTCACAGGCAACACCACCTTCCTGTGCAAACGCTTCGGTGACGCTGGTGCGCACATCACATGCGTGCACGTTGAAACCACTGCGCAGCAGCGAGCGGGCAATGCCAAGACCCATCGCACCCAAACCGATAACGCCAACATTTTTAGTGTTCATGCCGTAATCCTTGAAGTCAGTGCCGATGCCTGTGGTGCCGGTCATCGAGCGTTATTGTTCTGATCTGTGAATTGGATAGTGGATCAATGAATAAATAATGTGAAGTATTTTTATTTTTCACAAAAATTAACATCGATAGTCTTTTTTCATCAGGCGCGAGAAAGCACCAGGGTCGGGGCATGGATGCGGGTGTGGATGTTTTGAGGTTTTTGAAGGTGAGCGGGTATTAGAGGGGGCCCATCCATGGCCCGGTGCAGCTCAATCGGTATCACTGCCGATTGCCCACCCGATCAGCGCCAGAACTCAGCCTGCACCTTGCGTCGCATTGGTTGGTGTGGCGGCTATTGCGTTGGAAAGGCGCTGTTTGTTTTTAGGCGTGCCGGCGTTTGAGTTGTTCGATTCTGGTCGTGGTCTTGCTTTGATATCGAGCCGAAGTTTTCAGTGAGCATACCGACCTCTTCGTCAGTAAACGGAACGCCGCGCGGCTGCTCCCACAGATTTCACACACTTATGGATGGTGAAGTGCGCCCTCGTGGGAGTGAGCTTGTTCGTGAAGGCTTACTGAAGTGGGCCTCAGGCTCAGCGCTTGCCAGCCACCGGGGCGAGCAGCAGTTCGATGCGTTGTTTACGGATGCCGTCGGCGGCGGCTTCGGCGAGGGCGGCGTCGGTGATGATGGTGTCGAACTGATCCAGCCCTGCCACTTTGTACATGCCAAACGTGCCGTACTTGGAGCTGGTTGCGACCAGCACGGTCTGTGAAGCAGATTGCATGGCAGCCTGTTTGACTTCCACCTTGAGCGCCGAAGGCGTGGTGGTGCCGCGTTGCAAGTCCCACGAGCTGGTGGACAGAAACGCCACGTCCGTTGCCAGCTGGCGCAGGGTCGCGGCCGCCAGCCCGCCGACGCTCGAGCGGTTAGGGTGGTCAAGCAACCCGCCGGTGTGAATCACGTCCACATGCCCGGCATCAGCCAGCGCATGCACCACGCCGAAGTCATTGGTGACCACGGTCATGCCCGACAGCGCCACGATGTGTGGCACGATTTCCAGAGTGCTGGTGCCTGCATCCAGATAGATCGTCATGTCCGGGTGTAGCAGGCCCGCAGCCAGTCTTGCCATGCCTTGCTTGTGCGGCAATTCCACAACGGCCTTGGACTGATGACTGGGCTCGCTGTGCACCTGGCTTGCGATGCGCACGCCACCGGTCACTGAATAGGCTCGGCCTTCCTGCTCCAGCAACGCGATGTCCCGACGGATGGTCATGTGCGAGCAGTCGAACATCTCCATCAACTGATGAACGCTGAGCACCTGATGTTTACGCAACTGGCGCAGCATCAGCTCACGGCGCTGATCGGGGATCATCGGTGTACCGCCGGAAATGGCGATCTCCTCTTCAGTGGACATTCTTGCTCCTGTGCATCGATGAGCCGCCGTTGAGGGCTGGCGGTCCGGGCATCTTAGCCAATCGCTTCGGCAATGGAAGTGGTGGCTGGCCTTTTGTTCGCCGGGCGACTCATCGTTGGAGCACTCGCCCGTCAGCTCATCCAGTTGCCGCCGTCGACGTTGTAGGTCTGCGCCACCACGTATTCGCTGTCGCTTGAGGCCAGGAACACGGCCATGCCGGTCAGGTCTTGCGCCGTGCCCATCCGTCCGAAAGGCACCTGTTCGCCGACCAGTTTTTTCTTCTCACCCAATGGCCGATTCTCGAATCTGGCGAACATTGCATCGACGCCGTCCCAGTGTTCGCCGTCCACCACGCCGGGGGCAATGGCGTTGACGTTGATGCCGTGCTTGATCAAGTCCAGCCCGGCCGACTGAGTCAGGCTGATCACCGCTGCCTTGGTCGCGCAATAGACCGCCACCAGCGCCTCACCCCGACGGCCGGCCTGGCTGGCCATGTTGATGATCCTGCCGCCATGGCCTTGCTTGATCATTTGCCGGGCGGCTGCCTGCAGGGTGAACAGGGTTCCGGACACGTTGATCGAAAACAGCCGTTCGAAGCTGTCGCGGCTGATGTCGACAATCGGTGCCAGATCAAACAGTGCGGCGTTGTTGATCAGGATGTCCAGCTTGCCGGTGTGCGCCACCACGGCAGCTATTGCCTCATCAATGGACACCTGATCGGTCACGTCCATCCTGACCGGGTAAGCGTTGGGGCCAAGTTCCAGTGCCGTGGCCTGGGCGCGTTCCAGGTTGATGTCGGCAATGGCGACTGTCGCGCCCTCGTCAATGTACGCCTGCGCAAAGGCGCGCCCTATGCCGCGTGCCGATCCGGTGATCAGCGCGCTTTTACCTTCGAGTCGTTTCATGGGTTCATCGTCCGTTCAATAAATGACCTGTGCCGGCGGCGGGCTTGCTCTGGACGCAAGCCCTTCGCGGTGCTTACTTCGGATAGCCAGCGCGCTTCATTTCCCGTTCCGTCACCGACTGTGCCGAGGCCAGCGCCTGCTCGACCGTGGTCTGCCCGGTCAGCGCTGCGGTAAACAGCTTGCCCACTGAGGTGCCGATGGCCTGGAACTCGGGGATCGTCACGTACTGGATGCCGACATAAGGCACTGGTTTGGCGGACGGATGCGCAGGGTCGGCGTGCTGCATCATTTTCAGCGTGACCTTGGCGAACGGCGCGGCTTTCAGATAAGCCTCGTTGTAGGTCGACGTCCGGGTTCCTGGTGGCACGTTGCTGATGCCGTCTTTCTCGGTCACCAACTGGATGTATTCTTTGGAGGTCGCCCAGGTGATGAACGCTTTTGCAGCATCCTTGTGTCTGGACGTGGCCGGTATCGCCAGTGACCACGCGTACAGCCACGACGAGCCCTTGTCGGTGACTTCGGTCGGCGCCGGCGCAAAGCCGACACTGTCGACCACCTTGCTCTGCTCCTTGTCTGTGGTGAATGAGCCCGCCACGCTGGCGTCTACCCACAAGGCGCACTTGCCACTGTTGAACAGCGCCAGGGTTTCGTTGAAACCGTTACTGGTGACGCCAGGCGGGCCGTATTTCTTCAAGGTGTCGACGTAGAACTTCGCCGCGTTGGTCCATTCCGGGCTGGTCAGCTCCGGCTTCCATTGTTCGTCGAACCAGCGCGCGCCAAAGGCGTTGGCCATGGTGCTGAGCAGCGCCATGTTTTCACCCCAGCCAGCCTTGCCGCGCAGGCACATGCCGTACAGGCCCTTGTCCGGCTGATTGAGCCTGGCTGCGAATTCGCCCAACTGCGTCCAGGTGGGATGCTCGGGCATGGTGAGGCCTGCCTGTTTGAACAGATCAGTGCGGTAATAGGTGATCGTGCTCTCGCCGTAGAAGGGCAGGGCGTACAGCGTGTCGTTGACGGACAGCCCCTGGCGTACCGAAGGGAAGATGTCTTCCAGGTCGTACTCCGGCGCCAGACCGGTGATGGGCTCGAGCCACTGCTTTGCGCCCCACAGCGGCGTCTCGTAGGTGCCGATGGTCAGCACGTCAAACTGTCCGCCCTGGGTGGCGATGTCAGTGGTCAGGCGTTGGCGCAGAACGTTTTCTTCCAGCACCACCCAATTGAGTTTCACGTCGGGATGCTGTTGTTCGAAGATTTTGGACAGTCGTTGCATGCGGATCATGTCGCCGTTGTTCACGGTGGCGATGGTCACGGTTTCGGCGGCATGGCTGACCAGTGCGAAGGACAGGCCAGCGGACAGGATCAGCGCTGTGTTGATCTTCATCGAAGTGCTCTCCGCCCCGCGCCTGTGTGGCGGGAGCTATTATTTTTGTTGTGGACCACGGCTGGGTGACTGCACCTGAGCGGCCATGGCGGACGACCTGATTACATCAGCCCGAAAGGGCCCGGACAAACGCATGGCGGAGGGCGGGCTGATACTTTTTTAACCGAAGGCCCGCCGGTCGTCCGAAATCAAAAAAGTATCAGTGCGGCTTAAAACCGGCTCTAGCCCGAGCCCGCCGTGACGGCGTATGTTGGCGCGTCAACGACGCCTCCATAACGATAAAAGGCGCATGAAATGCCTGACAGCCGATCCGCTTTATTCGAGCAGCGTCCTGCCGAACTCGAAGTCATTCTTCCTGAGCCCGACCACTGCTTTCGCTGGTACGAGCACGACTATCCCTATACGCTGGCCCGCTGGAATCATCATCCGGAATTCGAGATCCACCTCATCCGTCGAGGCAGCGGCAAGCTGGTAGCCGGTGATTACATCGGAGCATTCGATGCGGGGCATGTCGCCCTGATCGGGCCTGATCTGCCGCATGACTGGATTGGTGATCTGGCGCCCGGCGAGCATCTGTCCGGGCGTGACGTGGTGTTGCAGTTCGACGGCGCGGCATTGCTGGCCCTGCGCAAAACGTTGCCTGAGCTGGGGGATCTGCAGCATTTGTTCGAGCAGGCGCGCCGTGGTCTGGAGTTCACCGGCGCAACGGCGGTGCAGGCCGCCCGGCTGCTGGAAAAGATCGGCACCGCGCAGGGTCTGGAACGTTTGATTCTGTTTTTGCAGTTGATCAATACGCTGATGAAGGCGCCTGCACAGGAGGCCCGTCTGCTGGCCAGCACCTGTTATGCGCCGACTCTGGATGCGCGCAGCTCCGAGCGGATCAACAAGGCGTTCGATTACCTGCTCAGTGAGCTGACCAGCGACATCAGGTTGTCGGTGATCGCCCGTCGGCTGGACATGACCGACCCAGGGTTTTCGCGTTTTTTCAAACGGATCACCGGGCATGGCTTCATCGATTTGATGCGCAAACTGAGGGTCCAGCGCGCCTGTCGGCTGTTATTGCAGACCCGGATGTCGATCTCTGATATCTGCTTTGAAGTGGGCTACGCCAACCTGTCCAACTTCAACCGACACTTTCGCGTGGAAACAGGCCAGACGCCCAGCGAATACCGAAGTGCTGCAGCGGTGGCCGCGTTCAATCAGCGCGCAGCCCATGCTGACTCAAGGTCTCGGGCCTGAAGCCGGCCTGCCGGGTCAGAGCAGGCCAGCCGCATTTCAATGGGTTGATTCTTTACTCTGCGGACTGCGCGTGACCGCGTGCACCAGTTTGCCGATGCTCAGACCCTGCAGCAGGATCGACAGCAGCACCACGATGTAGGTGATGCTCAGCAGCAGGTCGCGTTCCGGCCCGTTGGGCAGGGCCAGCGCCAGTGCGACCGACACGCCGCCACGCAAGCCACCCCAGGTCAGAATGCGGATGGTGCCGTGTGGCACATGGCGCCAGCGGCGCAGCAGCAGAATGGCCGGCGCCACGGTGACAAAGCGCGACAGCAGAATCGCCACCGCCAACAGGCTGGCCGCCGTCAGGTGCTGCCACGAGAACGGCAGCAAAAGCAGCTCCATTCCGATCAGCGCGAACAGCAAGGCGTTGAGCATGTCATCGAGCAGCTCCCAGAAACCGTCCATGTAACGACGCGTCATGTCGTTCATCGCCAGGTTGCGTCCCATGTTACCGATGATCAGTCCTGCCACGACCATGGCGATCGGGCCTGACACATGCAGCTCCGACGCCATGGCCGAGCCACCGATGACCAGCGCCAGGGTCAGCATCACCTCGATCTGATACTGCTCGATGCTTTTGATCATCAGGTAGACGGCGTAGCCAATCAGCCCACCGAACAACACGCCACCGATCGCTTCATGAATGAACAACCAGGCGGTTTCGCCCACGGTCGGGGTTTCGCCCAGTTGCGCGATACCCAGCAAGACGGTGAACACCACCACGGCAGTGCCGTCGTTGAACAGCGATTCGCCAACGATAGTGGTCTTGAGTGGCTTGGAAGCATTGGCGGTGCGCAGCACACCCAATACCGCGATGGGATCGGTCGGTGAAATCAGCGCGCCAAACAGCAGGCAGTACAGCGGGCTTACGTGCCAGCCGAACAGGGCGAAAATCCAGTAGGCCAGTGCGCCGATCATCATGGTCGCAATCACGACCCCAAACGTGGCCAGCAGGCCAATCGGCCAGCGATAGCTTCTGAGATCAGAAAGGTTGACGTGCAGCGCGCCCGCGAACAGCAGGAACGACAGCATCCAGTTCATCAACAGGTCGCCGAAATCGATCTGGCTGATCAGCTGTTGCACACGGTCTTCAAGCCCGGGGAAGCCCAGAAAGCTCAGGCCCTGCAGAATCAGCGAGAACATCAGCGCCGTCACCATCACGCCGATGGTGGGAGGCAGGCCTACGAAACGAAAGTTTACGTAAGTAAGCAGCGAGGTGAGGCAAATCAAAGCAGCAGCAAGTTCAAGCATCCGTCATTCCAAAATCCGTGGTCCAGTTCAATTCCTGCCCGGCGGGCATTGTTGACCCGTGCCGAGCCTGAGTTTGATGGGCTGGACGGGTGTGCAGACACATCACGACAAGACGCGACAGGATTTGCGTTGACCATGCAACGGCGACGGTGTTGCAAAAAAGCGAGAAATGGACGGCAGAAAATCGAAGGGATGAGGCGGGGAGAGGTGTGAAGAGGTGTGGCAGGGAATACAAACGACGTTAGCCCGCAGGGCCGTGATGGATGGCCAAACGGGTCAACGAAGTGGGTTTGAATGGCATCCGTGCATGACTTATCTCACTGGCTGTTTCTGCATCCGCTCAGGATCTGGTATTGAACTGTCTTGAGCTCGCCTTTGGAGTCTTCATACGTCATCAGCTTTGGCATCACCCGGCAGGACTGTGTGTCGGGAGACTTGCGGATCACCTTGGCCACGTCCAGTTTCACACCGTATTTGTATTCGGTGATGGCTGGCATCGGTTTGTTGTGGGTGGTGGCGTATTTTTGCACGCTCGCCTGGTGGTCTTTAATGATAGTTGCAGCTCTTGCATCGTCATCAATGGCGGCAAATGCTGCCACTGGGGAAAGCATGACCAGGGCAAGTAACAACGATTTGGCGGTACGCATTTTCTTCTGTCTCCGTTGGGTGTGATCAAACGTTAACAGTGGGGCGTTAACCGCAAAGTGACAGCCACATTACAATATTGAAATGTTCATCACGGTCCATCACTCGCGTTACTTCCAACGGCACATTCTCTTTCTAACAATATTGTCATTCTCTGCTCACCTTCCTGTTAACTGCCCCTGCGTAAGATTGGCTCACCCCTGACGAGCGCTGAGCGTTTCGCAGGTCCCTTTCAGCCTAAAGAGGTAATGATGATGAAACTGATCAAATCGATGGCCCTGACTGTAATTGCTCTGTCGAGTACTGCTGCTTTCGCCGACGACGGCAGTGATTTCGCCACCCCGGCTGCCGACAAGATGCGCCTTGCGCAGGAACTGCGCTTCCAGGAGCAGAGCCGCAGCCAGAACGAACGCTTCGTCAATGCCGACGAGCAGGCCAAGCCGGAGCAGTCGACCAAGTCCGAAGGCTGATGCCCGATATGCGCTGCACAGCAACCCCATTCGCCTTGAGTAGCTCCGCAGCTCCTTTGGTTGAGGCGAATTTTTTAAGCGTCCTTCGGGACGCTTTTTTTTTCGCAAGTTGACGGCGCGTCTTTAACAGGCATCGCCACTTCTGTTTGTTTTTAAAATGATAACCGTCATGTTCAGGTATTTATAAGCTGCCTCTAACCCCGTAACTTTGTCGGGCTTGTTCCCAGGCGCTGTTTAAACACCGTGGTCATATGGGCCTGAGATGAAAAACCGCAGGCTTGCGCAATATCCACCACACGCTTCGTTGTGCAGCGCAACAAGTATCGGGCACGTGCCAGACGTCGATCAATCAGGTAACTGTGCGGGCTTTGCCCCGTTGCTTCACGAAAGGCGCGTATGAAATAGCCTTCGGACAAGCCCAGCAGCGCGGCCATGGTCTGTACGCTCAGCGGGCTCTCAAGCCCTGCGTCGATGAACTCATCAAGCTGTTGCAGCCGCCTTGCGGTGATTGATCCACGCGGTGGTTCTGCCACTGCATCAATACCGCTCGCCCGTTCAGCCAGAGCCCACGCCCAGTTTTCCCAGTCGTTTTCAACAGCGGCATTCAAAAACGCCTTGCGCATACGTTGTGCGATGAGGATCGCTTGCGGATCAACAAGGTTGTTGAACGGGCGCGTGCCGATCAGCGGCATGCCGTCGGTACGTATGACCCGCAAGTATTCGCCGCCCTGCGCTGAGCTGGAAAACACGTCGCAGCCTTGGGGTACAAATGCCAGGCCATTGGCAATGGCCTGAAAGGGGCTGATCCGGTCGCTGCCGATCGCGTGTGTGCCACGCTGGCTGTCGAAGGCAAAGCCGACCGCCGATTGGCTGGCCACATAGCGTGCCTCATAGGGCGAGGGCGCCAGTAATTCGATCATCCACGGCCCTGCCTCGAGACGACGGACCGGCTCGACGAGCAACGCTGATGTGTCCAGGGCTGGAGATTTCATAGGCATCATCTTACTCACCGTCCCGGCAAAGGTCAGGTCAGTTTTTTGAAAGCCGGCCGCTTAATTTTTGATCACCCTGCGTAAAACGTCGGAGACCAGAACCATGCACGGATTGACCCGGGACGATATCGAGGACGCAGCGCATCAGGTTTATCAAGTCATGCCCGCTACACCTCAGTATGCGTGGCCGCTGCTGGCACAGCGCCTGGGCTGCACGGTGTGGGTCAAACATGAAAACCACACGCCGACCGGCGCCTTCAAGGTGCGCGGAGGCATTACGTTCATGCGCTGGCTCAAGCGCACTCATCCCGAGACGCAAGGCATCGTGACTGCCACCCGTGGCAACCACGGCCAGAGCCTGGCGCTGGCCGCCCGTGCGCAGGGCATGAAAGCGCTGATCGTCGTGCCACATGGCAACTCGCTGGAGAAGAACAACGCCATGCGCGGTTTTGGCGGCGAGGTGGTTGAGTCCGGCAACGATTTCGATCAAGCCCGCGAAGAGGCCGCGCGTCTGGCGCAGCAGCACGAGCTTTATCTGGTGCCGCCCTATCACCGGGAATTGGTCAGGGGCGTGGCGACTTATGCCTGGGAGCTTTTCAGCGCAGTGCCAGACCTGGATGTGGTTTATGTGCCGATTGGCTGTGGGTCCGGTATTTGCGGCGTGATCGCCGCCCGCGATGCGCTGCAGCTCAACACGCGAGTGGTCGGCGTGGTGTCTACCGAAGCCGAGGCGGCAAAGCTGTCGTTCGAAGCGGGTGATTTGCGCGAAACCGCGTCAGCCAATACCTTTGCCGACGGCCTGGCAGTGCGAAAACCGATTGCGGAAGCGTTCAGCGTCTATGCGGCAGGCGCGGCGCGAATCGTCTCGGTGAACGATGCGCAGATTGCCGAAGCGATGCGCGTCTATTACACCGACACTCACAACCTGGCCGAGGGCGCCGGGGCTGCCGCGCTGGCCGCCCTGATGTTGGAACGCGAGCAGATGAAAGGCAAAAAGGTCGGCATTATCCTGTCCGGTGGAAACGTCGATCGTGACATTTATGCCCAGATCATGAGGGGGCAGTTGTCGCCTGCCTGACCTGACCGCACCTCATGAGCGTTTGGGCAGCCTCACATGAAGCTGCTCAGCGCCCATCCCGTCAGGCCGCTGCCCAGTACGACCAGCCATGGCGCAAGCTTCCAGAACATCAGCGCCACGAGCGCCAGCAACGCCAGCCCGAAATCCAGCGGTGTGAAGATCGCGCTCGTCCAGACCGGGTTATACAGCGTCGCCAGCAGCAGCCCGACCACGCCAGCGTTGATGCCGGCCAGTGCCGAGCGGGTACGCACGCTGTGCCTGAGTTGCTCCCAGAAGGGCAGCACGCCGATGACGAGCAGGAATGAAGGCGCGAATATAGCCACGAGGCAGACCGCCGCGCCCAGCCAGCCGGAAGGTTGCTCGGCCATGGACGCGCCGAGAAAGGCGGCGAACGTGGACAGCGGCCCCGGCACCGCTTGTGCCAGTCCATAACCGGCCAGAAAGGTGTCGTTGTCGACCCAGCCACTGGGCACCGTGGCGGCCTGGAGCAGCGGCAGTACGACGTGCCCGCCGCCAAATACCAGTGAGCCCGCCCGGTAGAAAGCGTTGATCATGGCCAGTGTCTGGCTGGGCCAGACCTGGATCAACAGCGGCAGCCCGATCAGCACACCGAAAAACAGCACCAGCGACATGATGCCGGTCTTGCGGCTGATCGAAATCGGCAGCGACTCCGCAGGTGTGACGTGGACCGGTTTGAACAGCAACAGGCCAATGACGGCGGCAGCGATGATCACGCCAATCTGCCCCGTCGCGTGGGGCCACAGCAGCGTCGCGCACGCCGCGAAAATCGCAATCATCACGCGCGGCACATCGGTGCAGAGGTTACGCGCCATGCCCCAGACCGCCTGAGCGACAACCGCCACCGCGACGATCTTCAGCCCATGCAATACGCCCTCTGGAAAGCTGCTGCCCGACGACGACAAGCCCAGTGCAAACAGAACCAGCACAAGCGCCGACGGCAGCGTGAAGCCGGCCCATGCCGCCAGCGCACCAGAATAACCAGCGCGCGAGAGACCCAGCCCGATACCGACCTGACTGCTGGCCGGGCCCGGAAGAAACTGGCACAGCGCAACCAGATCGGCATAGCTGCGCTCGCTGAGCCATTGGCGACGGGCCACGAACTCTTCGCGAAAGTAACCCAGGTGCGCAATCGGGCCACCAAATGAGGTAAGGCCCAGGCGAAGGAATATCAAAAGCACCGACCATGCAGAGTCGGTCTTGTCAGTGTTGGCATCAGACTTTGCTGGCAATGCTGTGCTCCTTGAAAAAGATGCCCCGGACAGTTCGGCTGTTTTGTTCTGCAAGCCCGCTCAACGGCTCATCCGCGCAGCAGGTGGCGAGTATGCAGAACGTGATCGGTTCCAGCGCAGAGGCTTGAAACTTCAGTTCTTTCATATTTGTAATTTTCCCGTCACCTCGGCGTTATCTGCGCCGCTTCAAGATTGTGCACGACTGGCAGCGCTCGGATTTATAAAAAGAATACGCCAGCTCTTCGCGTTTAAAACAATCTGCCGAATCGGACGGAGCGCACATGAATCCTTTTGGAAAACTTTCTTTCGCCTTGTGTTCAACCCTGGCGGGCGTCACGCCCATGGCCGCTTTTGCTGAAGAGCAAAAGGAAGGCTTCATCGAGGGCAGCACGCTTACGGTGCTCAACCGCAATTTCTACATGAACCGTGACCACCGCAACGGTGAATCAAGCCCGACCGGCAATGGTTATTCCGAAGCCTGGGCACACGGCATCATCGGCCGCTTTCAGTCAGGTTTCACCCAAGGCACCTTTGGCGTTGGTGTGGATGCATTCGCCATGGTGGGTCTCAAGCTCGACACCGGGGATGGCCGCAATGGCGGGCGCAGTGCATTCGATGTCATGCCGGTCGACGGTGAGGGCAACGCCCGTGATGAATACAGCAAAGTGGGTGGCTCGCTGAAGGCCAGGGCCTTCGACACCTTAGTCAATGTGGGCGATGTATTCCCTTCCACACCGGTGGTCGCGTTCGGCGATGCTCGTCTGTTGCCGGAGAGCTTTCGAGGCGTCACCGCCGTCAATAACAGCATCAGTGGCCTGACCCTGCAAGGCGGCCGTCTGCACTCGATGAGTCAGCCGGTCTCCAGCAACATGCGTGACGGCTTCGCCACGTTTTACGCCGGTGCGGTCGACTCGCCGTGGGTGGCGTATTTCGGCGGCGATTACCAGGCCACCGACCGCTTGAGCCTGGCGCTCTACACCAGCCGATTGAAAGATGCGTGGGACCAGAAATACGCCTCAGGCTCCTACGTGCTGCCGCTCACCGATGAGCTTTCGCTGACCAGCAGCCTCAACTATTACAACGCGACCGACGAGGGCAAAAAACTCCTCGGCGAATTCGACAACGACATCTGGAGTGCCAAAGTCGCCCTGCAATACGGCGCGCACACCGTGTCGCTGTCGCACCAGCGCAACGAAGGCGACGATGACTTCGATTACCTGCGGCAATCCGACTCGATCTATCTGGCCAACTCCATTCAGTACAGCGACTTCAACTCGCCAAAGGAGCGCTCGTGGATGGTCACCTATAACCTCGACATGTCCACCTTCGGCGTGCCCGGTCTGTCGTTCATGACCCGCTACGGCAAAGGCACCGATGCGGATTACTCCAACGCCAACAGCACCTACATGCGCCGCGATGCACAGGGCAACCCGCTGACCGACCAGAAACGCTGGGAGCGTGATATCGAGGCCAAATACATCGTCCAGACCGGCAACCTGAAAGACTTGTCACTGCGTATTCGCCAGGCCACGACCCGGGCGACTGCGTTCGAATCGGATCTGGATGAAGTCAGGGTGATTGTCGAGTACCCGTTCAGCGTTCTGTAATGAAAAAAAGCGCCCCGAGGGGCGCTTTTTGCTGGGGCAGGAAAACTGTTTCAGGTCAGCTCCTCCTCTCGCCGATGTGCCCACTGATAGAGCGCCGGCAACACCAACAGAGTCAGCGCTGTGGACGAGAGAATTCCCCCAATCACCACGGTTGCCAGGGGCCGTTGCACCTCGGCGCCGGTGCCGGTGGCGAGCGCCATGGGGATGAAGCCCAACGAGGCGACCAGCGCGGTCATCAGGACCGGGCGAAGGCGGGTGAGGGCGCCTTCGTTGATCGCGTCGTACAGCGAATGGCCGTCTTCGCGAAGGCTGCGAATGAAGGCGATCATCACCAGCCCGTTCAACACGGCCACGCCCGAAAGTGCGATGAAGCCGACGCCTGCGGAGATGGACAAGGGAATGTCCCGCAGCCACAGCGCCATGACGCCGCCGGTCAGCGCGAACGGGATGCCGGTGAACACCAGCAGCCCGTCCTTGAGGTTGTTGAACATCAGAAACAGCAGCGTCAGCACCAGCAGCAGAGCCACCGGCACGACCACTTGCAGGCGCTTGGCTGCCGATTGCAGTTGTTCGAACTGACCACCCCAGTTGGTCCAGTAGCCCGCCGGGATCTGCACGCCGTTGTTGATGGTTTCGCCCGCTTCCTCGACGAATGAACCCAGGTCGCGACCCCGTACGTTGGCGCTGACGATGACCACGCGCTTGCCGTTCTCGCGGCTGATCTGGTTCGGGCCCAGCACCAGGTCCAGGCTGGCGACCTGCGACAGTGAAATGAAGCTGATCTGCTGATTGGCGGCGCCCGCACTGGCAGGTACCGGGATCAGCAGGCTCGACAGCCCGGCCACGTCGGTGCGCAGTGATTCGGACAGACGCACCACCATGTCGAAACGACGATCACCTTCATACAACGTGCCCGCCTGACGACCGCCCAGAGCGATGGCGATAGCGTCCTGCACATCGGCCACGTTCAGGCCATAGCGAGCCGCCTTGTCGCGGTCGATATTGATCGTCAGTACTGGCAGGCCGGTGGTCTGCTCGACCTTGACCTCCGAGGCGCCCGGCACTTTCTGCAAGGCAGTGGCGATTTTGACGGCGGTCTGGTTCAGCACGTTCATGTCGTCACCGAACACCTTGACGGCCACATCGCTGCGCACGCCCGACACCAGCTCGTTGAAGCGCAGCTGGATCGGCTGGGATAATTCGTAGTTACTCCCCGGCACGCTGGCGGCCGCCTGTTGCAGCTCAGCGATCAGGGTGTCACGGGATTTGTCCGGGTCTGGCCATTCGCTTTGTGGTTTGAGCATCACATAGCTGTCGGAGATATTCGGCGGCATGGGGTCGGCGGCAATTTCTGCGGTACCGGTTCGGGCAAACATGCGCTGCACTTCCGGGACTTTTTCGAGCACGGCTTTTTCAAGCCGCTGCTGCATGTCCACCGACTGGGTCAGGCTGGTGCCGGGCACACGCAGCGCCTGCAAGGCAAAGTCACCTTCGCTCAGGCTCGGGATGAACTCGCTGCCCATGCGGCTTGCGGTGAAGCCCGACAGTACGATCAGCACGAAGGCCAGGGTGAACACGATCCAGCGATGCCCCAGCACCCAGGTCAATACGGGCGCATAGCGTTGGCGTGCGGTGCGCATCATAAAGCCTTCTTCTTCCTTGACCTTGCCGGTGACGAACATGGCAATGGCGGCGGGTACGAAAGTGACCGACAGGATCATCGCGCCGAGCAGAGCGATCACCACCGTAAAGGCCATCGGGTGGAACATCTTGCCTTCCACGCCGGTGAGGGCAAAAATCGGCAGGTAGACGACCATGATGATCAACTGGCCGAAAATCAGCGGCCGACGGGCTTCTTTTGCGGCAGCAAACACTTCGTGAAAGCGCTCGGCACGGGTCAGCATGCGCCCGTGTTTTTGCTGCGCATGCGCGAGCCGCCGAATCGAGTTCTCGACGATCACCACCGCACCATCAACAATGATGCCGAAGTCCAATGCGCCCAGGCTCATCAGGTTGGCGCTGACTTTGTTGGTGAACATCCCCGTGAAGGTGAACAGCATCGCCAGCGGTATCACCATCGCGGTGATCAGCGCCGCGCGGATGTTGCCAAGAAACAGGAAGAGAATCGCGATGACCAGAATCGCACCTTCGACCAGGTTCTTCTTGACGGTCGCGATGGCTTTTTCAACGAGGTTGGTGCGGTCATAAACCGTCACCGCTTCGATGCCTTTGGGCAATGTGCGGTTTATGTCGGCGAGTTTGGCGGCAACGGCCTGCGACACGGTTCGGCTGTTTTCGCCGATCAGCATGAACACTGTGCCCAATACCACTTCACGGCCATTTTCGGTGGCAGCGCCAGAACGCATTTCCTTGCCGATGCCGACGTCAGCCACACTGCTGATCCGGATAGGCGTGCCCTGAACATTGGCAATCACGATGTTGGCGATATCATCGAGGGTGCCGAGTTGACCCGGTGCGCGGATCAGCAGTTGTTCACCGCCACGTTCGATATAGCCTGCGCCCACGTTGGCGTTGTTGCGTTCCAGTGCAGCGACCAGGTCATTGAGGGTCAGCTTGTAGGCCGCGAGTTTCTTGGGGTCCGGGGCGATCTGGTACTGCTTGGCAAAGCCGCCAATAGTGTTGATTTCGGCCACGCCCGGCACGTTGCGCAACTGCGGCTTGATGATCCAGTCCTGAATCACCCGCAGGTCGGTGGCGGTGTAGGGCGTACCGTCTTCCTTCAGGGCGTCGGGCTTTGCCTCGACCGTCCACAGGAAAATCTCGCCAAGCCCGGTGGAGATCGGCCCCATGATCGCGTCGACGCCTTCGGGCAACTGATCCTTGGCAATTTGCAGCCGCTCGCCGACCAGTTGGCGGGCGAAGAACAGATCAGTGCCGTCTTCGAAAATCACCGTGACCTGTGACAGGCCCGAGCGCGACAGCGAACGTGTCTGCTGCAGGCCGGGCAGCCCCGCCATGTTGGTCTCGATCGCAAAGGTGATCCGCTGCTCGGTTTCCAGCGGTGAAAAGCCCGGTGCAGACGTATTGATCTGGACCTGTACGTTGGTAATGTCGGGCACCGCATCAATCGGCAGCTTTTGATAGCTGGCGATGCCCAGCCCTGCCATCAGCAGGACCGAGAGCATGACGACGATGCGCTGTTCAATCGCGAATTGAATCAACCGTTCAAACATGGAAGGACTCCCTCGTGAAGCAGATCAATGGGCGTGCTCGGCGGAGCCTTTGCCCAGCTCTGACTTGAGGATGAAGCTGCCTGCAGCGGCCACTGGTGTGCCTGCGGCCAGGCCTTGAACGATTTCCACGTAGCCGCCATCGCGACGCCCGACCGTCACGCGCAGCACTTCGAAGCCTTCGGCGTTGCGAACGAAAACGGACGGTTTGTCTTCGACGGTCTGAAGCGCCGACTCGGGCAGGCTGACCGCCGCAAAGGTCTGCTCGGCCGCCACGTCGATCGACACGAACAGGCCAGGACGCCAGGCGCCCTGTGGGTTGGCGAGCGTCACGCGGACCGACGCGGCGCGGGTCTGTTCGCCCAGCAAGCTGCCGACATAGCCCACCCGTCCTTCCACCCTGGCATTGAGGTCGGGCGCACTGACCATCACCGGTCGGCCGACCACCACTTTGTCCAGGTCTTTGGGCGCGACGCCGAAGGTGGCCCAGACCCGTGACAAGTCCGACAGGGTGAAGGCATTGCTGGCTTCGTTGACCACTTCGCCAATGCCTAAGTGCTTTTCCACGACCGTGGCGTCAAACGGAGCGATCAGTTCGTAACGATTGCCTGCCGAGGGTTTAAGGCTTGCGCCAATGGCACTGAGCTTTTGCCGGGCGTTGGCCAGGCTGATGTCGGCTTCCTGGAACGCATGTCGAGCCTGCTGGTAATCCTGTTCGGCCGAGATCCTGTCCTCCCACAGCTTCTTCTCGCGTTGCAAGGTCAGCCGCGCCAGTTCCTGCCGTCGCTGTGCCGCGTCGAGCTCGCTGCGCTGATCAGAAATCTGCTGGCTGGCGATCACGGCCAGCACCTGGCCTTTCTTGACCGTCTGCCCGAGGTCGACCTTGACCGATTCGACGACCCCGGCCACGCGCGGCACGACGTGCGCCGTGCGGTCTTCGTCAAAGCGGATTTCACCGGGAAAGGTCACGGTGCTGCCCATTTGCCGAGGCGCAGCAGTGACCAGTTCGATTCCGGCCGCCTTGACCTGTTCTTCTGTCAGCTCGATATGGCCTTCTTCTTCCTCGTGGGCTGCCTCGGACGGTGCCGTGTCCGGACGTTTCGCTTCACTGTCGTGGCTGTCCTCGTCGTGCCCCTGTTCCTGGGCATGGTCGTCAGGGGATTCGTCTGTGTGTTCTTTGCTGGCTGGCTGGGCCTTGACGGTGAATGGCGATAACTGATCCCCCACCGTCACGCTACCCAGACCAATGAGTGCGACCACTGCCAAAGTAATGGCAAGGCTTCGTTGTTTATTCATGAGTGCTCCCGGCGATCATGTGCACGCGCACATCGCAATACGCTCGATTGGTACGGAAAGGGGCTATCAGGGGGTGATGCTGAACCGGTCGAGATCGCCGTAAATGCGCTCGATAGTCACGCTGGCCTCGGTGGCGGTCGCCAGCGATTCGAGGTATTGGCCTCGGGCCGAAATCAGTGTTCGCTGTGCGTCCAGAACCTCGAGGAAACCGAACTTGCCCATCTCGAAACCGCGTGTGGCGGTGTCCACGGCGCGCTGCGCAGCGGGCAGGATGACCTGATTGAACGATTCCACTTCCTGCGCCGCGGTCGCCCATTGATCAAGCGCCGACTGGGTTTCGGTGCGCAGCTTGAGTTCAGCGGCGTTGCGCAGGTCGCGGGCCTGATCTGCCCGGCGTGATGCCGAGAGAACATTGCCCTGATTACGATCAAACAGTGGGATCGGCATCGACAGCCCCACCACATTGATGCGTTCACGCTCTTCGCGGCTGTACTGGCTGCCCACGCTGACGGTCAGGTCGGGGATACGCTTGGCCCGCTCCGAGCCCAGCGAGGCTTCGCGCTGTTCGATGCGCGCGTGCGCGAGGCGCAGCTCGGCGGTCTGATTGACGGCGCTCAACAGGCGTGGCGCAGGAAGGGATTTACCCGGTGACAGATTTTGGTAATGAAGTCGCTCGAACGTAGCCGTTGGCGAGCCTGTCGCCCGCGCGAGCTCACGGTAGCTGTTGGCTTTCTGCGTTTCAGCGCGGCGTACCAGCAGGTCCGTTTCAGCCAGCTGAACCTGCGCACGCGTGGCCTCGACGGGCGATGTCTTGCCGGCGCGAACCCGTCCATCGGCCACTTGCAGGCCACGTGCAGCGAGCGTCTGCGATTGCTTCGCGAGATCAAGCCCCGCCTGGGCACGCACGGCTGCGTAGAACGCCTGAGTTACTTGGGCGCGTAATTCGTTGCCGCGCATCTCCAGTTCGATCCCGGCAGCATCCTGGCCCCGGCCCGCAGCGTCGATACGCGCTCCTCGTTTGCCACCCAGTTCCAGCGTCTGGCTGAGCATGACCGTGGTGGTGCTGGTTTCACGTCGCGTGTCTTCGGTTTCCCACGAAAGCACCGGGTTGGGAATCAGCCCCGCCTGCTGGCGTTCACCCTCGGCAATGCCGATTTCCCATTGTGCTGCGGCAAGCTCAGGGTTTTGGGCAAAGGCCGCTTGCAGAGCCTGCGGCAGGCTCATGCTTTGGGCCTGTGCCGTGCTGGCCATGATCAATGGCAATACCAGGACGAACACGCCTTGGATCATGCGGGACGTCGCGCAAAACACTTTAGACCCAGGCACGTACGTGACACTCCCTTTGCATAAAACACCCCGATTCAATAAAGAAGATCGACGCCCCTGGAGGACTGCCGAACTTGAATACGAGGACTTTATGCAAAGGGAGTTATCAGAGGGATTGCCGCAAAATTACAATATCGTTATTAAAGAATGACCCTGCTTCTTTTCCAATACACTTTTCATATCCACTACACTGCGGCCCCCGTCGCGTGGCTGAAAACCAAGTGTGCGAGAAGCTTTGCGCTGGTGTTTTTCCGGGGGTTATCCAGGATTTGGGTCGCATGACATGACGTCGCTTTCAGACCTGAACAGATGATGTTGTGGGATCAAGCGTTTGGCCCTGAAGCCGATATCGGTTGCAGGGTCCAGTGACTCAATCGGGCTGTTGATGAAAGGTCTTTTGACGAGGTGGCGAATACCGTCCCCCGTCATGTGTGAAGTCACCCGGCATCAGCGGTCAATCAAACAGGAAACCTCTCCATGCGCATCCTTGTCGTCGAGGACGAGCCGAAAACTGCCGAGTACATGCATCAGGGTCTGACCGAAAGTGGTTATGTCGTTGATATTGCCAATACCGGGCTCGACGGGCTCTATCTTGCTCAGCATCAAGCCTACGATGTCGTGATTCTCGATGTGAACCTGCCCGAGATGGACGGCTGGGAGGTATTGGCCCGGCTCAGAAAAACCGTCAACACTCGCATCATGATGGTCACTGCACGAGGCCGCCTTGAAGAACGGGTCAAGGGTCTTGAAATGGGCGCGGACGATTACCTGGTCAAGCCCTTCGAGTTTCCCGAGCTATTGGCCAGGGTTCGTACGCTGATGCGTCGCTGCGAGCCACTCACCACACCGAAGGTGCTGCAGGTCGGCGACCTTGAACTCGACCAGGGTCGGCATCGCGCCTTTCGAGGCAAGCAGCGCATCGACCTGACCACCAAGGAGTTTGCGCTTCTGCACTTGCTGATGCGCCATAGCGGTGAGGTCATGTCCCGGACCCAGATCATTTCTCTGGTCTGGGACATGAACTTCGACTGCGACACCAACGTGGTGGAGGTGTCTATCCGGCGTCTGCGCGCGAAGATCGACGACCCCTTCGAGAGCAAACTGATCCACACCCTGCGCGGCGTCGGTTACGTGCTGGAAGTTCGCGAATGAGACCGACCCGTCTTTCGACGCGGCTGGGGCTCACCGTCACCGCCTTGATGGCATTGCTGGTGCTGGTGATGGAGGTGTTTGCCTATGCGGCTATTTCACGCCAGCTGGACCTGCGCGCCGAAGACAACGTGAACGAGAAGTTTGCGCAGATCGAGCACGCCATGAGCGAAGGCTTTCTGTCGGTCTCGGACATCACCTATTACCCGCATACCGTGCGTGACCAGATCATCGGCCACGACAGTCTGTCGCTGATCATTCTCGATGCTGGCACCCCTCGCAAACGACTGATGGCGCTGGGCAAGGATGAAGACATGGATCTGCCGATCCCCGACGCGGACGGTCAGTCACAGGGTTTTCGGCAACTGGAGTCGGTCGAAGGTCACCGCATCCTGATGGGCTACCGATACCTGCGTCTCAAGACCGACGAGAATATTCTGGTCCTGCTGACGATGGACCGACAGAACGATGCGACGCTGCTGCATGCGTACGTCATGTCCACGTTCGTGGTGCTGCCAGTGATTCTGTTGCTGGTCGGGCTCGGTGCCTGGTGGGTGGTGCGTCGTGGACTGAGGCCGCTGGATGCGTTCAGAAAAGTCACTTCATTGATTTCGGCCCGCGACCTGTCGCACCGCATGAAAGTCAAAGGCCTGCCGGACGAATTGCGCGACCTGGCCCACGCGGTGAACTTCATGCTCCACAGGCTGGATGGGGATGTTCAGCAGCTGTCGCAGTTCTCGGACGATCTGGCCCATGAACTGCGTTCGCCCATGAGTAACCTGATGGGCAAGGCTCAGGTCACATTGTCGAGAGAGCGGCCAGCAGAAGATTACAAGCAAGCGCTTGAGTCTTGCACCGAAGAGCTGGAACGCATGTCGCGGATGATTTCCCAGATGCTGTTTCTGGCCAGCGTGAGCCAGCCAGCGGCACCGCTGTCTTTCGAGGCCGTGGACCTTCGCGTAGAGTCGGAAAAAGTGATCGAGCTGTTTTCGTCTTCCGCCGAAGAGCGCGCCATCGAAATTGAAGTCAGGGGCGATGCAGTGGCCATGGGCGACAGACTGATGATCCAGCGGGCCATTTCGAACCTGCTCTCCAACGCCATCCGGCACGCAACGGCGGGCAGTGCCATCACCGTCACACTCGCCCACAACGCGAATGAAGTGTCGCTGGCGGTACGCAATGCGGGCGACGGGATAGAGGCTGAGCACTTGCCGCGTCTGTTCGACCGCTTCTATCGGGTGCATGTCAGCCGCGCCCGTCAGAAGGGCGGGACAGGGTTGGGATTGGCCATCGTGCGCTCGATCATGAGCCTGCACGAAGGGCAGGTCACGGTCGAAAGCCAGCCGGGAGCGTTCACCACCTTCCGTCTGTTGTTCCCCCGACTGGCCTGAGCCGGTGCCAGGTACGCCGCGCATGAGTCCAGAACGGCATTGAACCGACTTGGCCGGACGTTGATCCGGTATGCTCGGCGCTCGGTTTACGTAACCTGAGCGTCAAGGAGTGGATCAGTGCTGGCAACGGTTCTGGTGTTGATTGCAGCCGTGCTGCACGCCACATGGAACACGCTCGTCAAGTTCAGCGGCGAGCGCGTGCTTGTCATCGCAAGCATGGATGCGGTGGCACTGCTGTTTGCCGTCTGCGCAGTCGCATTCGTCACGCCTCCAGCCCCTGCCGTCTGGCCCTGGTTGGTGGCGTCTGCGCTTTTCGAGCTGCTGTACCGCGTGTTGCTCATTCAAGCCTATCGAGTCGGCGATCTGGGGCTGGTCTATCCGCTCATGCGTGGGCTTTCACCACTGGTGGTGCTGGGTTTGACGTTGACCTTTGCTGGCGAGCACCTGAGCACTCAGCAAATACTGGGTATCCTGCTCATCCCCTGCGGCATGATCTGTCTGTTATGGCAGGGCGGCGGCGGAGCGCGATTGCCTTGGTCGATGCTTCCTGTCGTCGGGCTGATCGGCATCTGCATCGGCAGCTACACCTGGATCGACGGTCAGGCTCTCAAACTGGGCGCACTGCCCCTGGATTATCTGGTCTGGCTGACATTGGTCAGCGCCTGGCCCTTTCCTGCATTGGCAATGTGTTACAGACGGTCGGCATTCACCCTGTTCTGGCGTGAGCAGTGGCGACTTGGGCTGGCAGTCGGGTTGTGCGTATTGTTCAGCTACGCGCTGGTATTGTGGGCAATGCAGATCGGGTCGGTGGCTGAAGCGGCAGCGCTTCGGGAGATCAGCGTGGTGCTTGTGGTCCTGTTCGGCATGCATTATCTGAAAGAACCTTTCGGCCGTCCCCGGCTCTTAGCCTGTGGGCTGGTCTTGCTCGGCATGCTTCTGATGAAGCTGAAACTATAAGGATGGACGTATGACAGTTGCTTTCTGGTGCGTATTGGTCGCGATCCTTCTACCGATTGTGTGTGCGGGCATTGCCAAGTTCGGCAGCGGCAAGTTCGGTTCGGGGAACAATCACGACCCGCGTGCATTTCTCGACAAGCTTGAAGGCTTCCCGAGACGTGCGCACGCGGCTCAACTCAACAGCTATGAGGCCATTCCGGCGTTCGCGGCTGCGGTGATCATTGCCCACATCGCGGGCAATGCGCAGTTGGTGACCATTGATGTACTTGCGGTGCTGTTCATCACCAGTCGCCTGTTGTACATCATCTTCTATCTGGCCGACCTCGCGGCACTGCGCTCGCTGATCTGGCTGGTCGGTATGGGTCTGATCATTGCGCTGTTCGGTGTATCAGCTTTCCCGGCTGCGTCCTGACAACCTGCCTGAAGAGCCGTCTGCAACGCTGTAGTCATGACAGCGTTGCTCAAGATGCGATCACTCGTCGGGCTGGACTTTCTCGAGTTCGGTCTGCGCGTCCTGCAGCTCTTTGCGTGACTCGGCCAGCTTGTCCTTGCGCTTGTTGATCTTCTCCGGATCGCCCTTGTCCATGGCCTTGTTCAGGTCGGTCTGGCGGCGGCTCACTTCACGCTTGGCGTCCAGCACCTTCTGCTCGCGCTGCTTGAGCAGCGAAGTTTCCGTACAGTTGGCATTGACCTCGCTCAGGGCCTTCTCCAGACCCGCCTGTTCGGCTTTGTTGCCTTCTGTTTTGGCATCCTGAATCTTGCTGCTGATTTCCTGACTCTTGAGCAGACACTCCGACGGTGGTGCTTGTTCAGCCGCCAGCAGGGGTGTACCCAGCAATGTGCAGCTGGCGAAGACAATCAGCGGCGACAAAAAAAACTTCATATGAACTCCTTTTGAAAATGAAATCCGGGCGAAAAAATGAAAGCCCGACACTAAAAACCTGAAATACCTTGAGATCGCAATTGCTGGCTCAGTGCCTGCACTTGCTGATCCTGAAAAAACGCCCTGAGTTTCGCGGCGCGTCCCGAACCTATACCCGGTTCGGCTTGCCATTGCTCTGCACTTCGCTCCGCCAGCGCATCCCATTGATCTCCCAGCGCAGCGCTTCCTGATGGAGGAAGTCCGATAGCCTTGAGCCATGTCTGAAAGGGCTGTTGCCGGGCGGATTGCAGGCTGTGAAACAGTTTAGCGCTGCTGCGCTCGGCGAAGCCGGGAATGTTAGCAAGCTGAGCCTGTTCCAGGGGCATCCAATCGAGCAATCCGGCGATTTGACCGCTTTCGATCAGCCTGTCCCAAGTGCCCGGGCCGACGCCCGGCAGACCAAGACCTTTCTTGCCACTCAGCCAGACGAGCCGTGCCCGAAACTGACTTTCACAGCCTTTCGTCAGCTGCCAGCAACTGAGTTCATGGTAATCGCTGGCCAGTGGCACGCTCAGCTCGGCTCGCTCAAGCCTGCGTGACACTACCCCGTCGAGCCTTGGAATCGTGAGTCCCGCCAGACTCACCGCGACTTGATCGCCGGGACCAATGTCCAGTGCTTGCCAGCGTTGCAGCGAACCGACGCTGATTCGGGTGATGGTGCGGTCGTCCAGTTGAAACGGCGCAAGCTCCAGCACCGGCGTGATTCGGCCGCTGCGCCCGATGGTGAAATTGACGTGACGTACCTCGGCGAGCGCCTGGGCGAAAGGGTATTTCCACGCAGCAATCCAATACGGCGCCCTGGCTTGCCAGCGCTGTGCGGGCGGGCGCTGGCCCTTGCGCAAAATCACCCCGTCGGTCGCAAAAGGCAATGGGCCGCGATACCAGTATTCGCGCCACGTGGCGGCCTGGGCAAAGCTGTCCAACGGTTGCGTGTAGGCTGCGCTGTCAATGAAACCCAGCGCTTTGAGTCCGCTCATGCGTTGGTGCATGTCGGCGGGGCCCGCGGGCCAGTCCCAGACGAACAGACCGATAGCGTCGGCCTGTTCCGGGCTGATGGTCTGCCGTGACATCAGGCCTGCAACCTTGCTGCGTGCGTTGACGCTGCCGGAAGTCGCTTGCACATGATCGGTCAGGCGCCAGTAAAGTTCGCCTTGCAGTACCAGATTTTCAGGCACAGGCAATTGCTGGGGGATGGCGTTGATGAGGTGTGCCTGTTGCGTCCAGTCCTGGCCGCTGAGGCCATCGCCGCGGCTGATGGCTCGTGTCAGCTTGCCCTGCTCGTACACCAGCGTGACCGCCACGCCGTCCACCTTGGGCTGGATCCACAAGGCAGTGCCATCCTTGAGCCAGGTCTTCACGCTTTTTTCGTCTGCGAGCTTGCTCACTCCGGTGTGCGGAACGGGGTGGGGCAACGGACCGCCGGAGGTCTGCAGTGGGTTGTCGTCGACAGTCGCGAGCGCAAAACAGCTGCGCCAGACGCTCAGTGTGTGGCGTGACTGGTCGTATAGCTCATCGGCGATCGGCGAAACCCCTTTGCGATGGTAACTGTCGTCCCAGCCTGTGACCTGCTGTTGCAGGGCCTGCACTTCCTTTTGTGCTTTCGCGGAAGGCCAGTCGGGACAGTCATCAGCGTGGCTGACGGCGGGGAGGGCGGTGAGCAGGCTACAGATCATCAGGCGGGCAACAGGCAACATCGAAGCATCCTTGCTTGGGTAGGCTTCACGAGGCTAGTCGCTGACAGGCGCCATTGGCGGTCGGCATGGTTACCGGATTTTACCGGGCGTGGGTTGGAGGCAGACGCAAAAAAGCCCCGCACGACCAGGCCGTGCGGGGCTTTTTGGGTGGGGCTTTACAGGCCGGCAGCTACGCGCAGGGCGTCGGCACGGTCTGTTTTTTCCCAGGTGAAGGCGGTGAAGGTGTCATCGCCAACGGTCATTTCAACCGGGATACGGCCGAAGTGGCCGTAGGCCGCAGTGGCCTTGTACATCGGGTGCAGCAGGTCGAGCATGGTGGTGATCGCGTACGGACGCAGGTCGAAGTGTTCGCGGACCAGATTGATGATCTTGTCGTCGGACAGCTTGCCGGTACCGAAGGTGTTCAGCGAGATAGAGGTCGGTTGTGCAACGCCGATGGCGTAGGACACCTGGATCTCGCAACGCTCTGCCAGGCCAGCAGCTACGATGTTCTTGGCCACGTAACGACCTGCATAGGCAGCCGAGCGGTCAACCTTCGATGGGTCCTTGCCGGAGAATGCGCCACCGCCGTGACGGGCCATGCCGCCGTAGGTGTCGACGATGATCTTGCGACCAGTCAGACCGCAGTCGCCAACCGGGCCACCGATGATGAAGTTGCCGGTCGGGTTGATGTGGAACTGGGTGTCCTTGTGCAGCAGGTGCGCCGGGATCACGTGCTTGACGATCAGCTCCATCACGCCTTCGCGCAGGTCGGCGTACGAGACGTCCGGGTTGTGCTGAGTCGACAGAACGATAGCGTCAACGCCAACCACCTTGCCGTTTTCGTAGCGGCAAGTGACCTGGGATTTTGCATCCGGGCGCAGCCAAGGCAGCAGGCCGGATTTGCGTGCTTGTGCCTGGCGCTCGACCAACTGGTGCGAGAAGGTGATCGGTGCCGGCATCAGTACGTCGGTTTCGTTGCTCGCGTAGCCGAACATCAGGCCCTGGTCGCCAGCGCCCTGATCTTCAGGCTTGCTGCGGTCAACGCCCTGGGCGATGTCCACTGACTGCTTGCCGATGATGTTCATCACGCCGCAGGTCGCGCCGTCGAAGCCGACGTCGGAGCTGTTGTAGCCGATGTCGAGGATGACGTTACGTACGATGTCTTCCAGGTCGACCCAGGCCGAAGTCGTCACTTCGCCCGCGATGATCGCCACACCGGTCTTGACCAGTGTTTCGCACGCCACACGGGCGTATTTGTCTTCAGCGATGATCGCATCCAGAACCGCGTCGGAAATCTGGTCGGCGATCTTGTCCGGATGCCCTTCGGACACGGATTCGGAGGTGAAAAGTGAGTATTCGCTCATCTCTACGGGTTTCCTTCATTTTACCGATGGTGAGTGTTGCCAGCCGGTCGCTGAAAATGGCGAACCTGGATCTGGAAACCATTACGTAAGCCTACGTAGAGGCTTTCCCCGGGAACTAGCCCCGCAGCGATGGCCCAACGGGCCAGGTCTTCCTGCTCAAAACCTAACCAGAGATCGCCACAGGCCTCCCTGGCCCAACTCTGGTCATGACTACATAACTCTGTTACCAGCAAGCTACCGCCGGGTCTTACACATTCGGCCAGTTGCCGCAGGGCTTCGGCCGGCGCGGCAAAATGATGAAGCACCATGTTCAGGACGACGCAGTCGGCGCGGACTTTACTGTCTGTCAGGGCATCGGCCAGTGTGAGCTCGACATTAGTCAGGGCTCGGCGCTCGCAGACGTCACGGGCCAGGTCGAGCATCGCCGGACTGTTGTCCACGGCAATCACCTGCTTGAAACGCCGCGCCAGTTCCGGAAGAAAGCCGCCGTCGCCGGGGCCTACTTCAAGCGCTGTTGCGTCAGCCCCGAAGCTTAGTTTATCGAGCATCGACAACAAGCTTTCGCTGTACTGGGCCAGACCTGCAATCAGGTCCTGTTGGGCACGAAACTTGTCGGCGGTGCGGGCAAAAAAATCCTGACTGGCCAATGCGCGTTGCCGATGCACCAGACTGATGCGGCCCTGCACGTCATCCGGCAGTGCGAGCGTGTCCACTTCATCGAGCAATGCGGCGTGCAACCGGCCACCCGGCAACTCGGTGTGGGGCAGCGCGCGACGATAGAAAATCGCATTGCCCTCGCGGCGGGTAGCCACCAGGTCGGCCTGCGCCAGCACCTTGAGGTGGTGACTCATGCCAGACTGCCCGATGGCAAATATCTGCGCCAGCTCAAGTACACCGAACGAATCGTTGGTCAGCGCGCGCAGAACATTCAGTCGCAAAGGGTCGCCGCCGGCCTTGCACAATGCAGAGAGGTCGTCGCATGCATCATGGCGAATGGCAGGTACACGCAAGTTCATAGGGTCCGCAGTCTAGTGAGCGATTCCGCATGCCGCAAGGGCAATATCAAAAAGTTTTGATATTGCCCTTGCGCAGCGTTTGTCGATCCGCGTGAACTTGCCCTGCAAGATGATGATCCAGTTTCTACGGGACAAATAATGTCCGTAATGCAGGAAAAAAGCCTATGGTCCACTATCTGTGATTGCCCCCGGCCTGTCCCTGAGGGAAAATGGCCGTCTTTTTTCCGATCCCAAATCCTATATTCCCAGGAGATCAGCGATGCCAAGCCGTCGTGAGCGTGCCAATGCTATTCGTGCACTCAGCATGGATGCCGTGCAAAAAGCCAACAGCGGCCATCCCGGTGCCCCTATGGGCATGGCGGATATCGCCGAGGTTCTTTGGCGCGATTATATGAAGCACAACCCGGCCAACCCTGCGTTTGCCGACCGTGACCGTTTCATCATGTCCAACGGTCATGGTTCCATGCTTATCTATTCGTTGCTGCACCTGACCGGTTATGACCTGTCGATCGACGATCTGAAAAACTTCCGCCAGTTGCACAGTCGCACCCCGGGCCACCCCGAATACGGCTACACCCCAGGTGTGGAAACCACCACTGGCCCGCTGGGTCAGGGTTTTGCCAACGCTGTCGGCTTCGCTGCCGCCGAGAAGACACTGGCCGCACAGTTCAACCGTCCAGGCCACTCCATCGTTGATCACCACACCTATGTGTTCATGGGCGATGGCTGCATGATGGAAGGTATTTCCCACGAAGTCGCTTCGCTGGCCGGTACGCTGCAACTGGGCAAGCTGATCGCGTTCTACGATGACAACGGTATCTCCATCGATGGCGAAGTCGAAGGCTGGTTCACCGATGACACACCGAAGCGTTTCGAAGCGTACGGCTGGCAGGTTATCCGCAACGTCGACGGCCATGACGCCGACGAAATCAAGACCGCTATCGACACCGCTCGCAAGAGCGATCAGCCGACCCTGATCTGCTGCAAGACCACCATCGGTTTTGGTTCGCCTAACAAGCAGGGCAAGGAAGAATCCCACGGCGCTCCATTGGGCGCTGACGAAATTGCCCTGACCCGTGCTGCGCTGAAATGGAACCACGGTCCTTTCGAAATTCCGGCTGATATCTACGCCGAATGGAACGCAAAAGAGAAAGGCCTGGCTGCTGAAGCTGAATGGGATCAGCGTTTTGCTGCCTATTCGGCTGCTCACCCGGAACTGGCCAACGATTTCATTCGTCGCATGAGCGGCGAGCTGCCAGCCGACTTCGCTGAGAAGTCGGCCGCGTACGTGGCTGAAGTCAACGCCAAGGGCGAAACCATCGCCAGCCGCAAGGCCAGCCAGAACGCACTGGCGGCACTGGGCCCATTGCTGCCTGAGATCCTCGGCGGTTCGGCTGACCTGGCCGGCTCCAACCTGACCATCTGGAAAGGCTGCAAGAGCATCACCGGCGAAGACCCTAACGGCAACTACCTGCACTACGGTGTGCGTGAGTTCGGCATGGGCGCGATGATGAACGGTATCGCCCTGCACGGTGGCTTCGTGCCGTACGGCGCCACCTTCCTGATCTTCATGGAATACGCTCGCAACGCCGTGCGCATGTCCTCGTTGATGAAGAAGCGCATCATTTATGTATTCACCCACGACTCTATCGGTCTGGGCGAAGACGGCCCGACTCACCAGCCAATCGAGCAGTTGACCAGCCTGCGTACCACGCCGAATCTGGACACCTGGCGTCCGGCGGATGCGGTTGAATCGGCGGTGGCCTGGAAGTACGCCATCGAGCGCAACGACGGTCCATCGGCGTTGATCTTCTCGCGTCAGAACCTGCCTCACCAGGCGCGTGACCAAGCCCAGCTGGCCAACATTGCCCGCGGTGGCTACGTGCTGCGCGACTCCGTTGGCGAGCCTGAGCTGATCCTGATCGCCACCGGTTCGGAAATCGGTCTGGCCGTTCAGGCGTACGACAAGCTGACCGGGCAGGGTCGCAAGGTACGTGTGGTGTCCATGCCATGCACCAGCGTCTTCGAAGCTCAGGATGCCCTGTACAAACAGGACGTTCTGCCGCTTCAGGTCAGTGCCCGTATCGCCATTGAAGCCGCGCATGCCGACTACTGGTACAAGTACGTGGGCCTGGAAGGTCGCGTTATCGGCATGACCACCTTCGGCGAGTCGGCGCCTGCGCCTGCGCTGTTCGAAGAGTTTGGTTTCACGCTGGAAAATGTTCTGAGCACCGCTGAAGAGCTGCTCGAAGACTGATTGATGCAGTGACCGGCCTTGATGGGAGCGGGTTTGCGGGTGAAGTCGGCTTTCGGTGTGTGATGCACACCGCAAGCGGCCTTCACCAGCAGGCCCGCTCCCTCAAGGTTTGTACATTTTGATTTATCTTCCGCTGATTCATCTGCTGGCGAGCACTCATGCCTCAACACCGTCCCTATAAAGTTGCGCTGAACGGCTATGGCCGTATCGGTCGTTGCGTCGTGCGTGCGCTGTGCGAACGAGGGGCGAAAGCGGGTTTTGAAGTGGTCGCCATCAACGATCTGGCCGACATGGCCAGCCTCGAATATCTCACGCGCTTTGACTCCACCCACGGCCGGTTTCCCGGCGAGGTCAGGGTCGAAGGGCAATACCTGCACATCAACGATCACCGGATCAAGGTGCTGCGCAGTGCCACGCCCGAAGGCATCGACTGGGCCGGCCTGGAAGTCGATCTGGTGCTGGAGTGCTCCGGTGTCTACAACACACGCGAAGACGGTCAGCGCTTTCTCGATGCTGGTGCGCCGCGTGTGCTGTTCTCACAGCCCATGGCCAGCGAGCGCGATGTCGACGCGACGGTTGTGTTCGGTATCAACCAACAGCAACTGACCGGCAAGGAGCTGCTGGTATCGGCCGCGTCCTGCACCACCAACTGCAGCGTGCCTCTGTTGCGGCTGCTGGACCAGGCCCTCGGGCTTGAGTACATCACCATCACCACCATCCATTCGGCGATGAACGATCAGCCGGTGATTGACGCGTATCACCATGAAGATTTGCGCCGCACCCGCTCGGCTTTTCAGTCGATCATTCCGGTCTCCACAGGGCTCGCCCGAGGAATCGAGCGACTGCTTCCGGAACTTGCCGGCCGAATTCAGGCCAAAGCAGTTCGCGTACCGACCGTCAATGTGTCCTGTCTGGACATAACATTGCAGACGGCGCGCGACACCGATGCCGTGGACATCAACCGTATTCTGCGCGAGGCCGCCACTAGCGGGCCGCTCAAGGGTTTGCTGGCTTACACTGAGTTGCCGCATGCCAGCTGCGATTTCAATCATGACCCTCATTCGGCGATTGTCGATGCGAGTCAAACCCGCGTGTCAGGCCCCCGGCTGGTCAACCTGCTGGCGTGGTTCGATAACGAATGGGGTTTTGCCAATCGAATGCTCGACGTCGCGGACCACTTTCTGCGCGTCGCTGACCAACAACAGTAAAAAACAGGAACGCCTCATGACCGTGTTGAAGATGACCGACCTCGATCTGCAAGGTAAACGTGTACTGATTCGCGAAGACCTCAACGTCCCGGTGAAGGACGGCGTTGTCAGCAGCGATGCACGTATTCTTGCTTCGCTGCCGACCATCAGGCTGGCGCTGGAGAAAGGGGCTGCCGTCATGGTGTGTTCGCACCTGGGCCGTCCCACCGAGGGCGAGTTTTCTGCCGAGAACAGCCTCAAACCTGTCGCTGACTACCTGAGCAAGGCGCTGGGCCGTGAGGTTGCGCTGGTCACCGATTACCTGGACGGCGTTGACGTCAAGCCGGGTGATGTCGTGTTGTTCGAGAACGTGCGCTTCAACAAGGGTGAGAAGAAGAACGCTGATGAGCTGGCGCAAAAATACGCCGCGCTGTGCGACATCTTCGTGATGGATGCTTTCGGCACTGCTCACCGCGCCGAGGGCTCGACCCATGGCGTGGCCAAGTTCGCCAAGGTCGCTGCTGCTGGCCCGTTGCTTGCCGCCGAGCTCGACGCACTGGGCAAGGCACTGGGCGCACCTGCGCAACCGATGGCCGCCATCGTTGCCGGTTCCAAGGTGTCTACCAAGCTGGACGTGCTCAACAGTCTGAGCTCGATCTGCAATCAGTTGATCGTCGGCGGCGGCATTGCCAACACCTTCCTGGCTGCGGCCGGTCACAAGGTCGGCAAGTCGTTGTACGAGCCGGACCTGCTGGACACTGCGCGTGAAATCGCCGCCAAGGTCAGCGTCCCGTTGCCAACCGACGTGGTGGTTGCCAAGGAATTCTCGGAAAGCGCCACGGCCACCGTCAAGCTGATCGCCGACGTGGCCGACGACGACATGATTCTCGACATCGGCCCGCAGACTGCTGCGCACTTTGCCGAATTGTTGAAATCTTCCAAGACTATTCTGTGGAACGGCCCGGTCGGTGTGTTCGAGTTCGATCAGTTCGGCGAAGGCACCAAAACCCTGGCCAAGGCCATTGCCGAAAGCCCGGCGTTCTCCATCGCTGGCGGTGGTGACACACTGGCCGCCATCGACAAGTACGATGTGGCCAAGCAGATTTCCTACATTTCCACCGGTGGCGGCGCTTTCCTGGAGTTCGTGGAAGGCAAGGTTCTGCCCGCGGTTGAAGTGCTTGAACAACGCGCCAAGGCCTGAATGCCAGGCTTTGGCAAGGAGCAGCAACAAATGGTCAGGGGGTTACCGTTGGTTCTCATTGCAGGTTTGCTGGGCGGTTGCGCGAGCAAACCCGAAGCCGAGGAGGCGGAGAGCGCCTCCCTGACTCATGTGCTTCATTTGAGCTGTTATCAGGCAGGCTGGCAGGCTGAGACTGTGCCGGTCATTTACAAGCGCGGCGGTCAGGAGGTGTGGGATCGTTACGATTTCATGCCCAAGGCGGGTGAGGTCGGTTGCCCCTGAACCTGGCGATAGCCTGTTTCTGGCAACATACACGAGCGCAAGCGGTCATTAAGTGGTGGATATTTTTTCTTGAGAAGGAGTTTCGCCATGAAGATCGCTACGCTTGCGCTGGTCAGTTGTATGGCACTGGCTGGATGTGCCGGTACAGGCTCTCACGACAAAGCCTGCAAAGTATTCAGCCCGGCATCCGTCGATGTGCCAACGACCGAGAATACGCAACGGGTCGAAGCGCGCGTCACGGGTGAGCCGGCCGATGATCGTAATCAGGAACAGAACTGCCCCTGACACACTGAAGCCTGAGGCACGCGCCGGGTTTCGCAGGGCAGGCCAGGAGAAGTCATGAAAGGCTTGATTGTCCTTGGGGCATTGGCGGTGCTGGGCGGTTGTTCGAGCATGAGCACACCGCAGCAGAACGATCCGTGGAACCGCTGGGTCTGCGACAGTAATGCCGAGGTCAACTGGCGTTACGTGGACTCGGCCAAAAAAGAAGTCGATGTACGTTTGAACCAGAGCGATCAAGTGTTCAGGCTCAAGGCCGAACCGGGCGCTGCCAGCGGTACGCTATACAGCAACAACGTGTTGGCGTTTGCCAACAAGGGTAGCGAAGGCCTGGTTTACTGGGACGCTACCAACGATTTGATCGGTCGCGGCTGCAAGGCCAGATAAGTCGCAGCCGATGCACTGCACGCAAGGTCCATGGCCTGCGTAAAACTTGAACAGCAGCCGCCACTACGGCAGGCTTGCACGATTAACGACCCTACCGGGAGAGAAACAGACAATGGCACTTATCAGCATGCGCCAGATGTTGGACCACGCAGCCGAGTTCGGCTATGGCGTTCCAGCTTTCAACGTAAACAACCTGGAACAAATGCGCGCCATTATGGAAGCGGCCGACAAGACCGACTCCCCGGTGATCGTCCAGGCTTCGGCCGGTGCCCGTAAATACGCCGGTGCCCCGTTCCTGCGTCACCTGATCCTCGCAGCCATCGAAGAATTCCCGCACATCCCGGTCGTGATGCACCAGGACCACGGCACCAGCCCTGACATCTGCCAGCGCTCGATCCAGCTGGGCTTCAGCTCGGTGATGATGGACGGCTCGCTCGGTGAAGACGGCAAGACCCCGGCCAGCTACGAATACAACGTTGACGTGACCCGTCGTGTCGTCGCGTTCGCTCACGCCTGTGGCGTGTCTGTGGAAGGCGAGCTGGGCGTTCTGGGTTCGCTGGAAACCGGCATGGCCGGTGAAGAAGACGGCGTTGGCGCGGAAGGCATCCTGGATCACAGCCAGATGCTGACTGACCCGGAAGAAGCCGCTGACTTCGTTAAAAAGACCCAGGTCGATGCGTTGGCGATTGCCATCGGCACCAGCCACGGCGCTTACAAGTTCACCAAGCCGCCTACCGGCGACATTCTGGCGATCGAGCGCATCAAAGAGATCCACAAGCGCATTCCCAACACCCACCTGGTCATGCACGGCTCTTCCTCCGTTCCACAGGAATGGCTGAAGATCATCAACGAGTTCGGCGGCGACATCAAAGAAACCTACGGTGTGCCGGTCGAAGAAATCGTTGAAGGTATCAAGCACGGCGTGCGCAAGGTCAACATCGACACTGACCTGCGTCTGGCGTCCACGGGTGCCATCCGCGAGTTCATGGCCAAGCACCCGAGCGAGTTCGACCCGCGCAAATACCTGGCGAAGACAGTCGTGGCCATGCGTGACGTGTGCATCGCCCGCTACGAAGCCTTCGGCACTGCCGGCAATGCTTCGAAGATCAAGCCGATCTCGCTTGACGCCATGTTCGAGCGCTACGCGCGCGGCGAACTGGATGCCAAGATCAACTGAGTATTGATCGACCGATAAAAAACCCCGCAGAAATGCGGGTTTTTTTTTGCCTGCTTGTTCAGTGTGATCACGCGGGTTCGAGAGGCTGCTGAACAGGCGATGAATCCTGATTGAATGTAAGGCCTTCTTCGTCAGCCTGTGCGTCGCCCCTCGCAGCGTGCCCGAATGGCTATGCGCTTTTCATCAGGCCTGCGCACGCCGCTTTGTATGCCTCGTGCTGATACTTGTTCAGTGTCTCGGGCAGGGCGAAGTCGTGTTTTTTGTTCTGGGCGTTGATGGTCTGTGGCGAGATCAGCACCACGTTGCAATCTGACAGCAGCTGGAAGATGGTCTCGATCTTGAACGTGGTCGGGCCGCCTGCGAATTCGCCTTTCTTGCTGCGTTTCTTGATCGCGATGTGACTGATGCCGTTCTCGCGCACAAAGCTGGCGATCCGGATCGAGAACGCTTTGACGTTTGCCGACTCATCGTCATCGTCCAGTGCAATCTTCTTTGTCGCCAATGGCAGATGCGCGATGCCGCTGCTCTGTCGGGTGGCCAAGGCAAAGATGGCCTCGCTGCCTTTGATTTCTACGCCGCAAATGATCATGAGAAAACCTGAAAAAGTGATTCATAAAAGAAACAGGTTATCTCATCGTAGGCGTTATTCCTGTGCAATGGACTCCAGATATTCCGAGCGCTCGTCACTCATGCGTGCCACGCAGTCGTTTTCGCTGATGGTGAACGCCTTGCTGCCTGCGGCAGATGGAAAGACTTCCACCGCGCAATCGGCGTCACGCAGCTTCTCCCAGGCTTGCTGGGCGGTTTTGAGTTTGCTGGTGAAGTCGTTGAACTGTGTCTTGTTGGCGACGAACTGCGACTGAACGCGCTGTAGCAGGTTCTGGAAATTTTCTTTGAGCAGCTCCTCAGCGGTGTGTCGGCTGTAGGTCGAGCACTCGAGGGTCTGGTTGTCGCTGTCGACGCCGTCACACGGCGTGCTGTCAGGGTTTTGAGCGGCTTGTGCGCCTGTCGCGACCGTCGCCGCAAGGGCCAGGGTCAGGAAAATCGTTTTCATTGAGTCGCTCCGATCCATTGATTGCATGAATTCTGTCTCAAGCGCGCAGTAATGAACAGGTTTACGACACAGCCTGGTCGTGCGCTGTCGACCTTTGTCGCTTCTTGACGCTTTCGGCAAGCCCTCTGTCGTTTTTGCACCCGGCTCGCCCGACCCTCCGGCATATGCTGACCCCAATAGCGCCGACAGCCGATTCGGTGCGCCAAAACCTAAAAGGGGACAGCCTGATGAGCCCAGCCGAACTGCACGCCGACAGCATCGTTATCGACGGGCTGATCATTGCCAAGTGGAACCGCGAGCTGTTTGAGGACATGCGCAAAGGCGGTCTGACCATGGCCAACTGCACCGTTTCGGTGTGGGAAGGCTTCCAGGCCACCATCAACAGCATCTGCACCAGCCAGAAGCTGATGCGTGAAAACAGTGACCTTGTGATGCCGGTTCACACCACTGCCGACATCCGCAAGGCCAAGGAGCTGGGCAAGACCGGCATCCTCTTCGGCTTTCAGAATGCGCACGCCTACGAAGACCAGATCGGCTATGTCGAGATCTTCAAGCAGCTGGGCGTGGGCATCGTACAGATGTGCTACAACACCCAGAATCTGGTCGGCACCGGCTGTTACGAGCGTGACGGCGGCCTGTCAGGTTTTGGTCGTGAAATCGTCGCCGAGATGAACCGTGTCGGTGTGATGTGCGACCTGTCCCACGTGGGTTCGAAAACCTCCGAAGAAGTCATTATCGAGTCGAAGAAGCCGGTCTGCTATTCCCACTGCCTGCCGTCGGGTCTCAAGGAACATCCGCGCAACAAGTCCGACGCTGAACTGAAGTTCATTGCCGACCATGGCGGTTTTGTCGGTGTGACCATGTTTGCGCCCTTTCTGGCCAAGGGTATCGAGTCGACCATCGACGATTACGCCGAAGCCATCGAGTACGTCATGAATATTGTCGGTGAAGACGCCATCGGCATCGGCACCGACTTCACTCAAGGGCATGGCCAGGACTTCTTCGAGTACCTGACCCATGACAAAGGCTACGCACGTCGCCTGACCAGCTTCGGCAAGATCATCAACCCGCTGGGTATTCGTACCGTGGGCGAGTTTCCGAACCTCACTGAAACCCTGCTCAAACGCGGTCACCCCGAGCGCGTGGTGCGCAAGATCATGGGCGAGAACTGGGTGAATGTGCTGGCTGACGTCTGGGGCGAATGATCGCTTCTGGAGCGCGCTGCCTCCGTCGATAGCTGTTCAAGGTCCTCACGCGCTCCGTGTAAGGCCTCCATTGCTCTCACGTCGGCGGCAGTTCCAGACCCCCATCATTTGGCTTGTTTAATCAAAAGCAAAGCAAAGGCTTTGTTTGACACTACGAATATCTGGAGTTTGTCCCCCATGGCCAAAATCGCCCCGCAACTGCCTATCGAAGTCGACAGCGAAACCGGTGTCTGGACCTCTGATGCGCTGCCGATGCTCTACGTCCCGCGTCACTTTTTCGTCAACAACCACATGGGTATCGAAGAAGTCCTGGGCGCCGATGCCTACGCCGAAATCCTGTACAAGGCGGGTTACAAGTCGGCCTGGCACTGGTGCGAGAAAGAAGCCGAATGCCATGGTCTGGAAGGCGTAGCGGTGTTCGAGCACTACATGAAGCGCCTGTCGCAACGTGGCTGGGGCCTGTTCAAGATCCAGGAAATCGACCTGGATGCCGGTACCGCCAGCGTCAAGCTGGAGCACTCCTGTTTCGTGTACGTCTACGGCAAGGTGGGACGCAAGGTCGATTACATGTTCACCGGCTGGTTCGCGGGTGCCATGGACCAGATCCTTGCTGCCCGGGGCAGTGCCGTTCGCACCGTGGCCGAACAGGTCTACGGCGGTTCTGAAGAAGGTCACGACGACGGGCTGTTCATCGTCAAACCGCTGTAAGTCGAGGTTCGCGTTATGGCTTTCGAAGCGATGTTCCAGCCGATCCAGATCGGCAAACTCACGATCCGCAACCGCGTGCTCAGCACTGCGCACGCGGAGGTCTATGCCACCGATGGCGGCATGACCACCGACCGTTACGTGAAGTATTACGAAGAGAAAGCCAAGGGCGGCATCGGGCTGGCAATTTGTGGCGGCTCTTCCAGCGTGGCCATCGACAGCCCGCAAGGCTGGTGGAAATCGGTCAACCTGGCCACCGACCGGATCATTCCGCACTTTCAAAATCTGGCCGACGCCATGCACAAGCATGGCGCCAAGATCATGATTCAGATTACCCACATGGGACGGCGTTCGCGCTGGGATGGCGATCACTGGCCGACCCTGCTGTCGCCCTCGGGTATCCGTGAGCCGGTGCACCGCGCGACGTGCAAGACCATCGAGCCGGAAGAGATCTGGCGCGTGATCGGCAATTACGCCAGCGCAGCGGCACGGGCCAAGGCCGGTGGGCTGGACGGCGTCGAGCTGTCGGCGGTGCACCAGCACATGATCGACCAGTTCTGGAGCCCGCGTGTCAATAAACGTACTGACGAGTGGGGTGGCAGCTTCGAAAACCGTATGCGTTTCGGTCTGGAAGTGCTCAAGGCCGTGCGCAAGGAAGTCGGACCTGACTTCTGCGTTGGGCTGCGTATCTGTGGCGATGAATTCCATCCAGATGGCCTCAGCCACGAGGACATGAAACAGATCGCCAAGTATTACGACGACACCGGCATGATCGACTTCCTGGGTGTGGTGGGTTCGGGTTGCGATACACACAACACCCTGGCCAACGTCATTCCGAACATGAGTTATCCACCGGAGCCGTTCCTGCATCTGGCGGCCGGTATCAAGGAAGTGGTCAAGGCGCCTGTGCTGCACGCACAGAACATCAAGGACCCCAATCAGGCGACGCGCATTCTGGAAGGTGGGTACGTCGACATGGTCGGCATGACCCGCGCGCACATTGCCGATCCGCACCTGATCGCCAAGATCAAGATGGGCCAGATCGACCAGATCAAACAGTGCGTCGGTGCCAACTACTGCATTGACCGCCAGTACCAGGGCCTGGATGTGTTGTGCATCCAGAACGCCGCAACGTCCCGCGAATACATGGGCGTGCCGCACATTATCGAAAAGTCCACCGGACCGAAACGCAAGGTGGTGATCGTCGGTGCCGGTCCTGCCGGTATGGAGGCGGCGCGGGTGTCTGCCGAGCGCGGCCACGACGTGACGCTGTTCGAGAAAAAAGAATTTATTGGCGGGCAGATCACGACCGCGTCGAAAGCGCCGCAGCGTGACCAGATCGCCGGTATCACGCGCTGGTTCCAGTTGGAACTGGCCCGTCTGAATGTTGATTTGCGACTGGGCACAGCGGCCGATGCTGCGACCATTCTCGACCTGCGGCCCGATATCGTTGTGCTCGCGGTGGGCGGTCATCCGTTCGTCGAGCAGAACGAACACTGGGGCGCAGCCCAAGGGCTGATTGTCAGTAGCTGGGACGTGCTGGATGGCAAAGTTGCACCGGGCAAGAACGTGCTGGTCTACGACACCATCTGCGAGTTTACCGGCATGTCGGTTGCTGACTTCCTGGCTGACAAGGGTAGCCAGGTCGAGATCGTCACTGACGACATCAAGCCGGGTGTAGCGATTGGTGGCACCTCGTTCCCGACCTACTACCGCAGCATGTACCCCAAGGAAGTGATCATGACCGGCGACATGATGCTGGAAAAGGTCTATCGCGAGGGCGACAAGCTGGTGGCCGTGCTGGAGAACGAATACACCGGTGCCAAAGAGGAGCGGGTGGTCGATCAGGTGGTGGTTGAAAACGGTGTGCGTCCGGACGAAGCGATCTACTACGCGCTCAAGGACGGTTCGCGCAACAAGGGCCAGATCGATATCGACGCGCTGTTCGCCATTCAGCCGCAGCCTTCGCTGAGTCAGCCGGGTGATGGTTACCTGCTGTTCAGGATCGGCGACTGCGTGGCGCAGCGTAATACCCACGCTGCGATTTATGACGGTCTGCGCTTGTGTAAAGACTTTTGATTCTGTGGACCGGGTTTGCCTGCGATAGCGGTGAGTCAGTTGACCCACGTCGACTGAGAACATGCATTCGCGAGCAAGCTCGCTCCCCACGGGTATCGAGCAAGACATCCTGACCTGCAAGACCCGCGGTCTTTGGGAGCTTCACCTATGTTGAACACCCTTCTCCCCATTCTGCTGTTTACCGCCTTGGGTCTTGCCGTCCTTGGCGCGGTGCGTCGTGCCAACCTGTGGCGTGCGGGACGGGCGTCGAAAGTCGATCTGCTCGGCGGGTTGCTGGCCATGCCCAAGCGCTACATGGTCGATCTGCACCATGTGGTCGCCCGCGACAAATACATTGCCAATACGCACGTCGCTACCGCCGGCGGTGCTGTCGCCTCCATCGTACTGGCGATTCTGGTGCATGGCTTTGGCCTGCATAACCGGTTGCTGGGATATGCATTGCTGCTGATGACGGCGGTGATGTTCGTGGGTGCGGTGTTCATGTATCTGCGTCGCCTCAACCCACCTGCGCGTCTGTCGAAAGGCCCCTGGATGCGCCTGCCGAAAAGCCTGATGGCTTTCTCTGCAAGTTTTTTTGTGGTGACACTGCCCGTAGCGGGCATTCTCCCCGAGCACTTTGGTGGTTGGGTGCTGGTGGCCATTCTGGGTCTGGGCGTTTTGTGGGGCGTCAGTGAACTGTTTTTCGGCATGACTTGGGGCGGGCCGATGAAACATGCGTTTGCCGGCGCCCTGCACCTTGCCTGGCATCGTCGCGCCGAACGCTTCGGCGGCGGACGTTCGACCGGTCTGAAACCGCTGAACCTGAGCGACCCGACTGCACCGCTGGGTGTGGAAAAACCCAAGGATTTCACTTGGAACCAGTTGCTGGGTTTTGATGCCTGCGTGCAGTGCGGCAAATGCGAGGCCGCGTGCCCTGCGTTCGCTGCAGGCCAGCCGCTCAACCCCAAGAAGCTGATTCAGGACATGGTCGTGGGTCTGGCGGGCGGTACCGATGCGAAATTTGCCGGCAGCCCTTACCCGTCCATTGAAGGCAAAGGCAAGCCTGTCGGCGAGCGCCGCGGCAACCCGCATCAGCCCATCGTCAACGGCCTGGTGGACGCTGAAACGCTGTGGTCCTGTACCACGTGCCGCGCCTGTGTCGAGGAATGCCCGATGATGATCGAACACGTCGATGCCATCGTCGACATGCGTCGTCATCTGACACTGGAAAGGGGCGCAACCCCGAACAAGGGCGCTGAAGTGCTGGATAACCTGATCGCGACCGACAACCCCGGCGGCTTTGCGCCTGGCGGTCGAATGAACTGGGCGGCGGACCTGAACCTCAATCTGCTCAGTGAGAAAAAGACCACAGACGTTCTGTTCTGGGTCGGTGATGGCGCGTTCGATATGCGCAATCAGCGCACCCTGCGTGCCTTTGTCAAAGTCCTGAAAGCTGCGCGTATCGATTTCGCCGTGCTGGGTCTGGAAGAGCGTGATAGTGGCGATGTGGCCCGACGTCTGGGCGACGAGGCGACCTTTCAGATGCTGGCCGGACGTAATATCCAGACCCTTTCCCGATACAGTTTCAAACGGATCGTCACCTGCGACCCGCACAGTTTCCATGTGCTGAAAAACGAGTACGGCGCGTTTGGCGGCGAATATCAGGTGCAGCACCACAGCACCTTCATGGCTGAACTGGTTCAGAGCGGTGCGCTCAAGCTTGGCCAGCATAAAGGCTCCAGCGTGACCTATCACGACCCGTGTTACCTGGGCCGCTACAACGGAGAATACGAGGCGCCGCGCGAGGTGCTGCGTGCGCTGGGTATCGAGATCAAGGAAATGCAACGCTCGGGTTTCCGCTCTCGCTGCTGCGGTGGTGGTGGCGGTGCACCGATCACCGACATTCCGGGCAAGCAGCGTATCCCTGATATGCGCATGGAAGACATACGCGAAACCGGTGCCGAACTGGTGGCCGTCGGTTGTCCACAATGCACCGCAATGCTCGAAGGCGTGGTCGAACCCCGGCCGCTGATCAAAGACATTGCCGAACTGGTGGCTGACGCCTTGCTGGAAGAAGTTATCCCCAGCCCATCGGCGCCCACCAGACGTGAACCTGCGGAGGTGCTGTGATGAGCGACATTATTCGCCGCGACCCGCGTGCCGAGTGGATTGCCCGCAACCGCCTTCACCCATTGCATGCGGCCATGCAGCCTGCGCAGACCAGTTGGATGGGGCCTAACGGCCTGATGCGCAAAAATGTCCATGGCCTCGGTTTCATCGGTCCGAACGGGATCAAGCGCATCGACCGCAGTGGCGCGCAGCAAGGCGGCACAGTCAAACGCAGCGCCACCGTCGACGTGCAGTTGCCGTTGCATCAAGTGCCGGAACCCGCGTTTTACATCAGTGTGGTTCCCGACATGGTCGGCGGCCGTCTCAGCAGTCATGACCGAGATCTGCTCGGCCTTGCCCGGCAATTGGCAGGCTCGGATGGTGCGGTGCTGGCTGTGGTTTTCGGCGAGCACAAGGAAACCGGTTTCGACACCGCTGGCGTCGATCGCCTGTTGTTGCTCGACGGCGGCGAGTTCAGCGGCTATTCCCCAGAACAACGCGTCCAGGGTTTGCGAGCTGTGGATAACCAGTTCACCCCACGTCACTGGCTGCTGCCCGACAGCCGCACCGGCGGTGGCGAGTTGGGACGACGTTTTGCCGCCAGTGTGGGGGAGCGTCCTGCTACCCGAGTCTGGCAGGTCAAGGGGGATCAATGCATTGGTCGCGCAGGTGCCGGACGCGAAGACCTGGTCCGCCCGCTCGCACGGCTGATTCTGGCGGCGGTGGAGTGTGCCGAGCCTGTCAGCGACACTCGTCACGAGGTCCTTCCCGTCGAGTTATCCACAAGCGTGGCGCGCAGCTTGTCGCGCATTGAGGATCTGGGTGCCGTGACTGTCGATCCGGCGGTCATCCCGATGGCAGAAGCTGAATTCATTTTGTCGGGCGGCAACGGTGTCAAAGACTGGAACCTCTTCCATCACGCAGCGGCAGCGCTGGGCGCTACTGAAGGTGCTTCTCGCGTGGCGGTCGACGATGGCTTCATGGGCCGCGAGCGTCAGGTTGGTGCCAGCGGTACCTGGGTCACGGCAAGGGTTTACATGGCCGTCGGCATTTCGGGGGCTATCCAGCATTTGCAAGGCATTGGCGCCTGCGACAAGGTCGTGGCGGTCAATCTGGACGCCGGTTGTGACATGGTCAAACGTGCCGATCTTTCCGTGATTGGCGAAAGCGCGGCCATCCTCAAGGCGCTTGTCGCAGCCGTCGAAGCCTGGCGCAATCGGGAGAAACGCGATGCGGCCTGAAGTGAATAAATCGTCTGTGGACAAGTCAGCCGTGCAGATCATCAGCCTGGTGTCAGTAGGTGCTCACCCCACCTCGGGGCGCGCACGACGTGCCGAGCAGGATGCACGTGCTGTAGAACTCGGCCTGCAACTGGTTGGGGATAACTTGCAGGTGGTGCATGCCGGCAATGCTGAGGAGGCCGCACTCCGCGCCTACCTCGGCATGGGCCTGAGCGAGCTGCACGTCCTGGAGCAGCCCCCCGGCGCTGACGCTGTGGCTGTGCTGACCGATTATATTCGCGACTCCGCTGCGCAAGTGGTGTTAGCCGGTAGCCAGGCGGAAACCGGTGAAGGCTCTGGCATGTTGCCGTTCCTGCTGGCTGAAGAGCTTGGCTGGCCGTTGGTAACCGGACTTGCCGAAGTCGAATCGCTGGATAACGGTACGGCATTGGTACTGCAAGCCCTGCCTCGCGGCCAGCGCCGTCGTCTCAAAGTGCGCCTGCCATTTCTTGCGACTGTGGATAACGCCGCTGCAAAACCGCGTCAGAGCGCCTACGGCCCGGCTCAGCGTGGCACTTTGGGCGTAGAAGATGTCGAGGTGGTTGTGGATGAGTTACTCACAAGCCAGTCATTGCAGCCTGCCAAGCCGCGTCCCAAGCGCTTGAAGGTGATCAAGGCCAAGAGCGGCGCCGACCGCATGAAGGCCGCAACGGCCAAGGCCAGTGGCGGCGGTGGGCAAGTGCTTAAAGGCTTGAGCCCGGAAGAGGGCGCAGCGGCGATATTGAAATTGCTGGTGGAAGAGGGTGTGGTTCGCTGAAATCGTGTCCTGATCACTTACTTACGCACATTCCCTGTGCGTCTGCCTGTGGATAACGTGTTTGCGGGTTGCTGCACTCTATGTAAACCGGGGCTTTCAGGTGGGTGATCAAAAAATGATCAAGCTAAGCTACGGTTTATCAAAGCTTTTTCGATGTGGATAACTCCTCCTTTCACGGTCGCCTGTGTTTCTTTTGCCCACAATCTCTGTTGGCGGCTCTGTGGACAACTTGTTCGTGATCCGCTACGGCCCTTTAAAAACAAGGGCTTAGGAGTTCTGATCAAAAAATGATCATTCTGCGTTGAGTGCGGTGTTTTCAGGCTGTTAGTCCTGGATATCCTGCTTTATGTCAGGTTTTCCACAGATCGGAACCACTTGGTGGGAAGTTGTACCCAAAGTCTGTTGGCGCTTCTGTGGATAAGGTGTTTGCGATCCTCTGTAAGCCAATACAAACGCGGCTCACAGGGGTTTGATCAAAAAACAGTCAAGTCGCCGCAAGAAATGTGTTTATCCATAAGTCACGCTTTTTAATAGTCTTTTATCGCGGCAAAGCGACTTGTCCACCGACGGACAGCGGCAGCGCTGTGGGTAAGTCGTTTCTTCAGGCACATGGACGCATTATCTGGCCTTGACCGTGACAGGCTTCAAGGGAGCCTGTCCGCCTTGGTGTGTAAATGGCTGCCCGCAGAGTTCTATACTGCTTCTTTTATTATTTTTACAAGAGTCTCATCGTTCTTGACATCATGCCAAGGCCCATCAGCTATAACCGATCCTTGCTCAATGACCAGCACGCGATCAAACAGGGGCAGCGCGGAGAAATCGTGAGTCACACAGATAAAGCCTTTGTAGCGGAAGTGACTGAATAGAGTGTTCCATACGCGGGCCGTCATGTCAGGGTCCAGCGAAGATGTAGGCTCATCGAAAAGGTTAAAGTCTCCCGGACGGTTTATCTGCCGTAAGAGTGATAGCCGTTTCGCTTCCCCTCCCGATATATTATTTGCACTTTCGGCGATACATCTGTTCTCGGCCAAATCTTTCAATGCCAGTGCTTCCACGGCACCCACCATTGCAGGGGATATTTCTTGACCGAAGACGACCGATTGATCAATCGGCCCTTCCAGAAAAACGGGGTTTTGTGGGCAGTACCGAACACGCCCCATGAAGTGATCCAGATCCGTTGGGCGTAAACAGTCATGGTTAACAAGAAGCTGTTTTCTTGCTGGCTTGTTTATCGCGCAAAGCGTTTCCAGAAGTGTAGTTTTACCTCCGCCGCTTGGGCCTATGATTGCCACGGATTCATCACAGCGAAAGCACAGAGGCGTGTCGTTCACATAACGATCATTCGAGAGGCAGAGAGAATGAATCCTGCCCAAAGCCGCCGTCTGGGGGCAATCGATCAAATCGTCGAGCGACAGAAGTTTATGCAAGACCTCTCGGTCCACTATAAATTGGTCCAGTGACCGATATGCTTCTGACAACGCACTCACGTTATTCAGAAAAACTCCAGCAATTGAGACGATCGCCACTAATTCACCTATTGTCAGTTGCGGTGACAGTGTCAGCTGATCATGCACACCCCACGCCAGCAAACACGCAGTAGAGAGTCCAAGGTACAAGATTCGAATGGAGCCCAGAATCGCACCGGTGCTTGCTACTTTCGTGGCCGCTTTCGCGTAAGCATCGTAACTTTCATATAGCGGTCTAGGCGCCTCCTCGCACGCCTGTTCCAGTTTGATCGTTTTACCTGCGCGAAAGGTTTCGAAAAGCTTGGCTGATACAGTATCTTCCTGATGGTTGACCGCGAGAAGAAAGGGACGCCGCCAGTTCACCAATTGGCGATAGAGTAGAACGTATGCAATCGAAACGCCGAGGAGCGTTAATAAAATACCTGTTCCCCCTGCATACGAAAAAATGGCAGCAATCAGGACGACTTCTATAATCAGGGGCAATCCTGAAGTAATGATGAAGCTTAGAAATTTTTCATGAGCTGCTATGCCTCGCTCAAGAGATTTGATCAATCCGCCCAGCCTCTGGGACGAGAACGCTTCAAACTCTTTTCTTAAGATGGCATCGGTCCACTGCGCTGACTTTTCTTTTAGAATAGTCTGCACCAGGCTCACGAGCTTGTAAGTCTGCAGCGGGTTGAAGACAGCTTGAAGCACCGTGGCAATGCACAGCATGATCAGAAACAAAACAGTATCAGTCGCCTGTGTCAGTGAGCCGGAACTGAGCGTGTCGATAATGCCACCGAGCAGCAGCGCCGGTATGAGCGTCGATACCTTCAATACAACAGTCATGCCAGTTGCACTGATAAACAGGGTGCGCTTTGAACGGAGCGTTTCTTTCAAAAAAGCTATCATGAAGTCCAGCCTTTACGTCACCGATGCATTGGCGTGCAGGAGGCGCTGCGGAATAACCGGTATTCCCATCCTGATCAGGTTGAATCGTTCCAGACCGGGCACTGTCGTTGCCGAATCGACCCATCCGCGTACTCCGTGGTGATCCAGCGCGCAATACTCGAGCCTTTCTGCGAAGGCGGCACTGCTGCAGCTTGAAACTTTCCTGCCCCTCTCCTGTTTTTTGTTTCTGCAGTATCAGTTGTTTGAGTAAAACTGCGTTTCGCGTGGCAGCAGCACGCCAGGCATATCGTCACGGGTGTCCATAGGGAAGATGGTAAGTTCAGAACGGCGACGTCCCATGTTTAATACTCCTTGATCATCATGTTTTGGGTTTTAGTTGGTGTGCTCGCGTAATTGCTTGCGAGTGATGTATTAGTACCACGGTAGTTAAAATTTTGAATAGTCAGTCTGTCCTCCGGTTCTTCTGACCAGTCTGTAGGATAATTCTTGGGCTTTGTAAGATCCCCTGCTAACTGGCTGATTTAATGTCCGTTCTGCTGTAGGAGCCTGTATTGACTTGATGTTGAATTTTATCTGGAGGGGACTTCATCAGGGGAGGGTGGTGCGCAGCCACAGACCGTCATTGCTGAGAGCATGGCACCTGATCTGCGCGGCAGTGTGGTCGGGGCTAGAGACGTCTAGCTGCGGGAAGGCTCGGGTGGGGCTTAGATTCAGAGCTTGTTGTCCGGGCTGGCGGCTCCAGGTCGGATGCCGCCAGTCTGAACAGGCTGTACAGTCAGGTAGGCGCTTTCGGCGCTACACAGTCATTCGTGATTCACCGCCACGCCCTTGAGGTATGGAGCAGGTTCGGCACCGAGGTTTTCCAGCATACGGGCGCTGTACCAGTCGACGAAGTTGACCACCCCGAATTCGTAGGTTTTCGAGTACGGACCGGGCTGGTAGGCGCTGGAGTTGATGCCGCGCTGGTTTTCTTCCGCCAGGCGACGGTCCTGGTCGTTGGTCGCGTCCCACACTTGGCGCATGCGTTCGACGTCGTAGTCGACACCTTCAACAGCGTCCTTGTGAACGATCCATTTGGTGGTGACCATGGTTTCCTGCGCGCTGATCGGCCACACGGTGAACACGATGATGTGATCGCCCATGCAGTGGTTCCAGGAGTGGGGCAAGTGCAGAATGCGCATTGAGCCCAGGTCCGGGTTCTGGATGCGTCCCATCAGCTTCTTGCAGCCGACCTTGCCGTCCAGGGTCATGGAAACGGTGCCCTTGAGCAGCGGCATGCGCACGATGCGGTTACGCAGCCCGAAGCTTGCATGAGCGTACGGGATCTTTTCGGCGTCCCAGGCAGCAGCCGAGGCTGCGACGTGGTCCTTGAATGCCTGATCCGCACGTGGGTCGGTCACGTCGTCCCATTCCAGCAAGGTCTTGAGCAGTTCGGGATGCGAACCGCCGCAGTGGTAGCACTCGCGGTTGTTTTCCAGCACCAGTTTCCAGTTGGCCTTTTCCATCAAGGTGGTTTGCACCGCCACCTTGGTGTTTTCCATGTCGTAGGGTTCCATGTAGTGCTTGAGCGTCGACAGGAACGCGTCGATGGCCGGCGGGTTTTCCGCCAGGCTGATGAAGATGTAACCGCCCGCGGTTTTGACGTGCACAGGCTTGAGGCCGAACTGCTTCATGTCGAAGTCGTCGCCCATCTCGGTACCCGCGTACAGCAGGCGGCCGTCCAGCTCGTAGGTCCACTGGTGGTAGTGGCAGACCAGTTTGGCCACCTTGCCTTTTTCAGCTGTGCACAGACGCGAGCCGCGATGGCGGCACACGTTGTGAAAGGCATTGACCACACCGTCCGGACCACGCACCACAAGAATCGGATTCTTGCCGATCTGCAACGTCAGGAAGTTGCCCTTGGTCGGGATCTCGCAGGTCATGCCGGCGATCAACCATTCCTTGTGGAAAATTTCCTGCATGTCGATTTCAAACAGGCGCTCATCACTGTAGAAAGGCTGCGGCAGCGAATAGGTGCGCTCGCGATTCTGCAGCATCTCGGCGGTGGCTTTGCGTGCAGGTTCCAGCGGGTCGCCCAGGCTCAAGGTTGCGGTGACGTCCATCGTTAAATTCCCTCATGACCGCATCTGAGGCGGCCTGCGAATGTGGCTGATACGGTTGTTGTCGCGTTGCACGCAAGACGATAGATCCGTCGCCCTTGCTTATAACCCTTGATGACGAGTGTGGAGGTCGGCGATCTGCGAACCTTATCCATGGGCGACATGGCCGAATCCGTTCCCGACGCGAAACGCCTTGGCTACCGGGGCTGGTTGCGGTAAGTACGTGAATGTCGTTGATGGATAAGTGACGGTGTCGTGCGTTACGCAGAATTCGCACCATAAGAGGCCGACATTCGGCCGTGGAGATAAGTATGTCCCAAAGTTTCCTCAGCCCGGTCACGACCCAGACATGGGCCAACGGACGTCACCTGGTTCGTGTCGTCAAAGTCATCCAGGAAACCTGGGACGTGCGCACCTTCTGCTTCATGGCTGACCAGCCGATTCTGTTCTTTTTCAAGCCAGGGCAATTCGTGACCCTGGAGCTGGAAATCGACGGCGTGCCGATCATGCGCTCCTACACGATCTCCAGCTCGCCGTCGGTGCCGTACAGTTTTTCGATCACCGTCAAGCGCGTGCCGGGCGGCAGGGTGTCCAACTACCTGCACGATACTTTGCATGAAGGGCAGGAACTGGCAGTACACGGACCAGTGGGCCTGTTCAACGCCATCGACTTTCCCAACCCCAAAATTCTTTACCTGAGCGGCGGCGTGGGTATCACGCCAGTAATGTCGATGGCGCGCTGGTTCTACGACACCAACGCCAACGTCGACATGGTGTTCGTGCACAGCGCAAGGTCGCCCAAGGACATCATCTATCACCGCGAGCTGGAGCATATGGCGTCGCGAATCGATAACTTCAGCCTGCACCTGGTCTGTGAAAAACACGGGCTGGGTGAGCCATGGGCGGGTTATCGCGGCTACCTGAACCAGAAGATGCTCGAGCTGATGGCACCGGACTTCATGGACCGTGAAGTGTTCTGTTGCGGGCCGACGCCTTACATGAATGCCGTGAAGCGCCTGCTTCAGGAAAACGGCTTCAATATGGCGCAGTACCACGAAGAGTCGTTTGGCGCGACGCCGCCTGAAGCGCGTGCCGATGCGGTCGAGCAGGCCGAGATTGCCGCAGATGCTCCTGACATTGATGCGGCAGACCTGCATCAGGTTGAATTCAGCGATACCGGCAAGAGTATTCGCGTCGGGCCGGGTGAAACCGTCCATGCAGCCGCTGCCAAACTCGGCCTGATGATCCCAAAGGCCTGCGGCATGGGCATTTGCGGCACCTGCAAGGTAATGAAGCTTAGCGGCGAGGTGGAGATGGAGCACAACGGCGGCATCACTGACGAGGACGTGGCCGAGGGTTACATTCTGTCGTGCTGCAGCGTGCCGAAAGGTGATGTGCGAATCGAGTATTGAAGGCAGTGCCCAGGGCGTTTTGCCCTGGGCGCATCAGCATCGATCAGCCCTGCATCACTAGGCGAATGTCTGCTGCCAGCTCACGAACACGGTCTTCTTCGGTGTCCCACGAGCACATGAAACGTGCACCGCCGTTGCCGATGAAGGTGTAAAAGCGCCAGCCCCTGGCGGTCAGCGCAGCAATTGCCGGCTCTGAAAGTTGCAGGAAGACGCCGTTGGCCTCGACCGGGAACATCAGCTCCACGCCTGGAATATCCTTGACCAGATCAGCCAGCAACTGCGCGCAGTGGTTGGCGTGACGAGCGTGCTTGAGCCAGGCGTCGTTTTCCAGCAGGCCTACCCACGGGGCCGACAGGAAGCGCATTTTCGAGGCAAGTTGCCCGGCCTGCTTGCAGCGATAGTCAAAGTCTTCAGCCAAGTCATGGTTGAAGAACAGAATGGCTTCACCGACGGCCATGCCGTTTTTAGTGCCGCCAAAACACAACACATCGACACCGGACTTCCAGGTCAGCTCGGCCGGGGAGCAGTCCAGGAACGCACACGCATTGGAGAAACGCGCGCCGTCCATGTGCAGATGCAGGCCCAGTTCCTTGCAGGTGGCACTGATCGCCTTGAGCTCTTCTGGCTGGTAGACGCCGCCAACTTCCGTGGCTTGGGTCAGAGTCACGACGCGTGGTTTGGGATAGTGGATGTCCTGACGCTTGAGCGCGACTTCGCGAATCGCTTCGGGGGTCAACTTGCCGCCTGCGCTGCGGGCCGTGAGCAGTTTGGAGCCGTTGGAGAAAAACTCCGGGGCGCCGCATTCGTCGGTTTCGACGTGGGCAGTTTCCGAGCAGATGACACTGTGGTAACTCTGGCACAGTGACGACAGGGCCAGCGAGTTGGCGGCTGTTCCGTTGAACGCAAAGAAGACTTCGCAATCTGTTTCGAACAATCGGCGGAAATCATCCGAGGCGCGTGCAGTCCATTGATCGTCGCCGTATGCACGTTGATGCCCTTTGTTCGCCTGTTCCATGGCTGCCCACGCTTCAGGGCAGATACCGGAATAGTTGTCGCTGGCGAACTGTTGGCTTTGGTCTGTCATGGCCGATTCCTTTTGGGCGTTATGGTGCGCACTGTAGCGAACAATGGGGGTACGGTCATGTGTTGCCTGCATCGCCGGTTTCTACATTCAGGAGTGATATGGACCTTTCCAACCCGCCTTATCTGCCGGGACGCAACAAGGCGCTGGACCTGCTCAAGTGGCTGGCGATGCTGAGCATGGTGCTGGACCATCTGCGCTACGTAGGCTGGTCGGTCAACGTTCTGTATGTGCCTGGGCGTCTGGCTTTTCCATGGTTCTGCCTGGCCATCGCAGTCAACCTCTCGCGTCGCAGCGCTGCGCTGGTCAGTCCGCGTGTGCAATGGCGTTATCTGGGCTGGCTGTTGGCGTTTGCGGCGCTGTCGGAAATCCCCTATCGACTGTTCATGGCCGATGCCACCGTGCTGAACGTGATGCCGACCCTCGTGCTGGGGCTGCTGGTCGCTCAGGCCTGGCAACATCGCACGGTAGCGACGCGCATTTTGGGTATCGGTGCCTTGCTGGCTGCGGCCGTTTTTCAGCAGCACCTGATGTTCGGTTTTCCCGGTGTGCTGCTGCCGCTTGTGATGGTATTGGTGTTGAACCGATCGTTGTGGTTTTCGATGTTCCCTGCAGCTTTTTGCCTGGCAGGTAACGCCTGGCCCGAGATGTTCGCCGGCGCCGCGTGGGGCGATCCGATCTCGATTGCCTCGATGATCGTCTGCCTGATCGCGCCGTGGCTGGGCATGGCTCTGTTGCGCAGCAAACCAGACTTTGCGGTCGTGCCCATGCGGCGCTGGGCCTACGCGATCTACCCTGTCCACTTCTTGATGCTGCTGGTGCTGCGTGAGTTGCTGCGCGTGATGTGATGCAAGTCCACCCAGTGCGAGCTTGCTCGCGAAGCTTTGTGAAGTGCTCTCCCATGGGGTTATAGACCTGACAGCGAGTGCTTCGCAAATCGTTGTAGACAAAACGCCATCAGCGCATTTATCTTCCGCAGCAGGCCGCCTCATGTGGCCAACGTCGCTCGGACGGTTCCGGGCGCTTACGTCTGCGAGATACTCATGGCTGACCAAGGTTTGCCGCGCCGCTTTGCGCGCATAGATCGACTCCCCCCTTACGTCTTCAATATCACTGCCGAGCTGAAAATGGCTGCGCGGCGTCGTGGTGAAGACATTATCGACTTGAGCATGGGCAACCCCGACGGGGCTACGCCGCCGCATATTGTCGAGAAACTGGTCACTGTCGCCCAGCGCGAAGACACCCATGGCTACTCAACCTCACGCGGTATCCCGCGCCTGCGTCGGGCCATTTCCAACTGGTACAAGAAGCGCTACGAAGTCGATATCGACCCGGAAAGCGAGGCCATTGTCACCATTGGTTCGAAAGAGGGCCTGGCGCACCTGATGCTGGCCACGCTCGATCAAGGCGATACCGTGCTGGTGCCGAACCCCAGTTACCCGATCCACATCTATGGTGCCGTGATTGCCGGCGCCCAGGTGCGGTCGGTGCCACTGGTGCCGGGTGTGGATTTCTTCGCCGAGCTGGAAAAAGCCATTCGTGGCTCGATCCCCAAGCCGAAAATGATGATTCTCGGCTTTCCATCCAACCCGACCGCGCAATGTGTGGAACTGGATTTCTTCGAGCGCGTTGTCGCGCTGGCCAAGCAGTACGACGTGCTGGTGATTCACGATCTGGCGTATGCCGACATCGTTTACGACGGCTGGAAAGCTCCTTCGATCATGCAGGTGCCGGGCGCGAAGGACATTGCGGTGGAGTTTTTCACCCTGTCCAAAAGCTACAACATGGCGGGCTGGCGGATCGGCTTCATGGTGGGCAACCCCGAACTGGTCAATGCGCTGGCGAGGATCAAGAGCTATCACGACTACGGCACTTTCACGCCATTGCAGGTTGCTGCCATCGCTGCGCTGGAAGGCGATCAGCAATGCGTGCTCGACATCGCCGAGCAATATCGCCAGCGCCGCAATGTACTGGTCAAAGGTCTGCATGAGCTGGGCTGGATGGTCGAAAACCCGAAAGCGTCCATGTACGTCTGGGCGAAGATTCCCGAAGCCTACGCGCACCTGGGCTCGCTGGAGTTCGCCAAGAAGCTGCTGGCTGAAGCCAAGGTCTGCGTTTCGCCAGGTATCGGTTTTGGCGAGTATGGTGACGATCATGTGCGTTTCGCACTGATCGAGAACCAGGACCGTATCCGTCAGGCCGTGCGCGGCATTCGCGGCATGTTCCGGGCTGACGGGATGGTCGCGCAAAAAAGCTGACCCTTCGAGCCTTACGGCGCAGGCGGTGGCGCTGGCAACGGCGTCACCTTGATGACGGGTGTCAGCACAGGTTCGGACTGGGCGGTTACGCCGTATACGACGGACAGCTCGTCTGAACCGCTGGCTACATAATAGTCGCCCGGTACTGCACATCGCGCCGCCTCAGCTTGCGGAACGGTTGTTGAGTAACTTCCCCCTTCAACGGTACGAATGCTGATTGTGGCCTGATGGTCTGCTGAGATGCGGATGGTTCGGTCCATCACGATGTCTTGCAGGGAAGGGTCTGGATAAAAAGTCGAGCCCTTCGGCAGATAAAGGGGCAAGTCGGATTCGTCGGCCTGTGGTGCAGTGGCGGGAGGCACTTCCCATAAGTAGAGGTCGGACACAACCTCTTCATCCTGATAAGACACGACCTTGAATATCACGGAATTGTAGGCGCCATTCTGATGGATGATGTCTTGCGTGGTTGCGTAAAGCCTTGCCTGAGCTATTGAAATGGTGGCGGTAAGTGTGGTGTCCGAGCCTTCGATGAAGACGGTAACCAGCGCCTCCAGCGTGGGCAGTTCCTGAATGGTTCTGAGCGTGACAAGGCCCAGCTCGACTGCATCATGAAGCACCCCCTGAGAGAGGAAAAGCAGTGGTTCGGTGGCGGGCGCTCGATGAGTTTTTTTCAGCGTCAGCGCTCTCCATAGCGCGGGTGTCAGGGTATGCGATCTTGCAATTGCGACCATGATGGGCTCCTTCCTGTCACGGGTGATGCTCAATTTGTGGGATCAAAATAACCCCGTTTACTCAGGCTGTGTACTGCCAAAGTTGACAGTTTCCACGCCCATCGTCTGATGCGTACGGGACGCTGAAATCTGTCTGAATGCGACACTTCTGCAATAAAACTCCGACCTCGAAGGCCCATTGCGGGTCTGCAGATTGTTTGCGCTGGCGGTGTGTCAACTCATGGAACGCGCCGGATACATCAGTATTTCCGGCGAGCTCGTTGTTGTGATTGCCATGTCCGACCCTGCAAATATCCCTCCCCGTCACTCCATGTCGTAAACGCACCTTTGTGTGGCGTCCGTAGGCATCTAGCCAGACGGCGGCGGCCCTACCATCGCTTCAAAGGACAACCACAAGTCCTGTCGATCATTCAGGCGCCACGCCGCCGCTGGAGAACCGCGATGTTCAGCAAGCAAGACCAGATTCAGGGTTATGACGATGCACTGTTGGCGGCGATGAATGCCGAGGAGCAGCGTCAGGAAGACCACATCGAGCTGATCGCCTCGGAGAACTACACCAGCAAGCGCGTGATGCAGGCTCAAGGCAGCGGCCTGACCAACAAATACGCCGAAGGTTATCCTGGCAAGCGCTATTACGGCGGATGCGAGCACGTCGACAAGGTCGAGCAACTGGCTATCGAGCGCGCCAAGCAACTGTTCGGCGCAGGTTACGCCAACGTTCAGCCGCACTCCGGCAGCCAGGCCAACGCTGCTGTTTATCTGGCGTTGCTGCAAGCGGGCGACACCGTGCTGGGCATGAGCCTGGCGCATGGCGGTCACCTGACTCACGGTGCCAAAGTCAGCTTTTCGGGCAAGCTCTACAACGCCGTGCAGTACGGCATCGACACCGCGACCGGGCTGATCGATTACGACGAAGTTGAACGCATCGCCGTCGAATCGCAGCCCAAGATGATCATTGCCGGCTTTTCGGCTTATTCGAAAACCCTGGATTTCCCGCGTTTCCGTGAGATCGCCGACAAGGTCGGTGCTTACCTGTTCGTCGACATGGCGCATGTGGCCGGGCTGGTTGCGGCAGGCCTGTATCCGAACCCGCTGCCGTACGCCGATGTGGTCACCACCACGACCCACAAGACCCTGCGCGGTCCGCGTGGCGGCCTGATCCTGGCGAAGGCCAACGAAGAGCTTGAGAAAAAGCTCAATTCCGCCGTGTTCCCTGGTGGTCAGGGCGGCCCGCTGATGCACGTCATCGCGGCCAAGGCCGTGTGCTTCAAGGAAGCCATGGAGCCAGGTTTCAAGGCCTACCAGCAGCAAGTGATCGATAACGCTCAGGCGATGGCGCAAGTGTTCGTTGACCGGGGTTTTGATGTGGTGTCCGGTGGTACCGACAACCATCTGTTTCTGGTCAGCCTGATCCGTCAGGGCCTGACCGGCAAAGACGCCGACGCCGCATTGGGGCGTGCGCACATTACCGTCAACAAGAACTCGGTGCCCAACGATCCGCAATCGCCGTTCGTGACGTCTGGCCTGCGCATTGGCACCCCGGCGGTCACTAGCCGCGGTTTCAAGGTCACCCAGTGTGTGGAGCTGGCGGGCTGGATCTGCGACATCCTCGATAACCTCGGCGATGCCGATGTCGAGGCCAATGTCGCAAGCCAGGTTTCCGCACTGTGTTCCGATTTTCCGGTTTATCGCTGAGTCAGGAGTAGCCCTACATGCAGCATTACTCAGGCTTCGGCCTTCTCAAGCACTCCCTCAGCCATCACGAGAACTGGCAGCGCATGTGGCGCACGCCGACGCCCAAGAAGGTCTACGACGTCGTGATCGTCGGCGGCGGCGGGCATGGTCTGGCGACGGCATACTATCTGGCCAAGGAACACGGCATCACCAACGTGGCCGTGGTCGAGAAAGGCTGGTTGGGCGGTGGCAACACCGCCCGTAACACCACGATCGTGCGTTCCAACTACCTCTGGGACGAGTCGGCTCATCTGTATGAGCATGCGATGAAGTTGTGGGAAGGCCTGTCACAGGATCTCAACTACAACGTCATGTTCTCCCAGCGTGGCGTGTACAACCTGTGCCACACCCTGCAGGACATGCGCGACTCCGAACGCCGGGTCAGCGCCAACCGCCTGAACGGTGTGGACGGCGAATTGCTCAACGGCAAGCAGGTCGCTGAAGAGATTCCGTACCTGGACTGCTCGAAAAATACCCGCTACCCGATCATCGGCGCGACGGTTCAGCGCCGTGGCGGGGTGGCCCGTCACGATGCCGTGGCCTGGGGCTTTGCCCGTGCGGCCGATGCACTGGGCGTCGACCTGATTCAGCAGACCGAAGTCATCGGCTTTCGCAAGGAAAACGGCGTGTGCATCGGTGTTGAAACCAACAAGGGTTTCATCGGCGCCAAGCGCGTGGGGGTCGTGACTGCCGGTAACTCCGGGCACATGGCCAAACTCGCGGGTTTCCGCCTGCCAATCGAATCCCATCCGCTGCAAGCGCTGGTGTCCGAGCCGATCAAGCCGATTATCGACAGCGTGATCATGTCCAACGCCGTGCACGGTTATATCAGCCAGTCCGACAAGGGCGACCTGGTGATCGGCGCGGGTATCGACAGCTGGGTCGGTTACGGCCAGCGTGGTTCGTACCCGGTTATCGAACACACCATTCAGGCCATCGTCGAGATGTTCCCGGTGCTGTCCCGTGTGCGCATGAACCGCCAGTGGGGCGGCATCGTTGATACCACGCCGGACGCCTGCCCGATCATATCCAAGACTCCGGTGCCGAACATGTTCTTCAACTGCGGTTGGGGCACAGGCGGCTTCAAGGCCACACCGGGTTCGGGCAACGTGTTTGCCGCAAGCCTGGCCAAAGGCGAGATGCACCCGCTGGCCAAACCTTTTTCCATCGACCGTTTCCACAACGGTGCGCTGATCGATGAACACGGCGCCGCAGCCGTCGCCCACTAACAAAGGCCCTTGAGAGCCGTCGCGCTTGCGACGTTCTCAGGCGGCTTTGAAAGGAGAGATACCCATGCTGCACATCTTCTGTCCTCACTGTGGCGAACTGCGCTCCGAAGAGGAATTTCACCCCGCCGGCCAGGCGCATATCCCGCGTCCGCTGGACCCCGGTGCCTGCACCGACGAGCAGTGGGGCGATTACATGTTTTTCCGTGATAACCCGCGCGGGCTTCATCACGAGCTGTGGATTCACGCTGCCGGTTGCCGCCAGTACTTCAACATGACGCGCAACACTGTGACTTACGAAATTCTCGAAACCTATCCGATTGGTGCCAAGGCGCAGTTCACGGACCAGGGAGACAAGGTATGAGCCAGAGTAATCGACTGCCCAATGGCGGCCGTATCAACCGCAGCAAGGTCCTGAACTTCACCTTCAACGGCCAGACCTATCAGGGCTTTGAAGGCGACTCGCTCGCGTCCGCGTTGCTGGCCAATGGTGTCCAGATCATCGGCCGCAGCTTCAAATATTCCCGACCACGGGGCATCTTTGCGGCAGGCTCCGAAGAGCCGAACGCGGTGTTGCAGATCGGTGCGGCCGAAGCCACTCAGATCCCCAACGTGCGTGCCACTCAGCAGGCGCTGTATTCGGGGCTGGTTGCGACCAGCACCAACGGCTGGCCGAGCGTCAACAACGACATGATGGGTATCCTCGGCAAGGTCGGCGGCAAGCTGATGCCGCCCGGTTTCTACTACAAAACCTTCATGTACCCGCAATCGTTCTGGATGACCTACGAGAAGTACATCCGCAAGGCAGCAGGCCTGGGCCGCTCGCCGACCGAGAACGACCCGGACAGCTACGACGCGATGAACCAGCACTGTGACGTGCTGATCGTCGGCGCAGGTCCTGCCGGTCTGGCCGCCGCACTGGCGGCCGGGCGCAGCGGTGCCCGTGTGATCATCGCCGACGAGCAGGAAGAGTTCGGCGGCAGCCTGCTCGACAGCCGTGAAAGCCTGGATGGCAAACCCGCAGCGGAATGGGTCGCCACTGTGGTGGCCGAGCTGAAAAACCTGCGCAACGTGATCATGCTGCCGCGTGCCACTGTAAACGGCTATCACGACCACAACTTCCTGACCATTCATGAGCGTCTGACCGACCACCTGGGTGATCGCGCGCCGATCGGTATGGTGCGTCAACGCATGCACCGCGTCCGCGCCAAGCGGGTGGTGCTGGCGAGCGGCACGCATGAGCGTCCGTTGGTCTACGGCAACAACGATGTGCCCGGCAACATGCTGGCGGGTGCGGTTTCCACTTACGTGCGTCGTTATGGCGTTGCACCGGGCAAGAAACTGGTGCTGTCCACCAATAACGACCACGCTTACCGCGTGGCGCTGGATTGGCTGGACGCCAGCCTGCAGGTCGTAGCGATTGCTGACGTGCGCCATAACCCACGCGGCCCGCTGGTTGAAGAGGCCCGTGCCAAAGGCATTCGTATCCTCACCGGCAGCGCGGTGATCGAAGCGCGTGGCAGCAAGCATGTAACAGCAGCGCGCGTCGCCGCCATCGACATCAAGGCGCATAGCGTCACCAGCCCTGGCGAGTGGCTGGAGTGCGACCTGGTTGCCAGCTCCGGCGGCTACAGCCCGATTGTTCACCTGGCTTCGCACCTGGGCGGCAAGCCGGTGTGGCGTGAAGACATTCTCGGTTTCGTACCGGGCGAAGCACCGCAGAAACGCGTCTGCGTGGGTGGCGTCAATGGCGTCTACAGCCTGGCGGACAGTCTGGCCGATGGTTTTGAGGGCGGGGTTCGTGCGGCCAGCGAAGCCGGTTTCAAAATCGTCGAAGGTGTCATGCCCAAGGCATTGAGCCGCGCCGAAGAACCGACGCTGGCGCTGTTTCAGGTGCCGCATGAAAAAGGCACTGCCCGTGCGCCGAAGCAATTCGTCGACCTGCAGAACGACGTCACCGCGGCAGCCATTGAGCTGGCGACCCGTGAGGGTTTCGAGTCGGTCGAACACGTCAAACGCTACACCGCATTGGGCTTCGGTACCGATCAGGGCAAGCTGGGCAACGTCAACGGTCTGGCCATCGCCGCACGCTCGCTGAACGTGTCCATTCCCGAGATGGGCACCACGATGTTCCGCCCGAACTACACGCCAGTGACCTTCGGCGCGATTGCCGGGCGTCACTGCAAACACATCTTCGAGCCTGTGCGCTTCACGGCGCTGCACGCCTGGCACATCAAGAACGGTGCCGAGTTCGAAGATGTCGGCCAGTGGAAGCGTCCGTGGTACTTCCCCAAGGGCGGCGAAGACCTGCATGCCGCTGTCGCGCGTGAGTGCAAGGCGGTGCGCGCGAGCGTCGGTCTGCTGGACGCCTCGACACTGGGCAAAATCGATATTCAGGGGCCGGACGCCCGTGAGTTTCTCAACCGTATCTACACCAACGCCTGGACCAAGCTGGACGTGGGCAAGGCGCGGTATGGCCTGATGTGCAAGGAAGACGGCATGGTTTTCGATGACGGCGTGACCGCCTGTATCGGTGACAACCACTTCCTGATGACCACCACCACCGGCGGCGCTGCACGCGTTCTGCAATGGCTGGAAATCTATCAGCAGACCGAATGGCCCGACCTCAAGGTGTACTTCACGTCTGTGACGGACCACTGGGCGACCCTGACGCTGTCCGGACCCAACAGCCGCAAGTTGTTGAGCGAAGTCACTGACATCGACCTTGGCCGTGAAGCGTTCCCGTTCATGACCTGGAAGGAAGGGCTCGTTGCTGGCGTACCGGCGCGGGTGTTCCGCATCTCCTTCACCGGCGAGCTGTCGTACGAGGTCAACATTCAGGCTGACTACGCCATGGGCGTGCTGGAAAAGATCATCGAGGCGGGCAAGGCCTACAACCTGACGCCGTACGGCACCGAGACCATGCACGTCCTGCGCGCCGAGAAGGGCTTCATTATTGTCGGCCAGGACACCGACGGCTCGATGACCCCGGACGACCTGAACATGGGTTGGTGTGTCGGCCGCACCAAGCCGTTCTCCTGGATCGGCTGGCGTGGCATGAACCGCGAAGACTGTGTCCGTGAGCAGCGCAAGCAACTGGTCGGGCTCAAACCGGTCGACCCGACGCAGTGGCTGCCTGAAGGCGCGCAACTGGTGTTCGACACAAAGCAGGCGATTCCGATGAGCATGGTCGGTCACGTGACCTCCAGCTATGCGCACAACTCGCTGGGTTATTCGTTTGCAATGGGCGTGGTCAAGGGCGGCCTGAGCCGCATGGGCGAGCGGGTATTCGCGCCGCTGGCCGACGGTAGCGTGATTGAAGCCGAGATTGTTTCGTCGGTGTTCTTCGATCCGAAGGGCGAACAGCAGAACGTGGAGTGATGGATTGTTCTTGCACACGGCCGATCAGTTGGGCGGTTCGCGACACGTTGTCTTGCCAGTCTGGATGAACTGTTCGCGAGCGAGCCCGCACCACGGGGGCTTGGTGGATTGATCGAGACGTGTGTGACGAGCGTTCTGAGCCAAAACGATCATGTACAACAGAATTCAGAGCAGGTGATCCATGACCACAGTCAATGTTTACCCACAGCGCCCGAGCGCCGACGTCAAAGCCGAGTCGCCATTGTTCCATGCCAGTCTGGACAGTCTGGTCGGGAAGGGGCGCGCCAACCCGGGCGTGTTTCTGCGCGAAAAGAAACTGCTGGGCCACCTTACCCTGCGCGGTGATGGCCGCGACCCGGCTTTTGCCGCAGGCGTGCACAAGGCGCTGGGCATGGAGTTGCCCGCAGCACTCACACTGGTAACCAGCGGCGACAGCTCACTGCAATGGCTCGGCCCTGACGAGTGGCTGTTGATCGTACCAACAGGTGAAGAACTGGCGGCCGAGCAGAAGCTGCGCGAAGCGCTGGCAGGCTTGCATATCGCGGTCGTCAACGTGAGTGGGGGGCAGTCGATCCTTGAGCTGACGGGTCCCAAAGTGCGTCAGGTGCTGATGAAATCCACCAGCTACGACGTGCATCCGGACAACTTCCCGGTCGGTAAAGCGGTCGGCACAGTATTCGCCAAGTCGCAACTGGTGATCCGCCGCACGGGCGAGGAAACCTGGGAACTGCTGATTCGCCGCAGCTTCTCCGATTACTGGTGGCTGTGGCTGCAGGACGCGGCAGCCGAATATGGCCTGGGTATCCAGGCCTGAGCCAAGTGGAGCCTGATCCAGCGTCTTCGCTGCCGCTGTTCGCGCCGCTGCCACCCACGCCGGCCAGCGTCGGTGAAGACCTGACAGGTATCAAGGATTCAGGAGTGTTCGCTTAATGAGTCGTGCCCCAGATACATGGATTTTGACTGCCGACTGCCCAAGCGTATTGGGTACGGTAGATGCCGTGACCCGCTTTCTGTTCGAGCAGGGCTGCTACGTGACCGAGCACCATTCGTTCGATGATCGCCTGTCAGGGCGTTTTTTCATCCGTGTGGAGTTTCGTCAGCCCGAGGGCTTCGATGAGCAGGCATTTCGTGCTGGACTCGGCGAGCGTGGCGAAGCGTTTGGCATGATCTTCGAGCTGACAGCGCCGAACTACCGTCCAAAAGTGGTGATCATGGTCTCCAAGGCCGATCACTGCCTGAATGACTTGCTGTATCGCCAGCGCATCAACCAGCTGTCCATGGACGTGGTCGCTGTGGTGTCCAATCACCCTGATCTTGAACCTTTGGCTGGCTGGCACGGAATTGCGTACTACCATTTCCCCCTTGACCCCAACGACAAGCCTGCACAGGAAGCGAAGGTCTGGCAGGTGATCGAAGAGTCTGGCGCCGAACTGGTGATCCTCGCCCGCTACATGCAGGTGCTGTCGCCGGACCTGTGCCGCAAACTCGACGGCAAGGCGATCAACATTCACCACTCACTGTTGCCCGGTTTCAAAGGCGCCAAGCCCTACCATCAGGCCTACAACAAGGGGGTGAAACTGGTCGGCGCCACGGCGCACTACATCAACAATGATCTGGACGAAGGCCCGATCATTGCCCAGGGCGTCGAAGTGGTCGATCACAGCCATTATCCCGAAGACCTGATTGCCAAGGGCCGGGACATCGAAGGGCTGACACTGGCTCGGGCGGTGGGCTATCACATTGAACGGCGTGTGTTCCTCAACGCCAACAGGACAGTTGTCTTATAGCGATCAAGCTGCGGGTGATGAGCTTCGCCTGCCGTGAGTAACTGCTTTTCTATGCTCCCTGACAATAAAAGCGAGGTGACATGTATGTCTGGTAATCGCGGTGTAGTGTATCTCGGCGCTGGCAAGGTCGAAGTCCAGTCCATTCCCTTCCCTAAAATGGAAGACCCACGTGGCAAGCGCATCGAACACGGCGTGATCCTGCGCGTGGTATCCACCAATATCTGCGGCTCGGACCAGCACATGGTGCGTGGCCGTACCACGGCGCAGACCGGCCTGGTGCTCGGTCATGAAATCACCGGTGAAGTCCTCGAAGCCGGTCGTGACGTGGAACACCTGAAAGTGGGCGATCTGGTGTCGGTGCCGTTCAACGTGGCGTGTGGCCGTTGCCGCAGTTGCAAGGAACAGCACACCGGCGTTTGCCTGACGGTCAACCCGGCCCGTCCCGGCGGTGCTTACGGTTATGTGGACATGGGGGACTGGGTCGGCGGTCAGGCGGAATACGTGCTCGTGCCTTATGCCGACTTCAACCTGCTCAAACTGCCTGATCGCGATGCTGCGATGGAAAAGATTCGCGACCTGACCTGCCTGTCAGACATCTTGCCAACCGGCTATCACGGTGCCGTGACCGCAGGTGTCGGGCCGGGCAGTACCGTTTATGTGGCTGGTGCCGGCCCGGTGGGCCTGGCAGCGGCGGCTTCGGCTCGGCTGCTGGGTGCTGCGGTGGTGATTGTCGGCGACGTCAACCCGACGCGTCTGATTCATGCCAAGGCGCAGGGCTTCGAAATTGCCGACCTGTCCACGGATACACCACTGCACGAACAGATCGCTGCTTTGCTGGGCGAGCCTGAAGTGGATTGCGCGATTGACGCCGTAGGCTTCGAAGCGCGTGGCCATGGTCACGCTGGTGCGCAAGCCGAAGCGCCAGCGACCGTACTCAACTCATTGATGGGTGTGGTACGGGTGGCAGGCAAGATCGGTATTCCTGGCCTGTACGTCACCGAAGACCCGGGCGCCGTGGATGCAGCCGCCAAAATGGGCAGCCTGAGCATTCGCTTTGGTCTGGGCTGGGCCAAATCCCACAGCTTCCACACCGGCCAGACGCCGGTGATGAAGTACAACCGCCAACTGATGCAAGCCATCATGTGGGACCGCATCAAGATTGCTGACGTGGTCGGCGTCGAAGTCATCAGCCTCGATGACGCCCCGCGTGGCTACGGCGAGTTCGATGCGGGTGTGCCGAAGAAGTTTGTCATTGATCCGCACAAGTTGTTCAGTGCGGTGTAAATCCTTGAACAGCCGGGTAGTAGTCCTGCCCGGCTCTATATTTTTCGGATCTCCGAGGCTTCCTCTGGAATGGTTTGCATCTGTTTCTCTCGGGGTAATATGCCGCTTACGCCTCCTTGCAGCTGTCTCGGAAGATGCGGGCGAACCAGGTCATACTTATGGTCGTTCGGGCGTGCCTGGGGCTGAGGGTTCGGTCGTTGGCCACGGGGCGACGGGGGGAGTGGTCTCATTTGGATGCTCAGGACCACTTGTTCCCGTTCGCTAAACGCACTGACTACTTTTAACTGATGTAAGTAAGCCCTCATCTCTGCCTTTTTAAGATTACGTACGTCTGCCAGAGACGTTATTTTGTAAGAGGCTTTTAGTTCATTGACTCGTTGGTTTGCGACGGTCCCGATATTGCCCTGAATCATGCCCACTTCGACAGTCGGGTTTGAAGTGGATGTGATGGGGTGTCGGGTTCTGGCAGTTTGTTTGTAAGGAAGTCTTGGCAGTTTGGACGCCTTGAAGATGGCAACATGCATTCGAACATTCATGTGGCCTGTAGGGTCCACACGATTAACCGGATCTCCCACACAATACGCATAGGCATTCAACCCGCCTTCCCCAAACGGACTCAAACTGTCCGCGCTGTTGAACCTCATCAGTACCGGGTTGAATGCACGATAGCCGTTACCCAGCAAGTAGTGACCGGTGATTGTGTCGCGTTGTGCACCGTTGAACCCCGGCAGGTTGAGGTGCGCGGGGCTGAAGCCATACACGGTATACGCTCGGGAGGTTTGCTGGTTTCCTGTGACCTGATGCAGCACTGACCGTTGTTGATCGGTTGCCAGTAGCGCCGTTGAAGATGAAGTATTTTCCGACACCTGCTGCGCCAGCAGTTGGTCGTCAGCCTGGAACAGGGCACGTCGGCTCTGGCCCTGAATCTCGGTGGCCAGATGACTCTTCTGATAGAACTGCCGCACACTGTCTGCACCTGCCGGCGAGCAGCCTGCGATACGGCCCATTGGGTCGTACTGGTAACGGCATAACACGACGTTATCGGGCGTCAGCATGGTCAATATCCTCACCAGGCACTGGGTCAGTCTTCAGTCTCGACGTATCCGCCTGCACTGCCTAGCTGACAGAACTGCGAGGTATCGACCGCAGTCATGTGTGTAGATATTTCCGGCAGGGTCCATTTGCCCTTCAAGTCATACCAAAACCAAAACCAACAGCAACGGATACTCGCCTTGCCCGCTCAGCAGCCCGCGTCGTTGGGAAAGAACCGGCACGTTGCACGCCGTATAGGGAACAAGCCCCAGATCGTTCAGTCAAACCGTCTGCTTTACCGCCCACTCACGGGCGGTTCAGGTTTGATGAGGTTGACTGAATGAAAACGGCACGCGGTTTGGCACTGGCAACGTTGATGGCTTTGGCGACAAGCCCGGTGTTTGCCTTCAACCTGAATGACGCAGCGAATGCGGTTTCCAACGCCACAAGTGGTAATCAGAAAGCGACCGCTGCACCCGAAGCCGCTGGCCTGCTCAACGCGCTGGGTTCTCAGCTCAACGTGACCCCGGAACAGGCGGTTGGTGGAACAGGTGCATTGCTGGGGTTGGCCAAAAACAAACTGGCTGGTAATGATTACTCGCAACTGGCTAAATCGGTTCCTGGTCTGGAGCAACTGTCCGGTACTTCGGCGCTCGACAGCCTGGGCGGCGCAAATGGCCTTGGCAAGCTGCTGGGCGGGAGCAAGGCTGGCGACAATTCGATGCTCAACAGTGCCTTGGGCAACGTGCAGAGCATGGGCGACGTGAACAACGCGTTCAAGGCGCTGGGCATGGACAGCAGCATGGTCAGCCAGTTTGTCCCGGTGATCCTGCAATACCTGGGTCAACAAGGTGCGGGCGGCTCCGCGTTGCAAAGTCTGAGTAGCGTGTGGGGTGGGGGTAGCTGAACGCGTAGCCTGCTTCATTTGGCAGTGACTTCAAGTGCGAACAGTGTGCAGTGAGCCTGCACGCTGTCCGGTCCACGCTGTATTGTTTCGGTTATGTAAACAGCCAGAGTTTGATGTTCATAGAAACAACGCTCAACCGCTCATCGCTATCAAAGAAGCAATACGTTGTCGCGAACCCGCTAGATATCTCTGATAGCGTTCATTGCCTCTACATGATAGCGTTGCGAAGCGGCTGCTGTTTCTCTACGGAGTATGGTCATGCCCTGCACCAGTTGTTCAAGCGCATCTTTGTCCAGGTCGTAAATTGCACTGTCATACGATCCCGTTGGTCTATTCCGGTACGTGCGCATGTCTGCCAATTGGCTGATCAGGATACGCTCCTGTTTTTTTGGTCGCAGGTGTTTGATTATTCCGAGCGTGGACTCGAAGTTCCTGTGATGTGCTTCGAAGGGGAGCGCTTCACGGGGTAAAAAACCTCGGCCTTGACCCGAGAACGCCTGGCCTGTCCGCTCAGCCCAGCTCCCTTTTGCTTTGGAAAGAAATTCTGCCGCATGATCTGCCCCAACCCTTTCATTTACTTGTGTGATGACCGCGCGATAATCCGTGTTTTGCAGTTTTCTTAGTGTGTTACCGCTGAATGATTTAAAGCTTCGCTGGAGCAGCGACGGAACATTGGCTGTTTGAGATACGACTTTCTTTACCTTAAGTCTTCCTATGGCTTTAATTACCAGCCCGGCTGAACGGAAAGACAAGTGTCCATCCGGGTCGAAGGAATTTATCGGGTCTCCCTTGCAATAGGCATAGGCGTTCAGGCCGGCTTTTTCAAACGGCCCCAGGCTGTCCGGACTATTGAATCTCATGAGTACAGGATTGAACGCTCTGTAGCCATTCCCCAGTAAATAGTAACCGGTGACCTTGTCTATTGGCTGGCCATTAAAACCTGGCAGGTTCTCTGGATTAGCCGCTGGATGACGGACACCGTAGGGTGCGTAGGACACTTTCTGTAGCAGGTCCGCAATCACAGAACCTTGCCGATCTGTTGCCAGCAACGCGCACTCACTCGCTCCATTTTCCAGGCGATACTGAGCCAACATGTGTTCGTTTGTTTGAAGGGTCCTGTATCTGATCGAACCCTCAATCCGGATAGCGAGGCGACTCTTTTGATAGAAGTGTCGCACAACGTTATTGGCCGATAGGGAAACGCTCGCCAGGCGGTCCAGGGCGTCATAACGATAGGTGCTCAGCGAGGTGTGATTGGGCGGCAGCACGGTCGAGCTCTCCTGTCCTGATGGGATCAGTCTCAATCGCCCGCGAAAAGCCGTCTACCTGTCGAAACTGCTAGTCAGCGCTGCGCGGCCTGCAGCTTCAACGCCGCAATCCGTGCATCCTTCTCTATCCACAGCTGGTTGACCCAGCCCTGGATTTTCTCGCGAAACACAGGATCATTCTCGTAGTCGCCCTGCCATAACGCCGGATCCATGGGGCGCGTCCTGATATCGACGATCACTTTCGGCACGCGCCCACAAAGCATGTCCCAGAAGCCTGGAATGCCGGAGCCGGGGTACACGACCGTCACGTCCAGAATTGCATCCAGCTGTTCGCCCATCGCAGCGAGCACGAACGCAACACCGCCTGCCTTGGGCTTGAGCAGGCTGGTGTAGGGCGAGGTCTGTGCCGCATGCTTGGCAGGGGTGAAGCGAGTGCCTTCCAGATAGTTGACGATGGTCACCGGCTGGCGCTTGAACAGTTCGCAGGCAGCCTTGGTGATCTCCAGGTCCTTGCCTTTGAGTTCAGGATTTTTGGCCAGAAACGCTTTTGTGTAGCGCTTCATGAACGGGTAGTCCAGCGCCCACCAGGCGAGGCCCAGCAGCGGCACCCAGATCAATTCCTTTTTCAGGAAGAACTTGAAGAACGGTGTACGGCGATTGAGCGCCTGGATCAGCGCTGGAATATCGACCCACGTTTGATGGTTGCTGATCACCAGATACGAGGTGTCGCCGCGCAGGCCCTCATCGCCACGAATGTCCCATTGCGTAGGTATGCAGAACGCAAAGATGAGCTTGTCGATTTCCGCCCAGGTTTCCGCAATCCACATGACCGCTCGCGAGCAGTGATCGCGCATCCGGCCTCGAAACAGCAGTTTGAGCAAGGCAAAAATCAGCAAGGGGCCTATCAGCACCAGGGTGTTGATCAGCAGCAGCAAGGTGACAAAACAGCCGGTGAGCACACGGCGCATAAAAGACTCTTGACGGTTCAGGGCGACCAATAATAAAGATCATCGCGTTTTACGCCAATTACACAGGTGCTTACAAATGTTTCACGTAGCGGTAATTATGCTGGCCCGACGTTGAGGCTGGCGAACCAACTGCTGCTTCGTTGTCTAAAAAACCGGCGTCAACCCAGGCGCTGCCCCTTGTGAGGAACCCCACACGTGAAACCGATCCTGGCGCTGTTGTCTCTGCTGGCGTTGCCTGTCATGGCCGCTGAACCGACGCTGTATGGCCGTTATGAAAACATCAAGGTTGCGGAACTGGGCCAGACCTTCAAGGCCAAGATGGATACCGGTGCGCTCACGGCGTCGCTGTCTGCCAAGGACATCGAGCTGTTCAAGCGTGACGGAGACGACTGGGTACGCTTCCGCCTGGCGACCAAGGACGCCGACAACAAGGTTTACGAACACAAGGTGTCGCGGATCAGCAAGATCAAAGGCCGTTCCGATGGCGAAGACGACGATGAAGTCATTGATCCGGTAAAGCGTCCGGTGGTGGACCTGGAGCTGTGCCTGGGCGACAAGAAGCGCACTGTCGAAGTGAACCTGGTAGATCGCAGCCATTTCAACTATCCGCTGCTGATCGGCGCCAAGGCGTTGCGTGAGTTCGATGCCGCCGTCAACCCGGCGCGCCGTTACACCGCTGACAAACCGGATTGCTGATTGACGTCGAGGACTGAAAACGCGCAACGTTTCGCTCTTTGACCAAGCGCTCGGATGCCATGCCACACATTCTGATTGTCGAAGACGAAGCCGCGATTGCCGACACGTTGCTTTATGTCCTGCAAAGCGAAGGCTTTACCACAACCTGGCTCAGCCTGGGTCAGGACGCCATCGAACATCAGCGGGCAACCCCCGCTGATCTGATCATTCTGGATATTGGTTTGCCGGATATCACCGGCTTTGAGGCGTGCAAGCAGGTACGTCGTTTCAGTGAAGTGCCGGTGATGTTTCTGAGTGCACGCGACGGAGAAATCGACAGAGTCGTTGGCCTGGAGATCGGTGCAGACGACTATGTGGTCAAGCCGTTCAGCCCTCGCGAGGTCGCGGCGCGGGTCAAGGCTATTCTCAAGCGTGTCCAGCCGCGTGAAGTTGCTGCACCGGCTCATGAACGGTTCCGGATCGATCACGACAAAGTGCAGATCAGTTATCGCAATCAGCCGCTGGGCCTGACCCGACATGAATTTCGGCTGATGCGTTGCCTGCTGGACCAGCCCGAGCGAGTGTTCAGTCGCGAGCAGTTGCTCGACGCGGTGGGCATTGCGGTCGATGCGGGTTACGAACGCAGTATCGACAGCCATATCAAAAGTCTGCGAGCCAAATTGCGCGCTGTGGCGATTGATGCCGAGCCGATCCAGACCCACCGTGGTCTGGGTTATAGCTTCAGCCCTGGGCACAGCTGATGCCGCTGAGCATCCGGATCTTTTTGGTGTATGCAGTGTTCATCGCGCTGACGGGCTATTTTGTGCTCAGTACGGTGATGAAAGAGGTACGCCCGGGCGTGCGTCAATCCACCGAAGAAACGCTGGTGGACACCGCCAATCTGCTGGCCGAAATTCTGCGTGATCAGGTGCGCCAAGGTACGTTGAACCAGGGTGCTCTGCCGGATGCACTCAAGGCCTACGGCATGCGCGAGCCTCGCGCTACCATCTGGGGCCTGACCAAAAGCCAGGTCAACAACCGCATCTATGTGACAGATGCGAAGGGCATCGTATTGCTCGATTCCACCGGTCAGGCAGTGGGTCAGGATTACTCGAAATGGAACGACGTCTACCTCACATTGCACGGCGAATACGGGGCGCGCTCGACTCGCAGCGACCCTGACGACCCGAATTCATCGGTCATGCACGTGGGCGCGCCGATTCGCTACAACGGGCAGATCATCGGGGTGGTCACGGTCTCCAAGCCCAACAGTTCACTGCAACCTTATGTCGACCGCGCCGAGCGTCGTTTGCTGTGGTATGGCGGCGGGCTGATGGTATTGGGGCTGTTGCTCGGCGGGCTGTTTTCCTGGTGGCTGGGCTCGGCGCTGAGGCGCCTGACAGGTTATGCCCAGGCGGTCAGCGAAGGCCGTCGCGCGGAGCTGCCGCATTATCGTGGTGGCGAACTGGAGCAGTTGTCGGCGGCGGTTGAACACATGCGTACCCAGTTGGAAGGCAAGGCCTATGTCGAGCGCTATGTGCATACGTTGACCCACGAGCTGAAAAGCCCGTTGGCGGCGATTCGAGGTGCCGCAGAGCTGTTGCAGGACGACATGCCCGCCGAGCAGCGCCGGCGCTTCGTCAGTAATATCGGTGATGAAAGCGCTCGCTTGCAGCAGCTCATCGAGCGGCTGTTGAACCTGGCCATGGTCGAGCAGCGGCAGGGCCTTGAAGAGCGTGTCGTTATAGCGCTGCCAGACCTGATCAATGAGCTGCTGCACAGTCGTCACACCCGTATCGATGCCATGATGCTGCGCGTGGAACAGCGAATCGACAGCGAGCTTTCGCTGTTGGGTGAGCGATTCCTGCTGATTCAGGCAATTGCCAATCTGTTCGACAACGCACTGGACTTCACGCCAGCAGGCGGGACATTGCGTGTGTCTGCCGAGCGTGAGGATGATCGGGTTCGCCTGGTTCTCTATAACGACGCGGCACCCATCCCGGACTACGCCTTGCCGCGTCTGAGCGAGCGGTTTTATTCATTGCCGCGCCCCGATACCGGTCGCAAGAGCACAGGCCTTGGGTTGAACTTCGTCGAGGAGGTGGTGCAGTTGCATGACGGTTCACTGCTCATCGAAAACGCCGAAGGCGGGGTGCGTGTCACCCTGATGCTGCCAACCGCAGGCTGATATCTCCACACAATCTCCACAAACGCCTCATCTTCTCTCCATACAAGGCTTTCAGACTGCTCCCATCATAAACAGGGAGAGTCCCATGAACCGAAACCTGGCTGTAAAACTGGGCACCATTGCCGCCCTGATTATTCTACTGTTGATTCCGTTGTTGATGATTGATGGCCTGATCTCGGGCCGGCAGACGCAGCGCGATGCAGTACTTGACGATATCGCCCGCAGTTCCAGCTTCAGTCAGCGCCTGACCGGGCCGATTCTGGTTGTGCCGTATCGCAAGAACGTGCGCCTCTGGAAAACCAATGCTCAGACCAATGAGCGCTATCTGGAGACCGCCGAGCAACGGGGGTATCTGTATTTTCTGCCGGAGCGTTTCGAGCTTGATGGCAAGGTGCAGACCGAGCGGCGCTCGCGGGGTATCTACGAAGCGCGGCTGTATCACGCTGAAAATCACGTCAGCGGTCACTTCGTGCTTCCCGAGCAATTGGGCGTGACCGATGACTTTGCCGATTATCAGTTCGACAAGCCGTTTCTGTCGTTGGGCATCAGCGATATTCGCGGCATCGAGAACGCGCTGAAACTGCAACTCAACGGACAGGCCATGGACTTTGTGCCGGGTTCGCGACTCGATTGGCTGGGTGAAGGGGTGAGTGCCAACTTGCCGATGTTAGACAGTCGGCAGAAAACCACGCTGGAATTTGCACTCGACCTTACGCTGCAGGGCACCGGGCAGTTCGAGATCACGCCAGTCGGCAAGACCAGCAGCGTGCAGTTGGCAGCCGACTGGCCGCACCCCAGCTTCATGGGCAATTACCTGCCGTCACGCCGCGAAGTCACCGACCAGGGCTTCAATGCAACCTGGCAGACATCGTTCTTTTCCACCAACCTGGAAGAGGCGCTCAGCCGGTGCCTGCAAAACGAGGTGTGCGAGGACTTCAAGGGTCGCAGCTTTGGCGTGAGTTTCATCGAACCGGTGGATCAGTACCTCAAGAGCGACCGGGCGATCAAATACGCGTTGCTGTTTATCGCGCTGACGTTTGCAGGGTTCTTCCTGTTCGAAGTGCTGAAGAACATGGCGGTGCATCCGATCCAGTACGCGTTGGTAGGGGCTGCACTGGCGTTGTTTTACCTGATGCTGTTGTCGTTGTCCGAACACCTGGGCTTTGCCATTGCGTATGTGCTGTCGGCCAGCGCGTGTGTCTGTCTGATCGGCTTCTACGTCAGTCATGTGCTGGGCAGTGTGCGCCACGGGACACGTTTTGCCGCAGGCTTGAGTGCGCTGTATGGCTTGCTGTACGGCCTGTTGAGCGCAGAAGACTACGCATTGCTGATGGGCGCGCTGCTGTTGTTCGGTCTGTTGAGCGTGTTCATGGTCCTGACCCGCAGGCTGGATTGGTACAGCCTTGCATCAAGCCGCCCGGCCAAGCCTGCCGAGCACGCTCAGGAGCCGGCTCATGAATGACCGGGCCGTGCTCCGTGAGGAGCGGTTGATGGCGCAGCGCCTGATCGACAGCGTTGTCAGCCTGCTCCCTTCGCCGCCGTGTGCAACCAGACCGCGGCAGAACATGAGCAGGCGCGCATCGCTCAGACCTCCGGTTGGGTCGCCAGCATCGAAGGCCGCTGGCTGACTTCCAGATACCAGCTGGCCAGGCGCGGATAGGTGTTGCGCCAGCGCAGGTCAGGTTGCCGAAAGTCGAGATAACCCAACGCGGCCGCGACGCTGATGGACGCTACATCGAACGATGAACTGAGTTCGGTGATGGCGTCCCGCTCGAAATAACTCAGGCTGCGCTCGATCTTTTTCTGTTGGTTGTCGAGCCACTGGTCCCAGTGTTTTTCCGCAGGGCGCAGGACGGTTTCGTAGCGGATCAGCAGCGCTGCATCCAGCAGTGCGTCAGCGAGGGAGGCGAGAGTCAGGCGTCTCCAGCGTGCGGAACCTTCGCGAGGGATCAGCGGGCTGCCGACATGCTGGTGGTCCAGGTAGTCGAGAATGACCCGACTGTCGTGGATCACATTGCCGTCGGCCAATCGCAGGGCCGGGAGCTTGCCTGCCGGGTTGTCGTCATTCAGCTCCAGGGACGGGCTTATCGGGGTCAACACGGTCGACTGCAGCTGCACACGCTCCAGTTGACCGGTTTCATGCAGCAGTACAACCACCTTGCGGGCGAAGGGGGAGGCCGGATTGAAGTACAACGTCATGGTGGGCGCTGACATGGGTGATCCTCGAATGAGACAGGCCCATAGACTAGTCAGCGTACGGCAGGTGCGCAATCTGCCTTGCTGGCAGTGGGACTTATCAACGTCGCGCCAGCAGTCCCTTTACGCTCAAGCCTGCGGCGATGCCCATGCCTGCCCACGCCAGCGTGTCCCACCAGCCGTCACCCAGCAACGCGGCAAACAGACCGGTCGCCGTAAGCGCCGCAATGGCCGACGGGATGGCGAACTTCTTCCAGAAACGTGAGGGTCTGGTGCTCATTGCGCTACCTGTGTCTGGACGACGTTCAGCGTCCGCGCGGCGCGCCGCCTCACCCACCACAAATACACACCGCTGCCGAGCACGACGATGGTCAACACATCCAGCGCTGCCCACAGAATCTTCATCGGCATGCCGCCGTAGTCACCGAAGTGCAGCGGTTGCGACATGCCCAGCGCATCCATGTACCAGGGGCGCTCGACCACTGCGGTGACTTGCAGAGTCTGGGCATCGATGAGCACCGGCGTCGCCAGATGCGCAGTCAGGTGGGTATTACCCTTGAGGAATACGGCGTAATGGTGCTCGCTGGAAAAACGCGTCCCCGGGAAGGCGATAAAGTCGGCCTGCATGCCAGGCGCGGCGGATTCGGCGATTTCCAGCAGGCGGGTCGCCGGTGCGCGTTGGGTCAGTGGTGGGGCATCGCGGTACGGCGCGATCATGGCTGCCAGCGTGTCGCTGCGCCACGACGCAATCAGCAGATCGGCGCAAGCACTGATCACACCCGTTACCCCAACCACCAGCGCCCAGGTAAGCGTCACCACGCCAATCAGGTTATGCAGGTCGAGCCAGCGTGTGCGGGTGGATTTTTTGACCCGTACGGTGCCGAATTCGAGCTTGCGCATGAACGGCGAGTACAGAACGGTGCCGGAAACAATGGCCACCACAAACAGCAGTCCCATGAACGCCAACAGCAGCTTGCCTGGCAATTCGGCATACATGTCCACGTGCAGGCGCAGCATGACCATCATGAACCCGCCATTGGCCGAAGGCATCTCCAGCGCTTCACCAGTTCGCGCATCCAGCGCGAAGGTATGCGAAGAGTTGGGCTCGGTGCCAGCGGTGGCTGCGGTAATTGCCATGACGCCGTTGGGATCATCATCATCCCAGCCAAAATACTGCATCACTTCGCCTGGGCGATGCGCTTCGGCGGCCTTGGCCAACTGTTCCAGATTCAGACGAGGCGTGTCGGCGGGCATGTCCCGGTAGTGCGGGGCGTCACCCAACAGGTGGTCAATTTCATGGTGGAAGATCAATGGCAGCCCAGTGATGGCCAGCATCAACAGGAACAGGGTGCATATAAGGCTGCTCCAGGTATGAACGATGGACCAGCGACGCACGGTTTGGCTTTTCATGGTAAATCCAGAGGCGAAGGGGTCGAGCGCTGCCGGGTCCCCGAATGACGTATAAAAGCTAAGCCGTATGAAAGTGGAAAAGTGTCAGAGAAGGTCCAGACCGGAGCTGCCGGCTATGTTTCAGGGTTTTACTGACATGGATGTGGACGAGCCCGTTTCGTCCCTGGCCAGTACCGTGACCCACCATTGCGTGTGTTGGTTGATCTGCACCGGCAGGGTTGGCAGCAAAGCCTTGAGCGCCAGGTCGGTGTTGTTCAGCGGAAAACTGCCCGTAATGCGCAAGTCTGCCACCTTGGGGTCGACCCCAAGGTGCCCTACGCGATAACGGCCCAGCTCTGCCAGCATGTCCGCCAGGCGTGCGTTGTCCACCACCAGCATGCCGCGTGTCCAGGCGTCGGCGCCCGTGGGCATTGCGAGCAAGGGGCCGAGCCCTTCGCGGGTCAGGCGAATCTGCTGGCCCTCGCGCAGGATCTGCTCAGGTGTTGTGTCGCGGGCATGGGCGGCGACTGCCGATTGCAGCACGCTCAACAGTGTCCCGTCGGGCTCGCGCTTGACCAGGAAACGCGTACCCAGTGCGCGCATCGTGCCGTCGGTGGTTTCGACAATGAAGGGTCGCGGGTCATCGTGATTACCGGTTTGTACCAGTATCTCGCCGTCCTGCAGGATGACTCGTCGTTGTGTTGCATCGAAGCGCACATCGATCGCACTGTGCGTATTGAGACGGATCAGCGTGCCGTCTGCCAGCCTCACGTCACGTTGCTCGCCGGTGGCGGTGCGTTGATCGGCCAGCCAGTAATCCAGAGGCAGATAGCGCTCGCTCAGAAACAGCGTCAGGCCACAGGCAAGAAGCAGCCCGGCCAGGCCGCTGCCGAATTTGCGTACCTTGCGGCGCAGGGTGCCGGGTGATTGCTGCAAGGCTTTGCGTGCCGGGCCCGCAGGCAGGGCGAAGCGTTGATTGACCATGCCCAGTTGGCTCCAGGCCCGGGCATGTTCCTCATCCGCAGCCAGCCATTGGGCAAACTCGGCACGCTGGGCATCGTTGCCATTGGTGTTGTCCAGGTTCAGTTGCCACGTAATGGCAGCGTCCAATACGCGAGCAGATACCGGACTGGTGTTCATGTCGGTTCGCCGTAGAGTGCCACGTAGCACTGGCGCATGGCCTGAGCAAGATATTGCCGAACGCGCGACACCGAAACGCCCAAGCGTTCGGCAATCTCGCCGTGGCTCAGCCCGTCCAGCCGATTGTAAAGAAAGGCCGCCCGCGCCTTGCTCGACAGGGTGCTGAGCATGCGGTCGATGGCTTTCAGGTCTTCCAGGATCAGCAATTGTTCTTCGGGCGAAGGTTGCTCGGCTTCAGGGATCAGCATGAGTTCGCTGACGTAGGCTTGCTCAAGCGCTGCCCGCCGAAAATAGTCGAACATCAACCCTTTGGCGATAGTCGCCAAGAACGCCCGAGGCTCGCGCGGCGACTGAAGCTCATCGCGCCCCAGCAAGCGCACGAACGTGTCCTGGCTGAGGTCCTGAGCGCGTTGCGGGCAGGCAACATTGCGCCGCAGCCAGGCCAGCAGCCAGCCGCGATGATCGCGATACAGCGCACCAACGATCTCGCTATGAGTGCTCGGGACTGACGACACGAATGGCCTCGGTTGAGAAAGATCTGACTAAAGAGAATCATTCGCGATTGTGACAGGCGCGAGAGGTAGTGGCAATTGGCGCTTGTCGGAAGCAGGCAGATCACCAACTGGATGAGCGGTGCAAGGCATACCGGCCCCTTCGTCAGCAAGCTGGCCACGGGCAGATTCTCAGAGGTCGGGCGCTTCAGAACGAATGCGATTGTTTGCGTCGGCGCCATTGGCCCAGGCATTCCTCCAGCCGCACGGGGCTGTCGATCTGTTGGCGTCGGGCGTGGCTGAACAGGATAAGCGCCAGCTCCGCCGTCACCAGAGCATCGGCGCTGGCGTTGTGCCGTTCTTCGGCGTGCAGGCCGAAGAATTGTGTCCAGTCGTCCAGCCCTGCGTGGCGCAGGTTGGCCTGCTCGCAAAGCATGGGTGCGATTTCCGCTGCATCGAAGAATGGATGCAGCAACCTGTAATCCAGGCTTTCCTTGAGCGCTCGCGACAGCATGTGCTGGTCGAATGGTGCGTGGAAACCAAGGATCGGGCTGTCGCCTGCAAACTCCATGAAGTCCAGCAAGGCGTCGACCGGCTCGCTGCCGGCCGCAATGGCGCTGGGAGCCAGACCGTGGATCAACACGGCTGGGCTGATCTTGTGATCAACCCGCAAAAGCGTGCGTTCGAATTGCTGGCCGAGATCAATCGCGCCGTCTTCAATAACGACCGCGCCGATGGACAGCACCTGATCGCGGTTCATGTTCAGCCCGCTGGTTTCCAGATCGAGCACCACCCAGCGCTGTTGACGCAGCGGTGCATCGCTGAGTTTTACGCAGTTCGGCAGTCGCTGGATTCGTTCCAGTTGATGAGCCTCCAGCGGAGTCCTTTTTGGGCGTGGCCGCAGCCATTCGAACAGATTCATGGCAGATCAATCGTCATAGTTGATAACGCAGGGTCAGGCTGGTTTGCAGACGCTGAGCCTGACGGAATGACTCGCGCAGGATGCGACGGTCCAGATGGTTGAGCGTGTCCGGGTCGATCCGGTTCGAGTACGGCAGGTTCTGTCGGCTCTGTAACTGATGCTGCTGCATACGGGCCTGCTGGATAAAGTGATAAGCCTCTTCATATGCCGCGCCATCCAGCGGGTCGATGACTTCGCGCTCGATCAACTGGCGCAGGCGCTCGATGGTGTTGTTGGCGCCAATACCGTTGGCCAGCGCCAACAGGCGAGCGCCATCCACAAATGGCGTCAGGCCTTCGGTCTTGAGGTCCAGGGTGTCTTTTTCGCTGCCTTTGCGGGCCAGCACAAAGTCCTTGAAACGGCCCACCGGGGGGCGTTGGCGCAGCGCGTTTTCAGCCAGCATGCGCTGGAACAGGCGGTTGTCCGAGACCTGCTCAACAATGCCACGCCGCAGTTGCTCGCCGCCGCTTTCATCGCCCCACACCACGCGCAGGTCAAAATAGATGCTTGAGGCCAGCAGGTTTTCGGGCGTCGCCTCGCGGATGAACGCCGCAAAGCGTCTGGACCACTCGGCGCGCGACAGGCACAGCTCCGGGCTGCTGGCCATGATGTTGCCTTTGCACAGGGTGAAACCGCACTGCGCCAGACTCTGGTTGATGCGCTCGGCGATGGGCAGCAGCAGGGTACGGATGTGAGCGGCCTCTGCTGCGTCGCGGGCTTCGAAAAGGATGCCGTTGTCCTGATCGGTGTGCAGCGTCTGTTCGCGTCGTCCTTCACTGCCAAAGCACAGCCAACTGAACGGCACGCCGGGGTCGCCGTGTTCTTCAAGAGTCAGTTCGATCACCCTGCAAACGGTGTGATCGTTGAGCAGGGTGATGATCTGGGTAATCTGGGTCGAGGACGCGCCGTGAGCCAGCATGCGGTCGACCAGTTGCACGATATCGCCCCGCAGGCTGGTCAGTGCTTCAATGCGCGGTGCGTTGCGGATGGTTCGCGCCAGGTGCACCAGGTCGACCCGTTGCAACGAGAACAGATCACGCTCGGACACCACGCCACACAGTCGGCCGTCCTTGACCAGGCAGACGTGCGCAATATGGCGACCGGTCATGGCGATGGCTGCATCGAATGCGCTGGCGTCAGGGCTCAGGTGAAAGGGTGCCAGGCTCATGGTCAGGCGCACCGGTGCGCTGAAGTCGGCGTGCACGTCAGCCACGGCCTCACGCAGGTCGCGCAGTGTGAAAATGCCCAGCGGCGCCTGTTGCTCGTCAACGATCACAATGCTGCCCACCTGCTGCTCATGCATCAGCTTTACGGCTTCGCGCATCGGGGTTTCGGGGCTGCACATCACCGGGTGACGCATCGCCAGTTCGCCCAGGCGGGTGTTCAGTGAATATTGAGTGCCCAGGGTTTCGGCTGCACGTTGCTGGACCTGATGGTTGACTTGATCAAGCAGGCTGCTGACCCCGCGCAGGGCGAAGTCTCGGAAGGTGGTAGACAGCGCAAACAGTTTGATGAACGCCTGCTTGTTCAGTTGCAGGCAGAAGGTGTCCTCGGCGGCCAGATGCTCGGTGCGGGTTGCCCGTTCACCCAGCAGGGCTGCCAGAGGAAAGCACTCGCCGGTGGTGATTTCAAACGTGGTTTCGGTCCCGCCTTTGGCGGAATGAGGGCGCTCACCTACCACTCGACCCTGTTTAACGATATAAAAGTGCTCGACTGGCCCGTCGCCTGGTTTGATGATGCTTTCATCGGCGGCATAAAACCTGAGCTGGCACTGCTCCACCAGATACGCCAGATGGGCGTTTTCCATCTGGTTGAATGGCGGGAATTTTTGCAGGAACTGCATGGTGCCGTGGATGTTCTGCAGTATTGCCGTCTTGCCTGCCTGTGTGAAAGCATCTGCTCTGCTCATGACCTGTACCGCGTTCTTGTTATTGGTGCCCATGGTCGGCCCGATTGCTGCACAGTGCCCATTGGACGTAAGTCTTACGCCTGTGCATCATGCCGCCGGTTGTTGTGACAGAACTGATTTGACCAACGCGCCGGACCGCGATTGACCAGCGGCGAGGAAGCCGACGAAATACATTGCGGATTTTCGAAAATCTGCGGTCGGATGAGTTCAGGGAACGATGAGATTGCGATGATTGATCACGACATATTAAGCGACGAAGAGCGCAGCGCCCTCAATGAGGTCATGCTCGAGTCGAACTGCGATACCCCGCAACGGGTCCTGATCGTCGATGACGATGATGACGCGCGCGAGCTGCTGGCCGAAATTCTCAGCCTCAATGACATCAACTGCATGACTGCGCCGGGTGCGGAAAGCGCCATGGAACTGTTGGAGAGTCGTCAGTCTATCGGCCTTCTGATCACCGATCTGCGAATGGCACCGAGTGATGGTCTGGACCTGATCCGCCAGGTCCGCGAGTCGGACCGTGCCGAGTTGCCGATCATCATTGTGTCGGGCGATGCCAACGTGCGCGATGCGATCGACGCCATGCATCTGAGCGTGGTGGACTTCCTGCTCAAACCGCTCAATACCAGGCAGTTGGTCAAGCTGGTGAAACGTGAGCTGGGCCTGAACTGACCCTCGAAATATCGACAGCGCCATCCGTGCAAAAAAAAGACCTGAGCGAGCATGTCTGCTCGTCAGGTCCATTCTCCAGTTTATCCAGTCAGGCGCGTTCAAACGCACCTGACTGCAGCCGTGATCAGCATTACAGCGGGTTTTTTGCCTTGTACTCGCGGCGACGACGGTGCAGCACGGGTTCGGTGTAGCCGTTGGGCTGCCGAGTGCCCTCGATGACCAGCTCGACAGCCGCCTGAAAGGCAATGTTGTTGTCGAAATCCGGAGCCAGCGGGCGATAGAGCGGGTCGTTGGCGTTCTGGCGGTCGACAACTGGCGCCATGCGCTTGAGACTCTCCAGCACCTGAGCCTCGTTGACCACGCCGTGGCGCAGCCAGTTGGCCATGTGCTGGCTGGAAATACGCAGCGTCGCACGGTCTTCCATCAGGCCAATATCGTTGATGTCCGGTACTTTCGAGCAACCTACGCCCTGATCGATCCAGCGCACCACGTAGCCAAGAATGCCTTGGGCATTGTTGTCCAGTTCGTTCTGGATCTCTTCCGGCGTCCAGTCAGTGTTGGGTGCAAGCGGAATGGTGAGAATGTCATCCACCGAAGCAGGCTCGCGCTGTGCCAGCTCGGCCTGACGAGCAAACACGTCAACCTTGTGATAGTGCAAAGCGTGCAGTGCAGCCGCCGTTGGCGAAGGTACCCAGGCAGTGTTGGCGCCTGCCAGTGGATGGGCGACTTTCTGCTCCAGCATGGCGGCCATCAGATCCGGCATGGCCCACATGCCTTTACCGATCTGCGCACGCCCTTGCAGGCCACACTTCAAACCGATGTCCACGTTGGAGTTTTCATAGGCCGAAATCCACTTTTCGGCTTTCATTTGCGCTTTGCGTACGACCGGACCTGCTTCCATAGAGGTGTGGATCTCATCGCCTGTGCGGTCGAGGAAGCCGGTGTTGATGAACACCACACGTTCGCTCGCTGCCTGAATACAGGCCTTGAGGTTGACGGTGGTACGACGCTCTTCGTCCATGATGCCGACTTTCAATGTGTGGGGCGGCAAGCCCAGCACCTGTTCGATACGCCCGAACAGCTCGTTGGTGAACGCGGCTTCTTCCGGCCCGTGCATCTTCGGTTTGACGATGTACATCGAACCCTGTCGGCTGTTACTGCGCGAGGTATTGCCCTTGAGGTTATGAATGGCCGCCAGGCTGGTCAGCAGGCCGTCGAGAATACCTTCCGGAACTTCGTTGCCGTGCTTGTCGAGGATCGCGTCGATGGTCATCAGGTGACCGACGTTGCGGATGAACAGCAACGACCGACCGTGCACGGTTACCTCACCGCCTTGTGGGGTGGTGTAGACCCGGTCCGGGTTCATGGTGCGAGTGAAGGTTTCTCCGCCCTTGGAGACTGACTCGGCCAGATCGCCCTTCATCAGCCCCAGCCAGTTGCGGTAGACCACGACCTTGTCATCAGCGTCGACGGCGGCGATGGAGTCTTCGCAGTCCATGATGGTAGTCAGCGCCGCTTCCATCAGGATGTCTTTCACTCCGGCCAGATCAGTCTGGCCAACCGGGCTGGACGCATCGATCTGAATCTCGAAATGCAGGCCGTTGTGCTTGAGCAGAATGGCGAACGGTGCCGAGGCATCGCCCTGTACACCGATCAGTTGTGCGTCGTCTTTCAGCCCCGTGTTGCTGCCGCCCTTGAGACTGATGACCAGTTTGCCGTCGATCAGCTTGTAAGCGGTCGACTCGACATGCGAGCCGGCTGCCAGCGGTGCAGCCTGATCAAGGAACGTGCGGGCGAAGGCGATCACCTTGGCGCCACGCACCTTGTTGTAACCCTTGCCCTTTTCAGCGCCGCCGTCATCGCTGATGGCATCGGTACCGTAGAGCGCATCGTACAGCGAACCCCAGCGTGCGTTGGACGCGTTGAGCGCGAAGCGGGCATTCATGACCGGCACGACCAGTTGCGGGCCCGCCATAGTGGCGATTTCTTCGTCCACGTTCTGCGTGGTGATCTGAAAATCTGCCGCTTCTGGCAGCAGATAGCCGATTTCCTGAAGGAATGCCTTATAAGCCGAGGCGTCGTGAGCCTGTCCGGCAGTGGACTGGTGCCAGGCGTCGATTTTCGCCTGCAAGTCATCACGCTTTGCGAGCAGTGCCTTGTTTTTGGGAGCAAGGTCGTGAATCAGTGTGTCCGCACCGGCCCAGAAGGTTGCGGCATCAAGGCCGGTTCCAGGGGTGGCTTCGTCTTGCACGAAGTCGAACAGGACTTTGGCGACCCGCAGGTCACCGACTTGAACGTACTCGGTCATTGCACTTGCCTCACTCTGCTCAGCAGGGTCGAGCTCACTCAAGGAGCGCTCTGTTATTGATCTTGATGTTATGTAGTGCGCGCTGCGGAATACTACATGAGCAGCGACCGCGTGAAAACGTCGCTGGAATATGTCATTAAGCGACCGGATTCTCTTTTCAAGTCACGTTTTTCGGGATCTGTTGTCAAACCGATCACGGATTGTTCCGCATACCGCACCAAACGGTACACGATTTGCGGTGCGAGGTCCGCAACTGAACTGTGCCTATACTCTGGCGATACGCTTTGGCGCTTATCCCGTTTTCAACACTAGAGGAATTGCCCGTGGATCATCTCGTTGTCACGCTGGTTGCCCCTGACAAACCAGGCCTCGTCGAGCGCATTGCTCAATGCATTGCCGAGCATGGCGGTAACTGGCTGGAGAGCCGCATGTCGCGCATGGCCGGGCAGTTTGCCGGGATCCTCAAGGTCGGCGTCGAGCCAGAACAATACGACGACCTGATCAATGCGCTCAATGGTCTCTCGGCTCATGGCATTCGTATGTTGCTGGCTGAAAGCGTGGTGGAAACCACAGGAGCGACCAAGTCCATCAGCATGGAATTGGTCGGCAACGACCGGCCCGGCATCGTACGCGACATCACCCGCTTGCTGGCTGAGCAGGGCGTCAACGTCGAGCGGCTGATTACCGATGTCTCGCCTGCACCCATGAGCAGCGAACTGCTGTTCCATGCCGACGCTGTGCTGGGTGTACCGCTGGGCCTTTCACTGGATGACTTGCAAGCCAGGCTGGAAACGCTGGCAGATGACCTGATGGTTGAATTGGTGCTGCGTACTGAGGCCTGAATGCGGTTATCCACGTTTATCCTGTGCCTGCCTGTGGATAAGCTGGGGGAATCGCCTCGCACGCCAGGAGCCGCGCGGGGTTGCGGGCTTTGATTAAAAAACGAGCAGTTTCAAGGGCTTGTGCACAGATAAGGTAAGTCTGCCTGTGGATAAGCCTTGGAGAACCCTCTGCAGGCCACAGATTACGTGGCCTGCAAGCTTCTGTATGTTTTTTGATCAGCTGCGGCGGCGCATGTTCAGCCAGATGTCGATGCTGTAAATCGCAAGTCCCGCCCAGATGCAGGCGAAGGTGATGATGGTGCTGGTACTCAAGTGCTCGTCATAGAACAACACGGCGAGCAGCAGCACCAGGGTCGGGGCCAGATACTGCAGGAAGCCCAGCGTGGTGAATGGCAAGTGACGGGCTGCGGCGTTGAAGCACACCAGCGGAACCAGCGTGACCGGCCCGGCGGCTGCCAGCCAGATGGCCTGGCTGGTGGTCCAGAACTCGGGCTGTGCGCTGAGCGCCATCGGGTTGAGCGCCAGCCAGATCAACGCCAGCGGCACCAGCATCCAGGTTTCCACCACCAGGCCGGGCAGGGCGGCCACGGGCGCTTTCTTGCGGATCAGACCGTAGAAACCGAAGGTCAATGGCAGTACCAGCGACACCCAGGGCAGGCTGCCGACCTGCCAGACCTGTTGCGCCACACCTGTAGCGGCGAGCACCACTGCCAGCCATTGCAGGCGTCTCAGCCGTTCGCCCAGTAACAGCATGCCGAGCAGCACGTTGACCAGCGGGTTGATGTAGTAGCCCAGACTGGCTTCGAGCATGCGCCCGTTGTTGACGGCCCAGACATACACGATCCAGTTCGCCGCGATCAGCGAACCACTCAGCGCCAGCACCGCCAGCCGCTGTGGGTTGTTGCGCAAGTCGCGCCACCAGCCTGGATGCTTCCAGAACATCAGCACGATGGAGCCGAACAGCGCTGACCAGAGCACGCGATGGATGATGATCTCGATGGCGGGTACTGCGGAAATGGCTTTGAAATAAATGGGGAACAGGCCCCAGATGGCGTAAGCACTGAGGCCCAGAATATATCCGCGACGCGGATTGGCAGCTTGCATGGGTCGTCCCTTAAAAGCGGAAATATCCAGTTCTTGTAATAGTCAGTGTTGCTGGGTGTCGGTGTTGCGGGTGTTATGTCATGGATGCAGCAGCCTGACAGTCAGCATTCTTGAGCAAACGGAACGCCTCCCGGCTCACTCCCACAAGGGTGAGATATCTTCACAGGGGCGAGATATCTGCAGAACTTCGTGGGGGTCAGCTTGCTGACAAAAGGGCCGTCACATCCAGCGCAAATGTACCGGTTGTTCTTCATCTTTGTGATCAACGGATCACCCGTCGACCTGCTCCTTCAATGTGTAATCAGAACAGCTTCAACGGCTCCTCATTCAGCGCCGACATCTGCTCACGCAGTGCGAGAATGTGGTCACCCCAATACCGCTCAGTGCCAAACCACGGAAAGCTGTGCGGAAATGCCGGGTCATCCCAGCGTCTTGCGAGCCAGGCGCTGTAGTGCATCAGGCGCAATGCGCGCAGCGGTTCGATCAACGCCAGTTCACGCGGGTCAAAATCGTGAAATTCGTTATAGCCGTCCATCAGCTCTGACAGCTGGCCCAGCCTTTCCTGGCGATCACCCGCCAGCATCATCCAGATGTCCTGCACGGCAGGGCCCAGGCGGCAATCGTCCAGGTCGACGATGTGGAACATCTCGTCGCGGCACATCATGTTGCCGGGGTGACAATCGCCGTGCATACGAATGTTGGTGTGCGGGGTTGCGGCATAGACATCCTCAACCCGCTTGAGCAAATCACGCGCGACGGACTCATAGGCCGGCAACAAGCTGCGCGGGATGCAGTCGTTCTGCAGCAGGTAATTGACCGAATCGTGACCGAAATTCTTCACGCCCAGCGCTTCACGGTGCTCGAAAGGCTTGGTGGCGCCCACGGCATGGATGCGGCCCAGCAACTGACCCAGTCGGTACAACTGATCCAGGTTGCCTGGCTCTGGCGCACGTCCGCCACGGCGCGGAAACAGCGTAAAGCGGAAACCCGCGTGCTCGAACAGCGTTTCGCCGTTATGCACCATCGGTGCAACCACCGGGACTTCAACGTCAACCAGTTCGAAGGTGAAGCTGTGTTCTTCGAGGATGGCCTCGTTGGTCCAGCGTTGCGGGCGGTAGAACTTGGCAATCAGCGGTTGGCCGTCTTCGATACCGACCTGATACACCCGGTTTTCGTAACTGTTAAGCGCCAGAATACGAGCGTCGCTGAGAAAGCCAATGCTTTCGACCGCGTCGAGGACCAGATCGGGAGTGAGTGTTGCAAACGGATGAGCCATGACTACTCCTGCGCGCAGCAGGTTGCCGCGTCGGACCGGTGATGGTAACGCAGACCGGTCCCGGTTCGCCAAACCGCTTCTGTTTAATATGGCCTGAGCACGTCCTGTCACCAAACAGTCATGGGTTCTTCGCGCTATCGCCATGTTCGATGGCTAGAGTCGCCGCCAATGAGATCGATCTCAAGCGAGCGACAATGACTGATTTGAAAGCGGTTGCACACCTGGCCGGGGTTTCTCGGGCCACGGCGGCGCGGGCCTTCGCGACGCCAGATCTGGTGAGGCCTGCCACCCGTGACCAAGTGTTCACCGCAGCCCGTGAGCTGGGTTTCCGGCCCAATCGGCTGGGGCGTCAGCTGCGCCTGCAAACCACCAATCTGATCGGTGTGGTGGTACCCAATCTGCTCAACCCGGTGTTTGCCGAACAGTTTCAGGCCATGGAACGCGCTGCCCGGACCCGCGGCTACAACCTGCTGCTGGCAACCACCGATTACGCCAGCGAACGCGAAAGCGCCGTCGTCGAAGAACTGCTGCGTCAGCGGGTCGACGGGCTGGTGCTGACGGTCACCGACGCCGAACACAATCGCGTGCTGCAAAGCCTGGTTCGCGAAGACACGCCTTTCGTGCTGGCCTATCACCAGACCAGCAACCCCGAATACAGCGCTGTGTCTGTGGATAACCGCGCGGGCATGGCGCTGGCCGTGAGTTACCTGGTTGATGACGGGCATCGCCGCATCGCCATGGTCGCCGGACCTGCGATGCAGTCGGACCGCGCCCGGCTGCGTTATGCAGGTTATTGCGACGCCATGTCCGAGCGAGGGCTCAAGGCGCTGCCGGTTATCGAAATGCCTGCGCACACCGGTGCCGACTTCGCTGCACTTGCGCCTTCATTGCACGGTCCCGACGCACCGACAGCGCTGGTCTGCTCCAACGATCTGCTGGCGATCAGCCTGATCGCAGAGCTGCGTCGCCATGACTGGAGCGTCCCCGAGCGCCTGTCGGTCATCGGGTTTGACGGTATTGCCCTTGGCACCCAGATGCACCCGACGCTGTGCAGCGTGGTTCAGCCTATCGCCGAACTGGCCTGCACCGTCATCGACCAATTGCTGGCTCGCATTGCCGGCGCCACACCGATTTCCCATTGTTTGCCGTGCCATATCCGGCCCGGCGAAAGCACCCAGCCCTATCAGGAGATGCTTCATGCTCAGCCTCAGTAAAACCCTGGCTGCACTGCTGTTATGCGGTGCGGCCAGCCTCGCCCAGGCCGCCGAAACCGCCATTTGTTACAACTGCCCGCCTGAATGGGCTGACTGGGGAACGCAGCTCAAGGCGATTGCCGACAGCACCGGCGTGCAGGTGCCGCTGGACAACAAGAACTCCGGGCAGGCGCTGGCGCAGATTGTGGCCGAGCAGGGCGCTCCGGTCGCCGACGTGGTGTATTACGGCGTGACGTTCGGGTTGCAGGCGCAGAAAGCGGGCGTGGTCGACACCTACAAGCCCAAGCATTGGGAAGATATCCCTGCGGGTCTGAAAGACCCGGCCGGGCACTGGTTTGCCATCCATTCCGGTACCTTGGGCATCATGGTCAACGTCGATGCGCTGGGCGGCCTGCCGGTACCACAGAGCTGGGCCGATCTGCTCAAGCCTGAGTACAAGGGCATGGTCGGTTATCTCGACCCGTCCAGTGCCTTCGTCGGCTACGTCTCGGCCGTTGCCATCAACCAGGCCATGGGCGGCACGCTGGACAACTTCGCTCCGGCCATCGACTACTTCCAGAAGCTGGCGAAAAACTCGCCCATCGTGCCCAAGCAGACAGCCTACGCACGGGTGCTGTCGGGTGAGTTGCCGATTCTGGTCGACTACGACTTCAACGCTTACCGCGCCCGCTACAAGGACAAGGCCAACGTAGCATTCGTGATCCCCAAGGAAGGCACGATTGGCGTTCCCTACGTGATGAGTCTGGTGGGCAAGGCGCCGCATCGCGCCAACGCTGAAAAAGTGCTCGATTATGTGCTGTCCGATGCCGGTCAGGCATTGTGGGCCAAGGCTTATCTGCGCCCGGTGCGTTCGAGCATCCCGGCGGATGTGGCTGCCCAGTTCTTGCCCGACAGTGATTACGCTCGCGCCGGTGTGGTGGATTACCAGCACATGGCTGCTGTGCAGGAAGCATTCGCCGCCCGTTATCTGCGAGAGGTGAAGTAATGTCAGCCTCGCTGGGACAAGCGGTTGCTCTGCAATCCGGTGGCTTCTTCAGATGGCGTTTGCGGCCGTCCGCGGCGATGGCGCTTGCTCCGGCGATGGCTGTATTGCTGGCTTTCTGGCTGCTGCCGTTGGCGCACCTGATTGTGCTCGGTGCACAAGACCGGGACGGCAACGGCAGTGGCTACTGGCAGGTTCTGAGTAGCGCGCAGTATCTGGGCAGCCTGGTACAGACATGCGTGCTGGCGCTGGTGGTGACGCTGGCTGCCTTGCTGGTGGGCGGCATCAGTGGATTCTTCCTTGCCCGTCAGCGGTTTTTCGGGCGTTCAGCACTGGTGGCGTTGCTGACATTTCCGTTGGCGTTTCCCGGTGTGGTGGTCGGCTTTCTGGTGATTTTGCTGGCCGGTCGGCAAGGTATTTTTGCTGCACTGGGGCTTGAGCTGGCAGGCGAACGATGGATCTTCGCCTACTCGCTGATCGGCCTGTTCATCGGCTATCTGTATTTCTCGATTCCACGGGTGATCCTCACGGTCATGGCCGCCTGCGAGAGCCTGGACCGTAGCCTGGAGGAGGCCGCCCATTCCCTTGGCGCGGGCCATTGGCGAGTGGTGTGCGATGTGATTGTGCCTGGCCTGGCGCCAGCGCTCGTGTCGTGTGGGGCGATCTGCTTTGCCACATCGATGGGCGCATTTGGTACGGCCTTTACCTTGGGCACCCGACTCAACGTCACGCCTGTGGCGATCTACAACGTGTTCACCAACTACGCCAACTTTACTGTGGCCGCGGCGCTGTCGGTGATCCTCGGTCTGGTGACCTGGGCCGTGCTGTTGCTGGCCCGGCGAATGGTGAAAAACTCGGAAGTTGCGCTATGAAACGCACCCCATTATTTGTCGCGCAGCTGGCGTTCACGCTGCTGGTCTGCGCATTCATGCTGGTGCCGGTGGTGCTCTCGCTGCTGGCTGGCGTGACCCGCAATTATTTTCTGGGCTTGTCGAGTGGCTTGACCTTCGACTGGCTGACACAGGTCTGGCAGGCGTATTCACCGACCGTGTGGCTGTCTTTGCAATTGGCGGTGGCCTGCGCGCTGTGCGTTTGCCTGATTGGCGTCCCGGCGGCGTATGCGCTGGTACGCATGAACAATCGATTCAGCCGTGCCTTCGAAGAGTTGATGGTGTTGCCGGTGGCAATGCCTGGGCTGGCCAGCGCGCTGGCATTGCTGTTGACCTATGGGCAGTTCGGCAGCTTTCGTGGCAGTTGGTTGTTCATCCTGGTGGGGCATGTGCTGTTCACCCTGCCGTTTCTGGTTCGTCCGGTCATGGCGGTCATGCAGCGCCAGCAATTGCCGGTGCTCGAGGAGGCGGCCGCCAGCCTGGGTGCTGGTCCCGTCAAACGATTTTTCAGCGTGGTGGTGCCCAACTGCCGAGCGGGGATCCTTGCCGGTGTGTTGATGGTCGTGACCCTGTCGCTGGGCGAGTTCAACCTGACCTGGATGCTGCACACCCCGATGACCAAAACGCTGCCGGTCGGTCTGGCTGACAGTTATGCGTCGGCGCGGCTGGAAGTCGCCAGCGCTTACACCCTTCTTTTTCTGTTGCTGATCGTGCCACTGCTCATTGCGTTGCAGGCCATCAGCGCACGTCTTGCCCGTGGAGAGAGTCGATGAGCGGAACCACCATTCGCCTCAAGGGATGCCGCAAGGCGTTTGCCGACGGCACTGTTGCTGTACAGGATTTGCACCTGACCATTGAACCGGGCGAAACGCTGGCCATTCTCGGGCCGTCCGGTTGTGGCAAAACCACCACGCTGCGGCTGATCGCCGGGCTTGAACGCCCGGATGTTGGTCAGGTGCTGTTTGACGATCAGGACGTTACGCGCTTGCCGATCGAGCGGCGTGACGTCGGGATGGTATTCCAGAACTACGCGCTTTTTCCCAATCTGGATGTGGCAGGAAACATCGTGTATGGCCTGAAGATCCGTGGCCTGTCGGTCGCCGAACGCACCCGGCGCTGCGACGAGTTGTTGGAGCTGGTGGGTCTGAGCGGCCATGGCAAACGAGGCATTCACGAGCTGTCCGGCGGGCAACGCCAGCGTGTTGCGCTGGCGAGAGCACTCGCCCCACGCCCTCGTGTGTTGTTGCTGGACGAGCCGCTGGCTGCACTGGATGCGCAACTGCGTGAGCGTCTGCGCAGCGAGCTGGATCAACTGCTGCGCAGTCTTGGCATCACCTCGGTGTTCGTGACCCATGATCAGGGCGAAGCCATGGCGTTGGGTGACCGGATTCTGGTCATGGAAAAAGGCAGCGTGTCGCAGCTGGCGACGCCCCGGGAAATCTATCAACAGCCCGCCAATGCCTTTGTGGCCGGGTTTGTCGGCAACCTCAACGCGTTCACTGTGGTCGCTCGCACCGCTTCGGGCCTCAAGGTCAACGGCGGCGAGCTGCCATGGAGCGATTCACAGGTACCGACCACCGTGTATTGCCGCCCGGAACACCTGAGCCTGATGCCCGAGCGAGGACACCTTCAAGGGCGTCTGGTTGGTCAGTTCTTCCAGGGTGCGCAAAGCCGCCTGCTGGTTGATGTGGGTGGCCCGCAGCCGCTGCTCGTCGACAGCACTGACAACATTGTCCATGCCACTGGCGCGGTGATCGGCCTGAGCGTTGCGCCGCAAGCGTTGTTCACTCTGCATTCGTAATGCTGTTTCCTGTCGAGAAAACCTTTGAATTCTTCGTTTCTTATTGCCCAGATCAGCGATCTGCACCTTAAAGCCGGTGGACGCCTTACCTATGGCATCGTCGATACCCTGAGTGCCTTGCGCCGGGCGGTGGCGCATATCAATGCCAGCAAGCAGCGTCCCGATGTAGTAATCGTCAGTGGCGATCTGGTGGACTTCGGCCATCCCGACGAATACGCCGTACTCAAGCCCGAACTCGAACGCTTGCAGATGCCGTTTTACCTGGTGCCTGGCAACCATGATGATCGTGAACACCTGCTGGCTGCGTTCGCGGATCAGGTGTACCTGCCGCTATCTGCACAAGGCCCGATGGACTGGGTGGTGGAGCAGTATCCGGTACGGTTGATCGGGCTGGACTCAACTATCCCCGGCGAACATGGCGGGCAGATGGATTACCGCCAACTGGACTGGCTCGATGGGCAACTCTCGCGTCGGCCCGACGTGCCGACGGTGATTGTTCTGCATCATCCGCCGTTCATCACAGGCATTGGTCACATGGACCGAGAGCCGTTCATCAACGCGGCGGCTTTCGAGCGGGTCATTGCGCGGCACCCTCAGGTTGAGCGGTTGTTGTGCGGGCATTTGCATCGGCCGATGCAGCGGCGCTTTGGTGGCAGCGTGATGTGCGTGTGCCCCGGTACTTCGCACCAGATTGTGCTGGATCTGGATGAGGCTGCACCCGCGCATTTCAATCTGGAGCCAGCGGGTTATGTGCTGCACCGCTGGCATCCGGAGCAGGGGCTGGTGAGCCATAATGCGGTGTTCGGTGAGCATGAAGGACCGTACCCGTTCTATGACGCGAATGGGTTGATTGACTAGGGGGGTTGTTGATCAGTTCTTCGGTCTGGTCAGGGGGTTGTGATGGGGTTCTGAGTTTCATACTGCGCTGATATTTTCGGCAGCCATGCCGGCCCCTTCTTCAGCAAACGGAACGCCGCCCGGCTGACTCCTGCAGGTGGCCGCCTAAGTTGCGGATTTCAATTTGGATTCTGGCTGTTAGTGGGAGTGCGCTTGCTCGCGAAGGCTGGGTTTCAGACGGTGAACTTTTGATGTGTGTATTTGGAATTAGGCTCTGGACTCAGTTGCCTGCGTGCTCGCCTCAGGTCACCTTTTCGCCCCTCGGCGACCTGCTTTGATGGGGCCAAAGTGGGCAAAGCCCCTGGCTCCGGTTGGGTCCGCCTGCGGCGGATTCCTTCGTCCTGACTCTGATCCGGCGGTCGCCGCAACGGGCCATCCATGGCCCGGTGCGGCTCAATCGGCATCCCTGCCGATTGCCCCCCGGATCAGAGTCAGAACTCAGCCTGCACCTTACGTCGCGTTCGGTGGTGTGGCGGCTATTGCGTTGGAAAGGCGCTGTTTCAGGCGCCGATGATGCCGCCGTCTTCGCGGGTGATGACCATGACCGAGGAACGGGGTTTGCCGTTGGGCAGGTGCTCGGGGAAGGTGGATCCACCGTTTTCGCCGGGGTGCTGGATGCCGATGAACATCGTTTTGTAGTCCGGCGCGAAGCTGATGCCAGTGATCTCGCAACCGATCGGCCCTACCAGAAAGCGGCGGATTTCGCCGCTGGCCGGGTCGGCGCACAGCATCTGGTTGTTGCCCATGCCCGCGAAGTCGCCCTTGTTGCTGGAGTCGCCATCGGTTTGTATCCACAGGCGTCCGGCTTCGTCGAAGCTCAGGCCGTCCGGGCTGTTGAACATGTTTTGCGGGTTGATGTTGCTGGAGCCTGCCTGAGGCGTGCCCGCGTGCACCGAAGGGTTGCCTGCGACCACGAACAGGTCCCATTCGAAGGCCATTGCCGAAGCGTTGTCGTCGTCTTCGTGCCAGCGCAGGATCTGACCGTACTGGTTCTTGGCGCGTGGGTTGGGACCGCCGACAGGCTGACCTTCGTCGCCGCGTTTGACATTGTTGGTCAACGTGCAATAGACCTGACCGTCCTTGGGGCTGACGACGATCCATTCCGGGCGGTCCATCCGGGTGGCTTTCACGACGCTGGCCGCCAGGCGTGCATGGATCAGTACTTCGGCCTGGTTGTTGAAACCGGCGGCGGCGTCCAGACCGTTCTTGCCGTGGGTCAGTTCGACCCACTGGCCTTTGCCTTTCGGGCGATCCGGGTTGCTGTCGCCACCGTCGAACTGCGCCACATACAAGGTGCCGTGATCGAGCAGGTTGCGGTTGGCCTTGGGGTTGGCGTGGTCGATCTTGTCGCGGCTGATGAACTTGTAGATGAACTCGCCACGCTCGTCATCGCCCATGTACACCACGGCGCGACCGCCCTTGGTTTGCGTGAACGCGGCGTTCTCATGCTTGAAGCGGCCCAGCGCGGTGCGTTTGACCGGAGTGGACTTGGGGTCGAACGGATCGATTTCCACCACCCAGCCGTGACGGTTGACCTCGTTGGGGTTTTTGGCAACGTCGAAGCGTGGATCGTGCGGGTGCCAGTTTATCTCTTTGCTGGCTGCGACCACGCCATACCGCTTCAAACCGGCATCGAACTTCTGCTCCGGGTTGCTGCTGCCGAAGCAGTCGGTGAAGTTCTCTTCGCAGGTCAGGTAAGTGCCCCACGGCGTCTTGCCGTTGGCGCAGTTCTGAAAAGTGCCCAGCGCATGAGTGCCGGTCTTGTCGGCATCGGTCTTGAGCCAGTCATGCCCGGCAGCAGGGCCGCTCAGGTTGATCGGCGTATTGCCGTGAATGCGACGGTTGTAGCGAGAGTCCTGCACGAACTGCCATTGGCCGTTCTTCTGCTGAACTTCGATCACCGACACGCCTTCTGCGGCAAGTGCCTTCTGCACGTCTTCGGCTGATTGCGGTTCTTTGCCGTGGTCGAACAGGTAGCGGTAATTGGTGTATTCGTTGTTGATCGCCATCAGCGCGCGATCCTTGTGACCGGGCATCGGGAACAGGCTCATGCCGTCATTGTTGTCGCCGAACTGCACTTCCTGGGCTTTGGCGGTGCCTTTGCCGCTCGCATCGAATGCAGGGCCACCTGCTTGCAGAGGCTGCCCCCAACTGATCAATACAGAAGACGTGTAACCCGCTGGCAGGCTGATGCCATCGGCCGTTGCCGTGGGAATGCTGTCAAAGCCCAGCAATGTGCTGCTGCCGGATGCTGCGCTGACACTGTTGGCCAGTACGCTGCGGCTCAGCAGGCTGCCACCCAGAAACATCGCTGCGCCACACAGAGCGCCAGCGCTGATAAAACCACGGCGGGTGAGGCCGACCATCTTTTCCAGATCGGTGGATTGGTTTTCTTCTAATAGTTTCATCATCACGGCTCCCTCGAATGTGGCAGCCACCTTAATTCGCACATATGACGAAATTGTGTCGCAGCGATGACGCGGGCTGGCTACAGCGGAGTACCGAGCAATACCAGTGAAGGGGAGAAGGTGGCCAGCACCGGGCTGCCAGTTTTCAGCTTGAGAGCCTGCAACTGCGCAGGCGTTGCCAGAGCGCACAGGGTCTGCCCGCTGGGCAGCACAATCCGGACTTCGCCAGGCCCGTTCTGCGCGTCGATGATGGCGTCTATTTGCCCGTGCAGACAATTGTTTCCACTTGTTTCAATGGCGTCATTCGCGCGCAGCTCAAGCCAGCCTGCCTTGATCAAGGCCACTACTTCAATGCCAATGGCCAGCTCCAGACGCAGCGTGCTGTCGTGGGTGACCTGTGCGCTGATGAACACCTCATCGGCCAGTTGCAGACGAATCTGGTCGTTGTGCCCTTGGCGGGTAATCGCGACGATTCGTCCAAGCAATTGGTTACGCGCACTGGTGCGCAGTGTCAGGCGGTTGAGCAGGTCCAGGTCGCTGTCGTGCTCTGCCGCTTCAAGTATCTGCGTCTGCAGCGCTTGCACCCGTTGATAGAGGCGCAGCACGCGCTCGCCCTCGGCGGACAATTTCGCACCGCCGCCTCCACGCCCTCCGACACTGCGTTCAACCAGAGGCTTTTGCGCCAGGTTATTCAGCTCGTCGATGGCGTCCCACGCCGCCTTGTAACTCATCCCCGCGCTTTTGGCGGCACGGGTGATCGAACCCTGCTCGGCAATGTGCTGCAGCAGCGCGATACGCTGAGGGCGGCGGGTCATGTGTTGGGTCAGCAGCGCAGGCAATGACATGGCGGTCTTGAGTGATAAAAAACGAGGTTGGAGTTTAAAACGTCGCGATGCACTTGTGTGCGAACGCTGGCGTGGTATCTGCAACCGGACAGATCAATCATCAGGTTTTGGCGTCCTGGCCAGGCAATACACGTCCACTCGGCGCGCGCCAGCACGATTCAATAGACCGGCGATCACCTCGGCAGTCGAACCTGTGGTCAGCACGTCATCGACCAATGCCAGGTGCTTGTCGCGCACCCACTCTGCATCGATCAGGCTGAACGCATCGCGCAGGTTGCGCTTGCGTGCCTTGGCGTCCAGTCCTTGTTGAGCCGAGGTTTCCCGGCTGCGCCGCACATGATGCTCATCCACGGGCAGCTCCAGCTGTTTGCCCAACCAGTTGGCGAGCATTGCGGCCTGGTTATAGCCGCGTTCACGCAGGCGTCTGTTTGCCAGCGGCACCGGGACAAGGCAGTCAGGACGCGACAGGCCTTCGTCGAAACGATGCTGCAGAAATTGCCCGCACAATTCGGCCATTAAACGGCCCATGGGCCATTTGCCGTTGTGCTTGAAGCGCGTGATCAGGCTGTCGACAGGGAAGTCATACAGCCAGGGTGCAGCGACCTGGGCAAATGCGGGCGGTTTTATCAGGCATTGGATGCAGCTCATGCCATGCATGGGCAGCGGCAAGGCGCAGTATTCGCACTGACTGCCCAGCCAGGGCAGCTCGGTTTCGCACGGCACACAAATGGGCGTGATCGCCTCCGTGGGTTCGTCGCAGAGCAAGCAGTATTGTTTGTTTTTTAACCAGATGTAAACCTCGTGGTTGCTTCTTGGTTGACAGTGCATCGCTCTTCCTTAAATATGCCAAACATCCGTGTAGCGCTTGTGGTCTTTCCCGCCCGGCGCCTTCTCAAAAAAACACCAAGGAGCTGCTTGATGAGCGCCAGCACCACCGCCACTCTGCGTCACGACTGGACTTTAGCCGAGGTCAGAGCGCTGTTTGTACAGCCATTCAATGACCTGCTGTTTCAGGCGCAGACCGTGCACCGCGCTCATTTCGACGCCAACCGTGTGCAGGTTTCAACCTTGTTGTCGATCAAGACCGGCGCCTGCCCGGAAGACTGCAAGTACTGCCCGCAGTCCGGCCATTACAACACTGGCCTCGAGAAGGAAAAGCTGCTCGAAGTGCAGAAGGTCCTCGAAGAGGCCGCCCGCGCCAAGTCCATTGGCTCGACGCGTTTCTGTATGGGCGCTGCCTGGAAGCATCCGTCCGCCAAGGACATGCCGTATGTGCTGGAAATGGTCAAAGGCGTGAAAGCCATGGGTCTTGAGACCTGCATGACCCTGGGCAAGCTTGATCAGGATCAGACCGCCGCGCTCGCGTCGGCCGGTCTCGACTATTACAACCACAACCTGGACACCTCACCTGAGTTCTACGGCAGCATCATCACCACCCGCACCTATAGCGAGCGCCTGCAAACGCTGGCGTATGTGCGTGATGCGGGGATGAAAATCTGCTCGGGCGGGATTCTGGGCATGGGTGAATCGCTCGATGATCGCGCCGGTCTGCTGATTCAACTGGCCAACCTGCCGGAACACCCGGAGTCGGTGCCTATCAACATGCTGGTCAAGGTCGCCGGTACGCCGCTGGAAAACGCCGAAGACGTCGATCCTTTCGACTTCATCCGCATGCTGGCCGTCGCGCGGATTCTGATGCCGCAATCGCATGTACGCCTGTCCGCTGGCCGCGAAGCCATGAACGAGCAGATGCAGGCCCTGGCGTTTTTCGCTGGCGCAAACTCGATCTTCTACGGCGACAAACTGCTGACCACCGCCAACCCGCAGGCAGACAAGGACATGCTGTTGTTCTCGCGTCTGGGCATCAAACCTGAAGCGGGCGAAGAGCATCCTGATGAAGTGCATCAGGCCGCCATCGAGCAGGCGCTGGTCGAACAGCAAAGCAGCGGGATGTTCTATAACGCCGCTTCAGCCTGACGCTTTCAGCGGGCGGCCTGAAAACCGCCCGCTCTGACTCTCTCTACATCCGGACCGGGGCCTGCATGTCTTTTGATCTCCGTGCGCGCCTTGATGCCCGTCGCGCCGAACACCTTTACCGCCAGCGGCCGTTGCTGCAAAGCCCGCAAGGGCCTGAGGTGACGGTTGACGGCAAACCGCTGTTGGCGTTCTGTAACAACGATTACCTGGGGCTGGCCAATCATCCCGAAGTGATCGCCGCGTGGCGTGCTGGCGCCGAGCGCTGGGGAGTCGGCGGTGGCGCATCGCATCTGGTGATTGGCCACAGCACACCGCACCATGAACTGGAAGAAGCGCTGGCCGACCTGACCGGCCGCCCGCGTGCGTTGCTGTTTTCCAACGGTTACATGGCCAATCTGGGCGCTGTGACCGCGTTGGTGGGGCAGGGCGATACGGTGCTTGAAGACCGCTTGAACCATGCTTCGCTGCTGGATGCCGGGCTGCTCAGCGGCGCTCGCTTTTCGCGCTATCTGCACAACGACGTGGCCAGCCTGGGCAGCCGCCTGAACAAGGCGGTGGGCGACACGCTGGTGGTCACCGACGGCGTGTTCAGCATGGACGGCGATATTGCCGACCTGCCTGCGCTGGCAAAGGCCGCCAGAGACAAGGGCGCCTGGTTGATGGTCGACGACGCGCACGGCTTTGGTCCGCTGGGCAGCAACGGCGCGGGCATTGTCGAGCACTTCGGGCTGAGCATGGACGACGTGCCGGTGTTGGTCGGGACCCTGGGCAAATCCTTCGGAACGTCAGGGGCCTTTGTGGCGGGTAGCGAGGAGCTGATCGAAACGCTGATCCAGTTTGCTCGTCCGTACATCTACACCACCAGCCAGCCGCCTGCGCTGGCCTGCGCCACGCTGAAAAGTGTCGAGTTGCTGCGCACCGAGCATTGGCGCCGTGAGCATCTGGCGATGCTGATCAAACAGTTTCGCCATGGCGCCGAGCAAATCGGCCTGCAGCTGATGGACAGCTTCACGCCGATCCAGCCGATTCTGATCGGTGATGCCGGGCGGGCCTTGCAGCTTTCACACCTGCTGCGTGAGCGCGGCTTGCTGGTCACCGCTATTCGTCCGCCGACCGTGCCTGCGGGCAGCGCCCGTTTGCGCGTCACACTGTCCGCCGCGCACACCGAAGCGCAAGTGCAGCTATTGTTGAATGCATTGGAGCAGTGTTACCCGCTGCTGGGTGCAAGTGAATCCATGGAGCCCGATCATGCGTGATCGTCTGATCCTGCTGCCAGGCTGGGGCCTGGGTGTTTCGCCGCTGGAACCGCTGGCTGCTGCGTTGCGGGGTCTGGATGAGCATTTGCGCGTCGAAATCGAGCCTTTGCCTGAGATCGACAGTTGCGATCTGCCCGACTGGCTCGATGAGCTTGACGCCAACCTGCCGGACGACGCGTGGCTGGGCGGTTGGTCGCTGGGCGGTATGCTCGCCAGTGAGCTTGCGGCGCGGCGTGGCGAGCGCTGCTGCGGGCTGCTGACCCTGGCGAGCAACGCCTGTTTCGTCACCCAAGGTGCCTGGCCGCATGCAATGCCGGCTCAGGATTTCGAGGCTTTTCTGGCAGGCTGCGAGGCCGATGCCGATCTGACCCTCAAGCGCTTCAGCCTGCTCTGCACCCAAGGCGCTGAAGATTCGCGCGGTCTGGCGCGGCTGCTCAAGTCTGGTGCCCCGCATACTTGCAGAACCGCGCTGATCGATGGCCTGAAAATACTTCAGCAACTCGATACGCGCAGCGCGTTACAAACCTATCGTGGTCCGCAACTGCATCTGTTCGCTGGGCTTGATGCGTTTGTTCCGGCAGAAGCTGCGGGCGATTTACTGGCCTTGTTGCCAGATATTGAAGTGGGGCTGATCGAACAGGCCAGCCACGCTTTCCTGCTGGAGAACCCCCACGGCGTGGCGGCGGCGATTCAGGCTTTTCTACATGAGTCCGGCGATGACTGATCTTTCCCGAACCGGATTACCCTCCGGCCTTCCTGACAAGCGCCAGGTGGCGGCATCCTTTTCCCGTGCAGCGGGCAGTTACGACAGTGTCGCGGCCTTGCAGCGTGATGTGGGCCATGCGTTGCTGTCGCGGTTGCCTGCTGATCTGCAGCCCGCACGTTGGCTCGACCTTGGCTGCGGCACCGGCTATTTCAGCCGGACACTGGCGCAGGCCTACGGCACGAGCGAAGGCGTGGCACTGGACATCGCCGAAGGCATGCTGCGTCACGCCCGGCCATTGGCCGGTGCGGATCATTTCATTGCCGGCGATGCCGAGTGCATGCCGTTGCTGGGTGAAAGCTGTGACCTGATTTTCTCCAGCCTGGCTGTGCAATGGTGCGCGGATTTCGCGGCTGTGCTCAGCGAAGCCCACCGCGTGCTGCGGCCCTGCGGTACATTCGCCTTCGCCAGCCTGTGCGTGGGTACACTGGACGAGTTGCGCGAAAGTTGGCGCGCCGTTGATGGTCGGGCACACGTGAATCGTTTTCGACATGAGGACGACTACCGTCAGTTGTGCAGTGCCAGTGGTTTACAGGTGCGCAGCCTGGAGGTTCGGCCACATGTACTGCATTACCCGGATGTACGCAGCCTGACCCACGAACTGAAAGCACTGGGCGCCCATAATCTCAATCCCGGACGGCCTGGCGGCTTGACGGGACGCCAACGGATTCTAGGATTGGTCCAGGCGTACGAGCGCTTTCGCCAGGACGCCGGGCTGCCCGCCACTTATCAAGTGGTCTATGCGGTACTTGAAAAACCCTGATCGGGTTCACTTCGCAAGGGAAGACCGCTGACATGAGCGTTGCCTATTTCATCACCGGAACCGATACAGATGCCGGAAAGACCACTGTGGCCGCCGGTCTGCTCCACGCCGCTCGACTTTCAGGCCTGAGCACTGCGGCGGGTAAGCCGGTCGCGTCCGGCTGCTCGGTTACCCCGCAAGGGCTGCGCAACGCCGACGCGCTGGCGCTGCAGGCCGAAAGCTCTATAAAGCTGACCTACGATGAGGTCAATCCGGTTGCGTTCGAGCCGGCGATTGCCCCGCATCTTGCGGCTCGCGAAGCAGGGGTAGCGTTGACGGTCAATTCCCTGTTGCAGCCGATGCGACACATTCTAAGCAAACAGGCGGATTTCACCCTGATCGAGGGCGCAGGCGGCTGGCGTGTGCCGCTGGCCGACCAGAGCAATCTCTCGGACCTGGCTGTCGCGTTGGGGCTGCCAGTGATCCTGGTGGTAGGTGTGCGGTTGGGGTGTATCAATCATGCCTTGCTGAGCGCTGAAGCGATCGCACGTGACGGCCTGCACCTGGTGGGCTGGGTGGCCAACGTCACCGACGGAAAAACCTCCCGCCTCGAAGAGAATCTGGCCACGCTGGCCGAGCGCTTGCCTGCGCCCTGCCTGGGCCGTGTACCTCGCCTGAAAAAGACCAGTGCCGAAAATGTGGCGCAATATCTCCATCTGGAGTTGCTGGACTGACAGCGCCGCTATGTTGTTGAGCCGAAAGGTACTTGGTCGTGGATCAAGACTGAGCCTATCGTGCGGCCTAGTGCCATTAGTCTATTTGTCGGGTATTTCCGAGCGTTTACTGGTTCAATGGCACGTGTTCGCTTTTTGAACTGAGGATCGGCTTATGCAAATCACTATGAACAACACCCTTTATCCAGGTCTGAGCGCCATGCAGGTCGGGCAAAGCCGTGTGGATCAGGCGGCCACCCAGATCGCCAGTACCAATGTCGAAGTGTCAGGCAGAAGCCAGTCCTCGGACTTTCAGCTCGAGAACCTGCGTTCGGTAGACCGTGCCCAGCGTTCAGACCTTTCTGCTAATATCGTCGAGCTGAATGCTGGCAAGACCCAGATCGAAGCGGGCCTTGCATCGCAAAAAGCCAGCAACGAAGCACTGGGTACGCTGATCGACACCTTCGCCTGATCGGCTGTTTGTAACGCCCACGGTTTCACCTCCGTTTAAACGTCTCGACGCCATGCCATTCGTGCATGGCGTCACTGCCTGAATCCCCGCACATCACCGTTTCGTATCTCCCCCGATATTGTCCGTTCGTCGACTAGACTCAGCTCATCATTCGCCTGATGCCGTGCGCCCTCGTCTGCACACTTTGTAAAGCATCGTGGACGGATGGTGTACGCCTCGCTATTGACAAGATTTAGGCGTAAACGTATGTTTCAAACACCTGTTTGACCGTAAGGCATACGAGATTGTCTGGTACACGAGAGTCTGCTCTCGGCACCGCCCGGTCATTCGTTCCAGGATTCATCAGCAGAGGTTATCGCTATGCCTGATTACAAGGCCCCCTTGCGTGATATTCGTTTCGTTCGTGACGAACTGCTCGGTTACGAAGCGCACTATCAGAGCCTGCCAGCTTGCCAGGACGCTACTCCCGACATGGTCGATGCCATTCTCGAGGAGGGCGCCAAGTTCTGTGAACAGGTGCTGGCGCCACTGAACCGTGTGGGCGATACCGAAGGCTGCACCTGGAGCGAGTCTGGCGTGAAGACGCCGACCGGTTTCAAACAGGCCTATCAGCAATTTGTCGAAGGCGGCTGGCCAAGTCTGGCGCATGACGTCGAGCATGGTGGTCAAGGCCTGCCCGAGTCGCTGGGTCTGGCTGTCAGCGAGATGGTCGGCGAGGCCAACTGGTCGTGGGGCATGTACCCAGGCCTGTCTCATGGCGCCATGAACACTATTTCCGAGCACGGTACGCCCGAGCAGCAAGAGGCCTACCTGACGAAGCTGGTGTCCGGTGAGTGGACCGGTACCATGTGCCTGACCGAGCCTCATTGCGGTACTGACCTCGGCATGTTGCGCACCAAGGCCGAGCCTCAGGCCGACGGCACCTACAAGGTTTCCGGGACCAAGATCTTCATTTCCGCTGGCGAACATGACATGGCCGACAACATCGTCCATATCGTGCTGGCCCGCCTGCCGGACGCGCCTGCGGGCACCAAAGGCATTTCGCTGTTCATCGTGCCCAAGTTCCTGTCTGCCGCTGATGGCGGTGTCGGTGAGCGCAACGCGGTGACCTGTGGTTCGATCGAACACAAGATGGGCATCCACGGCAACGCGACCTGTGTGATGAACTTCGATTCGGCTACCGGCTACCTGATCGGCCCGCCGAACAAAGGCCTGAACTGCATGTTCACCTTTATGAACACGGCCCGTCTGGGTACTGCCCTGCAAGGCCTGGCCCACGCCGAAATCGCTTTCCAGGGCGGCTTGAAATACGCTCGTGAGCGTTTGCAGATGCGTTCGCTGACCGGTCCGAAAGCGCCTGAGAAGGCTGCTGACCCGATCATCGTTCACCCTGACGTGCGTCGCATGCTGCTGACCATGAAGGCATTCGCTGAAGGCACACGTGCCATGGTGTACTTCACCGCCAAGCAGGTCGACATCGTCAAGTACAGCGACGACGCCGATCAGAAGAAGGCTGCTGATGCACTGCTGGCGTTCATGACGCCAATCGCCAAGGCCTTCATGACCGAAGTCGGTTTTGAAGCAGCCAACCATGGCGTGCAGATCTACGGCGGCCACGGCTTCATCGCCGAGTGGGGCATGGAGCAGAACGTTCGCGACAGCCGCATTTCGATGCTGTACGAAGGCACCACCGGTATTCAGGCGCTCGACCTGCTGGGCCGCAAGGTTCTGATGACGCAGGGCGAAGCGCTCAAGGGCTTCACCAAGATCGTCCACAAGTTCTGCCAGAACAACGAAGGCAGCGAAGCCGTTCAGGAATTTGTCACGCCACTGGCTGCGCTGAACAAGGAGTGGGGCGAGCTGACCATGAAAGTGGGCATGGCGGCCATGAAGGACCGTGAAGAAGTGGGCGCAGCGTCGGTGGATTACATCATGTATTCCGGCTATGCCTGCCTGGCTTACTTCTGGGCTGACATGGCGCGTCTGGCGGCTGAAAAGCTGGCTGCGGGTACGTCTGAAGAGGCGTTCTACCGCGCCAAGATCCAGACTGCGCGTTTCTACTTCCAGCGCATTCTGCCGCGTACTCGCACTCACGTTGCCGCCATTCTCTCCGGTGCTGGCAACCTCATGGAAATGAAAGAAGAGGACTTCGGCCTGGCTTACTAAGTAGGTTTCATACCCGCAAACCGCCTGATTTTGATCAGGCGGTTTTTTTATGTCTGCCGTTTATCCCAACTAGCGGGGCACTAATCAGACAGCCCCGCGTGTTGTTAAAAAACCTTCATTTATCAATCGATAAACCTTTTCGATCTCCTGCCGTTACATAAAGTAGCTCGCTGACCAATCCTGCTGAATGCATTACTCGCTGGATGAAGGCACAATGCCACCCAGCAATTGATTTGATGCCAGGTAGGAGAGATCCCCTTTTGTTGCGTCCAACAGCCGCAAGACTGAGTCATTTTCTTCCATCACTGGCATTGCTGGTGGCGGGGCTTGCGGCCGCGTATGTCAAAGACCTGAATGTGTTCTTCACCTCACTGTTCAACGTGCTGCCAACGCTGGTGCTGCTGCTGGGCGGTGCCTATTGCGGGGTTTATCGGCGTCAGCGCGAGCTGTTTCTGATGATCACCGTGTACATCGCCTACTTTCTCCTCGACACCCAGACCGACTACTACCGTGACAACGGCAAGGTTCGCGAAGACGCTGCGGTGATCTTTCATCTGGTCTGTCTGCTGTTGCCGGTGTTGTATGGGCTCTACGCAGCCTGGGAGGAACGCACGCACCTGTTCCAGGATATGGTTGCGCGCCTTGCGGTGCTGATTGCCGTAGGCAGCGTCGCGCTGGGTCTTGAACAGAGTTACCCCGTCGGCCTGCAGGCCTGGCTGGCGGACATTCGCTGGCCCGCGCTGCATGGTGACTGGATGAGCCTGATCCAGCTGTCCTATGCGATGTTCCTCATCTCGTTTGCGGTATTGATCTGGCAGTACCTCGAGCGACCAAGGCCCTTGCACGCTGCCCAGATTGTTGGCTTGCTGGGGGTTTTCTGGGCATTGCCGAAGACGTTCATCCTGCCGTTCACACTGAATATTCTGTGCAGCCAGGTCATGTTGATGATTGCGGCAGCCGTGGCACACGAGGCCTATCAGATGGCCTTCCGTGATGAGCTCACCGGCCTGCCAGGTCGTCGGGCACTCAATGAGCGCATGCAGCGGCTGGGGCGCAATTACGTGCTGGCCATGAGTGACGTTGACCACTTCAAGAAATTCAACGACACCCACGGTCACGATGTTGGCGATCAGGTGTTGCGTCTGGTGGCCAGCAAGCTGGCGAAGATCACCAACGGCGGTGGCAAGGCATATCGCTACGGTGGCGAAGAGTTCGCCATTGTGTTCGCAGCCAAGACCCTCGACGAATGCTTGCCACACCTTGAGGCCATTCGTGAAACCATCGCCAATTACGATATCCAGTTGCGTAACAAGGACAGCCGTCCACAGGACGATCAGCAGGGCCGGCAGCGACGCAATGGTGCACATGCGGGCACTGTTTCTGTAACGGTAAGTATTGGCGTGGCAGAGCGTCTTCCAGAACACCGCACGCCAGAAGAAGTCCTCAAATCCGCTGATCAGGCGCTTTACGCAGCCAAAGGCGCTGGCCGCAATTGTGTTGTCTCCCACAATCAGACGAACCGTCGCGGTGCCGTGCGCACGACCGAAGCCGCCGTCTGAAAGCCTCGCCCTCATCACTTGCCGTACATGACCTTTCATGACCTTACAGTCACGACACGACCCTATGTGTCTGAAATGTTGTTCGGGTAGACTCTTGCCAATCGACAGCTGATCCGCGTCCAGGCGTGTCCAGGTCAGCTTTTTACGGTCTCTCGCTCCGAGTTCACGAGGTTTGCCATGGCTGACTACAAAGCGCCGTTGCGCGATATGCGCTTCGTACTTAATGAAGTGTTCGAGGTTTCTAGGCTCTGGGCTCAACTGCCTGCACTGGCTGAAACAGTCGATGCCGAGACGGTCGATGCCATCCTTGAAGAAGCAGGCAAAGTCACCAGCAAAACCATTGCGCCGCTGAGCCGCAACGGCGATGAAGAAGGCTGTCACTGGAAAGACACCGTCGTGACTACCCCGACCGGTTTTCCCGAAGCCTACCGGACTTACGCCGAGGGCGGCTGGGTGGGTGTCGGTGGTAATCCCGATTTCGGTGGCATGGGCATGCCCAAGGTGGTTTCGGCTCAGGTAGAGGAAATGCTCAATTCCGCCAGCCTGGCGTTCGGGCTTTATCCCATGCTGACTTCTGGCGCTTGCGTTTCGATCAACACGCACGCCACCGAAGAACTCAAAGCCAAATACCTGCCAAACATGTATTCAGGCGTCTGGTGCGGGTCGATGTGTCTGACCGAAGCTCACGCGGGCACCGACCTGGGTATCATCCGCACCAAGGCCGAGCCGCAGACTGACGGCTCCTACAAGATCACCGGCAGCAAAATCTTCATTACCGGCGGTGAGCACGACCTGACCGAGAACATTATCCATCTGGTACTGGCCAAACTGCCGGACGCGCCTGCCGGGCCGAAGGGCATTTCGTTGTTTCTGGTGCCCAAGTTCATGGTCGGTGATGACGGCAGCGTCGGTGATCGCAACACCGTGAGCTGTGGCTCTATCGAACACAAGATGGGCATTCAGGCTTCTGCGACCTGCGTGATGAACTTCGACGACGCCATTGGCTACCTGATCGGCGAGCCGAACAAAGGCCTCGCCGCGATGTTCACCATGATGAATTACGAGCGCTTGGGTGTCGGCATTCAAGGCCTTGCGTCAGGCGTGCGGTCTTATCAGAACGCAGTTGAATACGCGTTGGACCGCCTGCAAAGCCGTGCGCCGACCGGTGCTCAAAACAAGGACAAGGCCGCAGATCCAATCATTGTCCACCCTGACGTGCGTCGCATGCTGCTGACCATGAAAGCGTTCAACGAAGGTGGCCGTGCATTTTCCAGCTATGTGGCGCTGCAACTGGATATCGCCAAGTTCAGCGAAGAGGACGAGGCCCGCAAGCGTGCCGACGATCTGGTCGCGCTGCTGACCCCGGTCGCCAAGGCATTCCTCAGCGACATCGGCCTTGAAACCACGATCCACGGTCAGCAGGTATTTGGTGGTCACGGCTACATTCGTGAGTGGGGCCAGGAACAACTGGTGCGTGATGTGCGCATCACCCAGATCTACGAAGGCACCAACGGTATCCAGGCGCTCGATCTGGTCGGTCGCAAGATTGTCGGTTCCGGTGGCGCGCTGTATCAGTTGTTCTCGGACGAGGTTCGTCAGTTCGTTGCCAGTTCCGACACATCGCTGGGCGAATTTACGCGGCCATTGGCCTCTGCGCTCGACATGCTGGACGAACTGACCCATTGGGTTCTGGACCGTTCGCGCTCCAACCCCAACGAGATCGGCGCCGCATCGGTTGAATATCTGCATCTGTTTGGTTACACCGCGTACGCCTACATGTGGGCAATGATGGCCAAGGCTGCACAGGGCAAAGAGACTCAGGAAGATTTCTACGCCAGCAAGCTGGGCACTGCGCGCTTCTATTTCGCGCGTCTGCTGCCGCGCATTCATTCGCTGAACGCATCCGTCAGGGCGGGCAGCGAGTCGCTGTTTCTGCTGGAAGCTGCGCAATTCTGAGCAGGGTTGCGTGTAAGCATTTGCTTACGCGCCGTACTGACAATTGGCCTCTTCCCTTAAAATGGATCCAAAGCTAATCTAGCTTCATGGACGTAGCGCAGGAAGCGCATCAACAGAACAGGGACACGTAGGGAAGCCTGCCAGGATGGTGGGAAGAAAGGGAAGTCAGGGAAACAGTCTGGAAAACCCCGCTTAGGCGGGGTTTTCTTTGTCTGCGTTTTGGCTCTGCGTCAAATCCACTCCGTGCGCACACTCGCTGCGCCGCGCGTTTTTCTGCCGCTTGCGGCGATATTTCCGAAGAATAATGGCTTCGTGCCAGAGCCGGCGGAACCCTTGTCGATGCCCAGGGTCGATTAGCTGTATGGCCAATCAGAGCCAATTAATCAGGAGCAACCCATGGACATCATTCGCATCATCTTCGCTATTCTGCTGCCCCCGGTGGGCGTGTTCATGCAGGTGGGTTTCGCTGGCGCTTTCTGGCTGAATATCCTACTGACCTTGCTGGGCTACATCCCAGGCATTATTCACGCGATCTACATCATCGTCTCACGCAAGTAACGTCCTCGGACGTCGTTTGATCGTTCCCTGATGCGGGAACGATCAGGCGTCCTGATCCAGCACTCCCCGATAAAAACGCCACTCTGCTTCAAGCGCATCCGCCTGGTTGCTCGCTTTGCGGAAACCGTGGTGCTCGTCCGGATAAAAGTGAGCTTGCGCCGCAATACCATTGTCCTGCAAAGCCTTGAGCATGGCGCGGGTCTGCTCCGGGACCACCACTGCATCCAGTTCGCCTTGAAAGAAAATCACCGGCACATTGATCTTGTCAGCGTGTAACAGCGGTGTGCGCGCGTTGTAACGCTCGACGTCCTTCACTGGGTCGCCGATCAGCCAGTCCAGATAGTCGCCCTCGAATTTGTGGGTGGCCTTGGCCAGCGCAATCGGGTCGCTGACCCCGTACAGACTTGCCCCGGCGCGAAACACATCCTGAAACGCCAGCGCGCATAACGTTGTGTAGCCGCCCGCGCTGCCACCGCGAATAAAAGCACGGTCCTTGTCGATCAGGCCTCGTTGCGCCAAATGCGTGACCACGTTGCACGCGTCTTCCACATCGGCAACGCCCCAGTTCAGGTACAGGCTCTGACGGTATGCACGGCCGTAGCCGCTGCTGCCGCGATAATTCAGATCGGCCACTGCGAAACCACGATGGGTCCAGTACTGAATGCGCATATCGAGTACCGGGTAGCAGGCCGATGTAGGGCCGCCGTGGATGAAAACCACCAGGGACGGTTTTTCCGATTCGGTTTTTGAACCGGACAGGGCCGGGTAAAAATAACCGTAAGCCTCGGCCCCGCCACTGGGATAGCGCAGCGGTTGAGGGTGGCTGATCTGCTCGGCAGGTAACGGTATGCCGCCGCCCGCCAATACCTGCACGCTGTGGTCGTCTCGTGAAATGGCGACTACCGCCGAAGGGCTGACTGCTGATGCGGCGATGCAATACACAAACTCTTCATCGAGCGCCAGGCTGCGAAAGCGGCTGTAACTGCCACCGAAATCTTCCACCGAACCGTGTGCGTCGCGCAGCCCCAGAACGCCATGGCCGTCCTGCGACCAACTGGCCAGGTAGCCCTCGTTGATCGGCAGCCAGGTACAACTGCCCAGTTGCCATGGTGCGGAAGAGTGGTCGGCCGGGGCTGCTGTCAGCGCGCTGAATCCGCTGTCTGTTTCACCCCAGGGTTGCCAGAACCCGGCCCGGTCGCTCAGGCAATACAAAAGGCCGTGTGCGTCAAAGCGAGGCTGCTGGAGGGATTCTTCGGCATCGTCGCCAGCGATGCACTGCGGTGCACCCCAGGTGCCATCATCCTGCTGTGCCGCGCACATGAGGCGCGTGGCGGTCCACGGTTGATGTGGACGTTGCCATTCGATCCAGGCGAGGCGCTTGCCTTCGGCGCTGATCACTGGCGATGCATAGAAGTCGGCACCTTCCGCCAATAGCTGACGTTGCCCGTCTGCCAGACTGATCGACACCAGCCGATGCGTGTTGCTGTCTTCTTCGACAGCCAGGATCCGGTCCTGACTGTAAAAGACGCCGCCGTAGCGCTTGTCACCTTGCGTCAGTGCGACCGGCGGTCCGCCGTCGATGGCCTGCCGATACAGCTGCTGATCGCTTTCGTTGACGAACACCACCGCATCGTCTGCCAAGCAGAACGAGCCGCCACCATACTCATACACTCGGCTACGGACGCTGAAACCGGGAGGCGTCAGGCAGCGTGTGGTATTTGCATACCAGTGCCAGATGCGGCAAGCGCCGTCTTCAGGACGGTATTCATTCCAGAACAGGCCCGCCGAGCTGACATCCAGCTCGGCGAAGTCCACACCCGCTGCGACGGCCTGAGCGGCGGTCAGGGTGTCATGAGGATTTTGCGATGAGTCGTGAGTTTCGTTCATTGCGAAAGGCCAGCTCTTCGATGGTGTGGGTGGCGGTTTCGGATTCGTCGCGTGCCTGTGTGATGATCCCGTGATGCTGGGACTTGCTACACACCGGATCGGCGTTGGCGGCGTCGCCCGTCAGCATGAAGGCCTGGCAGCGGCAGCCACCGAAATCCTTCTCTTTTTCGTCGCACGAGCGGCAAGGCTCGGGCATCCAGTCATAGCCGCGAAAGCGATTGAAACCAAACGAGTCGTACCAGATGTGCTGCATGCTGTGATCGCGCACATTGGGGAACTGGATCGGCATCTGCCGGGCACCGTGGCAGGGCAATGCAGTGCCATCAGGTGTTACCGTCAGGAAGATGCTGCCCCAGCCGTTCATGCAGGCCTTGGGGCGCTCTTCGTAATAGTCCGGCGTCACGAAAATCAGTTTGCACGGATGATTTTCTGCCGCCAGCCGATCACGGTATTGATTGGTTACGGCTTCTGCGCGTACCAGCTGGTCCTTGGTGGGCAGCAGGCCGATACGGTTCAGGTGTGCCCAGCCGTAGAACTGGCACGTGGCTAGCTCGACGAAGTCCGCTTCAAGCGCCAGGCAAAGCTCGATGATCTTGTCGATCCGGTCGATGTTGTGCCGGTGCGTGACGAAGTTCAGCACCATCGGGTAGCCGTGCTTTTTCACCGCCCGCGCCATTTCCAGCTTTTGTGCGAAGGCTTTTTTCGAGCCCGCGAGCATGTTGTTCACTTGCTCGTCACTGGCCTGAAAACTGATCTGGATATGGTCCAGCCCGGCTTGCTTGAAGGCGATGATCTTCTCTTCGGTCAGACCGATACCGGAGGTGATCAGGTTGGTGTAGAAACCCAGCCGTCTTGCCTCGGCAATCAGCTCGGCAAGATCCTGACGCACCAGCGGTTCACCGCCCGAAAAGCCGATTTGCGCAGCACCCATTTCCCGCGCCTCCTGCATGACCTTGAACCACTGTTCGGTGGTCAGCTCCTGCCCCTGTTTGGCGAAATCCAGCGGGTTGGAGCAATAAGGGCATTGCAGTGGGCAGCGGTAGGTCAGTTCGGCGAGCAGCCACAGCGGCAGGCCGGTTTCCGGCCTGGGCGGGATGTAGGGAGTGGATGTTGCGAGTGTGATATCAGACAAGATTGATCCAGTGCTCTTTTTGGGCGACTCTCATGAAATCGTCGACATCCATGCCCAGTTCGGGAACGTTGGGAAACTCGTGTTGCAGCTTCTCGATGATGGCCGCCACCGTTCGTTGGCCATCGACCAGCCCGCCGATCATGCCGGCGCTGTCGTTGAGCTTGATCATGCCTTCGGGGTAAAGCAGCACGTTGCCTTTCTGTGCCGGCTCGTATTGAAAGCGATAGCCTGGACGCCAGCTTGGCACCTGATTGCGGTCGAACGGGTTGTGGGATGTCATAGCGCGATTCCCTTATGCCAGACCCTTTGGTCTGTGACGCTGTGATACGGCGGGCGGTTCAATTCATACGCCATGGACATCGCATCGAGCATGCTCCACAGAATGTCGAGTTTGAACTGCAGGATCTCCAGCATGCGTTGCTGGCCTTCGTACGTAGTGTAGTGCTGTAACGTAATCGTGAGGCCATGCTCCACGTCGCGGCGCGCCTGGCCCAGGCGGGTGCGGAAATACTCGTAGCCTGCCGGGTCGATCCATGGGTAATGCTGAGGCCAGCTGTCCAGACGCGACTGGTGGATCTGCGGCGCGAACAGTTCAGTCAACGAACTGCTGGCGGCTTCCTGCCAGTTGGCGCGCCGGGCGAAGTTCACGTAGGCATCGACCGCGAAACGCACGCCGGGCAGCACCAGCTCCTGCGAGCGAAGCTGATCCGGGTCCAGGCCAACCGCCTGGCCCAGACGCAGCCAGGCTTCAATGCCACCGTCTTCACCGGGCGCGCCGTCGTGGTCGAGCAGGCGCTGAATCCACTCGCGACGTATCTCGCGGTCCGGGCAGTTGGCCAGAATCGCAGCGTCCTTGAGCGGAATGTTCACCTGGTAGTAGAAGCGGTTGGCGACCCAGCCCTGAATCTGCTCGCGGGTAGCCCGACCTTCATACATCGCCACATGGAACGGATGATAGATGTGATAGAAGGCGCCCTTGGCGCGCAAGGCCTGTTCGAATTCAGCGGGGGACAGCGCTTTGGCGTCGCTCATGTCAGCTCCTAAAGCTCGATGCTCATGCCGTCGAAGGCAACTTCAACGTTGCGGCGAAGCAGCTCGGCGCGCTCTGCGGAGTCTTCGTCGAGAATCGGGTTGGTGTTGTTGATGTGAATAAGCACCTTGCGCTGCGTCGGGAAGCCTTCAAGCACTTCGAGCATGCCGCCGGGGCCGTTCTGCGCCAGATGGCCCATCTCGCGACCCGTACGGGTACCCACGCCACGGCGCTGCATTTCGTCGTCGTCCCACAGCGTGCCGTCGACGAGGAGGCAGTCGGCATCGCGCATCTTCTCGGCGAGCGCTTCGTCCACCTTGCCCAGGCCCGGCGCATAGAACAGCTTGCCGCCAGTGCGCGTGTCTTCGACCAGCAAGCCGATGTTGTCACCGGGGTGTGGATCGAAGCGGTGCGGCGAGTAGGGCGGTGCGGCGCTGCGCAGCGGGAACGGTGTGAAGCGCAGGTTCGGGCAGACCGGGATCACAAAGCTGCCTTGCAGCTCGATCCGGTTCCAGTTCAAGCCGCCGTTCCAGTGCTTGAGCATTTCGAACAACGGGAAACCGGTGCTGAGGTCTTCATGAACCATGTCGGTACACCAGACCTGATGCGGGCAGCCTTCGCGCAGGCTGAGCAGACCGGTGGTGTGGTCGATCTGGCTGTCCATCAACACGATGGCGCCGATGCCGGTGTCACGCAGGGCGCGTCCCGGTTGCATGGGCGCAAAGCTTTGCAGTTGTGCGCGGATGTCCGGCGAGGCGTTGCACAGCACCCAGTTCACGCCGTCATCGGAAAGCGCAATGGAGGACTGAGTACGCGCATGCGCTCGAAGGCTGCCGTCCCGAAAACCTGCGCAGTTGACGCAGTTGCAGTTCCACTGGGGAAACCCGCCACCGGCAGCGGAACCTAGAATCTGGATGTACATGTCAGCTCCCTACCACATGACCTGAAACAAAAAACAAAAAACGCCCTGACAATAAAAAAAGCCCCGGCGAACCGAGGCTATGCAGCGCACTGAAATCAACGGCTTGCGAAGTACATGGTGACTTCAAAGCCGATACGCAGATCAGTGTAAGCAGGTCTGGACCACGACATAGGAGATCTCCTTCAGATGGATGCAGCGGTTGGTGACTACATCTTAGTGCACCGGCAACGGCATACGTTCAGATGCTTAGGGAGCTATGTTACTCAATTTCATAATTCGGGAGTGTCCGAATCTGCAGGAAAGACCGTTACCGTTCAGGTAACGATCACGCAAAAGGCGCGCAAGCCGGGCGATTGGCCACAATCAGCCAGCCGCTTGACGCTGCGTTTAATATGTTGGCCGCAGCGAGTAAAGAGTGTGTATCCAGATTTGACAGGGCGTTTCGCAACGCGTTTATCCGGTCCGCACCGTGCCCACCGAGATAGGCCTGCCACAGCCATTCCGCTGCCTGTTCGTCAGGCAGCGTCGCCAGGTCGAGTTGCGCTATCAATGCCCGACGCTGCTCGGGCAAGTCGGTGTGGGCGATCAGATCGGGTAGCGTGTTCAGCAACGTCTCGATGTGGCGAACCAGCTCAGCTGTGTCGCAATTGGGCGACTGCACACCAAACAGCAGGCCTGTTGTTCCTGCAATCTGTCGCAGGCCGCTGAACACCGCGTAACCCAACTGCAATTCAACCCGCAGGCGCTGGTAGAAGGGCGCTTGAATGACGTGTGCCAGCATTCGCCAGGCGGCTTCATCTTCGGCTGTCGTATCGGGTGCAGGGCAGAACACCAGCACGGCGTTTTCAGAGGACGACGAAACTACCTGCTCCCAACGTTTGCCGGAACGGCTGGCTGGCAATGGCGTCGGGTGTTTCTGCTGCGTGCCGGGCAGGGTGGCCAGAACTGCATTGACCTGATCGCGGCCAACTGCTGACAGCCCAGCGCCAAAACCGATCCACGATGAGCCAGCCCAAACCGCTTGCAGATCATCGGAGGCAGGCGCCGATGTGCTGGTCAAAAAGAGATCGGGCAACTGTTTGAGCAATTCACGAATCGGGATCTGGACCGGCCCACTGGCTGGCTTGCCGTAGCGGGCCAGGGTCTTGCTGTCGGGCTGAAGCAAGCGCTGCAGGCACTGTTGAATGACGGCGGCGAATGGCTCTTCCACGCCGCTCAGCTTGAGCTGCCAATAGTTGCCGTAGCCGCTGAACGTCACGGTGACACCGGCTTGCCGGGCGTCTTCGACCAGGCCTTTCAGGCTGCTGTCGAGCATCTGCCAGAGCGTCGGTTGTGGACACTGCAATTCCCAGCGCAGGTAAACCGTCGCTTCGGCACTGTCTTGCGGCAACGCATCGCTGCACACTAACGCCGGGCGGGGCGGTGTTTGCAGTGCTTGCGGCGCTGGACGCAGAAACGGGTTGGCCGGGGGCAGACACCAGCCGACCTGTTCGGCCGGCGCTTCGTCTTCGGCTACCGGGCAGACCAGCGTTTCAGGCGTCAGTTGTCTCAACAAGGCGCTTACGGCCTGAACGCCTCGCTCGCTCAGTTCTGATGGCGTATTGCGGCAAAAATGATGCGCCAGTGCCAACGCGCCCGCTGTCTGCAAACGCCGTTGTTGCAGGTGCTGGTATTCCTCGATCAGTGCAGGCCAGTAAGCGTTGAAAAAGCCCAGCCAGTTGAAGAACAACTGCGCGATCCGGGCTTTCGAGGGCGCATCTGTCGATGCGGTCCGAAGGTCGATATCCAGCAACAACTGCCCTTCGAATTGATACAGCGGCGAGGCTTTCAAGGAATGGATCAGTTCACGCTCGATCAGCGCGGCCGCCAGCCCTCCCGCCTGGGTGGTATTCAGCCAATGGCAGAAGAAAGCCACTGCCTCGTCAGCTTTTTCGGGCAAGCCTTCGCAGGCAAGCAGCAGGTGAACCCGATCGTGAAAGTCTGTCGAGCACAGGTTCTGGCGTGCATCCAGCAGCGGTGGCGGCGGCCGTTGGGCGACGCGCTCGCCGGGCTTGAGCAGTGCGCCGTGGGCCGCAACGAGGTCTTTGAGTGCGACCAGCGATTGCGGTCCGCTCAGGCACAGGGTCATTTGCCCGGCTTGATAAAAGCGCTTGTAGAAGTCGTTCAGGGCTTGCTGGAAGGCCGGGTTGGGTACTGACAGGCTGTAGCGGTTGCCCGCATGAAAACCTCTCAACGGATGCTGCGCATTGATCGGCGCCAGTAGCCGCGTCTGATGGCGTGCCTCGGCGTCTCCCGCCCAGGCGATGAACTCGGCGTGCAGCACTTCACGCTCGCGCAGTTGCTCAGCCAAGGCCATGCGTGGGTGCGCGAGCATGTCGCACAGACGCTCCAGGCCCTGGGCAAACACCGCTTGTGGCAGCTCGAAGAAAAAGTCAGTGGTGCGCTCGCGGGTGCTTGCGTTGACCTGCCCGCCGTGGCGCTGCACGAAGGCCATGAGGTTCTGATCGGCAGCGAAACGCTCGGTGCCGAGGAACAACAGATGCTCCAGAAAGTGCGCCAGCCCAGGCCACGCCTGCGGTACGTCATGGCTGCCCGCCGCTACACGCAACGATGCCGCGCAGCGCTTGAGACGTGCGTTGTGGCACAGCACCACGTTCAGGCCGTTGGCCAGCACAAGGCGCTCGATGTCGGAAATGTTGGCGTGCTGCATGACGGTCCGGGCCTGGGAAGCAGGACGTCATGCTAGCGGATAATCAGTCTGATTCGCGAGTAGGCGGTCATGTGCACGCTCAGTCGCGGCTCAGGTGCGTATACAGTCCGGGGCGTCGATCGGTGAAATAATTGTTCGCCGTTGTGGCTTGCCCAAGCAAGGCTTTGTTCAGCGTGCCGACGAGCAGCGTTTCGCCGTCGCCCGCCAGTGCAGGGCGAGTGCCATCCGGCGCGCAAATACTGCTCAGCCCGCAGTAGCGGATATCGCCCTCGCTGCCGCAGTAGTTGGCGTACACCACATAACAGTGATTTTCGAACGCGCGCGCCCGGACCGTGACCTCGCAGACAAAATCATACGGAGCCATGTTCGCGGTCGGCACCAGAATCAGCTCGGCACCGGCCAGCGCCAGACGCCGAGTGTTTTCCGGGAACTCCACGTCGTAGCAAATCAACAGGCCCAACCGCCAACCGTTCAGCTCGACCACCGGGAACGCGTCTTCACCTGCCGAGAACAGGCTGTTATCCAGCGTGCCAAACAAATGCGTCTTGCGGTAATTGCACAGTCGCTCGCCCTGCGCATCGATCAGCTGCACGCTGTTGTACACCTGCTGGTCGGCGCCGCGTTCCGGGTAGCCGTACAGAATGGCGATGCGGTTGGCTTGCGCGATATCGGCAATGCGGGTCGCGGCGTCGCCATCGCAGGGCTGCGCCAACTCACCGACTGCTTGCGCGCCGATGTTATAGCCGGTCAGGAACATTTCCGGGCACACCAGCAACTGCGCGCCTTGCCCGGCGGCGGCACGGGCCTGTTGCTCCAGCCGAGTCAGGTTGGCGCTGATGTTCAGCGGCAAGGGCGGGCATTGATACAGCGCGACACGCATGGCGGTTTCCTTCTGTCAGTCGGCGAGCGCAATCGGGCCGATGTCATTGAACACATCGCCAGGCCCCGGGTTTTCGGCGTGGGTCTTGCCACCGAAGTGGTTCATGATGCCCCACACGGCATTCAACGAGGTCTGCACGGCGCCTTCTACCCAGGCCGGCGTCCACGATACGTCATCACCGGCGATAAACATGCCGCGCTGTTCGCTGGGCATGTCCTGCTGCATGAAGTGCGCGTACATGCGCTGGTTATAGCGGTAATGGCCCGGCAGCGCACCCTTGAACGCACCCAGAAAGTGCGGGTCGGCTTCCCATGAAACGGTAATCGGGTCGCCAATGATCCGTGCCGCAATGTCGACTTTCGGGTAGATCTTTTTCAACGCATCAAGTGCCAGCTTCACGCGTTTCTCGATGGGCTGCGGAAGCATCTTCAACGCATCGCTCATCCACGAATACGACAGGCAGATCACGCCCGGCTTGTCGTCGCCGTTATCGAACAGATAGGTGCCTCGCGTCAGGCGGTCGGTAAGGGTCATGCTCATCAGGTCACGGCCGGTTTCCGGGTCCTTGTCCTTCCAGAATGGCCGGTCGACCATGACGAAGGTTTTCGACGACTGCATGTAGCGGGTGCGGTCCAGCGCCATCCACATCTTCTGCGAGAACAGCGACTCCTCACACTCGATCTGGGTGGTCAGCAGCCAGCTCTGGCAGGTGGTCAGCACGGCGGCGTAATGCCGCGTGTCGCCCCAGTTGTCGGTCACGGCCAGGCGGCCATCTTCGGCGCGGGCAATGCGTTTTACGCCCGGGCGCGGCGCACCGCGGTGCAACGACGACAGGCTGGTGCCTTTGGGCCAATGAGCGCAATGGTCCGGCACGTGGGTCCACAAGCCCACCGGCACTTGCTGCACGCCGCCAACGATCAAGTGCTGATGCTCGTCGCAGTTGGTCATGACCACGCGGAAGATTTCCAGCATCGAGTTCGGAAAGTCCGAATCCCAGCCGCCCGTACCGAAGCCGACCTGACCGAATACTTCGCGGTGGTAGAACGACAGTTTGGCGAAGGCCTTGGACGTGGCGACAAAGTCATAGAAGGTGCGGTCGTCCCATAGGGGTACGAGTTTGTTCCACAGCTCTTTCAGGCGCGGGACGTCGCGGTCGCGGATCGCCTGCTGCACGTCGGCAAACTGCGAGCCGCTTTCGAGGGCATCAGCCCATGCGTCGGCGACTTCCTGAAACAGCACCGGCAGGTCAGACAGCATCTGCGCGTAGTAAGTGGTGCCTTCCAGATCAATGACTGTGCTGCCTGACGCGGCAGTCAGCGGATTGGGAAATGGATGTGACTCAAGCCCCAGCTTGTCGACATAGTGAAAGAACGCGGTCGACGACACCGGGAAGCGCATGCCGCCCAGCTCTGCGACGATACCTTTGGCACCTTCGAACTCCTGCGAGCGCAGACGACCGCCCATCTTCGAAGCCTCATACACCACCGGCTTCAGGCCAAGCTTCATCAGTTCGTAAGCTGCCACCAACCCGGCAATGCCTGCACCAATGATTGCCACTTCAGCACCGTGTTGTTCCGCCGGAATAGTCCCCAGACCTTTCGGGTGCTCGATCCAGTCATCGAAGGCGAACGGGAAATCGGGGCCGAACATGGTGATCGGCTTTTTGCCGTTGGCAGGGTGACGGTTGGTTTTCATGGCGGACCTTGGTGGGCAACGGCGAAAAACAACAGTCTAGATAAGGGCGTGCACGTTATTAAGACGCAAAGTGTCGTCGATATGATGTTTGTTTATGCAGAATGACGAAATTAGACGTCATTCTGATCAGCCAGGATGGCCGCGATCGATCTTGCTGCTGAGGATGATGGAGGTGGTGGTCTTTTCCACACCGTCCACGCTGCCGATCAGGTCGAGCAATTCATCCAGCTGTTCGGGTGAGTCCGTACGCAGCCAGGCGACGTAATCGAACTCGCCGCTTACTGCACACAGCTGCTGGACCTGCGCCAGCGCGCTCAATCGGCGCAGCACTTCCTTGCCGGAGCGCGGCTGCACGGTAATGCCAACGTAGGCTTGCAGACCGCCGTCAATCACGCGCTGCCCCAGGCGCACGCCGTAACCGGTGATGACCTTGCTGCTCTCCAGTCGCGCCAGCCGCGAAGTCACCGTAGTGCGGGCGATGCCCAGTTGTCGCGCGAGCATTGCAACGCTTTCGCGCGCATTGATCTGCAACGCAGCGATCAACTGACGATCAATTTCATCCAACACAGGCGCGCGGGTATCGAACACAGCCATTTCCTCAGAACTTCCAGCGCCTGGCCGTTTTGGCCAGACGTGCCTGCAACCCATCCAGGTTGTGAGCCAACTGCTGAGTCATCAAGTGATAGCCCATCAGCTCGGCCGGGATTTCCGGTTTCTCAGGGTTTGTTTCCGAAGTTCGCGCCAAACGCTCGGTTGCGCCGGTTTGCAGGGCACGGGCCATGCCGATCAGTTGGCGACGAATTTGTCGGTAATCGCCATCCAGCGAAGTCTTGAGCGCCGCACCCGCCGCCTGATCAAGATTGGCCGGACGAATGTTGGCAAGGATTTCCAGCGTACTCAGGCACATCCGGAAGTGGCCCTGAATGGCGTCCAGCTCGACCATCGACATCTTCACTTCCTTGGACACCGACGGCAGCAGCGAGCGCAATTGCAGCATCGTGGCATTGAGTCGGGCCGTGAGTTTCAGGTGCTCATCTGCGGTGACAGGTTCGCCCTGAACGATGCGCCCGTACACCTTGGCGCAGTCACGCAGACCGCTGGCCAGGTTGTAACGCCAGGAGAATACCGCATACAGCGGCAAGGCAAAGGAAAAGGCCAGTGCCAGAGCGATCCCGATCAGGATGTCCACGGTGCGCCACAAGCCGTCGCTGATCGGGTTGTAACCGTGACCGGCAACGATAAACAGCGTGATCGCCGACAGCAGCGCGGTATAGCCGCCCTTGCCGATGGCGTGATAGGCAAAGAAACCGCACATCACCGACATCATTGCGTAGGTCAGCAGCGGCATTTCCAGATAGCCCTGCTGCACCACCACGATCAGCCCGAGCCCGGCGCCGATCAACGTGCCGTACGCGCGCTCGACCGACTTCTTGCCGATGTTGCCGTGGTGCTGCAAACCGCCAATCACGATCAACATCGTCACCGACGCCCACTCGCCGTGCGGCAGGTTAAGCCCGGTGGTCAGCAGGATGGTCACCAGCAAGCCCACCGCAATACGCGCCGCGTGGATCAGCCGCGCATGCCGGTAACGGCGATACGGGTCCAGCAGCGGACGCAGAACAGGGCGGAGCCAGGAAGGTATATAAGCAGAGCGCGAATTCGTCATGCGTTAAGAGACCGCGAGGGTAGAGAAGAAATCCCTGATTGGATGCCGAAGGTGCCCAGTAAGCCACATTCGGCGGGAAATTGAACCGCTCTGTGAGTGATGGGTATCGCGAGGGCGGTCATTCAAGGCGCATCGAGAGTTGCTTCATCTGCGACGTCTGAGGTTTTGCACATGCTCGCGGTGCGTCGCGCGACCAGGCTCGCGGCGCCCGGATAGCAAAGCATCGGTCAGCGCATCGACCTCTGCTGCGCTGAACACGACGTGCTGAAACGAGCGGATGTAATGAACAAAGCCTATACCCTGAGTGACGTTGGCTGGCATTGGCGTCTTGAATGTGCTGCCGCCGACGAAGCAAATCACTGAGTGCAGGTGCACCGGATCGACCCCAAGCGTGGCCTCCAGTGCTTTCAGGTGCTTGTAATTCTGACGCAACGGATTCTGAAACCTGTAGGTGCGTTTGTAGATCTTCTGCGTCCATTGCGGCTGCTTTTCGCTGCCGAAGATCCAGCCGCTCATGTTTTTGGTTTCCAGCACAAAAATACCGTAGGGCGAAAGAAACACATGGTCGATCTGCGTCGTGCCATCGGCGGTGTTTAGCGTGACGTTGTGGAAGCGTCGGTAAGTGGCCTTGTCGAGTTTCCATCCCGCAAACAGACTCACCCACATTTCTCCGATATGACCTTTTGCCCAGCGGGATTTGAACAGCCCGAGCAGGAGCATGGCGGGCAACAGCCAGCTCAGCATATGGACGGCCGGGGCGAAGACAGCGCTGAGGTTCATGGGAATCCTTTCCATGCGAGGCAGAGAGTTTTACTGAAGAGTTTGATGGCTCATTGATGCTGCATGAGTTGTCGGTTCAACCTCGTGATTCTTTACAGCGACACATCGTTGATCTGATACCGCGTGCTGCGACCGCCACCGGGCAGGCGGGTGATGCAGCCTTTGGCGAGCAGGTCGCTCAGGTGGCGGGTGGCGGTTGCCTTGGATACTTTTGCCACCGCCTGATACTGGGCTGCGCTGATGCCTTCGGCAAAGCCGCGTTCGCCACCATCAAGCAGACGGTTGAGCACTTTGGCCTGTTCAGCGGACAGTGCATTGCCCTGATGAAGTTGCCAGAAGCGCGTCTTGGCCAGTACGCGCCGGATGCGTTCCAAGGCTTGCTCGACGCTGCGCAGGAAGGTTTGCAGGAACCACTCCAGCCAGTCAGTGATGTCAGTTGCGCCTTTCTGGCTGCTTTCCAGAACGCGGTAGTAGCCGGCCCGATCTTCCAGAATGCTCGCCGACATGGCGTAGAAGCGAATGGCTTGCTGCTCGCTCTGAGCCAGCGCCAGGTCAGTCAGGGCTCGGGTCAGGCGGCCATTGCCATCGTCAAAGGGGTGAAGGGTGATGAACCAGAAATGAGCAATGCCTGCCCGCACAAACGGATCAAGGCCTGGATCGTTCCGGCTTTTGGCAAACCATACGAGGAAGTCTTCCAGCTGGGCTTCCAGCACGTCGCGGGGTGGGGCCTGGAAGTGTACGGTAGGCCGATCAATACGTCCTGACACCACTTGCATCGAGTCTTCGCCGCGCAATTGCCCCGCTTGTACGTGGCTGGAGGTGAATGTTTCCTGAGCCGGGAAGAGCCAGCGGTGCCAGGCAAACAGGCGATCAAGCGTGAGTGGCTGATCGCTGCTGCCGGTGGCATCCAGCATCAGCTCTGCCAGGCCTTCACTGCGCGGGCTGGGTTTGCCACCGTCGGCAAGGCCCAGACGGCGCGCCAGCGAAGACCTTACCGACCCAACGTTCAGTTGCTCACCTTCAATCGCTGATGAGGTCACGATGTTTTGCAGCAAGCTGTCCAGACTTTCCTGAAGAGCGGTGTCGCGACCCGCCACTGCGGTCATGCCGAGCAGGCGACCTTGTGCTGTCGCGCAGGCTCGCAACAGCGCAGCCAGGCGTTCGCTGTTCCAGCGCAACTGTGGCCAGTCCGGTCGCTGCCAGATCCAGAGATGTTCAGACATTAAGAGGCGCTCGCGCTGAGCCGAATAGAGAATCCAATCGGCTCATGGTATGAGCCGATTGTGCGAGCTATTCGGCTCATCGTCCAGTTTTGCCTGATGACAGCTGAGGCAGTCGAGGCTTTGGCACTCTCTTGAAACGGCAAGTGAGCGCCGGGGTTTCTGTCGACAGTTTCATGAAACGTCAGTATTGCGCTGCTTATACTCGGGGTTTCAACTTTGCTCGGGTGTCTTGAATGGTGGCTTCGCGCACGCTGTGGCTGTTGCTCCTGAGTATTGTGCTGTTCTTTTTTGCATTGGGTAATCATCAGCTCCAGAGTTCCACCGAGCCGCGTGTGGCGGGTATCGCCATGGAAATGCTGCTGAGTGATAACTGGGTCACGCCGACGCTGAGCGCTCAGCCTTTTCTGGAAAAGCCGCCGCTGAGTGTCTGGCTCGATGCGGCCGCCATCCGGGCGTTTGGCGCCGAGACCTGGGCGGTGAGGCTGGCCTCGGCGTTTGCCGGGCTGTTCAGTGTGCTGTTGCTGTATGGCATGCTCAAGCGCATGGCGCGCCCGGTGCCTGTTGCCTGGCTTGGCGCCTTCATACTGGCGACCATGGCCAGTTTCTGGGACAACTCACGGCAAGTGGGTGAAGACGCCTTGCTGGCGTTCGGCGTGACCCTTGCGTTGCTGGTGTATTTCCAGGCGGTCAATCAACGCGCCAAGGGCGATCGAAGTGTGTGGCTGTGGTGCTCTTTTGCGGCGGGTATTGCGATCTCGACACTGAGCAAAGGCGTGCTGGGATTAGCCCTGCCCGGCGTAGTCATTTTCGCCTGGTTGCTGTGTGAAACGTTACAGCGCAAACGTCTGGTACTGGCGGACTGGTTGCGGCCAGCGGTGTTTACCGTACTGGGCCTGGTGCCACTGATGGTCTGGCTGTGTTTCCTGTACGAGCAGGGCGGTGTCGAATCGTTGAAGGCTGTGCTGTGGACCAATAGCGTCGGACGCTTCAGTGGTTCGTTTCGAGAGGCTGGGCATTACGAGCCGTTCTACTACTACATTGCCAAGCTGCCCGAAGCGTTCATGCCGTGGAACCTGCTCGTGTATCTGGGGCTGTGGCACTTTCGCAAACAGCTGCTGGCCAACCGTTACCTGCTGTTTTTCAGCCTTTGGCTCATCGCGCAGTTTGTGCTGCTGACGTTGGCTTCCAGCAAACGTATGGTTTACCTGATGTCATCGGCACCGGCGGCGGCAGTGATCGCTGCGGAATACGCATCGGTGCTGTGGGCACGACTCAACGCTCATTCGGGCACGTCGTCTACGGCGGCCTTTGTTGTGCGAAATCAGCGAGCCTTGATGACAGCGGCGGTCGCGCTGGTTATGGCGCTCTACCTGTCGGCAGCTGTCTGGCTGGTTCCGCAGGAGGATCGGCAGTTTTCATTTTTGCCGCTGACGGACCGGGTGCACGCCTTGCAGGCTGAAGGTCACCATGTGGCGTTGTTCCAGCCCAGCGAGCGGTTGTCAGGCGCCAGTGCGTTTTACACACGTAGCCTGCTCGATGCGTTCGATACCGACGCCAGCGTGAACGCTTTTCTCATGAGTGATCCCGGTAACATAGCGATCATGGAGCGCACGTACGGGCCAGCGCTACCGCTCAAGGCTGTCGCTGATGTGAAGATTGGCAGCCGCCATTACTATTTCGTCCGCTACGAGGCACCCGCGAAAAGCAACTGACCTGAACGCGCCAGATCGTTCGGACGCGTGCGCCGGGTCAGTTGGGTCAGAGGGTCTGGCGAGCCGCGACTGGCGCGACGGGTACCCAGCTTTTCTGCGGAATAGGCAAATCACACGACTCGCCCCGACCGATCGGGAAGTAGTGGAAGCCGCCTTGAGAAAGGCGCTCGGTGTCGTACAGGTTGCGCCCATCGAATATTACCGGCGCGCCAAGGCGTTGCTGGATCAGCTCGAAATCCGGTGCCTTGAACTGCTGCCACTCGGTGCAGATGATCAGCGCGTCGGCGTCATCAAGGGTTGCCTCGGGCGTGCCCATCAGCACCAGGTCCTTGCGGTAACCATAAATGCGCTGGGTTTCCTGCATGGCTTCGGGGTCGAACGCCCGCACTGTTGCGCCAGCCGCCCACAATGCTTCCATCAATACTCTGCTGGGCGCGTCGCGCATGTCGTCGGTGTTGGGTTTGAACGCCAGGCCCCAGAGCGCGAAGGTCTTGCCGCGCAAATCCCCCTGGTAAAACGCATTGACCCGCTCGAACAGCTTGTTCTTCTGGCGCTCGTTGATGGCCTCGACCACAGATAACAGATCGTTTGAGCAATTTGCCTCTCTGGCGCTGTGAATCAACGCACGGATGTCCTTGCCGAAACACGAACCGCCATACCCGCAGCCGGGGTAGATGAAGTCGTAGCCGATACGTGAGTCGGCACCGATGCCCAGCCGCACCGCTTCGACGTCTGCGCCCAAGTGTTCGGCCAGTTCGGCAATCTGGTTGATGAAGCTGATTTTGGTGGCCAGCATGCAGTTGGCTGCGTACTTGGTGAGTTCAGCGCTGCGCAGGTCCATGAACATGATCCGGTCATGGTTGCGGTTGAACGGTGCATACAGTTCACGCATGACCTTTCTTACCGCTTCGTTTTCGCAGCCGATGACAATTCGGTCCGGGCGACGGCAGTCATTGACGGCCGAACCTTCCTTGAGAAATTCCGGGTTGGAGACAATATCGAATTGCAGCAGGCGCCCGGCCTGACGCAGGCCTTTATCAATGTGCGCGCGCAAGGCATCGCCACTGCCGACCGGTACGGTGGACTTTTCCACAATGATCAGCGGTTCGGTGCGGTGCCGGGCAATACTGTCGCCGACGGCGAAGAAGCTGCGCATGTCTGCCGATCCGTCCTCGCAGGAAGGCGTGCCGACGGCGATGAACAGTACCTCGGCATGCTCGACGGCCATCTGTTCGTCGCAGGTGAACTGCAGTCGCTTGTGGTCCAGATTCTCGCGAACCAGGTTGGACAACCCCGGCTCGTAGATATGCACCTGGCCTTGGCGCAATTGTTCGACTTTCGCCTGATCAATGTCCATGCACACGACGTCGTGACCGACTTCTGCAAGCACCACCGCTTGTACCAGACCTACGTATCCGCTACCGAAAACGCTGATTTTCATGAAAAGAACCCTGGAGAGAATTGCGAGAAATGCGCCGAAGGTTGATGGTCACAACACCCATCACGATCAGGATGACACCCACAGTTTTCGATACCGTGAACGTCTCATGGAAAACCGGCAGAGCGGCCGCCAGCGCGTAAACCAGCGCATAGCTGACGCTTAACAACGAATAGGCACGGCTCAAGGGCAGGCTGCGAAGGGCCAGCAGCCACAGTAGCATCGACAGTGCGTACGCGCAGACGGCGACGGACACAACGATGGCGGCACTGAAGTCGATACTCCGATAGCCTTGCGACTCGAACCACTGCATGTCGAACAGTCGGGAGGGCGAGGGCAGGCGTGTCATGCTCCAGCGCATGCCCAACTGAGCAGCACTGACCAGCGCCACGCTGCCAAGGGTCAGCAGCGTCCCGTTGCGCTGGCTCATGCCTGACGCCCCAACAGAATCACGCCTGCGAGAATCAGTACGATGCCCAACCAGTGTTGGCGGTCGACCGGCTCGTTGAACACGTAGCGGCCGATCAGGGTGATCAGCACGAAATTCATGGCCAGCATCGGGTAGGCAACACCGACGTCCAGCCGCTGCAATACGGTCAGCCAGACCAGCAGCCCCAATCCCAGACACAGCACCGCCAGCCATAACCAGGCGGAGCGCGCAGCGGCCAGCGGACCGGGGAATCCGTCTCGCCAGCTCTCGACGGCCATTTTTTGAGCGACCTGACCGAGGCACGTCAGCAGGCACGCGGTGAACAACAATGACCACGTCATGGTTCGGACCGCTCGTAGATCACGATGACCAGATCGCCTTCCTGATAGCGCTTGCCGCCTTTGGGCAGCAGGGCGAGTTCGTGCAGTTCTTCATTGCCGTCGCCGCGCATGATCACGCCGACCTGACCGTTATGCCGAGCGGCGCTCATCCACGCATCGATCCCTTGCAGACTCACATTGCGCGCGCTGGCGTCCGGGTAGTCGAGGCCGTATTTCAGCTCGCCCCATGTGTTGAACAGCGTGATGTCCGAGCGTTTCAGTCGCCACGCCAGTGCCGATGCGGCACCCAGATCATTGCTCAGCAGCGATTGGCTGGCGGCCAGCTCTGCCATGTGTCGGGCGACGAACTGGTCAGGCGTCTTGTCATAAACCACGCTGTAAGGCAGTGCGGCAGGTAGCAAGGCAACCATCAGCAAACTGCCTGCCGCAGGCATCGCCCACAGTTTCAGTGGGCGCCAGGCCTGTAGCGAATTGGCCACAAACCAGGCTGCAAGCACCAGACCTGCCAGCAGCAGATGGACGGGTTCGTGGTCGTAAACGGGTTGTGTGTATTGCACATACAGCAGCGCCGCCATACCTGTCAGCGCGGTGGCCGCATTGAATGTGCCGTTGAGCCGCAACGTGGCGAGGTGGCCATGCCTGAGTTTTTCGACCATTGCATCGGCCATCATCAGGGCCAATGGCAACAGACAGGGCAGGATGTAGGTCGGCAGCTTGCCCCGGCTCAGGCTCAGAAAGAGCAGCGGCAGCACAGTCCACATCAGCAGAAAGGCGCTGGCGGGTTGATGCCTGTGTTGCCAGGCGCGTTTGAAGGCTACTGGAATCAAAAGCGCCCACGGCAGGCTGGCTGCGACCAGCACCGGCAGGTAAAACCACACGGGCTGGGCGTGTTGCGCATCTTCACCGGCGAAACGACGGATGTGCTCGTGCCAGAAGAAGAATCGCCAGTAATCCGGCTCCTGCGCGTGAACCGTCAGTACCCATGGCAGGCAGACAGCAAGGGCAACGATAACTGCCAGCAAACCGTAGCGAATCAGCTCGCGCAGGCGTTTCTGCCACAGCATATACGGCCCGGCAATCAGCACCGGCAGCGCCCAGGCCAGAAACCCCTTGGTCATGAACCCCATGCCACACGCGAGCCCGAGCACCGTCCAGGCGCCCAACCGCAGGCGACCGACGCTGTTGACCGCGTACCAGAATGCAACCAGCGACAGATTGACCCATAAGGTGAATTGCGGGTCGAGGTTGCAATAACCCGCTTGCCCGGCGACGAATGCGAAACTCATGAACAACAAGGCGCTGGCGAAGCTCTTGCGGGGATCGTTCCACATCCGGCTGGCGAGCAACCAGGCAAGCACAGCACTCAGGCCGGTGCTCAGCGCCGAGACGATCCGCACGCCAAACAGATTCTCACCAAAGAGGTGCTGACCCATTGCGATCAGCCAGTAACCGGCTGCCGGCTTTTCGAAATAGCGCACACCCATGAAATGCGGCGCAGCCCATTGGCCGCTGTGGAGCATTTCCTGACTGATCTGCGCATAACGGGTTTCATCGGGGATCCACAGGCCGTGGGACCCGAGCGGCAACAGGCAGGCCGCGACAAAGGCCAGAAACAGCAGGGCGATAGCGCGGTATCGAGATTCGGTCATTGCTGGACTCCCAGCCAACCTTCGCGACCCTCAAGGGCGCCACGTACGACTCGGCCAGAGGGCAATTGCTCAATGGCATAAGGCAACAAGTCGCCGAGCGGCTGGAAGCGGATGCCTTGCTGATGCGCCAGTGCCAGCAGTTGCCTGAAATCGTTGGCCATGACGATGCCTTCGACTTCGGCATGTACCGTGTAGGCATTCAGTTGGTTCGCCGCGAAACGTCGCAGGATAAAGCTGTTGAACGCCTGCGCATCAAGCTCTGGACCGACCACCTCGTCGAACGTCGGCAAGTCGACCGGAATCTGCGGCGCTCCAGACGTGCCGTTGGCCAGCAATGGACGAAAAATACTGTCGCCCCGGCAGTCGCTGTTATAACGAAAACCGAAGGACTGTTTGGCTTCAATGACGCGCTCATCGGCGCGCCAGCCCGCTGCTGCCGAGCACGTCACCGGGCCGCCGAGAATGTCGCCCAGGCAATCGACGCCCCGGCGTATCTGCGCGATCAACCGTGCATCGTTCCAGTGCCCCGCATTGGCCTGCCAGCCATGGTGATCCCAGGCATGCAGACCGACTTCATGACCAGCATCACGCGCGCGGCGCATCAGATGGCCAAGGTCATGGCCGATCGGTTTACCCGGCCAGGCGGTCCCGGCCAGCAGAATGTCCCAGCCATAAAGGCTGGCCGCCCGCGAGCGGAGCATTTTCCAGAAAAACTGTGGACGGATGAGGCGCCACAAATGACGCCCCATGTTGTCCGGTCCGACGCTGAAAAAGAACGTGGCCTTGACCTGAGCTTCCTCAAGCATGTCCAGCAGTCGCGGCACACCTTCACGGGTGCCACGGTAGGTGTCCACATCAATTCTCAAGCCTGCCTGCATCAACGCTGATCCGCTTTTTCAGCCATGGCTTCGCGCAGAAAGAAGTCCAGCGTCTTGCCGATGGTTTCGCTCAGTTCGATGGAAGGCGTCCAGCCGAGCAGCCTACGTGCGTTGTCGATGCAGGGCTTGCGGTGGCTGACGTCCTGATAACCCTTGCCGTAGAACGACTCGCTTTCCACTTCACGAAAGCCCGCGAACGGTGGAAAGTTGGAGCGCAGAGGATGGGCCTCGAACTGACGCAACAGCTCTTCGCCCAACTGACGAATACTGGCTTCGTTGTCGGGGTTGCCAATGTTGATGATCTGGCCACTGCAACTGTCACCGCGGTTTTCAATGATTCGTGCCAGCGCTTCGATGCCATCGGCGACATCGGTAAAACAGCGCTTCTGCGCACCGCCGTCCACCAGGCGAATCGGTGTGCCTTCCACCAGGTGCAGGATCAGTTGGGTAATGGCCCTGGAACTGCCGATCCGCGCCGAGTCCAGACGGTCCAGTCGCGGGCCCATCCAGTTGAACGGGCGGAACAGCGTGAACTGCAAACCCTTCTGCCCGTAGGCCCAGATCACGCGGTCGAGCAGTTGCTTGGATACCGAGTAGATCCAGCGCTGTTTGTTGATCGGGCCGACGACCAGGTTGGAGGTGTCCTCGCTGAAACTGGCGTCCTGGCACATGCCATAAACTTCTGAGGTGGAGGGAAAAATCACGCGTTTGTTGTACTTGGCGCAGTAGCGCACGATCTTCAGGTTTTCTTCAAAGTCCAGTTCGAACACGCGCAGCGGGTTGCGGGTGTATTCGATTGGCGTGGCAATCGCCACCAGTGGCAATACCACGTCGCACTTCTTGATGTGGTACTCGATCCACTCGGTGTGGATGCTGATGTCGCCTTCGATGAAGTGGAAATTGGGTTGGGTGCGTAGACGCTCGATAGCGTCCGAGCCGATGTCCATCCCATAGATTTCGTAGCGGTCGTCCTGCAACAGACGCTCTGAAAGGTGGTTACCGATAAAACCGTTGACGCCCAGAATCAGCACCCGGGTGCGCCGCTGCGCACGACCTTTCTCGGCGCCGCGCAACCGTGAGCCATCGACCAGCCCGAACTCGCGTGCCAGTTGTACGCCACTGAGGTACAGGCCATCGTCACCACGCTGCCCGGCGCTGATGACCAGCGAGCCTTCACCGCAGGCGATGCGCAGCGGGTCACAGCTGATCACGGTGCCAGGCGCCATGCCGTTGTTATCGGCATCGACGCTGGCGCTCCAGATGATCAGCTTGTGCTCGCCCACCGGGCTGAAGGCACCGGGATAAGGTTGTGTGACGGCGCGAATCAGGTTGTTCAAGTGTGCTGCCGGGCGGGCCCAGTCGATCAAGCCGTCAGCCGCTGTGCGTCTTCCAAAGTACGTGGCTTTTGCCTCGTCCTGCGCTGTGCCGGGCAATTGACCTTGCGCCAGCAACGGCAGCGCATCGCCCAGCAGATGGGCGGCCGCTTCACGCAGCTTGCCGTGCAAGGTCAGCGCGGTGTCGAGCGTACTGATCGGTACTCGCTGTTGGGCAACCACAGATCCTGCATCGGCGCGCTTGACCATATGATGCAGAGTAACGCCCGTTTCCGTCTCGCCGTTGACCAGCACCCAGTTGGCAGGGGCCCTGCCGCGATAGCGTGGCAGCAGCGAACCGTGCAGGTTGAACGCGCCCGTTTTTGCGCAGGCCAGCAAAGGCTCGCCAAGCAGTTGACGATAGTAGAAGGAGAAAATGAAATCCGGTGCCAGCTTGCCGATGCGCTCTATCCACAACGGGTGATTCGGGTCTTCCGGAGCATGCACCGGGATGCCGTGCTGTGCGCACAGTTGCGCCACTGAACCAAAGAAGGTTTTCTCTTTGGGGTCGTCCGCATGGGTAAACACTGCGGCGATTTCATACCCTGCCTCCAGCAGCGCGTGCAGACCGACGCAGCCAATATCGTGATACGCGAAGACGACAGCTTTAGGGCTCATGGCGCAACCTTGTTCAAATAAGGAGAAGCGGAAGAATCAACACTGTTGGTTGTGATTTCGGCTGAGCTGCGCACGACCTTTTCGATGAAAAAGCGCGGGCGTGCACGGACGTCGCTGTACATGCGACCCAGGTATTCGCCGAGCAGCCCCATGCCGATGAACTGGCCGCCGGTGAACACGAACAGCACTGCGAACAGCACGAAAGTGCCGTTCTCGGCCCAGGGCGCGCCGAAAATCAGTCGCAGCACAATCAGCGCTACGGCGAACAGCACGCCCAGCAGTGCCATGCTGAAACCTACAATGCTGAGCAGGCGCAGCGGTGTGGTGGTCATGCAGGTGATCAGGTCGAACATCAGGTTGATCAGGCGCATGGGGCTGTACTTCGAATCGCCATGCTCGCGTTCGGCGTGGTGGACCAGCACTTCGGTGGTGTGGCGCGCAAAGCTGTTGGCCAGAATCGGGATAAACGTGCTGCGCTCGCGGCACGCCAGCATGGCGTCGACGATGGTGCGTCGGTAGGCCCTGAGCATGCAGCCGTAGTCGCTCATGGCAACACCGGTCGAACGTTGCACGGCAAGGTTGATGAGCTTTGACGGCCAGCGTCGCCAGGCCGAGTCCTGACGGTTGTTGCGCACCGTGCCCACCACGTCGTAGCCCTGTTCGGCCATGGCGATCAGGCGCGGAATTTCTTCAGGCGGGTTCTGCAGGTCGGCGTCCAGAGTCACCACCACATCGCCGATGCATTGTTCGAAACCGGCCATGATTGCCGCATGCTGGCCATAGTTGCGGTTGAGGATCACCGCAACAACCGGGCTGCCTTCACGCTCTGCGGCCTGCTGGAGTATTTCGGCGGAATTGTCACGGCTGCCGTCGTCGACCAGCACGATTTCGTAAGCATGTTTCAGCTGCGCGCAGGCTGCCTCGGTACGGCGCAACAGCTCCGGCAGGCTCTGTTGCTCGTTGTAGACGGGAATGACGATCGATACGCAGTTGATAGGGTACGGTCTCAATGTCTGGCTTCCACGATCGATTCAATGGCGTCCACGACTCGCTCGACATCGTCGAGGGTCATGTCTGGAAACAGCGGGATGGAGCACAGCCGCGACGAATTCCACTCGGTGTCAGGCAGGTGAACGTCGGGGAACCGCTGGCGGTAATAACGGTGCATGTGGGTTGCGATGAAGTGGATGCCGGTGCCGATGTTGTGCGCCTGCAAGGCCTTCATGAACGCGTCACGCTCCATGCCGCAACGCTCGGCATCAATGCGCAGGATGAACAGGTGCCAGGCGTGACGTTGTGCGTAGCGAGGCTGGGCGAGGGGCAGAACAGCGCTGCTGGCCAGTCGCTCCAGATAACGGTTGGCGAGCATCTGACGTTTTGCATTGATTGCTTTCAGGCGCTGCAGTTGTACCAGGGCGATGCTGGCGTTGATGTCTGCCAGGTTGTACTTGAAGCCCGGCTCGATGACTTCCGCCTGTGGTTTGCGGCCCAGTGTCAGTCGGTCATACGCATCGACGCCCAGCCCATGGAATTTCAGTTGGCGCACCCGATCAGCCAGCTCGCTGTCATCGGTCACCAACATCGCCCCTTCGGCACAGGTCATGTTCTTGATCGCATGGAACGAGAAAATTGCCGTGCCCCGAGCGCCAATAGGTCGCCCCTTGTACTCGGTGCCAACCGCGTGAGCTGCATCCTCGATCAGCGCGATGCCATGCCGTTTGGCCAGCGCGTACAGAGGGTCGAGGTCGAGCGCGGCACCTGCGTAATGCACCGGCACAATCGCCTTGGTTCGGGGTGTGATGGCCTGTTCAATACGCGACGCATCGACCATGAGCGTGTCACGGTCCACGTCGACAAAGACCGGCGTAGCGCCCAGCAGGCAGATCATGTTTGCCGTGGACACCCACGTCTGGGACGGTGTGATCACCTCATCACCCGGTCCGACGCCCAGCGCGAGCAGCGTGACGTGCATGGCGCCAGTGGCCGACGACAAAGCAACGGCATGCCGTGCACCCACGCGCTCGGCAAACTGCTCTTCGAGCTTCTGGCATTCCGGTCCGGTGGTAATCCAGCCGGAATTCAACACGCGGGTAACTGCCGCTATCTCTTCATCGCCCATGGACGGTCGAGAAAAAGGAAGGAAAGCCTGATTCGTCACTGTCTGACCCACTTATGCTTTATCACCGAAGTGCCGTTTGGTAGCAAACTGCCAATTCGCAAAAGCTAGTGGGGCGCAGAAGGGAGATCAAATGAAATAACCTTTATCTCCGTAGAGCACTATCAGTGAAGTGATAAGTTTGAGTGTGGTGGCGGGTCTGAAAAAAACTTCATTTTTTAAATGAAACAGATGTCGTTGTTTTCCGTTTAGCCTGTGCAGGCTTGAAGGCCCTTGTTTTGTTGGGTTTGGCGCCTTTGGGCGGCTCTGTCCGGGTGAGATTTTTTAGGTGTTATAAACCTGTTGGTACGGTCAGTTCATGGGTATTTAAATTCGAGAATCTGTTAAGTGATGCGACAGGTTTGTTGGAGATTTGTTAAGAGTTCAATACGGTTTCATGTGAGATTTTTTGCGCATTATTGAAGGTTTGGTAATAAGGCGACTACCTTTGAAGTGTCTCCGCTTTTGTTTTTAAAAGAAGACAGTGCTTTTAAAACAATGATGTGTGATGGCCGGTTCCGGGACGAAGCGGGTTCAATTTTCGTCGACAGGGAGCGTTCTCAGGGGTTTGCGGTTGTGCGTCTTTTCTGCGCGTCGGGGCGACAGATTATTCAACCGGGGCTCCCGCATTCTTCGTGCGTGGTGTTATTTTGAGGGCGTTTCTGATCAAGCGATCAGCTATTTCCCACGAATTATCTGCAAAGGAATGCCCTCAGCAATGAATCTTTCACTCAAGCACCTGGCTGTAACCACCCTGGTGCTCGCCACTCTTTCCGCCTTCACCACCGCTGTGCAGGCCAATATCACGCCTCAGCAAAGTGCGGTCATCCTCAAGAGCTTCAGCGACGCCTCGGTCACAGACTTCCGCCAATTTCTGGGTAGCCTCGCCAAGAGCGATATAGCCAAGGTGGACAACCTGGGCGCAACGATCAGCGCGTTTCTCGGCAACAAGACGCTGACTGCTGAGCAGCAGAATGAAATCCACCGTCTGCTGGGCCTCTACACCCGAGTGAAATACGGCAGCGCGGCGACCGAAACCTTGCGTGAGCTGGTGGCCATTCCAACGTTCAGCGTGGACGGTGTCGCCCAGCACGAGAATCCCGAGTTCATCAAGATTGCCGACAAGATCAAAAGCCTTGCTCAGGCGTTCAACCTCAACTTCCGCAACGTCGATAACCGCGTCTATGAAGTCTCCCTTGAAGGGGCTGGCGACGAGGTCGTCGGCATTCACGCGCATGCCGACGTCGTGCCGGTCACTCCCGAGAACTGGGTGCTGCCAGACGGCACCAAACTTGATCCGTTCAAGGTCACACTGATCGGCGACCGCATGTATGGCCGAGGTACCGAGGATGACAAGAATGGTATCGTGGTTTCGCTCTACGCCATGAAAGTCATCAAGGAAGAAAAGCTGCCACTGGCGCGAAACTTCAAGCTGTTGATCGACACCACGGAGGAAACCTCCGGCGACGCTATCCCTTATTACTTCGAGCGCAACCCTACGCCGAACTACAACCTGGCGCTCGACGGCGGCTACCCGGTGGTTATCGCCGAAAAAGGCTACGGCACGGTAATGGCCAACTTCGCGCGGCGCACTGCCGAGGGCAACGGCGCTGAGATCACCTCGATGACCGGGGGCATGGCCACCAATCAGATCCCTTCGAAGTCGGTCGTCACTTTGGTGACTGACAAGCCCGATGAGCTGGCCGCCAGCCTGCAAAAAGCAGGCGCTGACTACGTCAAAGACCATGGCGGCAATTTTGAAGTGGCAGCCGCAGTCCAAGGCAAGGACGTCAAACTGACTGTTACCGGCGTGTCTGCTCATTCGTCCGAGCCCGAGTCCGGCGTCAATCCGGTTGCCAGAATGCTCGACTTCATCAACAGCCTGGACGGCAAGGTCGCGCTCAAGCACAACCACATCACCGACGCCGCGCGGTATCTGGCTGACAACTGGGGCCTGGATTACCTGGGAAGCAAACTGGGCGTCGGTTTCGCCGACGACTTCATGGGACCGCTGACCGCGTCCCCGACGTTCGTGGGCATGGACGACAAGACCTTCAAGCTGGCAGTCAACCTGCGCGTACCCAAGGGCAAGTCTCCGCAAATCCTGAAAACCGAAATTGCCGGCAAGCTGACGGCCTGGAGCAAAAAGACCCAGATCACGCCAGCCTTCGATTACTCCATCGCCGAACCGATGTACCGCAACCCCGAAGGCGAGTGGGTCAAAGCGCTGCTTGCCGTTGCCACTGAAAACCTCGGCATGGAACACAAGTTCGGTACCTCTGCCGGCGCTACGTCGGTCCACGAACTGCCCAACGGTGTCCAGTTCGGCCTGGCCCGTCCTGAGGCCAAATACACTGGCCACACTGACAATGAGTTCAAAACCACCGAGCAATTCCTGCTGGACCTGCAGATTGTGACCGAGATGATCGGCAGGATCGGACAATTGCCGAAGTTGTGAGAGGGCGCTTTCTTCAACGGATCGCACCCGCTGCCTTGACGGGGCGGCGGGCTTTGTATGGAACCGTTTTTGCGTGTCTCGCCACAGAGAGAATTATCGTTTTATCGAGCGAGGAATTCTTTCATGCAGCCTGTCGAGGCAAAAGATCAGCTTCATCAGTGGTTGCGCCGGCGGGGTATTGATCCGCTGGAAGGCCCGCGCCATCAGGTAAAAACCAGAGAGGGCAGTGAATGCCTGCTCTGGTTGCCCGAGCGGGACACAGCGCTGTTTGTCTTCATTCAGATAGCCACACTGACCATGCCGCAGGACAACGTCCTTCTGACCCTGTCGATGGCGCTCAACCTTGACCCCTCGCGCACCGGTGGCGCGGCGTTGGGTTACAACCCCGAATCGAATCAACTGTTGCTGCGCAGCGTTCACCCCATGGACGATCTGGACGACGAAGCGCTCGATCGCATCATGACCCGACTGAGCCAGTTGGCCGGCTCGCTGCAGCGCTACCTCAAAGACTTTCGGCATCAGGAAAAGTCCGGCAGGGCGGTGCAGAAAGAGCCTCGGGTGTTGCCGTCGCTGCAACGGACGCCACGATCATTCATGACCTGATCGGGGGGCGGCATGCAGATTCAACACTCTAATGCTCCAAGTGGCGTCGCGGCTGCCGCGTCGCAGGACCGTCCTTCTTCATCGGCCGGACTTGTTCAGGGCTCACCGGATACCTTTGCCCATTTTCATCCCCATACGTCAGGCGTTTTTGTTCCAGTGGAGGGGCATGAAGAGGTCTTTTTCGACGCGCATTCCTCGTTCTCGTCGGTCGATAGCGCTGAACAACCCGATCCTGAGGCCGTGAATGCTCAGCTTCACGCTCTGCAAACCTTGTTGCCGGACTTGATGACGTCCATCGCTTCATTGCGTGACAGCGTTGTGCAGTACGCTAAAACGAGCATCAAGCAGGCGGCGGACGGCAGCATGGGCAGCACCGCCAACATCGAAGCCAAGCGCAGGATTGCTCAGGAGCACGGCTGTCATTTGTCTCATCCGTTCAATCAGAACAAGTTTCTGTTCGAGAAAACCATCGACGACAGGCCGTTTGCTGCCGATTACAGTCGTGCTGGCGGCGAGGGGCACGCTTGCTTCGGCCTGGCCGTCAACTGGTGCCAAAGTCGCGCGAAGGACCAGCCGGATGAGCTGTTTTTCGAGAAGCTCGCAAACTACCGGGACGACGCCTTGCTGCCTCGGGTGCTGGCTTTTCAGCATGTGGAGCAACAGGCGTATCCGGGCAAAATCGAAAACGCGAAACCCATGCTGCTGGGCACGCTACCCAAGCTGGGCATGACGCTGGACAAGGGCCGTGGCACTGCGCAGCATGGGCATTACGGGATCAAGCTGGCAGACCTTGAACGTGATTTGAAGACTCTGTCGCAGCCAGTGAAGGCCCGGACATTTTTACTGTTGAGTGAATCACACGCCATGGCTCTGCATCAGGACAGCCAAGGCGGCATGCACTTTTTCGATCCGCTTTTCGGTGTGGTACAAGCTGACAACTGCGAAAAAATGAGCAGTTTTCTCGCGGATGTCTTCAAACGCGACACGCGCAGTCACTGGAAGGGCGCCGATCATCGCCTGCAAATAAGCGAAGTCGTACCGGGTGCAGACTTTCGCTTTCGGTGAAGACCCTGACTGTAAACGGTTTTACGGCTCGCCGAGCTGGCGAAGAATGGTCGTCAGCAGGCCGGGAAAACGGGTTTCCAGCTCTTCGCCACGCAGCGAGTTCATGTGCGTGGTGCCGACGTTTCGCGTGCGCACCAGCCCGGCATCGCGCAGCACTCGAAAGTGGTGTGAGGCGCTGGACTTGGGGCGATCGCCGCACAGCTCACCGCACGATGCTTCCGCAACGCCTGCCAGATGGCGGACGATTTCCATCCGTACAGGGTCGCTCAACGCATAGAGCACGCGGTCGAGAGTGACGGCTTGGGGTTCTGGGTGTTTTAAGGTTCGCATGTGCCGCATCATATCGAGGGGTTTCATTCAGCGCTATATTTCGAATACTATCGAACAATCGTATTTTGTAGTTCTGGAGACTTTTCATGTCCGCGCTGTTCGAACCCTACACTCTCAAAGACGTCACCTTGCGCAATCGCATCGCCATTCCACCGATGTGCCAATACAAGGCGGATGACGGCCTGATCAACGATTGGCACCACGTGCATCTGGCGAGCATGGCGCGTGGCGGAGCAGGTCTGGTGGTCGTGGAAGCGACTGCTGTTGCGCCTGAAGGCCGAATCACACCGGGTTGTGCGGGTATCTGGAACGACCAGCAAGCCCAGGCATTCGTTCCTGTTGTCAAAGCGATCAAGGCTGCCGGATCGGTTCCGGGTATTCAGATAGCGCACGCTGGTCGCAAGGCGAGCGCCAATCGTCCGTGGGAAGGCGATGACCATATCGCTGAGTCCGATGCGCGCGGCTGGGAGACCATCGCCCCGTCCGCCATCGCATTCGGTGCCAACCTGCCCAAGGTGCCGCGCGAAATGACTCTGGACGACATCGCACGCGTTCAGCAGGACTTCGTCAATGCAGCACGCCGTGCTCTGGAAGCAGGCTTTGAGTGGATCGAGCTGCACTTTGCGCATGGTTACCTCGGTCAAAGCTTCTTCTCCGAGCACTCCAACCAGCGCACCGATGCCTACGGCGGCAGCTTTGACAACCGCAGCCGTTTCCTGCTGGAAACCCTCGCTGCCGTACGTGAAGTCTGGCCTGAGCACCTGCCGCTGACCGCGCGCTTCGGTGTGATCGAGTACGACGGTCGTGATGAGCAGACTCTTGGTGAATCCATCGAACTGGCGCGTCGCTTCAAGGCGGGCGGTCTTGATCTGCTGAGCGTCAGCGTCGGCTTCACTATCCCGGACACCAATATCCCGTGGGGCCCGGCCTTCATGGGACCTGTCGCCGAGCGCGTGCGCCGCGAAGCAGGTTTGCCGGTGACCTCTGCGTGGGGCTTCGGCACTCCGCAGTTGGCTGAAGAGTCGATCAAATCGGGCCATCTCGATCTGGTGTCCATCGGTCGCGCTCACCTTGCAGACCCGCACTGGCCTTACTTTGCCGCCAAGGAACTGGGCGTCGACAACGCCTCGTGGACCCTGCCAGCGCCTTACGCGCACTGGCTGGAACGGTATCGTTAAGACCGCCGGGTAAAGCAGCCTTGGGCTCGACGTCTGCAGTCGGGCCGGGGCAAGCAGCGTTGCTCGTAATACGTTCAGTGGCCGGAAGGAGCCGTGCCACTGGCGCTAACGTGCAGTAACACTTCAGCATCCGGCTATTGGTCGGCTCTCCCTAAAGCTCTCGCCCTGTCGCGTCGATACAAAGGCCATACATCCCATCATGGATCGATGAAATGGCTATCTCCCTGAACCCTGTCACCATCCCTTCGCTGGTCAACCGCCTTACACCTTCTGACCAGATCCTCACCGCACAACCCATGAGCGAAACCGCCAAACAGGCGCTGCTGACCGCCACGCCCGCTGCTGTCTATCATCCGAGCGATAAAGCACCGTCGACGTCGCTGTCCATGGAGGAGGTCTATACCCTCATCGGTCGATCGCAAACGCCGGAATTCCTCAACCGGGTGAGTGTTCACAGCAGCGCAAAGGTGCAATTGAAGAACTCGTTCGAGGCGTTCCAGACGTCGTTGGCGAAACTGGCGCCCGATCTGGCGAGCAAGAAATTCGGCTTCACGGTAGAAGAGAACGGCAATTTGAAGGCGCTCAACAGTGCCGGACAGTTGAGCACCTCGGACGAGGAGCGCTTGAACAAACTGTTGAATGACGACAACAGTCTGAAAGCGTCGGCGGTGGGCTACCGAGACTCCTCCATCGATCTGGTGGCAGCTGATACCGGCTGGAGCGGCAGTTCCATGGGGCGCTACAGTTTGACCAAAGAGAACTTCGCCGGCACGCTCGACCTCGCTGCGTTATTGATCCCCGTCACCAGAACACCGTCGCAGGAACAGTACGACGGCATGTTCTTCGTTCAGCTGACTAAAAAAGGCCAGCCTGCGACTGCGGCGACTGAAGAGATCATCATGAGCGCGCGTGCGGCGAAGCAGACGGCTGCCTCCGCTGGTTAATGGTGAGCAAGGCGACATGCGGACACGTGCTGTGTCCGCCTCATAGAGCACCTGCCCGTCTCATCCGCAAAGTCTGCTGAAGCAGGCGTGCGAAACGAATGTTTGTGCCAGGCAAGCTGCACTTTCAATCGTTTATGCATGGCTTCATGGTGGTGTAATAAATCCATGAAACGCCAGTACTCAACAATGACTGGCGACACGCCTGACGGGCTGCCTCTCGCCCTATGACCGAACCTTGACGGATGCCCAGACATGCCAGCGCCTCTGACCCCCGTAGAAAGCTCACCCGACCTGCCGACGGACGCTGATGTGGTCGTGATCGGCGGCGGCATCATCGGTTCGTTTACCGCTTATTACCTGGCCAGGCGCGGCATGAAAGTCGCCCTGGTTGAGAAGGGGCGTATCGGGGCTGAGCAGTCGAGTCGCAACTGGGGCTGGTGCCGCCAGCAGAACCGCGATGAGCGTGAGCTGCCGATGGCCACCAAAAGCCTTGAGTTGTGGGATCAGTTCGGTGCCGAAACGGGCGAGGACACTGGCTTCAAACGCTGCGGGCTGCTCTACCTCAGCAACAACGAAAAGGAGTTGGCCGGTTGGGCGCGCTGGGGTGAGTTTGCGCGCACAGCCAATGTCGAAACCTACATGCTTACCACCCAGCAAGCCGCTGAACACGGCAGGGCAACTGGCAAACAGTGGAAAGGCGGGGTTTTCTCTCCCACCGATGGCACCGCAGACCCGTCGCGCGCCGCGCCGGCGGTCGCCCGCGCCATCATCGCGCTCGGTGGGACGGTGCATCAGGGCTGCGCCGTGCGAGGTATCGAGACCGAAGGCGGTCGGTTGTCTGCAGTCGTGACCGAAAAAGGCACCATCCGCACCCGGCAGGCCGTGCTGGCTGCAGGCGCCTGGGCGTCGTCTTTCTGCCGCCAATACGGTATTCGTTTCCCTCAAGCCACCATCCGCCAGACTGCGCTCTCGATTGCTCCCCGCGATCACGAGATGCCAGCTGCGCTGCATACGCCTGATGTTTCCATGACGCGGCGCTCGGATGGCAGTTACACAGTGGCAATCAGCGGCAGAGGACGCGTCGACCTGACGCCCCAGTTACTCAGCTTCGCACCACAATTTTTGCCGATGTTTCAGCGCCGCTGGCGCAACCTGGCGCCGGGTGGGTTTGAGGGGCTGCGCGCGGGCCATGAAAGCTGGAAGCGCTGGCGTCTGGATGAGCCGACTCCAATGGAGCGGATGCGGATTCTCGACCCGAGCGCCGACCCAGCGGCGGTCAAACTCACCTACAAGCGTGCCGTTGACCTGATCCCGCTGCTGAAAGGCTCGACGGTCACGGCAGCCTGGGCAGGTTATGTGGACAGCACGCCCGACGGCGTCCCCGGCATTGGAGAAATGGCCAGCCTTCCAGGCTTGGTGCTGGCTGCCGGCTTCAGCGGCCACGGCTTCGGCATCGGCCCCGGCGCAGGCCACTTGATCGCCGACATCGTCAGCGGCGTCACGCCCATCGTCGACCCGAAACCGTATCACCCGGACCGTTTTCGATCCTCGGCCTGGGGCAAGGTTGCGGATTTTTGAGGGGAGGTCACTTGGCGGGAGCATCATCCGTGCTCAAACCCAGTTCTCTGTTTATTCTTGCCTGCCTGAAGCCCTGAACTGCACAGCAGGGCTTCACGCCCTGCTTGCAGACCTCTTCGCCTGATGGCATTTCCTACACGTTGTGCTGGCTCTGGAACCAGATCTATTGGCTTGCCACTAAGGCGTTATGACCTTCCGGGGAAGCCCTATGATCAATCTCTCCAGCGTGGCGTCTTCATTGGCGCGCGCAGCCCTCAGCGATTCGCCAAAGCCCAAACTGGATCTGATGTTGAACGTCGCGAGCCACATTGCCGGCAAGGTGGCCTTGCAGCTCAACCAGTCTTTACTGGAGCAAAAAGGTAATCTCACTGAGCGCCAGCAGAAAGGGCTGTCGGTGATTCTGGACGCGTTGAGCGGCAAGGAACCGGTGATCAATGTCGAGACGTATGCTCGAGGCGGAGCGTTCAAGCTGGCGCGGGCCGCTTATGACGTAGCGAGCGTGGTCTGGGAGCGCGACACCAAACGGCCGGAGGTCATGAGCTTTTTGAGCTTCATGGACCATACAGGCAAGTCGCTGTTTTCCCTCGGCAAGAAACTGGCCGATGCCCTGGCCGCGCCTTTGGCTGAGCCACACAAGGACAACACCGTCGCGGCTAACCTGCGCAATGCTTTCTTTGCCAGCAAGTTGTACATGAGCAAGGTGATGCAGGATATCGCTGATCAAATACCTGAAGAGACACCGCCCTCCAGCGCTGGCAGCGCACCCCCTCCAGCCTCACGCCCGGTCAGGGAGCCTGACAGATCAGAGCGGCCACAACGCCAGGACGAGCGACCTCGCAGACCGTCCCGCACTCAGAGCGCGGCGCCACCTCCACCTCCGCCCAGAACAGAGTCTGGGGCCGGGCCCAAACGACCTTCAGCGCCGCGGCCTGAAGCCAAAACGGCCGCCGACGCTTCAGCCAAGGTGGGCGAAGACCGCCCCGCCAAGCCGGTCGTGAAACCGTTGTATCAACACCTGGGCCTTACTGACATGACCGCAGACATGAGCGCCATCAGAAAGGCTTACAGGGACAGCGCATTGAGGCACCATCCCGACAAGCATCCGGGCAACCAGGCAGAAGCGACCGAGCGCTTCAAGAGCATCTCGAATGCTTACACGATCCTGTCCGACCCGGAAAAGCGCAAGGCTTATGACAGCGGGCGCATCAACGAGCAGGGCGAGAACATCTGACCGGAAACGCAGCGTCAGCCTTGTGCCTCTAACGTAGGCTCCTTGAAACATGCGCGACAAACACGCTGCTCGATCAGCCCAGTCCGCAGGGCGAACCTGCCCTGGCGGATCGGGCGCTATCGCTCTTTAGCTCAGATCGTGCAGGTCGCGCTCCACGGGAGGCGTCAAAGACCACTCTGAAAACCTGACCTGCAGGCCTTTGCGCTGTGGCGTACAGCAGATGGGGCCGACCTGATAGTTTTGCGCCTCGGGGAAGGGCGCAAGCCTGAGCAAGGGCCAGCACACACCGTCGGATGAATACTGCAGGCGCAGCACGCCGTTCGCGACCGTCACCCGAAGCCAAAAGTCGCGAGGATCACCCGAAAAGTAACTGGGTGCCCAGTCCGACCGACCCTGAGTGAGGACACTGCTGAGCATTGCATGCCCGTCGTTGAATTCGATCCCTGCCTTGACCCAAGTCTGCTCATCGATCCGGACCATGATCCCTGCCTGGTCATAGAGCTTACTGAAATCGGCATTCACTCTGATCTGGGCAGTAAACCCACCCACGCTGCTGAAACCGAGAAAATGACCACTGTCTCGTATGAAGCCATAGTGGGTTTCACGCCAGAAATCAGTCTGCTCGTCAGTCACCACCTCCAGCGAGTGGTCCGCCAGCACACGGCAACTACCGGGCTCGTTGAGCCACCTTGCGCTGCTCCAGATCGAGTCTTGAAGATGCTGGTCATCTCTCATGGTGTATTCCTCCCTCTCATCCGCATGCATTAACGGCTTGGCACTGAGGTTGTATTAGCCGAGCCCTGAACCCGCCCATCAGCTTTTAATGCATACAGCAAAAAGCCGCGCAATGCGCGGCTTTGAAGGTGGTGGGCCCACACGGACTCGAACCGTGGACCAAAGGATTATGAGTCCTCTGCTCTAACCAACTGAGCTATGGGCCCTCAGTAGGTCGCGGATTATAACGGCGGTTTCGCGGCTGTGCTATCCGAAAAGTCCGAAACCTTCATAAGAAGAAACCTCGCGCAGAATTCGTCGGGTGGGAGGGGCAGGCTGATGAGGTAGCCCTGCATCTGTTCGCAGCCTTCGGCCGCGAGGAATTGTTGTTGTTCGTGGTTCTCTACGCCTTCGGCGATGACGGTGAGTTGCATGCTGCGGCCCAGTGCGATGATGGCGCGCACGATTGCCGCATCGTGGGGGTCTTCGGGCAGGCCGCGGACGAATGACTGGTCGATCTTGAGGATGTCCAGCGGCAGGCGCTTGAGGTAGCTCAGTGATGAGTAACCGGTGCCGAAGTCATCGATGGCCAGTTGCACGCCGAGCTTTTTCAGTTTGTGCAGGACGGCCAGCGCTTCCTGGGTCTGGCTCATGATGAAGTTTTCAGTGATCTCCAGCTGCAGGGATTCAGGTTCCAGTCCGTGGTCTGCCAGCAGCTGTTCGATGCGGCTGACCAGGTGTGGTTGTCTGAGTTGGGCGCCTGCCAGGTTGACCGACAAGGTGCCGAAAGGTTTGTGGGTCTTGCGCCATTCGTGCATCTGGCGACAGGCCTGTTCAAGCACCCAGTCGCCAATCTGCAGGATCATCCCGTTCTCTTCCGCCAGTGGGATGAAATGCTCGGGCGGTACTTCGCCAAATAGGGGATGGCTCCAGCGAATCAGCGCTTCGGCGCCAACCATGATGTTGCTCAACAGGCAGACCTTGGGCTGAAAAGACAGGCTCAGCTCGTTGCGGTCCAGCGCTCTGCGCAGTTCCTGTTCCAGGGCGATGCGTTCGCTGGCCTGTGCGGTCAGGTCGCGGGTGTAGCTTTCGACGCGGTTGCGACCTTTGGCTTTGGAGCGATACATGGCCGCGTCGGCATTTTTGACCAATGTGGCGACGTCGGTGCCGTCATCGGGGAACAGGCTGCAGCCAATGCTGGCGCTCATGAAAAACTCGTGCTCGTCGGCCTGGAAGGGCGCGCTGAAGCAGGCGAGCAGTTTGTGGGCGATGGTCTGCGCATCGGCGGCCTGTAGCAAGCCTGGCAGCAGGACGATGAACTCATCACCGCCCAGCCTTGCGACGGTATCAATGTCGCGCAGGTTCTCCTTGAGTCGATGGGCAATGCCTTTCAACAGCAGATCGCCGATCGGGTGACCCAGGCTGTCGTTGATGTGTTTGAAACGGTCCAGATCCAGAAACAGAACGGCCCCAAGGCTGCCCGACTCCTCGCTGTGCAACAGGGCGGTCTGCAGGCGGCTCTCGAAGAGGGTTCGGTTGGGGAGGCCGGTGAGCGGGTCGTGGTGAGCTTGATAGTCCAGGCGCGCCTGAGCCTGTTTGATGCGGGAGATATCGGCAAAGACGGCGACGAAGTGGGTGATGACGTGTTCTTTGTTGCGAACCGCGTTAATGGTCAGCCAGCTCGGGAACATTTCTCCATTTTTTCGGCGGTTGCAGATCTCGCCTTGCCAATGGCCCTCTGCTGTCAATTGATGCCACATGGCGGCGTAAAAGGCGCTGTCGTGCACGCCTGAGGCAAGCAGGCGCGGCGTCATGCCAGTGGCCTCGCTTTCGCTGTACCCGGTGATTTCACTGAACGCACGGTTCACGGCATTGATGCGCTGGTTTGTATCGGTGATGAGCACGCCTTCTGCTGTGCTTTCGAATACCGTCGCGGCCAGGTGCAGTTTTTCCTGCATCTGTTGGCGTTCGGTGATGTCGCGGGAGATGGTCAGCAGGCATTTTTCACCGCCGATCTGCACGGAGTGAGAGGAAAGCTCGCAGAGCCTGATTCTGCCGTCTGAGCCGCGAATCCTGGCCCGAAAGTCGCGGATAGACCCTTTTATTTTCATCTGTTTGACAAGCGACTTGCGCTCTCTCGGGTCGGCCCACAGGCCCAGATCAAGAGTGGAATGCTCCAGGCATCGTTGTTCGTCATAGCCTGTTATGCGACAGAACCCTTCGTTGACCTCAAGCATAAAACCATCCCGTTCACGGGTGATGGCCAACCCGTCAGGGGAGGCATGAAAAGCGCCAGCGAACTTCTCTTCAGACGCTCGCAACTGCTGCTGAGCCTCCTTGAGCGGGGTAATGTCCCGGACAACGATCAGCACGGTAGGCGTTGTGCTCAGGATGATCGGCTGCGCAGACATAAGGCCTGAGAAGGTCTGGCCGTCCTTGCATCGAAACGGCAGCTCCAGGTTGCGGATATTGCCTTTTTGCAACTGCTCAAGAAGCGAAGGGCCTATGCCCGGCACTCCCCACAGGTCCAGCTGGGTCGGTGTTTTACCCGTGACTTCTGCGACAGTAAGGCCGGTTTTCTCGACGAACGCGTCGTTGGCTTCGAGGATCTTGCCGTCGGCAAGGCTCGCGATCACCAGGATGTCCGGAGACTGGGCAAAAACTGAGGCGAACCGGTCTTCGGATTGTCGCAGTGCTTGCTCGGTTTGATTGCTGTCACTAATGTCGATCATTAATCCACGCATAAATGGCTCACGTCCGTGTTCGATCAGGATGACAAATCGTGAATCCAGCGCACTCAGCCGCAGCCATGAGTGCTCGGCAATTGATGCTGGGGTCCTTACTGCTTCAGGTTCATTGCTCGCGAAGCTTCGGTACCGCCAAATACTCAAGCGAAGGGGGCGGTGCCGCGCTCACCCCTTTTTGGCTGTGTCGATTCGGGCCAAGGGGTAGCAAGCGAATTTTGTGCTTGAGCTGATAGTTGTAGGCCAAACTGCCAGAGTTTGCCTCCCTAACGACGGTTGGCAAGCGTACAAAGAGGTGCAAGTAGCCGTATTCACCGAGACGACAGGCCGATGCGCTTGAATTGATGGTTGAAGCGGGCATGGAATCGAACAGCCGGAAATGCAAAACCCCCGGCAGGCCGGGGGTTTTGTTTGACGCGTTTGCGTTTACTCGTCGAGGAACGAGCGCAAATGCTCGCTACGGGTCGGGTGACGCAGTTTGCGCAGTGCCTTGGCTTCGATCTGACGGATCCGCTCGCGCGTTACGTCAAACTGCTTACCAACCTCTTCAAGCGTGTGGTCGGTATTCATGTCGATGCCGAAGCGCATGCGCAAGACTTTGGCTTCGCGAGCGGTGAGGCCCGACAGCACTTCACGCGTTGCTTCTTTCAGGCTTTCAACGGTAGCGACATCGATTGGCGACTGCATGGTCGAGTCTTCGATGAAGTCACCCAGGTGCGAATCTTCGTCGTCACCGATCGGCGTTTCCATGGAGATCGGCTCTTTAGCGATCTTCAATACCTTGCGGATCTTGTCCTCAGGCATTTCCATGCGTTCGCCCAGCTCTTCCGGAGTCGGTTCGCGACCCATTTCCTGCAACATCTGACGGGAAATACGGTTGAGCTTGTTGATCGTCTCGATCATGTGCACCGGAATACGGATGGTGCGTGCCTGGTCTGCAATCGAGCGAGTGATCGCCTGACGGATCCACCAGGTGGCATAAGTCGAGAACTTGTAACCACGACGATATTCGAACTTGTCCACAGCCTTCATCAAGCCGATGTTGCCTTCCTGGATCAGATCGAGGAATTGCAAACCACGGTTGGTGTACTTCTTGGCAATGGAGATCACCAGACGCAAGTTCGCTTCGACCATCTCTTTCTTCGCGCGGCGGGCCTTGGCCTCACCGATCGACATGCGACGGTTGATGTCCTTGATCTCGGCGATTTTCAGGCCGGTCTCTTCTTCAAGTGCAGACAGCTTCTGCTGGCAACGCTGAATGTCAGGCTGCAAGCGGCCGATGGCTTCGGCGTATTTGCCTTTGCCCTTGGCCAGCGAATCGGTCCAGCTTTCGTCGACTTCGTTGCCCGGGAACTGGCGAAGGAAGTCAGCGCGTGGCATGCGTGCATCACGCACACACAGCTGCATGATTGCGCGTTCCTGAGCACGCAAGCGCTCCAGGGCACTGCGTACACGCTCGACCAGCCCTTCAAACTGCTTTGGAACCAGCTTGATTGGCATGAAGAGTTCGGCAAGGGCAACCATTTCTGCAATGGCGTGCTTGTCGTTGCGACCGAGTTTCTTCAGAGCCTTGCGGGTGATTTCCATCTGGTCGGACACGGCGCCGAAGCGCTGTTGTGCAATGACCGGATCAGGACCGCTTTCGGCTTCTTCTTCATCGTCGGAGTCTGCCGAGTCTTCCTCGTCATCATCTGCGCCTTCAGCCTTTGGAGCCTTGGGGTCGACGGGAGGAGGGACTTCGGCAGGCGGCGCAATGCCGTCGTCCGGGTCGATGTAGCCGCTCAGAACGTCAGAAAGACGACCGCCTTCGCTCGTGACTCGTGTGTATTCAGAGAGAATGTGGTCAACCGTGCCTGGGAAGTGCGCAATTGCGCCCATCACTTCACGGATGCCTTCCTCGATACGTTTGGCGATTTCGATTTCGCCTTCACGGGTCAGAAGTTCAACGGTGCCCATTTCTCGCATGTACATACGAACGGGATCGGTGGTACGACCGATGTCGGTTTCAACCGCTGCCAATGCGGCGGCCGCTTCTTCTGCGGCTGCCTCATCGGTATCGGCGTCGGCCAGCATCAAGGCGTCCGCATCCGGAGCACTCTCGTGTACCGGGATCCCCATGTCGTTGATCATGCGGATGATGTCTTCCACCT